>ENA-OUOG01001377-OUOG01001377.1-marine-metagenome-genome-assembly--contig:-NODE-1377-length-28487-cov-4.000774_pt1 | contig 28487 bp, 26 predicted proteins | sample MGYA00248635_ERZ508505 | MGnify/ENA primary metagenome ERZ508505 (study PRJEB26176, sample SAMN06267871) | marine metagenome | isolation source: Saanich Inlet, British Columbia, Canada | place: Pacific...
ATTCCCACTCAGGTGTGTCTTCGGAAGGCGAATTGGATTGAGTATCAGCCCGAACAGTGGTGGGGAAAGTGGGGCAATGGATTACGCGGCAAACATTGGGTTCCGCGCCTGCGAAGACTGCAACACCCTCTTGTCGGGGGAGAGGCCGGTGCACACCTGTCGTATGTGGGGATGGACGCTTCCGCGGTTCGAGGGAAATATCAGGCTTTTTCTCACGGAGAGTTGGATCGAGATGATCTTGCGTCCGACGCCTTTCTTCGCTTCACAGATAGCTTCCACATCAGCCACTTAGGCCGCGCACTTGAGCCGGGAGCTGGTCTCTTGACCGTTGCACGTGAAGATGAACTCACGGAGGTTCAACGCGCTGTGCACGAGACGCATCCAGAATGGTGTGATTTTTCCCCTGTGAACGAGCCCCGCCACCGCCGGCTCGTGGCCTCGTGGTTGGTTTTCTCGGTTGTGCGGGGAAAGACAGGAATCAACCTTGACGATGCCCGTGCTCCCATGTATTCGCTGAAGTGGTTGCGCCACGCTGTCGCGTATGCCCTTGTCTGGAGCGCATGGAAACTCCTCAGCGTCACTGGCTTGCTCCGCTTCCTGCGCCCGAAAACCTCCAACGCCCCGGCCTGATGGGGACCACGGACTTTCCACCAGTAATCCACCTTGAGACGGTGGATTCGACCAATACCTGGCTTCTCAGCAGGCAACATGAGCTCCCGGACTGGACTGTTGTGCACACCTTCAACCAAACGAAGGGAAGAGGGAGGCGAGACCGGGTATGGTCATCGGTGCCTGGAGACAGTCTTGCTCTGTCGATTCTCGTTCCAGCTCTGCCTCAAGGCGTCCCCGCAACGTGGATTCCTCTTCTCACCGGTTCCGTGCTCGTGGAGGTGCTTAGAGATCTTGGGCTCACAGCCGCCGAGGCCAAGTGGCCGAACGACATTCTTGTTGGTTCGCGAAAACTCTCGGGAACCCTCGTGGAAGGCGCTCCTGGAGGCTGCCTTGTAGTAGGGGTGGGTATCAATCTGTTCTCTCCCCACGACCGACTTCCTGATCCCAACGCGACCTCGCTAGCGCTGGAGGGCATTGAGATAGCAGATGTGCTCGAATCTTTTATCAACCCTCTGAGAGACATCATGTGTGAGCTGATTGACAAAGGTTTGGCCCTGCAACCTGCGCAATGTGTGTCGTTATGGTCGGAGAATGTAGTGAAAACATTGGGAACCATCGGAAAGTTAGTCGAGGTGGTAGCGAATGATGGCAGCATCCGGCGGGGAACGGCCGACAGCCTCGGCCTCGCTGGTGAATTGGCTGTGAGAGACGAGCATGGAGAATCATTTCTGATCCATGCTGGCGACGTCTTTCATGTGCCTCGCTCGTAGGATGGAGCTGTGAGTATGCGGGTAGGAGTCATTGGGGGTGGCCAGCTCGCCAGAATGATGATTCCCCCAGCGCTTGAATGGGGCATAGAGCTTCGAGTCCTCGCAGAAGAAGCGGGTTCATCAGCCAGCTTGGCGGCACGCCATGTAGGGGATTACCGAGACATCCCGACAGTTTTGCAGTTTGCTGAAGGGCTCGACGTTGTCACGTTTGACCACGAGCACGTGCCGGGAGAGGTTCTCGAGGCCCTGGGAAAACAGGGGATTCCCGTTCGGCCCGGCCCGCACGCTCTGCGGGCGGCACAGGACAAATCGGTAATGAGGGAACTTCTCTCTGGCATTAGCGTCCCCATGCCTCAGTGGATGGTCGCTACCCATCGACAAGACGTCGACAGTTTTCTCGCCACCATGGGAGGAAACTCGCTGGTGGCAAAAACTCCGCGTGGAGGCTATGACGGCAAAGGCGTGAGAGTGTGTGATCATCCTGACGACATTGCTGATTGGTTATCGAGGGGCTCAGTGCTTCTCGAGGAAAAGGTGCCTTTTGTTTCGGAACTGGCTCAATTAGTAGCCAGGCGCCCCTCGGGAGACATCGTCGCTTGGCCGGCTGTGTCCACCGTCCAGGTGGGGGGAGTGTGCTCAGAGGTGATTGCGCCAGCCATAGTCAGTGCGGACACCACCGCCCGAGCGCAAGAGGTCGCCATCTCCATTGCAGATCACCTCGAGGTGACGGGGGTGCTGGCGGTCGAGATGTTCGTGCTCGATACCGGCGAGATACTGGTCAATGAATTGGCCATGCGTCCACACAATTCAGGTCACATTTATACCGAACTCTCGCGAACGTCTCAGTTTGAGCAACACCTGAGGGCCGTCCTTGACCTCCCCTTAGGCGCCCCCGAACTAACAGCAGAGTGCGGGGTCATGGTGAACATTTTTGGTGGGCTGCACCACGAGAAGGTATCTGCAGCTTTGGATCTCGATGCTGGACTCAAAGTTCACGATTACGGCAAGGCTGCGCGCGCAGGGAGAAAAGCCGGCCATGTGGGCGCTCTGGGCTCTGATTTGGAGCAGGTGAGAAGTGTTGCGAGGAAAGCCGTGTCCTTGATCGCACATGACGGTTTAGCATAAGGGTATGGACAATCCGTCTGTTGCGCTGATCATGGGGTCGGACTCTGACTGGCCGGTGATGAAAGACGCGGCAGATGTTTTGGAGCACTTCGGTGTCGAGGTGGAGAAAGAGATTGTCTCCGCTCATCGGACACCTGACAAGATGGTGAGCTTCTCTAAAGATGCGCGTAGTCGAGGGATTTCCGTCATTATTGCGGGCGCTGGAGGCGCGGCGCACCTTCCCGGGATGGTCGCTTCGATGACCACGCTTCCTGTAATCGGAGTTCCCGTTCCGCTCGCGCACCTGGACGGTATGGACTCCCTACTTTCAATCGTCCAGATGCCAACTGGGGTGCCGGTTGCCACTGTTGCGATTGGTGGAGCAAAGAACGCGGCCTACCTGGCTCTCCGGATTCTCGGTCTTCACGACGCTGGCGTTTCCGCCAAGCTTGCAGCTTTTCACGAGTCCCAACGAGACACTGTGCTGGGGAAAAAACTACCCTAGGAACTCTTGCGAGGTCGCACGATGTGAGCGACCTGCACCAGCAATTGTCGGAGAATCAGCCCTAACTGCACAACGATTCGAATCGGCCATTGTGACCTGCGAGGAAATTGCTGAGCGACGAACCTTCTGGCACTTTGGTGGTGAGCTTTGGCCATCCCGACTCTGTCTTTGGACGTTGAGTGTCCCACAGTGTGGTGTGCTCGTGCGGCGGGAACATAGATATTGTCATACCCCGCCCTCTCCAATCGTAAACCGAGGTCGACATCTTCCATAAACATGAAGTAGCTCTCGTCGAACCCTCCGAGTTCACTGAATGCCTTCTCGCTGATGAGAACGCAGGCCCCGGAGAGCCATCCTGCGGCTCTCGGGCTCTCTGAAACGTATGTTCCTCGGTAAGCCTGAGTCCAGGGGTTCGTTGTCCATATCCATCCCAGAAGCGCATGACCAATCCCCATTAATACACCGGGAATTGCGCGCGCTGAGGGGTACACGGTTCCATCGGGATTGATCAACGCAGGACCCATGGCACCTGCGTTTGGATGCTGAGTAGCCTCTCGCAGAAGTAGTGCTGTTGCTTCTGGCTCGAGCACAACATCGGGATTAGAGGCAAGTATCCAGGGAATATTGTCCGGCAGTGATGCGACTCCTGCGTTGATTGCTGAACCGTATCCGGGATTGTGTGGAAGGTGGAGGACCGAGTGGGGGAGTGTCGTCGAGAGATGAGCGAATGGTTCGCTCGAGTTTTCGACCACAACGATGAAACACGGAGGATGAGTTGTGTGTTCCAGAGAGGTGACGAACGTCTGAACCTCGGGCCCCGAGCCGTAGGACACCACCACCGCGCCATAATCCGGAAGTGTTTTCACCGGTTCCACGATTACGCCACTGCTTTCCCACTGAATACGTCAGTCCACGCTTCGTCAAAAGCCTCAGCCCACGCTCTCGGCGCAGGAAGTCCGTGAGCTGCCCACTGCTCGTGTCCAAGCACAGACCATGCTGGTCTCTGCGCTGGTCGAACGAAAGCCTCCGATGTAGTGGGGACCACTCGATCGGGGTCAAGGCCAGCAGAGGTGAAAATGGCGCGAGCAAAATCCCACCACGAAGCCTCGCCAGCGTTGGTGCCGTGAAAAATACCGCGAGTAATGGGTGAGTCCACGAGAACGCGAATCATGTGTGCTAGATCTCTACTCCAGGTGGGTTGTCCGACCTGATCTGTGACGACACTCACTGTGTCGCGATTCTTTGCCAAAGAGAGCATCGTCGCAACGAAGTTAGGGCCATGTTCGCCATAGAGCCAGGCGGTTCTGATGATGATTGAGTTGTCAGCGTTATTGGCGAGAACCTGTTCTTCGCCCGCTGCCTTTGTTCGGCCATACGCAGTTTGTGGGTTTCGAGCGTGATCTTCTTGGTAGGGGACTGCGGCCTGGCCGTCGAAGACGTAGTCCGTGGACACGTGGATAAGTCGAGAACCCAGTTCACTGCAGGCGGAAGCGACAACCCCAGCCCCCACGGCGTTCACCTGGAAGGCAACGTCCTCCTCGGATTCAGCATCATCAACTCGTGTGTAGGCGGCAGCGTTAATCACGGTGTGAGCTCCGTCAATGGCACCCAACACCTGGACCCTGTTAGTGATGTCTACGTCTGCTCGCTCATATCCTCGAACCGAGTCCGCCGAGAGCACTTCCATGAGGTCGTGGCCTAACATTCCGCCGGCCCCGAGTACAACAACAGCGGTCATAGGGTTGCACGAGCCTTGAGTGGTTCCCACCATTCGCGGTTGTTTCGATACCACTCAATTGTGCTCGCGAGACCTTCTGCAAAATCGACGAGTGGTTCGTATCCCAACTCTTGTGAGATTTTGGTGATGTCAACGGAATACCGCTGGTCGTGACCTTTGCGATCCTCGACGTGGTCGACAAAGCCCCAATCACGGCCCGTAGCCTCGAGAAGGCGCTCGGTCAGTTCCTTATTAGTCAGTTCCGTCCCGCCGCCAATGTTGTAAATGTTTCCTGCTCGGCCCTTAGTGAGTGCCAGTGCGATTCCGCGACAATGGTCATCGACATGAAGCCAGTCACGAACATTGGTGCCATCTCCGTAAAGGGGAACATGAAGGCCATCGATCAAGTTGGTCACGAAGAGTGGAATAAGTTTCTCGGGGAAGTGGTGGATTCCATAGTTGTTGCTGCAGCGCGTAATGATCGTGTCGAGCCCGTGTGTTTGGTGAAAGCTGCGCACCATGAGGTCCGATCCAGCTTTGCTGGCTGCGTAAGGCGAATTTGGCAGCAGGGGCTCTTTTTCGTCCCATTGGCCGTGCTCAATTGATCCATACACCTCGTCCGTGGACACGTGGACAAACCGTGGGCTGCCCGCGCGGAGGGCTGCATCCAGAAGTCTTTGCGTGCCGCCTACGTTTGTCTCCACAAAGACACCCGCATCTTTGACCGAGCGGTCAACGTGGCTCTCAGCTGCGAAGTGAACTATGGCATCGTGTCCGGGGACAAGTTCCGCGAGCAACTTCTCGTCCAGGATGCTCCCCTGGACGAAGGTGAATTTGGGGTGGGTCTGAACACTGGTGAGATTTGTCAGCGTTCCGGAATATGTCAGCGCGTCGAGGACCGTAATGTCCGGCTCGGGAAGACCGGGGAGGTCTCCTGCGAGAGCTCGGCGGACGAAATTCGACCCGATGAAGCCCGCACCTCCGGTTACCAGTAGCTTCATGAAAACTTCCTCAAATCTGTGCCAAGTGTCGGGTCTCATCCTAGTTCTTTGGCCGTTGGTAGGCTTTGTTCGTGCTCATAACCGCTTTGTCTATCCCCGGTGCGTGGCGTGTTGACAACACGGTGCACGGAGATGACCGTGGTGAGTTCGTGGAGTGGTTCAAAGCGCCTGCTCTTGAGGAAGCGACCGGGTATTCGTTCGCGCTGGCACAGGCCAATTTGTCGCGTTCCTCACGGGGGACGGTGAGAGGTGTTCATTTTGCCGACATCCCACCCGGCCAAGCTAAATATGTCACGTGCGTTCAGGGAGCCATCATCGACTACATGGTCGACATTCGCGTTGGTTCGCCGACTTTTGGACAGTGGGATTCAGTTGAGGTCACCGCAGACTCGCGAAACGCAGTATTTCTCGAAGAAGGTTTGGGTCACGCGTTCTGCGCCCTGGAAGATGACACGACAGTTGCGTATCTCGTGACCGATGTGTATCGGCCCGATCGCGAGCATGGGATCAACCCACTCGATGAGTCTGTCGGACTTAGCTTCCCCTTTCCCGATAGCGAACTTTCGCTGTCACCAAAAGACACGTCGGCGCCGTCGCTGACGGACGCTCAAGCGGCAGGCCTACTCCCGGCGTGGTCCGCGAGGGAGAGCCGATGAAAGGCATAATTCTTGCCGGTGGCTCGGGTACAAGACTGTGGCCCATCACGAAGGGCATCTCTAAACAATTGATGCCCATTTATGACAAACCGATGATTTACTACCCGTTGTCAACCTTGATGATGGCCGGCATTCGAGACATCCTGGTCATCTCGACGCCTGAGTATGAGCAGTCATTTCGCGCTCTGCTAGGTGACGGCAGTAACTGGGGTATTTCTCTCAGTTATGCCGTCCAGCCCAATCCCGACGGACTCGCGCAGGCTTTCATCGTCGGTGAAGAGTTCATCGGAGATGACTCTGTCGCGTTGGTCCTGGGGGACAATATCTTCCACGGCACCGGGCTAGGAAGCTCCCTTCGCGCGAACACCGACGTCTCTGGTGGCTTAATTTTTGCAAGCCACGTCGCGCGTCCCGAGCAGTACGGCGTTGTGGAGTTTGACGCATCGATGCGCGCGATGTCCATAGAGGAAAAGCCCGCAAAGCCAAAGAGCAATTTTGCCGTGCCAGGCCTCTACTTTTACGACAACACTGTGGTTGAGGTTGCCAAATCGGTGAGGCCGAGCGCTCGTGGGGAGCTAGAAATTACCGCTGTCAACGAGCACTATCTGTCCGATGGCTCCCTCACCGTTCAGGTCTTGGACAGGGGCATCGCGTGGCTCGACACGGGGACTTTCGAATCCATGATGCAAGCCTCGGAGTACGTCCGGGTGATTGAGGAGCGCCAAGGGCTGAAGATTGGCTGCGTTGAAGAGATTGCCTGGAGAGCCGGATGGATTTCTGATCAGGAACTTGCTGAGCTCGCTGCGCCACTGACCAAAAGTGGCTATGGCACATATCTGGCACGACTCATCGATAACCCTCATCCGCGAGGTTCGTAGCGTGAGATATCTCAGGGAACTTTTTGCTTCGCGGGAACTTCTGTGGAACCTTACGCAGCGAGAGATTCGCGGAAAATACAAGCGCACTGCTCTGGGGCAGCTGTGGTCTCTCGCCAACCCGCTGGCTGCAATCTTGATTTACACTTTTGTTTTTTCTTTTGTGTTCCAACTGGAAGCGCCGGTCGGTGACCCCAGTGGGGTTCAGAATTACGCACTGTTTCTGGTGTGTGGCCTGTTGCCGTGGTTGTTCTTCTCTCGGGTCCTAGGCCAGGGCGTGGAAATTATCGTCAATAACGCCGGGCTCATTCAGAAGGTCTACTTCCCGAGAGTGGTGTTGCCGCTGTCACTCACCAGCGCCATTTTTTTCAGCTGGCTTTTCGAGATGGCCGTTCTCGTCGCTGCCCTTTTGATTGTTCAGGCATTTTTTGTCATTCCTCTTCTTCCTGTGGTACTCGCTTTCATGTTTGTCCTGGCGGTGTTTGCCAGCGGAATAGCCATGGTTGCCTCGATTATTAACGTGTATTTCCGGGACATGTTCCATCTGACCTCAGTCGCTCTGCAGTTTTGGTTCTACTTGACGCCGATTCTCTACCCGATTTCCCTGGTGGAAGAGCAGTCAGAGCGTGTGGGAGGTCTTCTCGGATCACCCATTACGGTGCTTGATATCTATCGACTCAACCCGATGGAAACCTTCATCGACATCTTCCGAACGCTTCTGTACGACAACCGGTTACCTGATCTCGCCACGACCTTGATTGCTTTGGGTTGGGCCTTGGTGGCTGCGGTGGCAGGACTGTGGATGTTTTCGCGCAAGGAGCGAGAGTTGGCGGAACTGCTATGACGCCCAACGCTGTTGAGGTTCACGACGTGTGGAAGAAATTCCGTTTGTACCATGAGCGAAACCAGAGCCTAAAGTCCGCGTTTATGCGAGGCAAGACCTCTCGGCACGAAGATTTCTGGGCCCTACAAGGTGTCTCTCTCGAAGTAGAGCAGGGCACCACCCATGGGCTTATTGGTCGAAATGGCTCGGGAAAATCAACGTTGCTGAAATGTTTGGCGAAGATTTATTGGCCCACCCAAGGTGAGATTCACTACAACGGGACGATGGCCTCCCTCCTCGAAGTCGGTTCTGGATTCCATCTTGAGCTTTCTGGTCGGGAGAACATCTACCTCAACGGGTCAATTTTGGGGATGTCGAAGAAAGCGATTGACGCCAAGTTTGATGACATTGTTGATTTTTCTGGAATCGAGAGATTCCTCGACCAGCCGGTGAAGAACTACAGCTCTGGAATGTATGTGCGGTTAGGTTTTTCCATTGCCATCAATGTCGAGCCGGACATTTTGGTTGTTGATGAGGTTCTTTCCGTGGGAGATGCGGAGTTCCAGGAGAAGAGTATTCAGAAGTTTGCTGACTTCAAGAAGGCAGGGAGAACGATCATCATTGTCAGCCACGCTATGGCCTTAATGGACGAGCTGTGTGATCGAATCACGTGGATCGATAGCGGGAAAGTTGTGGAGACTGGAAAATCCTCTCCGGTCATCCAGAACTATCTGGAGGCCCAGCGCCAGAAATAGCGCTCTTACTCTTTGGGCGCCACAGAATCTTTTCCGATGCTGGACACCACAAACTCGTGTCTTGCGTCCACGGAGTTCACGTTTCGCAACGCAAACCACAGCAGAGCGAAGAAGCTGGCAGAACCGATGACCCAGACTGCGTTTGCACTCAGGATGTCAGGCAGTGAAGCCCACCACCAGTCCCGCCTGTAGTCCAGGTCAACTCCACCTCGAACTGTACCGGTGGTGTACCGGCGGGTGTTGGCGTGCAGTGCTACTGAATTGGCGATGGCCAGGGACACAATGATCCCAATCTGGCCTGCCTTGCTATCGATAATGACTGCGTCCCCGGTCTTCTGGAGCAAAAGAACACCAATGGCAACAATGAAGAGTGGGATGAGGTACCGTGGCTGAATTTGCTCACCGGTCTTATGTCCACCTAACTGAAGGGTCCACACAGGAATTCCCCACGCGAGCAGGAACATTGTTCCCGCAACGGCCCACTTTTGCCACCACGAATTGCGGATGGCCAAGAACGTAACGCCCAGAATCATCCACGTGACCAGAATGGTCACGGTCTGGGGCATGACAGTGTCAAGCCAGCCCAGAGCGCCCCACGGATAGTCGCCAAACATGCCGAGCCAGAGTGCTGGGACATCCCACGTGTTGTACCACAGCAGTGCCCAGTCAAAACCGGTGGTTTGCTCCGCTGTTTGCCAGGGCAATTCATCGGGGTAGGACTGCTGAGCTCGTTCTCCAAAGCCCTCGGTGATGATTCCCACTTGTCCAGGTTTGAACAGCAGCCATGCAATTACCCCCAATCCGGCAATTGCGGGGAGGGCAAATCGACGGATGATTGTCTTCAGGTCAGCCTGTGTCATGAACAACGTCACAATTGAGGTGGCGCCGACGAACAGAGTGGAGTCCGATCGGGCGGACGTCGCCATGGTCACGAGAACTACGTAGAGGGCCCCGAGGACGTACATGCGCCATCCCTCAGCCTCGAAATAACCCAGGAGGGCTAGCCAGGCCATCCCCACGCCAATAATTGCCCAACTGGTGGGGTTTGTAGAGGGAATCAAGAACGCTGCCAACGGAATTAACGTGAGTGCCCAGGCCCAGACCAGAGTCCTCTGCAGCCTTCTGGGGAGAGTGACCCATAGGACGACCGCTGCCGCGACAAATAGTAGGACGTTAAACAAGCGCATTGTCAGGATGCCCAACTCAACGTTGGGGTTAGTAAAGAAATGGAGAATCGCGTAAAAGCCGCCCGGATAGAGGCTTCTGTCAATGTCGCTTCCCGGGTCAGCTTGCACACGAGGATCTGTGCCGTCCATGAAAGGTTGGCAGCCCGCACTCGTGGTGGGCGAACCCAGGAAGCACGGAGACTCCATCAGCGCGGCCGGGAGCAGATTTCTGCCTTCCTCGTTTTCTTCGCAGCTCTCGCCGAAGGTTTCGTTGCACCAGATACTCGCCAGGTGGTAGCGGTCATCGGGTGAACTTCCCACGGGTGAGCTCAAGGCCCACGCACCCAGACTCATGAAGGCAAGAAGCCCGATGCCAGCGATGGCGGCAACACGGGCCCATCGTGGCCCAGGGCTGTTTCTGATTCGTTCGCGCAGACGTGGTGTCTCTGTTGTCATCTGACAAACCTTCCCAATACCGACTCCAGGTTGCTCACTTGAGCTTCCGGTGTATAGGTCCCCACAACGTGCCGAAGAGCCGCATGGGAAATTTTCTTGCGCTGTGGCTGTTTAAGACTAGCTACCAATTCGATTTGAGACAGCCAGCTCTCGGCAGCAGCGAGAAACCCGTTGTGGCCATCGGTAATGAGCCGTGAGAACACTTCTGCTGGGCTGGCAAGTGTTAACGTCGACACCGCTGAGGCTTCTACGTACTTCAACTCAGATTTTCCGTCAGTAAAGGGATTGTCCTGGAGAGGAACGATGTTGAGATCGACCTCTGAAATTCGGGACTGCAAACTCAGGTAGTCCATGAAGGGAAGACGATCGATCTGGTTCCAGAGAGGATTCAACACGTCTGGAATCTCGAGGATTCCCGCCACCACGAGCCTTGCGTCAGGGTGGCGTGAGAGAAACTGGGCCAGTGCTCCTGCGGCTACATCAAAATCTCGTGCGTGAGATTTGCTTCCACTGAAGTACCCGATGGTGAAACCGGGATTAGGCGCGGGTGGGGCCTCGCGGATTTCTGCAGAAATACTGACTTGTTCGGCGTTGAGGAAGTTCGGGACAACATGGGCTTCAACCCCAGCGGTCTTTTCGATGTGGTCTTGCAGGGTTGGGGTGGTGGTGATTGCTCCATCGCACAGCCTCAAGGTATGTCCTAATCGCGAGGAGAGCGCATACCAGTTATCCAAAACAAGGCCAGGGTCGAGCCCGAAGTTAAGGGTGGACGCAACAGTCGAGGTGTGACTCCAATCAAAAATGAGGTCGTCGATATCGAACAGGACGGTTTTGTTTCGGGAGCGAGCCTGGTCGATAAGTCGCCCCACGCCTCCACCGAATCGGAATCGCACCAAGACGAAGACATCGATGTAGTCGGGGAAGTTTTCTATGAGAGCCAGATCGGAGAGAAAAAAATAGGACGCGGAATACTCGTGTGACAAGCCGTTCAGGGTTTGTGCCATGTTGTAGGCGCGGTATCGAAAGCTTCCAGGGTCGGGGACTTCGTAGAAGTACCCCACTCGGATCGTCCCCGGTTTGAGCCAGGACAGCCTGGTCGAGAGCGGATGCTTCCACGGATCAACAAACGGCGCAGTTGATGCGGTCGCAAGAGAGTTCACTACGCCCATCTCGCTTTGCACAATGTAGCGAAGGTCTCGAGGTCTGCCAGTTTTTCCGTCGCTGAAGCCAGAGTCGCTGTCGGCGCTTCGCTTGTAAGCGAGCGGACAATATTGTGCACAACAGACTCCTGGGTCAGGGTCTCGCTCATCCCAGAGACCACAGGGACCCCAAGCCTCTGAGAAAGTAGCGCTACGGGATGGTCTTCGATAGCACCCCCGAGCGCAATGACCGCAGTGCTCTCTGCGAGTAGCGATACAACCTGGTGAGCGCTGGTGGGAGACACGATCGAAAACTGGTGTGTTCCGAGCAGAAGGAGGCGTTGTTCCAGAGTTCCGGCCACTGTCATCGGGGTGGACGCCGGGTCAAGCGCTCCGCTTTGTATGACTTTCTCCACGGCCTCGAGTGCCAGGCGAGTGTGAGACAGATCCGGCTGGTCGCCAGACCAAATCACGAGTGAGCCTCCTGATTTTCTCTCTGACCCCAGCAGATAGCGGGAATACTCGAGGGCGCTATCCGACGTGATTGCCCCGGTTGAGCGAGCCTTGGATAGGCCCAAACTTTTCGCCACGTGGGGATTAGCGATAGTGGTGACGCCAGGCAGGTGCAGCGCTGCGGCTGCTCTCCTCCGGGCTTCCCCAGCAGGAAGGGTCGCAGATTCATCATCGAGCACGAGGTAGCCGAGGCGTGCCCCGCCGAGTGCTTCCCACATAACCGTTGTGGAGCTCCACGATGTCCCTAAGAAAACTTCGTCATCGTGCTTTTCGATGTCCGAATAGTGGGTGCCTTCTGGGACCCTCGTCACCGCGGGACTCGGTACATCGTCTGGCCAGAGAACCCTCTCGCGAGCGATAGGCGTAATGTCTGGTGCTCCCGCTCGCAGAAGGACGCGCAAGTCTCGACCCAGACCGTGGGCAATCCACGCGGAGGCAAGGACCAAAACCTCTGGATCTCCCGGCCAGCGCTGCGGAGTAGAGGCATCGATCACCACGGAAACCCGGGATTTTGTTGGTGTCACCGAGTTATAGAACCTGATTGGCTCCAGCGCGCGGGTGAGGTCGGGCTGCCAAGCAGCTAAAGGTTTCACAGGAGGACGCCCTTCTTCTCTTCCATACGACAGGTAGTGCTCAAATGGGTTGATGCCCGCCTGGGCCACATCTCGATTCCATTCTCGATAAAAACTCGTATCGAAACTCCGGCAAGGATCCAAACCACGGTCTGACCCGACCCTGAGGTAATGCCAGATCGGGTCTGAGAGTTTTTCCCATAACGATTCTGTTTGCTGGCGGTAGAAACCCTTCTCAAAGAGCCCGGAGTGCGAAATCGTCCGGTACATCGCGCGGTTGCCCCGGCCTTCGAGCCACCCACGCGGAGCAAACATGTAGAGAATCCTTCCAACCTCCGAATGCGAAGGCGTGAGCGCAATTATGACAGATAGGTCTTTACAAGGCTCGGTAGTCAAAAACAAGTAGCCTTGAGCGAGATTGTGGAAACTACGTGCTCTGGGGGCGACAATGGGAAACGACCCGATGGTCAGCGTTGTCCTGGTCAACTATCGAGGCGTCAGCGACACCCTAGAAGCCATTTCCTACCTCAAGGAGGTTGATTGGCCCCACGATCGTCTCGAGATCATTGTTGTCGACAATGCATCGGGGGACGACAGTCTCGCCACGCTTTCCACTGTGGAGGGAATCACAGTGGTCCCCTCGGAGTCCAACAAAGGCTTCGCCGGAGGGTGCAATCTTGGTGTTCGCCATTCGAGTGGCACAGTCATTGGTTTTCTCAACAATGATGCTCGACCGGATGCGCAGTGGGTAGGTGCTGCTCTGGAGACAATGGACATGTCTCCCAAGATTGGGGCTGTTGCCAGCAGTGTTTTTGATTGGGAAGGAGACCACATTGACTATCAGGGCTCCGCGATGGCGTGGTACGGGATGGGCTATCGGCCCCTGACAGGAAGACGAAAGTCAGCAAAAACTGATCCCCAACGCCGAGAGGTTCTGTTTGGCACGGGATCGGCCATGTTCGTCAAACGTGATGTGTTTCTAGAGCTGGGCGGCTTTGACGAGCGGTTTTTCATGTTTTTCGAAGACGTGGATTTCGGTTGGCGCCTGAACCTCGCGGGCTGGTCCTTTGTCCATGAGCCTCGCTCCATTGCTTTTCATAAGTTCCATCAGTCGATGAGCTCGATTCCCTCGTACCAAGAGCAGTTCTTGCTCGAGAGGAACGCTCTCTATTCACTCATCAAGAACATCGGCGACGCGAAGTTTCCCACCGTGCTTGCCGGCGCGATGCTGGCATCCACCCGGAGGGCGCTGACCGAATCAGCCGTTGACTCATCTCAGTTTGATCTCGCTCAGGGCATTCATCCGTCACCGGAAATGACAGTCCCTGCGGATGTGCTGGTTCCGACGTTCGCCATGGACCAAGTGGTGGATGAGCTGCCCGGGCTGATGGCGGCTCGAGCGGAAATTCAGGGTTCGAGGAAAGTGTCTGACGCGGCCCTGTGGAGACTATTTGGTGAGGTAAACGCTGCGATGTCGACCGATAGGAAGTATCTTCAAGGCTATGACAAGATCGTCGAGGCCCTCCGCGTGACAGATGATCCTCCCGCCGTGGCAGTTCTCGTCATCACGGGGGATCCATTGGGCGCAAATATGTCGGGGCCAGGGATCCGAGCTTGGAACATCGCTCAAGAGCTGGCAAAGAAACACGATGTCACCCTGGTCACGCTGTCCGAACTTACTCAGGTTGTATCCGAAGGATTCACTCTGGACAAAGTTGCCCCTGGCGACGAAAAAGCCATGGGAGCCTGGGAAAAGTGGGCCGATGTCATTATTTTCCAGGGTCACGCGTTAGACCTATTCAGAACTCTCCAAAAATCAACCAAGCGTCTCGTCATCGACGTCTATGACCCGATGCATTTTGAGCAGTTAGAGCAATCTCGGCATCTCAGTCCGGAGCAATGGGATGACTTGGTCTCTGGCGCTGCTCGCTCTATGGAGCACCAATTTCTTCGCGGGGACTTTTTCCTGTGCGCGACAGACCGGCAGAAACACCTCTACCTTGGCCAGCTCATGACGCTCGGTCGAATTTCCACTGCAACCTACGCAGATGACCCGCACCTCGACAAGCTCATCGGCGTTGTTCCCTTTGGCTTGCCCCACGAGCCTCCTCACCATGATGCCCCCGCTCTTCGCGGAGTGGTGCCGGGAATAGGGAAAGACGACAAAATTGTCCTGTGGAGTGGTGGTCTCTATAACTGGTTCGATCCCTTTACTCTCATCCAGGCGATTCATGAGTTGGCTAAAAAACGACCATCGGTCCGGCTGTATTTCCAGGGAACGAAGCACCCCCATCCGGGCGTGCCCGAAATGCCGGTGGTCGCGCAGGCGCGCGAGCTTGCCGCCAAGCTGGGGGTGCTCGACACCCATGTCTTCTTCAACGATTCGTGGGTGCCCTACGCGACCAGGGCGAACTACCTCCTTGAAGCGGACCTCGGGGTCAGCACTCACAGGAGTCATATCGAGACGACATTCTCGTTTAGGACAAGAATCCTGGATTACCTGTGGGCTCGTCTTCCGATGGTCGTTACCGATGGGGACTATTTTGGCGAACTCGTAGGTAAGGAAAACCTGGGGAAGGCAGTTCCCGCGGAGGATGTGAGCGCGCTCGTCACGGCGCTTGAGACGATGCTTTTTGATGAATCCGCTCGCACTCGAGCTCAAAAGTCACTTGCTCGAGTGTCTGCTTCCTATGAATGGCCCGTCGTCTTGGCCCCCTTGGTTAACTACGTTGACAAACTCGGCGCGGAGGGCGTTCCGCCTCGGCAGGCATCGTCGAAACCTGTGCGCTTTTCGCCCAGGAGACCCAGGCCTCCCCGTTTTCGCCCGGCGGATATTGGTTTGGCATTTGAGCGGCTCTTCCGAGGCGAGTTCAGTTCTCTCTGGCGCGCCCTGATGCGGCGCCTTCGACCCTCCGGGAGTTAGCGTTGGTGGCGTCCCCTTCGATTTCTGTCGCTATGGCCACCTATAACGGTGAGAGATTCATTCGAGAGCAGCTTGAGAGCATTCTGGCCCAAACTATTGTTCCCACAGAAATTGTCGTCACAGATGACCAATCGACCGATTCAACCGTTCAGATCGTTCGGAACGTTTTGTCTGACGAAGTGTGCAGGGACAGGGGAATCACTCTCACTCTCCGCGTTAATGAGAAGAATCTTGGTCCTGGAGAAAATTTTCGACACGCCATCTCCCTGTGCTCGGGCGAGTTTATTGCGCTGGCAGACCAAGACGACCTCTGGTTTCCTCGCAAACTAGAAGTTTTGCTTAGCGAGTTCGGGGCCGATGAGTCCCTACTGCTTGTCCATTCGGACGCACGCTTAATCGATGCCGGAGGTTCTGAGTTACCGATGGTTCTCAGCAGAGGATTGAGCATGACCGATGCGGAGCGAGCTGCCATCGAGTCGGGATATTCGCTACCCGCCATTATTAAGCGGAATCTTGTGACGGGGACGACGGCCGTTTTCCGCCGCGAGCTCGGAGAGCTCGCTTTCCAGGGACCCACCGTTGACCTTCATGATGGACGCCTAGCAATAGTTGCCTCCGTGATGGATGCGCTTCGATTTGTTCCACTCGAGCTTGTGGGCTATCGCCAACATGACGCGAATGAGATTGGGGGTAAGCCTCTCAGCCTTGTCGATACGGTCGTCGCGCTGATGAAGAGCTGGGATGATCTCACCGCTGTCTTGGCAGAGCGCAATAAAGAACTAGAAGATCTCCTTGGTCAACTCGGTGACCGGGTGCCGGCACAAAATGTAATCATCGTTCGCGAGCGGATATCTCACAACGCATGGAGAATCGGTCTCCCTTCATCGCGGATTTTGCGAATATGGCCAGTTTTGTGGGGTGCACTGAACGGGCGCTATGGGCGTTTCGGGCGCTTTCCGCATGATTTCACTCGGGATATGGTGATGCCTCCACGAGAAGTCCTCTTGGGTGTTCTAAGGTCCTTTACTCGACGAAGCTTCTAGGTCAACACGGCGTTTGTAGCCCGATATTGAGGGGATTGCGCCGTAGTCTGGCACCGTGAAGTACCGGTTGAAGCTTGCCCTTTCTATGCTCGTTCTCTCGAGCGTGGCGCTGACTGGCGCCCTCGGGGTATTCCCTTTGTCTCCAGCAGCGGCCGTTGAGGCCAGTCCCGTGATGGCGGTAGCGGCACAAAACGACTCAATCTCGGTCGGGGCAGACTCAGCGGGGACTCTTTATTGGTCCACTGATTCCGGAAGTACGTGGGTGTCTAGTGGATTTTCTCTCGCGGAGCACGGTGTCACGTCGGTCATTTGGAATGGATCGAGCTTCATCGCGACATCGTTCTTTGGCGGAGCGAGAAGCGCGGACGGGAAAGCTTGGACTCGTTTCATGTTGCCAGTGGGATCTGCGTTTGATCCCGGGAATTTGATTTCAGACTCTGAGTTTTTTACATCCGGCACGATGACAGTCGACGAAATCCAGGCCTTCCTTGACGAACAAGTGGCGAACTGTCGAGATGGTTACGTCTGCATGAAGGATTATGTCGAAACGACGTTTTCCCGTGATGCCACGGTCTTATGCAACGCGTATGAGGGCGCAAGCAATGAGTCTGCCGCTGCGATCGTGCGGAAGGTTTCAGACGCTTGCGGGGTTTCCGTGGAAGCACTCTTGGTTCTCATCCAAAAGGAACAGAGTCTCGTAACTCACACCTGGCCGAGTGACTGGCGGTTCCAGAAAGCCACAGGATACGCCTGCCCCGACACTGCACCGTGCGATGAAAAGTTTTTTGGTTTTTATAACCAGGTGTACAACGCCGCCAAACAGTTCAAGCGATATTCCAATCCTCCGGGAACGTCACGATTCTTTACGTGGTTCCCCGTGGGGTCGACTTCTCAGGTTCGACTTCACCCCAACGCAGGCTGTGGGACGACCCCCGTGACGATAAAAAATCAGGCAACTGCGGGCCTGTACTACTACACCCCGTACACACCAAACCAGTCCGCTGTGGTCAATATCTCTGCGGTCGGGGATTCCTGTAGCGCTTATGGAAACCGAAACTTTTGGCGGATCTACAACATTTGGTTCAAGAATCCTGGCGAGTACCGAACCATGGTCACGGCTTCGAGAGGTGTCACTATGGCAGTAGATCGGGAGGGTGGCGTGACTGTTTCCACGAATTTGCAAACGTGGACCCGTCCCTCCACGATTCCGACCGCTAGTTCGACAAACCCGGTCCTCGAGTTTGGAAGGACAGCGGACGGCGACTTTGCAGCGTTGACGCAGGCAGGAACTGCTTTCCAGTCCGAAGACGGCGGTTCGACGTGGAAGACCCTGCCAGTCCCGCGTAACGACCAGGTTCAGTCGTCAGTCGTGCGTCACACGGTCGCCGCTGGGGACACCGTGTGGCGCATTGCGAACGTTCACGGGGTTTCTTCCGCATCTGTCGTAGCCGAGAATTCCCTTCCCGGCGATGGCTCCACCATCTACGTCGGGCAGGAGCTCTCGATCACAAAGACCAGCTCAGTCTCCACAATCACGAGCCCCGTCATTCCCGACCCGAGCATCATCGTGTCCTCAGCGGAAAACTCTTCGCCTCCGGCGGATAGCTCCGAGAGTGAGTCAGAATCAGGCGCTGACGGTGCTGCCTCCGATGACAGTTCGCAGGATTCAGAATCTTCGGCCGAGTCTTCCCCGAGTTATCCGGCGCTCGAGCCATTAGTCACTCAGACCACCCGAGCGAGCGCCGAGTATATAGTCAAGCGAGGAGACACTCTGTGGACTATTGCTCGATCTCGGGGAGTCACAGTCAGTTCGCTGGTATCTCTCAATCGTTTGGCCAACCCCAATCGCATATTTGTGGGACAACGATTGCTTGTAACCTCGGGCTCTAGCGTCACACAGTCATTTCATCGTGTCCAAGGGGGAGACACGCTGCCCGTGATATCCGTCCGACGGGCAGTTGCGCTCAGCGAGCTAGTACGTCTGAATCCTGGGGTTTCGAGCACTGGAGACCTTCGCGATGGCACGCTGATTCGAGTGAACTAGGAGAAACGCCGGGGCCTTTTGGGTGTCGAGGCGATGTCATACGACAGGAAAGCCAGAACCATCTGAAAACCAAAGATGATTGGTAAGGCCGCAATCATCACGTTGCCTGTTGAAGTTTCCGCTCCCATCGCAGAAGCCTCCGACCAGGCGATAAGCCCGTAGGTGACGCCAAAGCCCATCAGCCCGAGCCCCAACGGCAGCTCGAACGACGCTATCGAGAGCTCCCGAAGGTAGTAGGAGTAGAAGATTCTCTTCATGTGATTAACAAAATGGAGCCAGGGGAACTGAAACAGCGTCTTCCAAACGCTGAGGTTGCTCTTCTCGCTGCCATACCGAGCCTTCATCGGAACGTCTGCAACCGCCGCGCCCAACAGATTGAGGCGAAAAAGCATGTCTGTCTCAAAGAAAAACCTTCTGTGCAGTTTTCCCAGGCGGAGTTCTCTGAGCACGTCGGCTCTAATCGCGGTAAATCCGTTGGTTGGGTCAGTGATGTTCCAGTACCCAGAAGAGACTTTCGTCAGGAAGGACAAGCCGGCATTACCGATGATTCTGACAAACGGCATGTCTTCAACATTTTCAACGCTGCTAAATCGGTTTCCTTTGGTGTAGTCAGCCACATTTGCGTCAATTGGTGCAATGAGGTCTGCAATATTGTCCGGGTCCATTTGGCCATCGCCGTCTATTTTCACAACTATGTCGCAACCGAGATCCAATGCCTCTTTGTAGCCCGTAATGGTCGCACCGCCGACGCCTTGATTAGTGGGGTGCCGCACTATTCGCACGCGCTTGTCTTTGATCGCGGCCGCGGCATCGCCAGATCCTTCTGGACAGGCGTCATCGACGACGATGATGTGGGTCACATTCGGCCCTATTCCTTGAATGACCTCAGCAATATGACGAGAGACTCGATACGCAGGAATGACTGCGGCAACTTTTGATTTCGCCACGTATCCGTCTCCTCTTTGTCGGTGGATGTCCTGCGCCCTCGCCCCCAAGTATCCCAGACTTGTTACCAGCAGAGGGGACAGCAGTGATTAGAGTTGACAAACAATGCTGGTAGAACTCACGAACGATCCCCGCCCCTATTCGTGGGGGGACTCTCATTCCATCGCGTCCTGGCAATCTCAATCTCGCCCGAGTGCGCCCGAGGCGGAGCTGTGGTTTGGCACCCATTCGGGTTCACCGGCACGAGTGAAGAATCCACACGCCAGCACCGAGGAAGAACTGGCGTCCTTTTTGGTTGGACAAGGAAAGCCAGCTCAGCTCCCGTTCTTGGTCAAGGTGCTCGCTGCAGCGAAACCGCTGTCAATTCAGGTCCATCCCACGTTAAGCCAGGCGCAGCAAGGCTACGAAATAGAGAATCTCAAGGGAATTTCACTGGAGGACCCCCGGCGCAACTACAAAGACGCCTCCGACAAGCCAGAGGTCATGATTGCGTGGAGCGAAAGCTTTGACGCTCTCGTGGGTTTTCAGCAGGAACATGAGATGCATAAGACACTCAGTACCATCGATGCAGCGGTGGGTGACGCGAATCTCACGAAACCCCTCTACAGTGCTCTCGAGGGAGGGCCTGAGGCTCTCATCAGCTGGCTCGTTCACAGCGAGAAAGACTCGATCGCGCTCGCGCGCGCGATTACGGATTCAGTAAACAGCTCTATGTCCAGGCATGCTGATGGCACCGTGTGGCGGGTATGGAAGAGCGTCGTGCCTCATTTCCCGGGAGACCCGGGAATTGTGGTGGCGAGTTTCCTCAACCTCGTGACGTTGGCCCGAGGTGAAGCGCTTTTTGTCCCTGCGGGAATCGTTCATGCCTACCTTGGAGGCTTTGGTCTCGAAGTGATGGCCCCCAGTGACAACGTCGTGCGCGGTGGCCTCACCGACAAGCATCTCGATCGAGCAGAGCTTGCCTCCTTAGTTCTCAGGGCGCCCTATGCCCCTGGAAAGCTCCGAGCCGAATTGGTCAGCGGCGTTGAAGTTTTCCAGCCCCCCGGCGTGCCGTTTCGGATTTTGAGGGCAAGCCCTGGTGAAGGCACGGTTGCCTTTACTGCCCAAGAGCCCATGGTGATTGTGGTTGAGAAGGGTGCTGCCACCTTTTCATGGGACCGCGGCGCTGGGAACCTGAGAGCAGGACACGCCTACCTTTTCATTCCAGAGCCCGGGTCCCAGGTCCAGCTTGCTGGAGATGCCAGCGTGTATTTCGTGTCAGGGCCCTAGACAGCCCGAAGGGTGTCCTGATGGGCGAGGTACCAAGCGTACGTCTTCTCAAGTCCTTCTTTGAGCCCTACGCTGGCGCTCCAGCCGAGATCATGCAACCTCGTGGAGTCGAGCATTTTCCGGGGTGTTCCATCAGGTTTGGCAAGATCGTGGGCGATTTCCCCCTCGAATCCCACAACGTCGGCAATCATGCGGGCCAATTCAAGAATTGAAGTCTCATGCCCGGAGCCGACGTTGATAGGTTCCGGATCGTCGTAGTTCTCGAGGAGGAAAAGAAGCGCGTTGGCCAAGTCATCCACGAACAAGAATTCGCGCAATGGTGTTCCGGTCCCCCAAATCGTCACGACTGCTTCCTGGGCTTCGACCGCTTCATGGAAGCGTCGAAGAAGCGCTGCGAGAACATGCGAGTTCTCCGGGTGAAAATTGTCTCCTGGCCCATACAGGTTGGTGGGCATTGCAGAAATCCAGTGACGGCCGTATTGGCGCCGGGAAGCTTGAACCTGCGTGATCCCGGCAATTTTTGCCACCGCATACGCGTCGTTGGTTTCTTCCAGAGCTCCTGTCAATAGTGATGACTCACGGATTGGTTGCTCGGCAAACTTCGGGTAAATGCACGAGGATCCGAGAAACAGCAGATGGTTGACGTCTGCAGCATTGGCAGCGTCCATCAGATTGGTTTGAATCTGAAGGTTGTGGGAGAGAAATTCTGCGGGATAGGTGTTGTTCGCGTGGATGCCCCCAACCTTTGCGGCAGCGTCGATAATGACATCGGGTGACATAGCGTTCACGGCATCGAACACCTGGGAACGATTGGTGAGGTCGAGCTCTCGGGAAGTGAATCCGACGAGATTCTCGTATCCGCGAGCCTCCAGAGCCCTCCAGACTGCAGAGCCCGCCAAACCTCGATGCCCAGCGACATAAATGGTGTCGTCACTGGAAAGTTGGCGTGCCACGGATTTTCTCTATTCTTCGTTAGCCTTGGGCTACAGCTTATCGATAAGGTCCAGGGAGATCCGTGGCGCGAGTATTAGTCGTTCTTCCTACGCTTGGGACCAGAGGTGACCTGCTCGAGCAGGCCTTGGACTCGATTGTTGAGCAGGGTGAGCAGGTGCGGGCAGTGCTCGTGGCCCCCATGAGCGCCACTAACGCGATTGCCGCGGCGCGCAGGAGACAGATCGATTGGGTTGAGGATCCTGCCACTGGAATCTCGGCAGCCGTAAATGCGGGCCTGAGGGCTCGCGAAGGTGAAGAATTTTACGCCTGGCTTGGCGATGACGATGTGTTTCGACCAGGTGGTCTCACAACTTTGGTCGATGTGCTCGATGCTGCACCGGACTCAGTCCTCGCTTTCGGCGCTTGTGACTACATCCTCGATGATGGGACAGTCCTGGCGACGAGCAAGGCCGGTGCTCTTGCAACATGGCTGTTGCCATGGGGGCCAGACCTCATTCCTCACCCTGGAACACTTGTCCGTCTGGATGACCTTGAAGCAATCGGGCTTTTTGACGAGAAGCTGAAGTTCACCCTGGACCTTGATGCATTCCTTAAGCTGCGCAAACGAGGGGCTTTCTCTTCTACCAGCCGGGTAGTTTCGGCTTTTCGTTGGCACCCAGACTCGTTGACAGTTTCTGACCGCTGGGGGTCCTCTCGCGAAGCGATAGCGGTGAAAGCTCGCCACCTTCCAGCCCCCCTCAAAGCAATCCACGGTGTCTGGAGTTACCCCGTTGCCCTTGCTTCCCAGGTTGCTGCCTGGCTTCTGAACCGCAGGGCCTCGCGAGCGAGTCAGTAGTGTTGGGCTTATGAGGTTTCTCGTCACCGGTGGGGCAGGTTTTATCGGCTCCCACGTCTGCCACGCATTGATCAGAGAAAATCACGATGTTGTCGTTGTGGATGACTTTTCTACCGGTCGGGCATCTTTTGTGCCAGCGGGAGCGGAGGTGGTGGAGGCCACGCTCCTCGATGCCGCGGGGATCACCCGAGCATTCTCGTTAGCCCCCATCGATGCGGTCATACACATTGCAGGCTACAAATTCGCGGGTGAGTCAGTCGACCTGCCGCTGCATACGTATCAGCAAAACGTCGTCGGGATGATGAATTTGCTAGAGGTCATGAAGGATCATTCGTGCTCTCGCATTATTTTTTCGTCCTCCGCAGCTGTCTATGGCGAAGTAGAAGATGACGTAATTCCTGAAGAACACCCCAAGAATCCAGCAAATCCCTACGGTGAGACAAAGCTCATTGGGGAGTGGTTGCTGCGCAACGGGGGGATTGCCTACGGCCTCCAGCACACATCTCTGCGCTATTTCAATGTCGTGGGCTCGAGTGAGCCCGGTATTCATGACACGAGTCCCTACAGCTTATTTTCTCTTGTTTTTCGAGCCCTTCTCGAGGGTGAGATTCCGAGAATTTTCGGGGACGATTATCCCACCGAGGATGGAACGTGTGTCCGCGATTACATTCCTGTGGGAGCCCTGGCCAGGGCGCATGTGGTTGCTGCTGAGAAGCTTGTCGCGGGAGTTTCCCTTGAGTCGGCCTACAACGTGGGCACCGGGCGTGGCCACTCAGTAGCGAGCGTGATGTCCATGATGGCGGAGGTCACAGGTATCAACTTTAAGCCTACTGTCGTGCCCAGAAGGCCGGGCGACCCCGCGACAGTCGTCGCATCTGGCGAGCGCGCGAAGCGTGACCTGGGATGGAATCCCGATACCAACCTGAGGGACATGGTTTCCAGCGCTTGGGAGGCTTTTGGCAAGGAGCAGCGCGACTAGAAATGTCAACGTTGATTTTGTGTTTCCACCGGATTGCTCATCCCGATCATGGAGGACGAAGCCTCTTAGCCGTCAGCCCGGAGGATTTTGAGAAAACTCTTACTGAAATTGGCCGGTCTCGCGAGTTTGTGACGCTCGAGGAGTCCTCTCGGCCATCTTCCGCGCAGCGTGCCGTCGTTACCTTTGATGATGGCTATCTCGATAATTTGACCGCAGCGCTTCCCATCCTTGAGAGCAGGGGAATCCCCGCGACCTTTTTCCTCTCTACAGGTTTTATCGATTCAGACCTCCTGTTCCCGCCCGATGCGCTCGACGCCGTGATGGAGGTTCCCCGTGTGGGCATTTCCGCTGGCCTTGAGAACCTCATTGCGAATGGATACTGGAAAGCTCTCGACACGCTCGCGTCGTCACCGACTGACCACTATTGGAGAGTATTAGAGGATGCTCGTGATGTCGTTCGAGACCGGGTCCTTGCGGAAGATCCGACCCGGCGTCCCATGACACTTATCGAGGCCAAAGACCTTGCACGGTCACCCATGGCGTCGATAGGACCACACACCGTGAGCCATCGGCGGCTCTCCCACTTGAAGGTTGAAGAAGCTCTCGATGAGGTGGAGGCAAGTGTGGAGTGGTTGAATCGCGAGAATTTTGACATCTCTCCGTTCTTCGCCTATCCGTATGGGCAGGTCGCTGACATTTCTCCTGTGCTCTCGGCAAAAATACGGGACCGGGGATTTGAACCGCTCACAACTTTGCCCATCGTGGTGACGGGAAGGTCTCGTGCGATTCAGCAGCGGTGGGGGACCCCGCGCCTCAGTGTCGGCCCTTCTGAAATTGCCCAATGGTCAATCATCAGCCGATTAATGGATGCGTTTGGTGACATTCCTCGAGTGTGGCTAAGTCTTCTAGCGTTGCGCCGAAGCGCCCGTGTGGCCGTGAGCAGATTTCGCGCTAAAGCCGGCAAGGGCATCGCATGGTGAACCAAGCATTACCGCTTCGGGCAATGCGGTTCCTGCGAGACAAGGCCTTCTACCGAATCGTTGTATCTCGGCGAGTGTCCTCAGAGTCGCTTAAGCACATTGATCGGCTCAGCGCGGATACTGCCGTCCTTACGGTTGCCTTCAATCAACCCGCACTCATCCGCCTTCAACTGGAGGGTCTGACCCGCTTTATCCACCCGGCCCCCGCGATCATCATCGTTGACAACTCATCCCACCCTGAATCTCGGCAGGAGATCGCAGCCCTCGCGAAGGAATTCGGTGCGACCTACATCCGTGCCCCGTTCAATCCCTTCTCTTCCTTTCAGGGCAGCCTGTCACATGCCTCTACTTTGGATTGGGCATGGTCGCGCATTATCGGCGAGTCGAGGGTGAACAATGTATTGCTACTTGATCACGACATTTTTCCAGTCGCAAAATTGTCTCTGGGTTCGTTATTTCAAGGAGTCGCCGCTGCTGGGGTCCGCGAAGAGCGCGCAGGAATGTGGTACCTGTGGCCCGGATTTTTGGCTATCAACCGGGATTTGATGGGTGGCCCTCCTCTATCTTTTATGCCCTACCGCGAGCTGGACACGGGTGGCTCGTTATGGCGCAGCCATTACCAAAGCCAGTCGAAGGATTCCACCAAGTTCCTCACCCAGGCTCCGCATCAGGTAGGGGAGCGCGGTAATAAACAAGAGTCGGAAATTGAGCTCATTGATGGGCGTTGGGTCCATTTGGTTGATGGTTCTGGATGGCTTGATGGTGTTGGGAAACTCGACCGGCTTGTGTCTGCTCCTACGTCCTCGAAAACTAAGTGGAGGGTGGAGGACCTCATCGGCAGGCTCAAGCAGTTAGGCGCACCGCTGCCTTAGGGCTGGCTATTTCTCGGTTCTGAGATACAGCTCATCTACTAGTTCCTCGCTCTTGGGTAAGGCTACTTTTCTCGCGAATAGTTCCCATCTATCACTGAGCCGGCCCAGGTCCGATATGTCAAAAATCCTGGGACTCTCTGGCCCCATGTCCCAATCAACAAAGGTTGTTGTGTCCTCAATGTCACGTCCATCGGGTCTTAGCCGTCGAATGATGGTCTGAAAGAAAATTTCCTCTCCCAGGCGGGACCGCGTGAAGACGTCGACGTACTCAGGGTGACTAGCCATGTAGGCGACAATTGCGTCAACAGTCTCGGCTCGAAGGGTGAACCAGGTTTCACCGTGATAGAAATCACCACTGAGAATCTTCTCTTGAAAGACTGTGCGGTAGCCCACAGCCGCAAGAAATTCGACTATCTGGTAGACAAATCGGCGCACTCCTTGGTACCGGTAGAAAGCATGCCAGTACGACCGGGTGAGTCGCTCCATCCCGCCCTGAATCCCAGGGTGTGGCATCTTGATTGTCCGGATGAAGTCTTTTCCCTTATTGCCGATTACAAAATCGTAGATATCAGCATTGGACTTCAGTGGGACATCCTGTCCGGAAATCAGGATGTAGTGCTCATGCCCTCTTGCACGGGCGACGGTGAGGAGATCAATTATTGCTTTGGTGACGGAAAAGGCGCCCCAATAGGTTCTGCGTCTGGGAACGTGAGTGACCTGTGACGCCCAAGAGAAATCCCGCGGGGAAAAGGGAGCGGCTTTGTCCACATGGAGGTAGACATCAAAAGACTCGGAGAGCCGGGAGACGAGCTTGTCGAGTAATTCTGGCTGAGCGTGAGCCATGATGAGCACGGCTACCGCGCTCGCAGGTTTCGTGGGTGTTATGTCCCCGGCGTGTGGTGATGGCTCTGGCACTTAATCTCTTGAGCCCACGCTAGGTCCGGACACTGAACGGTAGTGATCAAGGATGACGCCGAAGGCGGAATCAGAAGGGGGAGTGACTCGCCAGCTGTTGTGCCAATGCAACATCTTGAGAGATGACCGAAGCGACTCTGCTAGCGGGTGAGCTTCTGGGCTTGATGTAAGCAGTCCCGCATAATCCTCATAGAGTTCGTGCCCCTCGGTAAACGGAGGATCAAACTCATCTACCGGAAGTATGTCCATGCCTATTTCGTCACAGACGTCATTGCTAAAAAGGGTCCACGGTCTAGCTGCGCCGAGACTGTTCATTGAATCCACGAGCCCACGTCGGGCCATAGCCCGGCCCTGGGGCAGGTAGATCACAGCATTATTGCCAAACGGATAGGTTCCCCAGCGGTAAACCAAAGGCTCCCGATCGTTGAGCCACGATAAATCCGCGAGCACTGCGACATCGAGATCCAGCCATAACACGTTGGATTCTTCAAAAAATTCAGGGGCGAGAACGCGGAAAATGTCAGCCCGGTAACTCAGATCCTCTTCTTGCCGCCACAGCGCAAACCCATGTCCAGCAGTAATCCCGAATGCCGGATCGTCGTGGACGCCGTGAGGAAGCAAGGACAGAGATTGTTGGTTCGGAAGGAGGCCCCGGAGCAATTTTTGAAAACCAAGGACGAGGAGAAACCACCGACGCAACCAGCTTCGGACGGTCTTCGTCGGAATCAAGTGTTGAGGGTTCTCAGGCAACGAAATGCCGTGGGATCGAAGGTAGTCAAGGACACTGATGTGGGTGATGTGAACCCGCGGATCGTCATTCAACCACTCGAATTCTTTGGTGACGACACCCTCGTATCCTGGAGACGTATCCAGGAAAAGGTGGTACTCGGAGTCATCCCCCATGTGGTGCAGCGTGGAGCGAAAATGCAGTTCACTAATCGCCGGCAAAGGGCCCGACCAGAGCGAAAATATTACATTTCGAGCCACGTGTGGATCCCTTCCAACCCCGACGGACAACAGTCTAGCGAGGAGAAATCATCTCGTGATTTCGTCTTTACGGATGAGGGCGATGATGTTGGGTAACTCGTCGAGGTGCCGCTGTCCAGGGAAAAAGTAGTAGCGGGGGTCCAGCAGCCGCGGCCGGTAGTGAGCGTTCCACCAATTGAGGTGACTTTCGTCGTGCCACACTGCAATAATTCCATCGTTCCAATCGAGAGTGACGCGTTCAGCCAGTTCCCTAATCATCCCCAGCATTGCTTCTCGGGTGCCCATCCAGACGGCTCCAGTCACATAGGTCTTGCGGAGGGAGCGTTCGACAAAGGCAGCAGATTGCCGCCTTCTCTCCCAGGTTCCGCGACCGCCTTCCACGATAATTTTTCGAGTATCCTCGAAAATTGCTCCCGGATGTAGAGCAAAGAACCTGATAAGTCGCGCACCGTTGCGAGGGCGCCACGACCCAGCCTGCTCGACAAGCAAGATTCCTGATTCCTGTAATTGCTGGGGCAGGTCACGTTCTAAATCTTGATTGACGATGGTGTCGGCATCGAGGTACATGAGAAAATCTTCAGAAAATGAAGCCGAGTGTTCCGCAAAAATTTTGTATCGAAACAGTGTTGCTTCTGGCCACCGAAGCGGTTCGATTTCATGAACCTTGACCGAACAGTGCTTGAGAGTACTCGCAAATTCTCGGGCTTCCTTGGCCTGGTCAGTAAACACATGGAGAGTGACAGAGTCAAAAACCCGGACATGGCGATCGATGGATTGGGCAAGATCCATCCAGTACCGCAGGTAGACGTTCGTCGCGATGCTTAACACGCCGAGAGTCCGAGTAGTGCTCGATGTTGTGGCCATCGCGTCGGACTCCTTACACCTCGAAAGCCTGCCTTCACGCTAGCGCAACCCCGCTGGGGCAATTGTCGCAGGATGGCGCTGTGAAACGTCACGCCCGCAGCTGCGACTTAAACCGCTGAATGAGTGTTTACGGATCTCGGACTTGACGTGGGGTAATTACAACGGTGTAATTGTGGTGTCCTGATGTCCAAGGCCGGAGGACGGCGGTAAAGG
>ENA-OUOG01001378-OUOG01001378.1-marine-metagenome-genome-assembly--contig:-NODE-1378-length-28477-cov-6.362254_pt1 | contig 28477 bp, 7 predicted proteins | sample MGYA00248635_ERZ508505 | MGnify/ENA primary metagenome ERZ508505 (study PRJEB26176, sample SAMN06267871) | marine metagenome | isolation source: Saanich Inlet, British Columbia, Canada | place: Pacific...
TACGGACGTGAGTGTCGGTAGCACCCACTACCCAGCAGGTGCCGACTTCGCGGACCCGAACGGGAACCTGGTCGATGTGTCTGGGCGTCTCACAACCGAGGCCTATGACCTAGATAACTCAATCACGGCCCCATCGGTGGGCGCGATCGCGGTCGATAATATTGTCAACATCGCCGAAGATGGTGTGGTTGCGATCACCCTGAGCGGTGGCGACACGGATATTGTCACGACGACTGTCCAGGTCACTGCGGCGTCGAATATCGACGCGAGCACTGGCCTACCGATCGATCAAGCCGCGCTTGTTGCTGCGACTGGTTCTGGTAACGACTGGACCGTTGACACCAACACGATTGGTGCCGACGGCGACTACGTGGTGCTAGTTGGGGCGCTGGACGACGCGGGCAACGTTGCTGGCTCGACGGCCTCCTTCAACCTTGACACTCAGATCACGGCCCCATCGGTGGGCGCGATCGCGGTCGATAATATTGTCAACATCGCCGAAGATGGTGTGGTTGCGATCACCCTGAGCGGTGGCGACACGGATATTGTCACGACGACTGTCCAGGTCACTGCGGCGTCGAATATCGACGCGAGCACTGGCCTACCGATCGATCAAGCCGCGCTTGTTGCTGCGACTGGTTCTGGTAACGACTGGACCGTTGACACCAACACGATTGGTGCCGACGGCGACTACGTGGTGCTAGTTGGGGCGCTGGACGACGCGGGTAATATCGCGGGGTCTATGAAGTCGTTCGTCCTCGACACGCAGGTGCTCCCACCTGTCACGGTTCTGGTCGAGGCGACCCACGCCGATATGACCGAGGCCGAGGCGGCGAGCGCCTTTGATGTGACCGTCGAGGCAGGCGCGCAGTGGGCGGTCGAACTGACTGGCACTAACTATGCCGACGCGCTCGTGGTCCAAGCCGATAGGGCTGACGATGTCACGGACGCGCAGGCAGCGAAAAACGAAGCCGATGGAGTGGTCGCTGACCGTGGCACGGAGCTGGCCGGACTGAACGCGATACTTCAGGCAGAGATCACTGGCCTCACGACTATGGAGCAGGCCCTGGCCGACGCGGTATCGCGTCAGTTGGAGGCTGGCATAAACGTGACCATCGCTCAGGATGCTTACGATGCATCCTACGCGGCGGGCCGATCGGGGTTTGTTGGCTCCTACGCTGACCCAGACGCACTCAACGCCGCGGTGGTCGATGAGATCACTGGCGAGGTAATCACGCCGGCCAGTGTGGTCGAGGCGCCGATTGTTCTCCCAGGCCTGACCATGGCCGCGGGTGACGAGTGGACCGACGCAGCGATCGCCGACCTCCGTGCGGCGATGGACAACTTCATCAACGACTACAGCCTAACCACGCAGGACCCTACAGTAGCGGAGTTAGCGCTCGCGGTGACCGCTACCCAGGGACTGCTCCTTGACGCGAACAGTGATGTGACCGACAAGACGGGCCTCCGTGACGACCAGTTGGTCGAGCGGGACGAGGCGCAGGGTAACTACGACGCCAAGGACGCCGAGCTAACCGCGGCCGAGGACTTAGCGGCGACTAGGGCGTCAGAGCTTCAGGACGCGGAGGGCGCGAAAGCCGCCGCGGACGGAGTTGTTGCGGCAGCGATTGTGACCCTGACAGGCACAGGCACGGGCTCGGCGGAGACTATCTCTCTAGACTCGACTCAGCTCGACGCGCTCGGTGATGGTCAAGTCACTGTTACGTCAAGCGCGACCGATATTGCCGGCAACACCAGCCAAGGTGTAGCTGTATCGTTCAATCTCGACACGGTCGACCCGGGTCAGCCGGTTATCGACTCGTGGGCCGAGGACACGAACATCAACAACGACGGTGTCACACACGATGATGTGCTGACACTGACCGTCTCTGGTGAGCCAGGAGGCACGCCGACCGTCTACCTCGACGGCACGACGACGGTCGCGTCAAGCTTCGTAGATCACAACGACGGGACCTATACCGTCACCACGGATCCCCTGGCTAACGGGCTCGCCGGTGACCTCCAGGTCACCATCACTGATGTGGCTGGAAATGAGTCGGTCCGCAGTGGTCCGGTGACGGTCGAGGTGGACACAGTAGCTCCGGCAGCGCCGGCACTGACTGTGGCAGAAGACACCGGGATCGACGACTCTTCGAATGCGGTGCTCCTGACAAGCGACACCAGCCTCACGATCACGGTCGTGTCCGCTGAGGCAGGCGACCTTACGCTCTATGATGGTGGTGTCGCGATCTCTTCAGATGACTACGTGGTCTCGGGACCGGTCACCAGTGGCGGTAACACCGAGTACACGGTGACGTTCAATGAGGACGCGGCCCACGGCGACACGTTCGCGCTGTCGGCTACCATCACTGACCTGGCCGGTAACGAGTCCGATCACTCCGCGGTCCGCTCGGTCCAGATCGACACGGTCGCGCCTGACGCGCCTTCGATGACGGTCGACGATGACACGGGCGTGGACGACACCCTGAACGCGGTACTCCTGACTAACGACGACACGCCGACCATTACGGTAATGTCGAGCGAACCCGGTGCGGTCACGGTCTACGATGACGGGGTCGAGTTCCCTGCAGGCGACTACACAGTCTCTCCTGCGGCGCTCGTTAACCTCCTCTCGAATGGTGGCTTTGACGACGGCACCGTCTGGTACAACAACGCCTTCAATGTGGTCGATGGGGTCAACAAGGCGGATGTCGGCTCGGCCGGGAACCCGTGGGATGTGAACCTCAGCGGTCACGTTGATCTGGTATCTGGGGAGACCTACACGCTTACCTTTGACGCCAAGGGTGCGGACGGGCGGACACTGCTCGCGGGCATCGGCGACAAGGGCGCCCCATATCACAACCACACCGAGACGGTGGTCCTGTCTGACCAGTGGGAGACCTTCACGGTCCACCTCACAGCGCAGGACTTCGCCAACGGTGGCGGCTTCTCCGGCGATACCCGTGTGATCTTCGATATGGGGGCCGACGTCGGCGAGGTTGATCTCGATAACGTCAGCCTGACCCCGGGCCATGTCGGTGTCCAGTACACCAACGTTGACCAGGTAGAGTTACTATCGAACGGTGGCTTTGACGACGGCACCGTCTGGTACAACAACGCCTTCAATGTGGTCGATGGGGTCAACAAGGCGGATGTCGGCTCGGCCGGGAACCCTTGGGATGTAAACCTCAGCGGTCACATAGACCTCGCTGCGGGTGAGCGTTACTACACCATGACCTTCGACGCTAAGGGCGCCGAGGGACGCACACTAGTCGCCGGTATCGGTGACAAGGGTGCCCCTTACCATAATCACAGCGAGACGGTGACCCTGTCCTCCGACTGGGAGACCTACACACTGTACCTGTCAGCCAAGGACCTTGGTAACGGCGGCGCGTTCTCGAACGATACCCGTGTGATTTTCGACATGGGCGCCGACGCTGGCGCGGTCGAGCTGGACAACGTCAGTGTAGTGGCGGGACATGACGGACGATTAGGCTCCGATGCCGGCCAGCTCGCGGTACCGTATGAGTACACGGTGACGTTCGACGAGGCGGCGGGGCATGGCGAGACAGCCAATCTGTCGGTCACGCTCACCGATGATGCTGGAAACGAGTCCGACCACTCTGCGGTCCGTTCGATAGAGATCGACACAGTCGCGCCTGACGCGCCAACGATCGATTTAGTAAACGACACGTTAGGGGACCTGGCTCAGGGTGATACAGATGTTGATAACCTGACGAAGGACGACGTGCTTACCCTCACCGTTTATGGTGAGGCTGGTGCGGCGCTTAGCCTGAGCGACGGTGGTACACCGATAGCGGCGACCGTCACCGACAACGACGACGGTAGCTATACGGTTGTGACTGGGGCCCTCTCGGAGGGTGTCCACCACTTGGCGGCGACTCTCGAGGACGACGCGGGCAACGTGTCTAACGCGGGCACGCTCACTGTCACGGTAGACCTGACTGCACCAGCGGTAACGATCGACCCGGTCGGTGATATCACCGACGGCTCGGTCCAGGTCAGCGGGACCGCTGAGAAGGACCGCGATGTTGTCCTGACCTTCTCTACCGACGACGGCGCCGACGACCACCAGGTCACAGTAGCGGCCGGTGGTGATGGTGTCTGGTCCTACGACCTCACCAACGACGACATGCTGGTCATCGGCCAGGGAGGGGGCCGCACGGTCAGCGCCTCACAGGTCGACGCGGCTGGTAACCAGAGCGCGGTGGTCAGCGACAGCTTCACGCTGAACACGACCACCCACAACGACGGTAACGTGGTTGCTAGCTCGCAGCTGAACCAGGGCCCATCGCCCGACGGATCGGTGGTCACCGGTGACGGTGGCGCATTCGCTGACGGTGGTAACGGCCTCGACTTGAGCCAGGTCTCGGGTGACCTGAGCGTCCAGTTGGCGTCGGGCCAGATACTGGTCGACAACGACGGAGACGGGCAGTTTGATGACCAGTCAGGTGGAATCGACTACACGAACGCCGACGCCTACATCGATACCCTGATCACTGGCGCGGGCGACGACCTACTGGTCGGCACCGAGTCTGTGGAGGTCTACGAGAGCTTCGATGGCGGCTTGGGTGACAACGTCATCAATGCCGGCGGAGGCGTCGATCGCCTGATCACTCAGGCCAGCCTAGACTCGTCTTTGTCGGCGGCCCAGACGATGTCCGCTGACGGTAAGGTGTTTAGCCTGGCGCTCGCTCCGAGCAGTGACCTCTACGGTCTCCGGGTCGGACAGTCCGGTCCGGCGGAGTCGTTCGCGACCCTTGCCGCGCTGGTGGTCGCCCTCGAGGCCCAGTTCGCGGCCGCAAACGGCGGGACTAACCCGTACACCGTATCCGCGGACGAGTCGGCCAAGACGGTCACCGTGACCTCAACAGACACGGACGCGGTCGCGGCCCTCTCAGACTCCGGTGTCGAGATTACCGCTCAGTACCTGGGTGGTGTCGATGTTGACCTGAGTCCGGTCTACGGTACGGCCCAGTACACCAATGCCGGGTCGGTCGTCCGCGCGGACGGCAGCGCTGACCTCGTGATCGGGATCGAGGATGTACTCGGTACCGCTTATGATGACATCCTGTCCGGTCAGGACCTCGAGAACTACCTCGCCGCGGGCGCCGGTAGTGATGAGCTCTACGGCATGGGCGGCGACGACACACTCGACGGTGGCGGCGATGACGACACCATCTATGGTGGCTCCGGTGATGACCGGATCATCGGCGGTGACGGCTCTGATCTCCTTTACGGTGGAGCGGGCCGAGACACGTTCGTGATCAGCGACGATCTCGACACGATCGGCGACTTTAACGTGTCGTCGTTCATGACCAGCGCGGCGGGACGTAACACGGTCTATGACCAGATCGAGTTTGCGTTCACCGACGCGGACATCATGGCGGCGCTTGACGGGAATCTTCCCGCCCAGATCAACCTGGGAGTCATCCTTGGTGGTGAGCGCGGTGACCTTAACCGGACGCTTGAGTTGCATGTCCTCGACGGACCAAATGGTAGTTCGCTTGGGCAGCTGAGTCACGTTGAGATGAACTGGGACAGTGTTGAGGCATTGTTCGGATCGCTAGATCCCGACACACACTCCCTGAGTGCGTTCCTAGTCGGTGGTGGCACGCTGTCGACTGGGGCGGGTGCTTATACCGCTAACGCGACGCTCGAGTTTGTCCGTGACAACCAGGTCGATGATGCCGTGGGAGATCCCGGCGTGTTGCTTGGCGCGGGCGGTGAGTCGGACGATATCTTCGTCTCGACCGACGGCGACGACATCGTGATGGGTGGCCTCGGGGCGGACGTCTACGAGACCCGGATCCTGGGCGCCTCTGACGGGCGTGACCTGGGCACCGAAACCCTGAACGATCTCGGTGGCGCGTCTGGTTCTGACGTGATCTTCTTCGAGGGCGTCAGAGACCTCGGTGACCTTGACTTCTCAAGGACGACACTCGCCCGCGAGGGTGAGGGCCGTACCCTAGAGGTCGGATATACCCAGTACCGGTCCGATAACCCTGACACGGTCGAGGACGAGTCTGGTACGTTGCACGCCTACGGCACGGTTGAGCTGTTCAATCAGTTCAGCCTCAGCCAGTCTGACCTCTACAAGGTCGAGGGGCTTCAGATCACCGAGGAGTCGGTAAACCCGCTCAGCTCGGCGGTCCAGAGCTACGTGTTTGGTGACGTGACCGAGAGCGACGGTTCGGGAGATACGCTGTCCGCGTCGGCGAACGAGGACACGATCCTGATCGGTACCGACGGTCAGACCGACGAGTACCGGATCGAGGCACCAACGGACGGCGCCGAGGCCTGGATCTACGGCATGGGCGATGGTACCAGCCTTGACGCGAACGAGGACGTGATCATTAGCCTGAACGGGTCGACGGTCAGCTCGATGTCCGACGTGGGCCAGGTGACCTTAGCTGGCGGGGATACGGTCCAGAAGGTCAGCGTTACTTTTGATCAGGGCGGAAACGACGCGATACTCGACCTGTTCTTCGCGGATGGAGGTAACGTCAATTCGACAGATCTTATCGATCGAATAAAGTTTGAGTCCTAGGCCGGCTCGATCGGCGGCATTGCAAATGAATCTTTGCTCTGCCGCCTTTCGTTGCCGATGATTTTGGCTCCCGGTGGGATATGAAGAAATTGAGCGACATCGATAAAGTGGATCAACGATTGTTGGTGCTAGTGCTTGGTTCGCAGAAGGCAGGTACGAGCTGGATGTGGAACTTTATCGGCTCTATACCAGGGCACCGGCCGGGGCTCGTAAAGGAATATCATATTTTTGATTCGATCTATGTGCCTGCCTTCAAGCAATATCGCTCGGGAATAATGAAGGGGGGGCGTAAAGCCGCACAAATCGACCCAAGCAATCAGTCGATTGGCCAAAGACGTGCGGTTTACAGGTATAACTTCCTGGTTAATCCACGGTCCTACTTCGATTTTATGGGTGGCTTACTTGCCGGCGACAACTTCGCGCTGACCTGTGATGCGTCGCCGACTTATATGGCATTGCCGGTTGAGGCGCTTGAGCGTATCAAGAAACAATGCGAGCTCCGAGGCATAATAGTAAAGCCGATCTTGCTAATGAGGGAGCCAGTCGATCGGTGGCTGTCAGATATTCGGTTCACGATGCAGAGAAGACCTGGGTATGTGTATTCTGTCGATTCTGAAAAGAGATTTATCAATCTGGCGAGAGGCGCTGCTAACCCTTATTTGGACGCAGTGTCTGATTACAAGGGCGCTATGGATAGAGTGTCAGAGGTCTTCGGTGAGGAGGCGTTGTATCTCATCTATGAAGAGTTTTTCAACCAGAAGGATGCTCGCGCTGTTTGTGATTTTCTGGGGGTTTCTGAGGTAGCTGGTGATTGGGGAGAGATTAGAAACCAATCAAAGTTTGCCAATATTAAGGGTAAGCCGACTGCCTTAGATTACTTGGAGGAGCGGGACCGCTTCCGTATTCAATATGAGTCCATGATCGAGCATTTTGGTGACGAGAGGATAAGGAAAGCATGGGGAGACCTAGTCCCTACTTGAAAATACCAAGCATGCTGAGGAATAAGGTTGAAATTTCGGAAACTACGTACTATTGTGACCGTAAGCAGTTTGTATTATAAGCCCAGGTCGTTGAGTCTGGGCATGGGAGATAGATATGGCGCTTAATCTAGGGACAACGGCTGCGACCGCTCGTCGCCAAGCGACGCGCAAGGTAGACTCTGTTCGCCCGGTAGGCCACGGTCTGTCAAAGGTAGACGCGGCTCTCTTGGGCGCCGCCCTCGTAATCCTCGGTGAGCGAGTCAACTCAGCGTCTGGTGACGGTCGCTTGCGTTCCCTGCCTGCGGGTATCGATCCGGTCAACGCGGATGAGAATTTTGAGCTGTCCCTCAGCTCTCTCCGGAGCGCGAACGCTGAGGTATCTTTACTCTCCTCCCTGGTATCAAACGTCCGGAAGAACGTCTCTGAAGAATTATCTGTGTCTAAGTCTGCGCAGGCAGTCAGCGAGGCATACCCGCGCGACTCAAAACTCTCAACGGACCTCGAGCAGTACCTGGCTGACGCGGGACGTCCGGTCAGCGCGACCGAGCTCGGAGTCGACGGCAGCGCTAACATTAGCGGCAAGTCTTACATTGCCGAGATGGAGAGTCTCGAGGCGGCGTCACAAGAATTTCTGAACATCATGCGCCAGCTCTTCGCTGAGGAGCTCGACTCGGTGGCCGAACGGCAGCAGGAAAAGCCAGCCGAGGAAGAACAAAAAGAGGTCGCCAAGGAAGAGGTAGAGAAGCCGGCCGATGGGGAACTAGAACAAGAGGTCGCCGATGCCGATGGGTTCGGCTCACCCTGGATGGGGCTATTAGGTCTCGCCGGCGGTGGCGGTGGCGGTGGCGGTGGCTTCGGCGGCGGCTTCAGTATCGGTGGCGCGGCGATTGACGGCTACGTCTCGGGCGCAACCGTGTTCTGGGACATCAATAACAACTGGGAGATGGACGCAAACGAGGCCGCGTACTCGACCACGACTGACGCGTCGGGGAACTACAGCCTCTCGGGGATAACTGCCGGCGTAGGTCAGATCGTGATCATGGACGATGGTATCGATACCTCCACGGGTGGCTCGGTCGGGATGATGGCGATGGGCACCGCTAACGCCTCCGATACCTCCAACGCGCACGTCACACCGCTCACGATGCTGGCGGCCTACGGAGTCACCGACGAGATACTGGCCGAGATGCTCTACGAAGAGCACGACGACGGCGATATCGATCTCTCAGAGATCGACTTCCATTCTTTCGATCCGGTCGAGGTCCTTCAGGCGGGCGCCGGAGACGCTGAGACCGGCGGGGTAATCCTACTCAAGGCTCAGCAGGTATTCGCGATCATCAACGCGGTATCGGGGCTTCTCGAGGAGGCCGGGTCAACGCAAGCCGACGCGGTTGCTTCGACTATCTCAGCGCTCGCAAACCTCAGCGCGACGGATCTCCGTTCTTTGGTGGGTGAGCTAGGCACCGATGCCGATATTGCGGCCTCGAACACCGTGCTTAGCACACTACTAGCTTCAGTCGCGCCAGACTACGCAGACGTCGTTGTCACGGATAGTGATGACTCCGACGGCGATGGTGATACTACTGACACAATTACACTCGGCCAGAAACTGGCGTCTGCGATCACGGAGACTAATTCCGTAATCGGTGCCGAGATCGCGGACCCCGAGCTTGCCCTAGAGGAGAGCGCCCGTGCGGCGGCATTGATTACGCAGAATGATCTGGTCTCTGAATTTAAAGAGATTGGAAAGCTTGATCCGACCACCGCCGCGGCGGACATCGCGTCGAAGATCTCGGCCTCATTCTCTGACGCCGAATCTATCAAGGCCGGCTTCCATGAGGCTTATAAGTCTCAGATCGGGGACAGTCTAGACGCTCAGGGTGGAATTACGACCGCCGTGGATGACGTTACCGTGACCGCGGGCCAAGGTCGGTTGATCGCTGTCTCAGACATCATTGCGAACGATACCAGCACCGGGTCGGGCGACCTCGCGATGGTCTCGGTGTCGCCGGCAAACCTAACCTACACTGCGATGTCGAGCGGGTTCGAGAAAATCCTCATCCGAGGTGAGCCTGGTGCGAGCGTCAAGGTATTCGATAATGGGGTCGATATCACCAATAAGTCGCAGGTGGTCGAGAGCCTCGACTCGCCAGGTACCTACTCCGTGACCCTTTACTCGTTGGCCGCTAAGGCAGCAGGCGCCCCCCCTCCGCTGTTGTCCGCTGTTGTTACCGACGCGTTAGGGGTAGAGACCTCGGTCACTGACATCGAGTACGACTACGAGCTTCATGTCCCGGATCCATCGGCCTGGACCGTAGGCGATTATGTGCGCATGGATATCGGCCCGATCAAGGTCGAGACCCGTTACAACCCCGGTGATGATCCGGGATCTGTCGCGGCGCGCCTCGTCGACGAAGCCCGCGCCACACTGAAGGCCGACAACGCCCCGTTTAGCATCGGGATCGACCCCGACAGACCGCACGTATTGGTCATCAAGGACCGCTCAGGCGCCCCCTTAAGGGACCGCAAGACGGGCGAGTCTGAGATTCTCCTCGAGAAGGCCACTGATCCTTACGCGGGCGGTCACTTCGACGCACAGTTGGTCACGATCGACGGTGTTGACTATATCCAGGTGAATTCTGATAAGGCCTCGTCTGTCCGGCTGAAGTACACGCTGGCAAACGATGACGGGCAGGGTCACGGACTGATCCGGCTGACGGTCGAGCCCGACTTCGGTGAGCTGGTGACCCCGGTAGACCGGACCACGAGCGTCCTGGAGGACGCCTATACACACGTTGATGGTAGTAAATATTCCGAGATCGCGCTGGGCTTACAGTTTGAGATCCTATCGAGCACCCACTCAAACGACGTGATCCAAGAGCGACTGATCTTCAAGCTCGATGCGTCGATGCCAGATGGATGCAAGTTGAAACTTGCCGATGGATCTTTGGTCGCGATCACCAAGGGCTCTAGTGGTAACTATAAGGGTATCTCGATCAACGGGGACGACCCCCCGTCGCTATTGCTTCCGGCCAACTTCCACGGTGACGCGAGCTTCAGCTTCGCGCTTCACTCGCGGGTCGATACCTCCGACGGGGCAGTGTTTACCGATAGCTCTGAAATCACTAACCTGACTGTCTCCGTAGCGCCTACCGCTGAAGCCCCGAGCGACCAATCGATCGTACAGATTTTTATTGGCGACGACGCGACTGCCGCCGGCGACCTTGCTAGTGCAATCGTTCCTGTGTACGGAGTCCTTGACCCCAGTAGCAGCGATTTCGAAGAAAGACAGTCCACGCGGCTGAAGCTCACCGGCGGTGACCCGAACGAGACACACTCGGTCACTTTTTACAACGTCCCCGATGGTATGAGTGTTTACCTTGGCGACGATGAGGCGCCAATTACTGTCCAATTTGGGTCCTTTACCCTGAGTAATCTCGAGCTTGAGTCCGAGATCAGCATCCGTTTCGAGGCCTCCGAGGCGCTCCTAGGTAGCCAGTTTGGTTTGACCGACTCTTCGGATCCGATCAGGGCGGTCGTCACGGGGCGTGAAGAAGACACGTCTGGTGCTGTGATTGACTCCGCTGACGGTGATGAGGTGACCTTCCGATTCGATATCGGTGGTGCCTACGGGTTGACTATCACGAGTCAGGCACTGACGGTCTCTGATGAGGATGTCGCCGCGTTGCTAGGCAGCCTCGATGCATCGATCGGTGACGGGGCTCAACTTGAGTCGGTCATCACACTCAACGATAGTTCGGCGCAACTTGGACGTTACGTCGACGGAATTTTTAGTCCATTTACGTTTTCTGGCGACCAAGCCACCGATATGGTGACGCGTACCGATGGCTCCGATACACAGATTACGATAACCCGACAAACTGCGGCCGACGGATCCGTCGCCTATACATTATTTGCGGAGGACTCCGCCACAGCTGCGGTGTACCTAGAGAATTTAGCGGTCCTTCCGGGGAGCGAACATTTTAAGGGATCCCTGACCGCGTCGGCAAAATTTACCGCGTCTATGGACGTGACCGACGATAACGGGGACGTGATAGCGACCCAGCAACTGGCGTCACTCTCGAAAGGCCCGCTGACGTTAAGGTTTGTTCCGGTCCCGGACGGCATAGTCGGCAATCAATACGACGCACCAGAATCCGCCCTGACGGCACAGGAGGACAACAGCATTGCATTGGCGGGACTGTTCCTGTCGTCGGGTGAGACGATCGCCCAGAAGATTGACGCAGGAGAGACTCTCGTATACTCGGTCACCGGGCTACCCGACGAGGCGCGGCTGGTGGACGGCTCAGGTTTTGATGGCCTGTCGGGGAGCGCGTTGGCGACAGCGATCGCTGAGGCTCCTTTGATCGGCCGGGTGGTCGGGAACGCGGTCGAGCTGACGACATCTCAGGCCGCCGACGCACACATTGTTGTAGCGGCCGACCTTCACCTCGATACATCAACCCTCGACCTGGCCGCGTTTACACGAGAGCCGACAACCGGAGAGGAATCGAGCTCCGCGACCGATACGATCGATGTCTCGATTACCGCGGTAGCCGATACACCTTACGTATCCTTTGACTCTGATTATCAGACCCGCGGCCTGGTAAACGTGATGGCTGAGTCTGGATCCGGGTCTTACCTCGACGAGCTCGGACTGGCCGACAAGGCTTACATCAACCTGCCGGTCACGATGGCGCTTGAGGATCTGGACGGGTCGGAGAGTCTATGGGTCTGGGTTACCCCCTACGCCTATGAAGCTGATGGGACGACTGTATCGGCAACGGCCTCTCCGTCAGAGGATTTTTTCTTTGACACCAGTGCCTTGGGCGGTGAGCTTCACGGCATTGATCCTGTTACGGGTGCCTTTGTGGTCAAAGCGTCTGAACTTGATTCAGTGTCAGTGTCCCGGTCCTCAAATTATGGCGTGCCTAACGGTTTTGACGGCATCTTCCGGGTCGAGGCAATCGCAATCGAAAAGGAGGTCGGGCAATCCAATCCGCCGCAGACCGCTAGCGACGCGATAACCGCGCGCTCAGGCCGGAACGAGGGCGTGGACTATGCGGTAACGACCGCTGACCTGAAGGTCGAGTTCTTGCAGCCCGCGACTAAGCCAACATTGACACTTCGGACTACAGAAGTTACAGACGCGCTGGAGATCACCCTAACTATTGGTCCTGATGACGTGACCGATATTGTCACTGTTCTCGCGACCGGGGTACCTACCGGGTCTTCTTTCGTCGACGCAAATGGTGACGCGATCGGTGCTCGGGCCGAGGTGGACGGGGTTTGGGTCTTCCCGTCATCGGTTTTTGGGGCGACCGTAACACTTAAGCTTCCGCCAAATTATGATGGTTTATCTACAGCTGACTTCACGGCCTATGCAGTGGATTCGCTGGGTCTTACCTCGGCATCATCGGATACAGTAGAATTTACGGCGACCCAACCGACGGGAACAACGGTAGCGGATCCAATCGTAATCGATATCGACGGGGATGGGGTAGATTTCGCGACCTTATCCGGCACTGATAACGATGGCCGACCTGCGCAGTTCTTCGATATCGACGGCGACGGCTTTGTCGATCGTCTCACCGGGTGGCTCAGTCCATCGGGGGATGATGCATTCTTAATCGCTCTGGAGAAAAACGGGGAGGGTATCCCCCAGCTGCCCATATCAATGGATGGGTCGTATCTGTTTACCGAGCACCTGGTATCACCGGTGACCACAAACGCTGCCGAGGACTTGGTCTCATTTGAGGGGACTCACGGTGATGGCGACGGATGGCTGACAGGCTCCGAGATTGAGGCGGGCTTGTCGAGGTCGCCGTTCTTATGGTTCGATAGAAACACCGACGGACAACTAACGACCGACGAGATCCAATCGGTTAGTGACGACTTTGCGCTCAACGTGTCTGGTTTTGACGATGTGGTTGTCGTCGACAGCCTTACCGGGGCATTGGTTGTCGCAAGTACCGATCCAGGTTCAATCATTGGGTCGTACAGTGACGCTAACGAGGCATTATCGGGCTCTGTCATCCGCGACGTGTTCTTCCCCGTCGCGCCAGCCGACCAGTCATCGTCTGTGGTGGTGATGACCGACGAGGCCAACCTATCCGGTGAAGGATTTACCGAAGATAACCCTGACGGTTTTGAGCTCAAGGCCGCGCTCGCTGATCCGACGATCGGATCCAGTTGGCATGACTTGTTTGGTCCGGCGGCAGCGGCGGCGATTGATTCTGGCACCAGTGTACTGCTATCTGTTCGAGCCAAGAACGCAGGAACCTACTTTAACCTCTCGCAAGGCGCGCGCCTGGAAGGTCAGCCGACAGATACGTGGCTAACTATCTGGGACGGCCAGACGCCGTCTGATGAGTTTAGTCTCCGGATGTTTGTCGATGATAACTTTTCGGGAGACGTACCGCTTGAGTTGAGGGCGACCGTTGTCTACACCGAGGGTGGTGCCATTAACGAGGCGACAGTTACCCGAGACCTGACGATCTCGGTCGCGGCCCAGGCCGATCGGGCCAAGATCAGTACCCCGGATGCAACGATTACTACAGACAGCGACGGATTGACTCTCGCGGAGGATGGCTCCGGGGAGCTCTTGGTATCGTTACCAGGTATCGTTGCCACCTCCCCAGATTCCGGTGAGAGGGTGGAGGTCCAGGTCAGGACCACTGCCGATATTGCTGATCGAGTTGACCTGTCTCTGGGCGGTATTCGGATATCGGCGATCGCTGACCCCGACGCAGCTGTTCCTGCCTCAGGTGAGGCAGACACGAGGGACTGGGTCTACTCGCTGGTGGGACCGATAGCCGACGGTGACCTCAGTGCGATCGTTGACCAGTACGCAGCCGGTACCTTTACCTTCGAGATGGACGTCACGACCATTGACGGGGACGACTCGTCGACCGTTGCGGGACCATCCTTCGGGTTTAAGGTCCAGCCAGACGCGCAACCGGCGACAGTGTCGCTCACCTCAGACGGCTCTGTGAGCGAGGGTAAAGATAATTCGGGCGTACTCGGTTTTGATATCACTGTGACGCCGCAGGATACCGACGGCTCGGAGTTTGTCTCGGAAGTCCAACTATCATTCTCTCTTAGTGGGACAGTTCATCCGGGCACAGAGGACCAGATCTCCTTGGAGATCGATGGGGTTGTTTACCAAGTCACCGAGACCGGTGGTATCTACACCGCCACCATCCCTGGGGACGTAATGACGCCGCTAGTAGGCGACACGGTCGGGGCTAGAGAGGCCAGCGGGCAAATTAAGTTACCTGACTATTTCGACGGCACGGTCGATATGTCGGCGTCAGCGACTACCGTGGAATTGACAAAAATTACCGAGCAAGCGACCGGTAACTCCTCCACTATCATTACCTCTGTCGACCCAGTCTCGGACGGCGTAGCCCCAGATGGGCTGGTGACAAACGGGACAACTGTCTTGGGTGGTCAGTCGGTCACGCTAGCGGCCCTCGCTGATGGCGATCCCGAGTTGATCCAGATTCAAACCCTCGATCCCGACGAGACTGTGAGTATACAAATCTCCGGCATTCCCACCGACGCCACTCCAAGGTATCGCGGGGTTGAAGTTGAGGATAGTAGCTACAATCCAACGACCGGCGTATGGACCCTGTCGGGTCTGACTACTGTGACAACGGCAGATGGCGTGACTCAAGTTCAAGGGCTTGAGGATTATTCTCTGGCGATCTCAGATCTCCAGACCGACTTCGCCCTGAGTATATCGGCGACAACGCAGGACGACACAGCCGTCGTCTCGAACGCGTCGACGGGTACGCTATATATTGATACCAAGCCACTGTACTCCCCCGAGCTTGTAGACTCGACCGGGGCATCTCTTACCGCATTGACACTCAATGTTAACGAGGACGGATCAGGCGTATTATCCGGCGCCAACGTACTGGTTGGCGATCAGCTTAACCCGAGTGGGACTGAGATCCGGTTGACGCTCAACACGGACCTGGTGCCTGTCTCAATGACAGCGTCCGTGGTTGGGTCCAGTAACGTTCTCGTCCCCGCGACTTCGGCCGGTATCGCGGTATTTACTCTTACCGCCGCGGAGCTGGCGAGGGGTATCGAATTCAGCGTTGACCCGACCGAACCGGGTAACAAAGACGTATCTGGCGCGTTTGGGTCTGCGATCTCGTTGCAGGCCACTACCAACTACGATGCCGCCGGAACAAAGACCAGCGATGTGCTCGGTGCCAGCGTCAACATAATCCCGGTCGTGGATGGGGTTAGCTTTAATTTCAACAAGGCTACGATACCGGTAACTATAACAGAGGATGGTTCCGGGATCGCGTTAGATACGCTATTCAGTTTTAGCGACACGAGCGAGGTAATTGATTCGCTGGTGGTAGGGCAATCATCTGCGCTGGTCTTGAGGTTTGCCGACGATACCGTAGTGTCACTGGCGAGCGGATCATACGAGATCGATTCCGCGCAAGCCTCCTCGTTGAGCTCTATCTTCTTGGAGCCCGTTCCTAACGCGAACGGCCCAAGCCGCCTTCAAGTCACGGCGAATGTCAGGGACGCGGGAGAGGACGGTGTAAGCAGTTCGTCGGTGAGTTCACAGACCACCGAGATCGCTGTCAATATCGAGGGCGTCAATGATGCGCCTGTCGCGGTTGATGACACGTTGACGATTACCGAGGATTCTGGCCAGTCATTAGTCGATGTCCTCGCCAACGATAGTGATGTCGACGGTGACGCGCTGTCAGTTTTGGCGGTGAGCACGTCTGGATCGGGTTTTGTCAGTATCGATGGAGAGACCGGTAAGATCGCCTACAACCCCGCCACTAATTTTCATGGAACCGAGACAATCACCTACACGGTGTCAGACGGTACGTTGACGGACTCAGCGACGGTCACCGTGACCGTGACGCCGGTCGCCGAGGCGCCTATATTGATCCCCGGCAGTATCTCGGTCGACGAGGACTCTGGGGTTACTCAAATTGATGTGATCGCGGGCAATGCCATAGACCCAGACGGAGACCCGCTGATTCTGGTATCGGTATCGACCGATGGTCCTGGAGCGGCCTCCGTAAACAATAATCGAATCGCTTACGAGCCAGCGCAAGACTTCGATGGTTCCGAGACACTAACGTTTGTGGTCACGGATGGAACCACGCAAGTCAGCTCAAGTTTCGTAGTCACCGTGGACCCAGTGTTCGATGCGCTGGCGCTAGACGAGTTGCAGAATCCAGAGGATCCAGCCCAGTTTGATGGATTGCTGACGATATACGCCGACGGTGACCGGACGGCATCAATCTCTGAGGCGATTGTCAACGATGGCCGAGTGGATCTAGGCGTCGACATTACACTGTTTGTATCTGCGGGGGGCTTCAGTACGTCTGACCCCTCAGAGTCTGCGTCTCTTGCTATCGGAGGGCAGGGTGTTGTTGCCGGTTCACGACTGATTATCTCGGACGGTGTCCATGCCGGTGCTTACGATGCCACTGAGATTGGTATAGGGATTTATGAATTCGTGGTGCCGGGCATCGACGGAACGGTGAGCAGTTTTGATGCAGAGATCCTGATTCCGAAGCAGAACTCGGGCTACGGTAGCAAGACGCTCACGGTCACGACTCGTGTGAATGATGGTTACACCACGAACGAGGCAATAACAGAGACCGAGGCGTTCTCGATATTCAGCACAATACCACCGGCGCCGTTTGTGCAACTTGCCGCAGACTTAGACCCAGCATCGTTGGATTCCGGCATCATCGCCTTGGACGACCTGATTCGTGTATCGCAGGGTAACGACAGTCACGTCATAGAAATTTTTGGATTACCAATAGGCGCAGAGGTTCTCGTCGGTGACCAGGTCCAGACAGAGATACTGTTCCAGTCGAGCTACCAGGCGCGGCCGGAGTTGGGCTTCCGCGTGAGCTTTGATGAATGGGATGCCACCACAATCAAACTGCCAGAATCGGTGATCGCCGGAGATGAGTTGCTGAGCATTGGTGCCCGTGTGGGCACCTCGGACGGTACGGTTAATGGCGCCACCGACGGCGAAACTCGTTTTGTCTATTCGAGGCTGGTCGAGACAGAGATTAGCCTCAGCGGTGGCGGTACATCGGTTGGTGATTTCCTCGTCAACGCTGATGGTTCTGCTGTTAGTTCTGGAGACGGAAATGATACCGTAGCAGTCGCCGGCCTAGGGTCGGGCGCTCTCGACGGCGGCAACGGAAGAGATACCCTAAACCTCAGTCAACTATCGGTTGCCGATGCGGCCGTGGTGGATCTGAACCTCGGCTCAATGACAGTAATCACCTCTGGCAACGCAGATCAATCTCAGATCCACAGAAACATCGATGGTTTTGAGACCGTGATCGGTACCGCCGGGGACGATGTGATTGTTGGGTCCGGGGTCGATAGCGAGTCAATAACACTCCGTGGAGGCGTGGGCGCTGACCGTATCTATGGCGGCGCGGGCGACGATCTTATCGACGGCGGCGCGGGCGACGACCAGCTCTCGGGCGGCGCGGGCTCTGATCGTTTTGTTGTGGGCCCAGGAACGGGCTCGGATACGGTCACCGATTTTGATTTTACTGCCGACTCGATTGTGATCAGCGGGTTCGGTCTCTCGCCGCTCGATAGCGGCGCGTTGCCCCCCGAAGTATCCCTGGAGCGGTCCGCCGGTGACGGGACAGACTGGATGCTCCGAGTGACCAAGACAGACTCAGGCTCAGGACAGATATTAACCGCGTCGGTGACGTTGGCCGGCACGGCCACTCTAGTGGAGGCCGACCTACTGGGGCAACTGACCAGCTCGGACGCGCACGCCTGGGTGGCCTACTCAGAGGCCCTAGACCTTGCCGGTTCCGACCCGGAGGCCTCGGATCCAGACTACGGTATCGATCTCGGCCTGATCGTTGGCGATACCACCGGATACGCGGACAGTTTCTTCGGGGCGCTGGACTATGGTGATGAGTATGACCAGATATCTGGGGCGCTTGGTGTAATAGCCGACGCCAAGTTTGAGAGTGCCTTGATCGCGAGGTTTACGAATCAAACCCAAGAGGTGGACCAGCAACCGATGGACCTCTCTGCATACGCCGGACTCTCTGGCTCGGTTGGGGACGATGTTCTAATCGGCCTGGACCAAGACTCGGTGCTTTATGGTGGCGATGGTGGCTCGGATAGGATCATTGGTGGGCTAGGTGATGATATTCTGATTGCCTCGGGAGGCAATGACACCGACGATACATTTGACGAGCTAACTGGTGGCGCCGGCGCAGACGTATTCGCGTTTGTCAGCCCAGGAACCGTTGATGCTGGTCTTCAGAACGTCCACGATGTTTTGGTGAATGACTTTAATCGTGGCGAAGGCGACCGGATACTCCTCGTTGGATACGATGATCTGAACGATGTCCTTATTCATGACGTGGATACTAGTACCAATACCCAACGTGTATCCCTCGAGGACGGTCTGTCTGTGATGTTTGATTTGTCGTTCTCTCGTGAGTTTGATAGCAATTTTGCGCTAAGATTGGCGGACTTCGATAAATTTGAGGGCTAATCTTGGCGCGTACCGGCCTTAAATATCTGCTTGCGGTCTTCGTAGGGCTCTCGCTGTTGCCCGAACCTAACCAGGCGCGGGTCTTATCCGAGACTCGTTTTGGGTATGGTGATGCAGACTCCGTGTCGGCGATCTCGTCTGTACCTTCTTCGGCTTCTGATCAGGAAAACCGGACCTTACCAGCAAGTCCACCAATAGAAAAGGAGATCGTTTCCCCTCTATCGCTCCCGGTGAATAATCCCGTCTTGAGGTCAGAAACAGACTCCGGCCGGGTCCTCGATCTTCTCATTGATGACGAGGTTGGAGTATCTCAAGGGTCGGATAACAATAGAAGTCATCCGGTAGCGTCTACGGAGTCCTACCCGCTTGAGGACGAAAAGGAACTCAAGATAGACAGTTTGCTTCCGCAGGGAATTGGACCGCTCCGTATCGAGGACGATTCGCTTGAGTGGGTCGAGTTAGAGTTAGCGACTGACGGCGAATCTGGTGGCAAGAACTTAAACCCGGCAGTTTCTAATGAGATTGATCTGATCGGTCGCGAGATGACCAGGATCATGCAAGAGCTCAGCGATGGAGAGAAGGACCCGACGAAGCGTCTACCGATAGAACCAGTAATCAAGGCGGCCCGAGAGGCAGTTGAGAAGTCACCGTCGGTATTGCAAATTGGCTCGTCGTTAGATCTTTACAGAGCTCAGAAAGATGAAATCATTGCGGGTAAGCGGCCCCAGGTCAGTGCGTCTGTGGGAGGCGGAAACCGTAAGTTCGAGACCGAGTCATTGGGCACAGTTGTATCAAATTCGGGTACCTACCAGTCACGCTCCGTGTCCGCCAGCCAGCTACTGTTTGACTTTGGATCTGTCGACAACCAAATTAATGCGACCGAATCCCGCGGAGAAGCTGCGATTGCAGAGCTTCGGACGATTAAGGGCCAAATTTTTCTGGACTCCATTGTGGCGTTTTACGAAGTCCAGCGGTCTTTGCTACAGCTCCGACTGGCGCGAGAAAATGTGAACTCTCGCCGAGCGTTTGTTGAATTTGTTCGAGACCGGGCAGATCTTGGGGCAAGTAGCGCTGCGGATGTTGTCAGGGCGGAGTCGCGAGTAGCGGAGGCGATGGATCTAATGTCGAGTGCGGCTCAGTCTCTCGCGCGGGCTCAGGCTGTCTATCGGCAGTATTATGGGGTTGAGGCTCAGCCTTACACTTTGCCGAGGGAAATATCCGTTGACGAGCTGAATTTTTTAGATCTCGAGGCGTATCTCGATTCACATCCAGATGCAATTCGGACCAGACTGCTTGTTGATGCGGCTCAAAAGGACTACGAGGCGGTAGTAGGGCAGCAACGCGGTGCGTTAAGCTTTCAGGCATCCATGTCTCAAACAAAAAATCCGGGGTCTAGTACTTTTCTTGACGATCGGACGTTGACATTGAACTTCGAGAGTAAGCTTTACGCTGGCGGCTCCAAAGATGCGCTCGTGCGCCAATCTGAGGCGCGACTAGCCCAAGCAAAGTTTGAGCGAGACCGAGTGTATCTAGATATCCAACGTAATCTCCGAGACGCGTTTGCCGAGTATGAAGGGAAACTGGCCGGGGTATCGGCTCGTATTTTAGTGACTGAGGGTGCAGAGAATTCCTATGAAATTTCGAAAGAGATGTACGCATTTAGCCGGATCAGTCTGTTCGAGCTACTGAAGACACAGGAAGAGTTATTTAGCGCAGGCCAGAGGCTGATTGATAGCATCGTAGATCGTGCGCTTTCTAAGTATCGACTGCTGCACGCAGCGCAGCAGTTACCGGAGGTAATTTTTGAAGGTTGAGCCCGAGATGGTGATGGAAGACCTCCAACCGGAGGTTGCTGAAGAGCCTCCCAAGGTCGCCTTGTTCGACTACCCAATCGCCGAACTAGGGGCGTTGGTCTCCGGTGCTCTGGGGCAGTCCATTACACCGGCCGAGTTTCGTGCGTTGGAGCCAATTGATCAGGTTTACTGGACGACTGACGAATTTCGTTCTGTATTGTCTGACCACGGTTTCGTGATTCAAGAAGGGCAGTTATTTGAAGTATTGCACCCACGACAGATTAAATCGCTACGCGAGATCGTCTTAATAGCTCTCTCCAAGGAAAAAGCATGGATCATGTCCTTCGACGAGTCCGCGAACATTTGGAAAGGCATCGGTATTGGAGACGCAGGAAGCTTCCCGTTGGATCTTGATTCAGAGTTTGCTGATGCGGAACGGTGGACAATATTTAAATGCAGCCGCCGCACGGCAGAGCATCTTGCGGTTGTTCCTGGTGTCGAGGCGCACTGGTTCTGGTCAACAATCTGGAGTAACAGAGACCTATACTTGCAGTCTGGCTTGGCTGCCCTTCTGACCAATATCTTCGCCCTTGGTGTGTCGATGTTTTCCATGATTGTCTACAACCGAGTGATCCCATCAAACGCGATGGACTCCCTCCTAGTGCTAGTGTCAGGGATGCTTCTGCTGATGATCGTTGATTATGTTGTGAGGACGGTCCGTAACAGCTTCCTCAGTGTGGCGGGTGTCGACTCAGATCTATCGCTAGCTGACAAGCTGTTTGCCCAGGTTCTCGATCTGCAGTACAAGTCGAGGAACGGAACTGTTGGTGCATTGGCGAATACCCTGAAAGAATTCGAGCACATCAGAGAATTTTTCGCTTCCGCTACACTGGTCTCCTTGATCGATGTCCCTTTCGCGTTTATTTTCCTCGCCGCTATTTTTCTCGTGGGCGGCTACATGGTCATACCAGTCGTCGTTGGCATCGTGGTTATGCTTGCGGTAACGATGTATATCCAGCCACGTATGAAAGCGTTAGCAAAACACTCATTTGAAGATGGTCAGACTAAACACTCGGTAATGGTCGAGTCGTTAACTGGATTGGAGACGCTGAAGTTACTGGGGGCCGGTGGTTTTATGCGACGCAGATTACGTGAGGTGCTCGAGCGTCAAGCGGATATCTCTGAGCAAACCAAGGATGGCACCCACCTGTCTACCAATGTTGCGCAGACCATGCAGCAGATGGTCCAGATGTCGGTGGTTGCAACAGGAGCGATTCTGGTTGCCGACGGCGAGTTCGGTTTCGGCGCCATTATCGCAGCAACTATACTTTCGGGTAAGGCCATAGCACCGTTTGCGCAGCTATCACAATTATTGGTTCGATTAAATCAGATAGGCGTCAGTTATGAGGCGTTAAAGGAACTGATGTCGCAACCGGTAGAGCATCCGAAGGAACGGTCGTTTTTGCCTCGTAACCAATTCATCGGGTCCGTCGAATTTAAGGACGTAACGTTCACTTATCCTGGTCAGCAAGAGCCTGTACTGAAGAATGTCTCATTTAAGATCGAGCCTGGGGAACGAGTCGCAATTCTGGGTCACGTCGGCTCGGGGAAAACAACAATTGGTCGGCTCATTGCGGGGCTTTATGAGGCAGACTCCGGAATGGTTCTCGTTGATGGGGTCGATATCCGTCAGATTGCCCCAGCAGATCTAAGAGAAAATCTTGGTATATCCACGCAAGATGTTTGGCTCATGTCGACGTCTATTGAAGAAAATATTTCATTGGGAGCGGTGGATGCCACTGCAGAGCAGGTTGTCTGGGCTGGCGATCTTGCCGGTGTTAGTGAGTTCGCTAATAGACACCCGGATGGGTACAAATTGAAACTGCGTGAGCGGGGCGAGTCTCTCTCCGGTGGTCAGAGGCAAGCGATATCCCTCGCACGCGCTCTGGTCAGACGACCTCCTGTACTGATCCTGGATGAGCCTACGAGTTCAATGGACGCAAGATCAGAGCAGACCTTCGTAGCAAGATTCCAACAGGCGAAATTTGATTCTACGTTGGTTCTGATTACACATCGTACGTCGTTACTGAGCTTCGTTGACCGAGTAGTAATCATGGAATATGGAAAAATCGCAGGGATGGGAACTACTGAACAGTTCCAGCGGGCCCAAACAGACCGGAAAGCTGCCGCGGAGATTGTTAAGAATGCGGTTTCTGCACAGTCTGGCAAGACGCCGCAGCCTGCTTCATCAAAGTTTGACACTGGTAATTCGACGCCTGTGGAAAATCAATGAGATCGACGGTCATTAGCAAAGTATTGGTTTTTTTCACTTTTGTGCGAGCGCTGTTTGCGGCCACGGGTCGGAAAGGTGCGTCGACCAAGCGGCGATTCTTGGGAGTTGTGCTATTCGCATTAATGGGTTTCTCAACCTGGGCCGGTCTTTCTGAGTTTGATCAGGTGATTAGTGGAGAGGCAAAGGTTATACCATCGCAACAGCTCCAAACTATTCAACACTTTGAGGGAGGCATAGTGAAGGAGATCCATATCAAGTCTGGTATGGATGTTGAGCTTGGTCAGGCTCTAGTATCGCTGGACCCTCTTGAGTCCGGGGCAGAGTATCAAGCGAAGCGCTCAGAATTCATTCAAGCATTGATTCGTGTTCGACGGTTATCTGCGGAGCATCGAGGGATCGAACCAGAGTTCGATGCAGATCTCAAGAGTGTTGCATCGAGCCAGATTGATAACGAGCTCCTTCTTGCAAAGGCTCGGAAGGCGAGACTAGAAGCTTCATTAGCATCATTTGATTCACAGATACGCCAAAAACGGAGTGAGCTAGAGGGCGCCGTGAGAACCCTGCAGCTTGTAAAAGAAGAGAGAAATGTAATATTGACCCTCGTTAAGAAGGGATTGGAACCAGGATTGGAGGCTGTCAGGGCGGAGAAATCATATGCTGAGACAGTGGCGAGAGTGAATGAGATTCGCGCTGCAATTGATGAGGTTGATGATCGGCGTTCGGTAACGATCCAAGAAATTAATGCTGAAATTCTTGATGAACTTGCGCAAGCGTCTTTAGAGCTCTCGCAACTCGAGCAGGCAGTTAACGTGGCTGCGGATAAATCAGATCGGAGTGTCATACGCAGTCCAGTAGCAGGTACTGTGAATCGGGTATTTACGACGACTGTAGGGGGTGTTATCAGATCTAGTGATCCGATTGTGGAGATCGTTCCTAAAGACTCAGAGCTGTTATTTGAAGCGAAGATTAATCCGGCGGATATTGGTTTTGTGAGACGAGGACAAAAAGCATTATTAAAGCTCAGCACATATGATTATTCGATTTATGGGGTCCTGGAAGGGTATGTTGAAGTGGTGGGATCAGACTCAGTCGAAGAGCAAGATGGATCGACTCATTATTTGGTTAAATTGGTGCCGAGTGGTCAGATTACTTCGACAGGCAAAGTTTTGGAGATGAGACCTGGTATGACGGCGCAAATTGATATCATTACTGGTAAACGGTCGGTCTTGGCGTATCTCTCATCACCAATTACTAAAACTCTTACATCTGCATTTACGGAGAAATAATTCTTGGCATTTTTTCGGTTTAGTCCGATTAATAGCTCAACCTTACAATCTGCAAACAAACCGTTGTCTACTGAATGGCGTTTTTTCCGTTAACTTTATTAACTTGGGATTCTTGAACGGGATAAACAAGTCGTATTTGCCATACAGGACATTGTTTTTGGCTACGATGCTCAGGGTTCACCATCTTGCAAAGCTCAGTTAGTCCGACAGCACGGCCCCCGGGGTTGTGGATGAGTGCAACACGGAACATCCCGACGGCTGGGTTGACGTTACCTGTCTTCTTCCCAAGTAACTGACCCTGCATGACCTTCACGTCGGTCCGTCAATAGGCGGTGACCGCGAGCGCGACACCATCACCGCGAACTCTAATCCATAGTGCAGTAAATGGCTTACAGGCAAGACAGTGTTACGTCGTTTGGGTTGATCGAATTTCAGTTCTTCAGTCACCAGATGAAACGCTCATCCTCGATGACTGAACAAAGATCATTCGATTGAACAGATTGCGGCAAAAAAATGGAAGTCCTTGCCCATTGGACGGGAATAATTCTGGTGAATTGCATCCGTTAGGCTGTTAATCTTCGCCCTATCTTGATTTAGGCGTCTATCGTCTGCAGATACTTGCCCAGAGGTCGAGTCGGCCTCGGTGAAACAAAAAACCGAAACTATCGGAGTTAAAATATGAAAAAAATCCTCGGAACTCTCTCTGCTGTTGCCTTTGCTGTGAGTGCGTCTACTTCGTTCGCGGCATGTGATGCAGGTGAACAAGTCGTTAAGCTATCGCATGTGACTGGCGGTACTACTCACCCGAAAGTTGTTGCAGCCAATAACTTTGCTGAACGCGTGAATAACGATCTGAACGGTAAGCTTTGCGTTGAGGTGTATCCAAACAGCACATTGTTTGGTGATTCAAAAGAGCTCGAAGCTTTGCTTCTTGGCGATGTTCAAATGCTAGCTCCTTCTCTGTCAAAGTTTGGCTCTTACACGAAAAGCTATGGTGTCTTTGACCTTCCTTTCATCTTCAAGGATATGGATGCAGCAATGGCATTCACAGCGTCTAAGACAGGTAAAGACCTGCTAAACGCCATGGAAGACGTCGGATTTGTCGGCCTTGGATACTGGATGAGTGGTATGAAGTACTTCTCGGCAAATAAGCCACTGATCGTTCCAACTGACGCGAATGGTCTGAAGTTCCGCGTTCAGAATTCAGATGTTGCGAAAGCAATGATTGCTGCAATGGGTGGTTCACCACAGCCAATGGCATTTGCTGAAGTGTACGGTGCACTACAGACTGGTGTTGTGGATGGCCAAGAAAATACGTGGTCAAACATCTACACCAAGAAGTTCTTCGAAGTCCAGGACAGCACAACACAGACAAGCCACCAATTGCTTGCGTATCTGTTCATGACGTCAAAAGAGTTCTTGGATAGCCTAGACGCGGACACTCGTTCTAAGCTCATCCAGATTGCGGACGAAGTGACCGTGGCTGCGAATAACTCAGTCAAAGACAAAGAAGAAGCCAACCGTAAAAACATTCTTGATGCGGGTGGGAAAATCAACGAACTGACTCCAGCTCAACGTAAGCAGTGGGTTGATGCGATGAAGCCAGTTTGGAAGCAGTTTGAAGATGAAATCGGCGCAGACGTCATTGCTGCAGCTGCTGCATCCTAATTCCATGTCTGTGTGATTAAAGGGGGATTCGTCCCCCTTTTTTCTGTTTTCAAGAGGGTTCTGAGATGTCCGGATATACGCCCCATCTTTTGCTACTAGGGATGGTGATCTTGCTCTTTATTTGGGAGCGTTTTTCACCAAAAGCGGTCGATAAGCTCGAAGACAATTTGTTAGTTCTTCTCATGGTTTTATTGACTGTGGTTTCCTTCGGCCAGGTCATCGCTCGGTATGGATTTAATACCGGATGGTCTGCCGCTCTTGAATTCACCATGGTGACATTCTCTTGGCTGATCTTGGTTGGTATGAGTTATGGCATTAAACGCAGCTCTCATTTGGGCGTTGATATTTTAGTCAAAGCGGTTCCAAAGCCCATTGCCCGATGGTTGGCGATTTTTGGTGCAGGAACTGGTTTGATTTACGGATTAATTTTACTCGATGCCTCCTGGCTTCAGGCCGTGGGCGTTGAAACGCGTTCTGGTGCCATTGAGTACTGGGCAAAGATGTACAAAGTCAATATTGGTACCGAAGAACTCCGTTGGCCGGTCTGGATCCAAGACACCTTTGATGTCAAAGACCGCGTTCAACGCTGGCTCGTTTTGATCATCCTGCCGATTAGTCTGGCACTGCTGTCGTTTCGAAGCCTTCAGGCAATGGTGCAAATCTATCGTGGTGAACGTGACATGGTGATCGCCGGACATGAAGCCGAAGATCTCGTGAACGAAAACAAAGACGCTTTAAAGGACTAATTCAGCATGGAAACAGCCATTCTCTTTGCCATGGTCCTCGGCTTTTTGTTTGTCGGGGTTCCGGTTGGCCTATCATTGGGTCTGTCATCGATTCTGTATGTCGCATTATTTACGACAGAATCTTTATCTTCTGTTGCGATTTCATTATTTGGTGTCGGTACCCACTACACCTTGCTTGCGATCCCATTCTTTATCTTGGCTTCAAGTTTTATGTCCACCGGCGGGGTGGCCAAGCGCTTGATTCGGTTTGCCATTGCCTCTGTTGGCCACTTCCGTGGTGGTCTTGCGATGGCATCAGTCCTCGCTTGTATGATGTTCGCCGCACTCTCAGGCTCCTCGCCAGCAACGGTCGTTGCGATCGGAACGATTGCGATCGCAGGTATGCGTCAGGTCGGCTACTCTAAAGAGTTTGCTTCAGGAATCATCGCGAACGCCGGTACGCTTGGGATCTTGATTCCGCCTTCGATTGTGATGGTGGTGTATGCCGCATCGGTCGATGTATCCGTCGGACGGATGTTCCTTGCGGGCGTGATTCCGGGAGCGCTTGCTGGATTGATGTTGATGCTTGCGATCTACGTCGTGGCCCGATACAAAAATCTTCCCGCCGAAGAATGGAAGGGGATGGGGGAGTTGGTCTCAGGCGGTAAAGATGCCTTCTGGGGACTCTTCCTGATCGTCATCATCATGGGTGGAATTTACGGTGGGGTCTTTACACCCACCGAGGCCGCAGCCGCAGCTGCTGTCTATTCCGCATTTGTCGCAATTTTCATCTATCGCGACATGGGTCCATTTAAGGACGAGCCTTGGATTCGTGAGTCAGATCGACCAGAAGCTGTCGTTGGGTTCAAAAGCACCGTTTACGGTGTCTCCTTCCTGCTGGTGTGTTTAATCTTGTCTTTTTTCGCGCTGTCGGGGGTGGAAGAGATTACGCTTGGGACTCGATTCCAGTGGTCCCTCATCGCTTCTGTGGTATTGATGATCCTGTATTTGGTGTGGCGGGGTGCCACGACGAGCCCACTTCAAATGCTGTCTCTGGTGAATCAGGGGCTTGTGATTTGGGGTCGGAATCTTGCCATCATGACCAAAGGATTCTTCCCCGCATTAGGTGGTGAAGAAACCAAACGCGTAATTTTGGATGCGACGAAAACAACCGTGATGCTGATGTTCATCATCGCGAATGCGTTGTTATTCGCTCATACCTTGGCGGCAGAACGGATTCCGCAAACCATTACGGAATGGATGCTCGGAGCCGGCTTTAATTGGTTCACCTTCTTAATCGCTGTCAACATTCTGTTGCTCTTGGGCGGGCAATTTATGGAGCCTTCGGGACTTCTATTAATTGTTGCACCAGTCGTTTTCCCGATTGCCATGGAGCTCGGGATTGACCCGATTCATTTGGGGATCATCATGGTCGTGAACATGGAGATCGGGATGATCACCCCGCCCATTGGTCTCAATCTCTTTGTGACCTCGGGAATCACCGGGATGAGTCTCGCCCGTGTGGTGAAAGCGGCTGCACCTTTCGTGGCGGTTCTGTTTGTCTTCCTGATTTTGGTGACTTACATCCCATGGCTTTCAACCTGGTTACCAACCTT
>ENA-OUOG01001379-OUOG01001379.1-marine-metagenome-genome-assembly--contig:-NODE-1379-length-28476-cov-8.299412_pt1 | contig 28476 bp, 11 predicted proteins | sample MGYA00248635_ERZ508505 | MGnify/ENA primary metagenome ERZ508505 (study PRJEB26176, sample SAMN06267871) | marine metagenome | isolation source: Saanich Inlet, British Columbia, Canada | place: Pacific...
GCTCTCGCCAGCCGTCAGCGTCATGGCGCCGCCATCGCCGCCGCTGGCGCCTGTGCTCTGGCCCGCCGTCAGCTTCATCGCACCGCCCGTGCCGCCATCTCCGGTGCCCACTGTCATGCTGATATCGCCTCCGGAACCGTTCGTCGATGCGCCTGTCTTGATAGTTATTTTTCCAGACGAGGCATCTTCACTACTGCCCGTTTCGAGAGCGATATCCCCGCTTGTTTGGTTTGCGCCGGTGCCTGATGTCAGCTTGATCGATCCACCCGCTGCATTCAGACTTCCTCCTGCGCCACCAGAGATTATAACGTCGCCCCCGGCAGATTCGTCACCGCTTCCTGTCGTTTCGCCTCCAATGATGTACACGGCACCGCCAGAGACATTGCTCGTGTTTGCTGCACCAGCTAGTATGTGGATGTAGCGACCTTGAGCCTCCTTGGTGGTGTTTGCAGTGTGTACGCCGTCGGCCGACGCAATTCTGACTCCGTATCCAACAGGATCAGACGTGTTAAACATCGAGTCGATGGTCCCCATCGTGTAGTAATTCGTTCCACCGACAAATTTTTCGCCGCCTTCTCCGTAAACATCCCCCCATTCACTGGGCTCCCACTCTCCATCAAAATTCTGGATTCGGAACGAGTTCGCCGAGATTGACTCGTCGGCGACGTTGATATCACCGAAACCTGGGATAATTCTCCCGTCGTTCAGCCAGCCCGTCGTGTTGAAGGTGGTATAATTGAACTCCAGATGGCCTCTCGCATTGCGCTGAAACCCATGAGGATTCGATACAGTCACGACGAACGTCCCGTTCGAGTCCGGAATTTTGATGGTGTTGTTCGCAGTCGGGTCTTCAAGGTAAAAGTTCGTCACGAAACCGTCGTTTCCGAGGGTGGAGTTTCGCGCAAAGTGGATGGGAATTTTCCCAAACCTTGAATTTTCCCCAAGTACCGCGCCCTCCAGTCGAGTTGTGTTACGGACCGTTAATGTGCCCGCCGTCAGGTTGCTCCTTTCGATGTTGATGTCACCGAACGTAGGGAGAATTGACCCATGTTGCAAAGCACCGACCGTTGTAATCTTCCATTGGTCCAAAATCACACTTCCATTTGTCGCAATCCGTAACGGAGGAACCGCCTCGACCACAAGTGTTCCACCGTTATCAGGTATAAGGATCGTGGTGTAATTCTTCGTGGGCTCGACCACATTAAACGAGATTTTGTGACCATTGTCCTTCTCCGTACCACCGAACATCAAAGCTGTCCGGCCATATATAGTTCCCCGCACGTCGATCTCATCTCGCGAGTCCCAACCGAGCTGGATGATGTCGCCGTTGCCCACCGTGAACGTCCCGTTGAAATCTGTCCTCCCTTCGTGAACAATGTTCGGCGCTGCGAGCTTGACGGTGCCGTTCACGACGCTGAGAGCCGACAGTAATCCTCCAGATCCCGTGGAACCCATGCTGTTCGCAATCGTCCCAGCCAGATCGCTGCCCCCAAACTCGACGGCGCCCATTATGCGAATTTTGCCACTTGCTGACACCAAACTGACATCTCCGTCGCGGGACTCTATCTTGACGTCGTTGACAGCTGAAACCTCCGTGTTTTCGTTGTCGTCAAATCGCAGCACGGTGTCATTTCCTCTCTTCACCACCACTTGTTCTCCACCCACTAAGCTATAAACACCGAAACTCTTCTTGTTGAACACGGAAGAGGTCGATGCATCCCCGGTCGTGTTGGCGTCAAGCAGTCTGCGTCGCCCATCCCCATCGACGCCTGACTCTAAGCCGGGATCTGGACCCAGCTGCAACCCAACCGTCTGGGATCCCTGTGAGTCGATCTTGACGAGCGAGGGCAGATCGTTTCCACCGAAGCTCGCGTTTCCCCGAACCACCGCCTCTCCCGCGACGTCAAGCAACGCGGTTGGCAGGTTTGTTCCGATACCGACATCACCGCCAGTGGGAGCGAGAGCTAATCTGTTCCCGTTCGTCACGACTTCCAGGGTACCGTCTCCCTCCGAGCGAAGTAAGCTCTTCGGAACGAACTGATCTCCTCTGTACGTGCCGAACTCGAGGACCTCATCAGCCCGAGTGGTGCCCTCGGCGTCTCCGCGGCTTCCGATGCGAACGTGCGCCTGTCGCGTGATCCCTCCGGCCGTATCCAGCCAGTCCGTATTCTGTTCGCCGAATACCTCGAGCGCTTCGTTAACCTTCACGCTTTCCGAGGAGAGGTCCACTCGATACAGGAAACTGATGGCGAGCGTGCTGGCCCAGATAATCAGCCCGCCGTGAATCACGATGAGGAAGACCATGCCAAAAAAGTGAGCCGTGAGCTGAGCGGCGCTCTTGTGCCGACGGCGGCTCCCGATCAAATCGTTTCCGCCTCCCATGAACTGTGGAAGTATGCTTCCTTTTCCACTGCGAAAGTTCATACCCTTCATTCGGGGGAGGAGCGGTACCTTCAGGCCACGTTTCTGGCCCGCCGCGGCGCCGTCTCGGTTGCGCCCTGGAGGACCCCTTCCAGGCCCGGGGGGTCCTCGCCCCCCTTCGCGCCTGGGGTCTCTATCTCTGTGTTTTCTATCTCTGTGCTCATCCCGGAGAGGCCGTGGATTCCCCCTGATCATGAAGATGTGAAGAAAAAAGCGTCAGAGACGGACCGGACCTTGAGTGCAGAGGCGTCTCGATCGTGTCTGACAAAATGTCGCGTCGGCGCCGAGCGAGTCACTCGGGCAATGATGCGCGTCGCCGGCGTGAGACTCACCTCGGGGGACCCTCTCCTTGAGGCCGCATTGCACTAGTCGTCACTCGAATGTACCTGCTCTTGGATCAGTTGCGGAAGCCGGTCTCGTGTCTACTACCAGAGTAATCCGAGGGATCGCTCGGCGAGTACCTGTGGTTCCTGGGACGGGCTAAAAAGTCCTCCGCCGTTCGGGCCGCGATTGCTTGCTAATGAAAAAATGGGTGCAAAAGTGGGCCGGGCCGCTCTGCCTCACGCGGGAGAAAGTCGGGAGCGGGAAAGTCGTGGAAACGGGGAAGAATTTGCGTGGCCAGCCGTTGTCAGGTGGCGCACGACTTTACACAGCGTCACGTGTTCACTGCGTGTGGTGAGGGAACGTTCCCCGCTCCCCGCTATTTACTCAAAATTGGTGCTGTTCCCGGGGGACGCGGCCGGTCGAGATACATTTTTTCAAATGTTAACCCGTGAGCGACAAAAAGTGCAGAGTGCTCGCGTTTTTCGTCTTTTGGCGACTGTTTGCTGGACTCATTTTTTCTCGGCACAAAAAACGCCGAGAAAGGAACTGGGCGCGCGCAAAAGCTCGCGGCGCCCGGCGTTCCTGAGCTTCCGATTTTCGGCAGATGTGCTCACTTCCTGTGCGGAACGACGATGGCAGAGGAGGAGGTTCATGCTTCCGCCGATGCTCGCATCGTGCATGAAATAGATGAGGAAGACAATGTAGCGCGTGCGAGGATGGAAACGGAGGGTCTACTCCCTCCTTGGAGAGCCGAGATACTCGCAGCGAAGGAAGACGCGTCGTATCAGTTCGCGCAGATGCTCGCTCGCCCAGAGGATCTCGCTCGTCTCGGTGAGCTTCGGGAGGAGGTGGCAGCGAGATTACACAAATCTGAGCTCGATCTTGCAGCGGGTCTGGATGCCGCCGCGGATGACGCGCGCTTTGGACTCGAGGCTCTTCGTACCGCGCGCGAGGCGGTGGTGAAGACGCGCCAGAACTTCAGCGTAATCGATTCGCTGTGCGAGGAAGAGAGTTCGGGCCTTGCAGACCACCACGACGTCATCAGGGACCTCGCGGTGATGCGAACCAACTTGGCCAAGACTGTGGCAGACGCGGAGGCTATTCTAGCGCTACCGGCACAGGCGGCCGCGGCTCTCCGACTTCTCGATGACGACGAGCGTAACCTCTTTGCGTGTTGGGAACAGCTCACCGAGCTCGCGATGCGCGCGCAGCCAGCGCGAGCATCGCTAGAAACCGCGCTCAGGCGGGACGCGAACGCCAGCAGCTCAGGAGCACGACCGCGCCCCGTCACGGAGCACTTCTCCGCTGTAGATGATGCGATGTCGCAGCTCGAAGAAACGATTTGGAGTTCGATTCGAGGCTCGGTGTTCGCCGGCGAGGAAAGCTGCCGGACGCTTGTTCGAGCGCTGCGCGTAGTGGAGGAGCAGGAAACACTCGACGCCCTGCTTTCGACAAAGGCTAGAGAACAGCGATCCAGGTTCTTCGGAGACGATTCGTCCCGCACAGTCCTCGGAAAGGGATTCAAAAGGCGAGCTCTTCGTGAAGTGCGAAAGGCAATATCGGAGAAATTCACCAAGGCGATGGAAGAACTAAACCCGGCCGGAGAAGCGGGTGAAGCTTCCTTTTCCGGAGACGTTCCTGAGACGCTTCAAAATCTCGAAATACTGATGCGGTTGCTCACTGAGGCGTACGACTACGCGGTCCCGGCGTTTCCGCCGAAGTATCGCATATTCGAAAGTGTCATTGCACCTTCGTGGCATCGGCATGTCACGGCGGTGGTCAAGAAGTTGTTTCGCGTGTCTCGTGACTTGTCGAACGCGGACATCATCGGAATCCTTAACTGGTATCAGACGTACACAGAACAAATGGAAGCGCTTGGCGTGGCGGTGGAGGCCGCGCCCAGTGAACTACCTGCGACGCCGTCCACGCCTCCAGCCCCGGTACCGATGATTCTGCAGACTTCACGTCGAACTGGTGCGCCGCCACCAAGGACAAAGACTGTCGTCAGGCCGAGCGGTGCAGAGCATAGCGGCTTCGGCAACGAGAGCGGCGACGACTCGCCGTCGATGATGTCACTCGATGCTTTTCTCGCCACTGCTCCTAAAGCGCAGGGTACGAACGTCGCAGAGAAGGACAAGCAACAGCTCCATACAGTTGGCGTCCACATCGATGAAGATGTGGTCACGCCTCTGCAGACGAAACCCGGCAATTTGGGACTGGATGACAAATCTATCGAGTTCGACGAAGACTCTGACGCGGACGAAACGATCGCGTACCCGGAAGACCTAAACAAGCTGGTTGGCGTGTACACGTCACGAATGTCCCAGACAGTTCAAACGTGGTCGTCCAACATACAGAAGATGGCAGCCACGCAACCGCTAAGAGAGGCTGAAGATGGAACTTTGTGGACGGCTAGCGACGTGGAGTTCTTTCGTCTATTGAACGAGCAACTTGAGGTGGCTTTGTCAGGAGGAAAGCAGTGCGTCTCAGCCGCTGCGAGCGTGATGTCCTCATCGCTGTTAGAATTCGCCTCTCAGCAGCGTAAGCGGTTAGGAGGCGAGGCTGCAGCTTCTGCTGCATCGTCCATGATGTCGCCTCCGTCGCAATTCAGACGGGTCCGCGTCGCAAAGGTGGAGAAATACAGCGACGAGCAGTCTGCCGTTGCGGCAGCTAGGGTGGTGGATTACAACGTGCTTCTTGCCGGGGTAAATGACGCAAACAGGTGTCACGCTTTGGCAACAGAGGTGGAATCGCTTCTCATCGAGGCACTTGGCTCTTCGGATGCTTTGGAAAAGCTTGCGCTCAAAGGAAACAGCAACCACGGTGTTGTTGAAAAGGGCGGAAACATCATGCGGCCAGCACTTGACGCGTTTCTCAGGAATGCCGAACACAGTGCCTCTGCCGCTGCTGCCACGGTAATCTGCGATCCGAGTGTGGTTGACTTATTCGGACACCTCTTTCTTATTGACAAAACAGGAGGAGGCGATTGGATTCAGGGCGAGGTGACCGAGACACTCGCGGCTACGATAGCCGACTATCTCGAGGATGTGCAGCAGTACGTTGCGCGGGAACACGCGTCCAAAGTGACTGAAGCCGTGCTCTCCCGCGTCATCAACTCTACGATCGAGGCGTGCTTGCGGCAACTCACCTCAATTCGACCAGGAACGGTGGAACGCATGGAAGCAGATGAAAATGCTCTGCGTGAATGCTTCGAGGACCACGTTCAGGAAAGTGTTTTGGAATCAGCACTCCAACGCTTCTCGGCGATACGCGACCTGGCGTCGGCTGACGACGCGGAATCTTTTGTCCTAGCGTACGGACTTTTGGTGCGGTCCGCACCCGAACTGGGCCTAGAACCCGCGGAGCGCCTGTTGGCAGCACACGAAGATATTCCCCGCGCGGCACAGCGTGAAGTGCTCGACCAGTGTCGTGAACTCATTCGTTCAGTCACCGTCTCTACTAGCGCCCGATAGCACGCATATTAGAGTAATATCAATAGTATCACAGATATCGCAAAGTTTGCCTTGCACACAGCTGCGGCGCTGGTTGCTCTCAGCTCAAACGCAGAAACCCGGCCGAAAAGCTTTGAGCGAGTTCAAAAAAAAATCAAACAAAAAAGCGTCAAAAGCTCCATGAAACGAAGAAGCCGGTCCTCCTCACCGTCATTGACGTGGACAAGCGCTCGGTGACGAAGCGCGTGGGAAAGCGAGTGTTCCATCTGCGGTAGGCTTCTATCACTGGAGATCTCGTGAATAGCCCTCGTCTCTCTTGCGGGGTGTTCTCGCCCCTGCGAATAAGCCAGGCTTCCAACTTCTCGTTTGAGAACACAACCAAATGGAGTTCGCGTTCGACGTCGGGGGAAGCCACGACAGAACCTACCGCTCGCTTCTGGAGAGAAAGCTTGATGAGGTCGGACATACCCCTGGCCTCAGCTATAATGGCCTTACGGGAAGTACGACGAATAGATATTCTGCTCGAAAGAAGGTCACCAGGACAGACTCGGCTGACAAGGGTCTGATGAGGCACGACCCGACGCATTTCACTTCCGCAATAGCTCAGAGTAAAAAAGAAACTCGAAGCCTTCGAGACCAACTTGCAAAGATGGAAAAACGTGCATTACTAGCTGAAGAACGTGCCAAGGACGCGTCTGTCATGGAAAGACGAACACGCGCTGCTTTGGACGCGAGAGACAAGCAAGTGTCTAGCATGCGTTTGCGGGTGCGTAGCGCGAACTGCGCGAAAATTGCACGGCGAGTCACGACATTTCCGACTTCCCCACGCAACCCTTGGAACATGCTAAGCTAAAACCAAACCTCCAAAACTCTTTTCCGCATCGTCCACAGCTGGACAAGATGTCCTCGGATATGCAGGCTTCAGAAGGTAAAAGGATGGAGATGCAAGCGTACGTCTCCAAGCTCGAAAGAAAGTTAGCTTCAGCCGGTGCGAAACAAGGCGCCTTCGCAGTCCGAAACGCATCGCCAAGCAAAAAGGTTGAGAAGGAGTCTTTCCTTGATGCTATTGCCGAGCTTCAAGGGGAGAATGCGAGATTGCATCAGGCGCTCGAGGAAGTCGAGGAAGCCCTCGATGTCGAGGCTAAGCGTTTGGATTTGGCAGACGGTGGAGCTTTGCTCGAGTCCCTGCGGACGCGACGATTGTTGGAAACTGCCGAGCTCGCACTCAAGGTACGAAAAGGGCCCTGAATATACCGATAGCGCTTCGAGTGGCGCGACGCAATCACGGAGCGAATGAAATTGACGCAACACGACCGAACACCGATCCCATCATGCTCACAGAGAGAAGCCACGAACCGCCAAAACATGGAGACGAAACTGAAGAAGGCTGTGATTCGCGCACAAGTGGCAGAAGATGAACGTAAAGATCGAGACAGGGCTGAGGCTTCATTGCTGGTAAGAAGCCCAAAATCGCTGCCCTGCGTTTGAATTATTGCGCGTTCAAACAGTATCTGACAAGCTCTTCCTTAAATTTTCACTCAAGGCGCGATGCGAAACTCAAGAAAGAGACAATCAGGCACTCCTGGACTACATTGAGGAGATGTCAACTGGCCAATTGAGCCCCATGTCTTCAAAGCGTATGTCTGTCCGGATGCATGCGAACATCAACAACATCAAAGTAAGTCAGAGACGCTATTGAACATTCAAAGGAATATTACCTTCGTTGAACAAGTGAACTAACTAAATCCTGTACTGATGCATCTGCAGGAAAACTTAATTGATTCAAACCACGTTGATGGCGCTCGAGCTATCTCTGATACTCCAGTCAGCGCAAAAGATTCACAATCCTTCACGTCAGGTGAGAAATGAAGCTGCGGCAGCGCTGAGAAAGCTTTCGATAAACATTTTACTGAACATCTTCTTCGCAGGGGCCCGATCATCGAGCATGCAAAGGCTTAGCTCATCTCGAAGCCAATCTTCTGCTAGGAACGGACAGGCATTACGCGCGCTTGCCCGCTCCCTAGATGTTGCCGATGAGATATCATCCGACGATGAGCCATCCCCCAATGTTTCTCCGCGGTACGTACCTTTGAAAAGTAAACTCACACCTCAAACAAGCACTGACGACATCTCCTCTACCTTTCGCAGACGGCCTTTCCCGAAGTCGCCATCAAGTCCCGAGAGGCGGGTAAGCCAGGACGCCCTTCGAAGCCGGCTCGACCGCATCACACACCTGAAAAAGCAGCTTGGACGTGCCAAGCGACTGTGATTGCTCGGTCCCGACATAGAGTAAACTTGTATTAAATGATTCCGATATCCTTGTTCCCGCATGATTAATTCAATCTCCGGCATGGCACGCTCGTGACGGGTAGATCTTGATCAGTGCTCATGAATGACTGGGCGTTTTTGTTTGAATTCTGTTCGTTCTCGAGGAACTTGGTTCGTTTTTTGTTGCTTTGTTTTTTGGTTGGTTGTGCTCTCCGCAAGTTTTAAGTAATTCTCGCAATTGATTTTGTGATACAGGGCCTATTTCTTCTGATTACATTGCGAAGTCCCCCCCATCTCCGGTTGAATCACTTGAAGCTGGCATTCTCGCATCCGGGGCAATTATGCAAGCGTTCGTGTATGTACGCGTCACACGGAAAACAGAACACTTGCTGGCACTTTCCGCACACAGATGGGGCCTGGTCATCGTTGTCATTTCCCTGAGTTGCCCTGATATCAAGTTTTCTTCGGCAGGCGAAGCAGTTTTCAGCTACGCTGCCTCCTTCCTCTACGTCTTTGAAAGGTGCTACCGGAAACAGATGGTGATACGAGCGAGCTAAATGCGGCGAAGAAACAAGCGTCAAAGAGCACACGGTGCATTGCGATGGGAGCTCTTCAACTCTTGAAGAACATCGTGGGCAGACATATTCACCTCCTCTACCCGAGAAGAAGGCACCTTGTTCGAGCGCTCGTTTTTGAGGGAATCCCATGTGTACGAGGCTTGCCTTTGTCGCTTCTTCATTCAGAGGCGGTGGTGGAGCGTGCCCCATCAGAAGTTCTTCGAGGTGATGTTGCGACGTGGAGACACCAAACATCCCACCAGTTTCCTCGCTCATGCGACGACACACGTGCATCTCAGCAGCGACTGAAACGACGCTCACCCTAACTTTCGCGCTCTTCGCAGCAGCAATGGCGGTGTGTACGTTTCCTGGGTCGCACGTCGACAGACCAGACACGACGAAGAGCACTTCTCGAGAACCGTAGAGTGGAAGTTGCGCGAGCGAGATGTTCGCCAGCTCGAGAGAGTTTTGGATCGACATATCACCTGCGGCATCCAGGTTTTCTTTAAGCGCTGCGATGTGCGTCTCTGGGTTGCCGCTCAGCTCAGTGAGGCGCTCCGCTATACCATTGCGTGTGACCACGAGGCCCAGCTGACTGAGCGGGTTTTGACTGAAGTACTCTCGAAAAAACTTGTACATCAGAGCAGAGATCACCGCCAGGCGTGACGGCCTCATGTCTTCCTCGTTAACCGCGTGCGAGAGATCGAGAATTACGTACAGGAAGCGGATCATGCCTTTGCAGACGTGCGAGTTCGCAGCCACTTGCGCGATCTCTAACCGCCGCTTCTGGCGGTACCCTTTTTCTCCCGTCGTCATCCTCAAGCGCCCACTCTCGTCTTCCTCGAGATCCTCCCACGTGTTTTCGTTTTGATAATGTTTTTCCCATGCGCGCAGGGATCTTGCCTGCTCCTCCGCGGCAAGATCGTCGTCATCAGGCTCGTACATCGGGTTTGCGTGCCACCCGCGCCCCCGGCGCGCGTGAACACTGCGTTCAAGGACCTGAGGAAAGTTTCTTTAATTTTCGTTGCCAGCCGAAGCGAAACACTGGAGTGTTTCACGGCGAACGTTTGACATGTTTGATTCTTCTGTTCGAGGAATTTTCGTTTGCACGAGTTCCTGTTTTTCGTTTGTCTTTTTTAGCCTCGTTCGCTCCAGCCAAAGCTGAAGACGCAGTTCGACCCGCGACGCCCTCCGCTCCTCACATCTTACGACGAGCCGACGTCGACCTTGCGTGTCTTCGTCATGAGCAGCGTGGTCCTAAGAGTAAAAGTCGCCGTTCTCGGGCACGGTGCAGTCGGGAAAACTGCACTCACGCAGCAGTTCCAGCGCAAATTTTTCCCCAAGGAATACAAAACCACTTCCGGATTGGATCTGGTCGTCGTGCCAGTGCCCATCGAGGGTACCAAGGCGACTGTGGAGCTTTACTTGTGTGACATCTCGGGGCACGAAATGTTCCGCGATATCGTTCCGCGGCTACTCGAAGACGTGAGCATGTTCATTCTCGTGTACGACCAGTGCAGTAGGGATAGCTTCGAGGCGTGCGACGCATACCTGCGGCAGTTGCTGTCTTCGAACACGGGTCGAAAAGTTCGAGGGACTCTCGTCGGGAACTTTTCCGATTTGAATAAAAAGGAAGTCAGCGTTGAGGAGGCGAGAGCATGGGCAGACGCGAGGGGCTTGGAGTTCTTTGAAACTTCCGCGCTGCCGCCTGGTACCAAAGCTGAGGCGCCGTTTCGGTGGTGCGCCGAAAGTTTCCACAAAGCGTACGAGTCGCGACTGCAGGAAATCGCGAGGGCGAGTTCATAACGCAGATTAGTAGCTGGAGAATAGGTCTAGTTTAGTCAAGTGACGTCTTCTCGTGTTGTGGCATGGCGTGTTTAATAGGAAAATACAGCGTCGTCAAAAGCATCCATCGCACGTAAGAGGTGATGAACACGATGAACGTTGTGTATGACATTCGTCTCGACTAAAACCTCCTCACGCGCGCTGCGAGGTCTCCTGCGTGAGCCCAGATCTCAGCGCGCGAACGACTCGCTGCTCTTGATCAGTAAGATCGGCCAGTCCCTCGACAGCCAACATGCCTCTGAGCTCGTGTCTGTAGTAAGTCAGGCAAGAAATGTTCGGATGGAAGTAATCCGTCACCTCCGCGTCGCTTTCAGAGTCGAGAACTTGGCTCAGCTCAGTAGACACGGACTTTTCGCTGCGGCGCAGGCGAAGAAAGCAAGGCGGGATCGACCCGGCGCAGTGCGCACAGGGAGTCGCGAAGTTCACTTCAGAACTGACGGCGGTCCATGCGACTCGCGCGCGGTCGTCCGTGCCACGTGATTGAGACGCGCCGGCGGTGTTGACCCCCTGTTCTCGAGAAAGCTCGCGCTGCGGATCCGCGAGTCGATCCTGAAACGCCGCGAGGCCAGCTTCGGCTTCTCTCGCTTGCCGTCGAAATTCCGCGAGCTGTTCCTCGCGGCGCCGTCTGCTGTCCTGAAGGCCTCGGAGCAATTCGCTCGTAGACCTCAGGGTGTTTACCATATCCTCCATAGGGTCTTCCAGGTCCGATCCATCCGCGGGAACGCCCGTTCCTCCTCCTGTGGGCTCCTGGGCTTGGTTCGAGCGCGCACCTGCACCGATACGCGTCACTCGCCGCCCGTGTGCCTCGAGCAACCGCTGAATGGCATTCACGTTTGCTGCGCCTGAAACCCTGATGCTGCTGATCCCAGATCCGCGACTAAACACGTGCGCGAGCGCCGCAGTCGCTGCGGCCACGCCACCCATCGCTCCACCTCCGGGAGATCCTGGAAAAGACGTTGGAGGGCGACGAGCATCAGCGGCTCGTTTCGCCGCCTTGTCGCGTACCTCGCGCGCGCGTTCCCGGCGAGCTTCGACGTCTTCAGGTGGAAGATACGGCAGCACGTAGTGATCCAGTAAACCTTGGGCCATGACGCAGGGCGTGAGCGCCAACGAGATCGGTAACGAAAGCCGATGCCGACAGATAGGACACTGACTCGACTGCGTCGTCAACCAGTGCGACACGCACTCGTGGCAGAAAACGTGTCCGCAGCCATTGACAGCGTACGGATTTATGAAGATGTCGGTGCAAATCACGCAACGTAACTCGTCGTCGAGCCACTGCGGTAGTCCAGCACTCGCCACCGTCGTCGGATCCATCGGAACGATGGAATCTCCGCCTTCAAAGCGCTGGAGCAGGGTGTTGCGCAGAGCGAAACCGGTACTCCAAGGCTTGGTAGACCCGCTCGCATCGTGGTCCTCGGAAAGCTGATGAAGCCACGGGAGCGCTACATTAGTTCCCCGGGCGGAACCACTTTCGACAGACGGATCGTTCTGGGAAGTTGAGTGCGTCGGAGTCCTCCATGCTCTCCAATGCGCGCGAGATAAAGGTCGACGTTCCGCGGCGCAACCAGTGACAAGCGGAAGCACCAGCTCGTAATCGTGACCGTCGGCGTCGACGACGCGTTTGGATTGCGACGATGAAGACGGCGACGGAGAAGGGCGTGACAGAATGACGGAAGCTTTCGTAGCCAAAGTACCTTCTGAACCATTCGTCTCCGCAGAGAGTGCCTTCGACATCACGTACTCGCCCTCGGGAGAGAACGCGTGTCCGCACAAGTTAAGTTCCAGGAGTGCGGTGTTGACCAAGAACTTCTTGTCCTTTTCATCCTTCTCCTCCTTCTCGTCCTTAGCGCGTTTCTGCGCCTTGGGGAGAAGTGCGTTCGCGAAAGCTTCAGCCACCGAATCGTCCATGCCGGGATTATCAGAGACGTCGAGCACGGCGAGCGAGGCGTTGAAATACCACTTCCCGGTCTGCACGTTTTTATCCGGGCCGAGAAGTCTCGCGATCGAGCGGCAACCTTCAGACTCAAGGCAGTTACCAGAGAGGTTAAGCGTCCTGAGACCTGAAGGAAAGCATCGGTCACCGTTGTCGTTTGAGACCGGCCGCAGCGCTCCAACGAGCGCGCCTGCGCCCTTCGGTCCGATTCCGCAACCCGACAGATCCAGCGTGGTGAGCGTGGTGTTGAAAATCGTCGTGAATTGCCGCGTGCGCGAGCCGTTCGCGCAGGGTTTGGGCTGAAGAGTCGTCGCGATGGCAGCACACCCTTGGTCGCCGATGCGCGGATTATCAGCCAGACTCAGACCGAGTAGACTTTGGTTGTACACCCACACGCCATCCGTTTTTTGTCTGGGAGCGAGGGCGCTTTCCGCGAGAGCGGCGCAGCCTTCAGGTCCCACGTCACAACCGCGACCGTCGATTTCGCTGACGGACGCGGCGAAGACGCAATCGTTCAGCGTAAAACCCGTCGTCGTCGTCTCTGGCCCAGACTTTTTTTGCGCGGCGACCCCCACGGTTTCTTTTCTCGTGTCGCCTGCGTCGTCCCAGCCCAACTGAGATAACGGCCAAAGTGCAAGCGCCGCGGCTTCCGCGACCAGGTCCCCGCGCTTGAACCGCGCGCTCTTGTCGCGCTGTTCCTTCGCGAGGAAAACTTCCGAGTTCCACACGCCGTGCGCATCGAGAAGTTTCAAGGAGAATGTCACGACACCCCCCGGAGAAAAGTGAAGCTTGAGCGCATCTCGGCACGCTCGCCTTATGAAATCCGCCGCGGATGCATCGGAATCTAAACCCTTCGTGGGGGAAATGCACGCGTACTCTTGCGTCGCCTGAGTCATTACGGTCATGTCCGCGTCGCTCAGCGCGTTCGGCGAAGCGACGCCACTCATCGAAAGCGCTTCTCGAGTATTTGAAAACAGCTCTCCATGGTCGGTGATGATACCCTGCAGGACATTTTCGTCGTTCCCGCTCAAGGGGATCACGCTTTCTCCGAGGGCTGCGCCCACTTCGCTCAGCGCTTGGCTCAAAAAGTCCACGGAACGCGACTCCATCTTCGACGCCACGCGGCGAGTAGTCACCCAATCGCGGCGCGAAAGCTTCGCGACTGGCCTTCCGGCTGAGCGGTATCCCTCCGGCGCCAAGCCCATATCCGCGGCAGGATCTGGGGCGACGCGCGGTGTCGCGGCGTTCGTGGGTGGTGGTGGCATGGCATCCGAGGCGCGTGCACCGGACGCCGTCTCTGGCGGTCCGGCGCCGTCGCCGACCCTCGCGCGTTTCGAAGGGGGCGCCGCGTCCCACGCTTCCGCCGTCGGCGTCGCGTTCGCGGCTGCTTCCGCATCTGCACACGCCCGCACCGCGGCTCTCCACTGCTCCACGTTTTTGGGACATCTGTAAATGAACCGAAAAGAATTTTTAAGCGTCGTGTTGTCTCTGAGAACGTTCGTGGGCCCGCCGAATGCGATGATGTCGCCATCCTTCAGCGGAACGGGACCCGTGGGAATGAGGTTTCCATTCAAGTAGGTCCCGTTCAGCGTGTTCTTGTCCATGAGGTAGTGAACGCCCTCGGTGTCGCAATGGATTTCCGCGTGCTGGCGCGACAGCAGACTCGGGACGAGCTTGCAGTCGAGCATCACGTCGTTCTTGTGTGCGTGACGGCCGACGGTCAGCGAACTCAACGACCCAGGCTCGGGCAACGAGATCTCGTCGGGGAGTGACGGTGAAGCTGGCACGTCCGTCGACAGACGCTGGAGCTTTGCGTACGCCGGCACCGTCGAGGCGATTCCAGAGCCCGGCCCTGAAGAGCGCGGCGCTGTCGACCCTGGTCCATCTGCGCCTGCGCCTGGAGGCGGCATGGAGCCAGCTGCCTGCGAGGTCGTCGTCGGTTCGTGTGACCCGAGATCTGAAGAATTTCCGGCTCGCCCTCCCCTGCTCCGTCTGCCACGGACGTCGCTCTCGCGCGCACCGTCCGCCGCTTCACCGATATTCGCGGCCTCTTCGGACCGCTTTCGTCCGCCCATGCCGACCAGTGGTGACACTGACGGTGGCGACCCAACCAATGGTCGGCCGCGAGCCATTTTCGAAAGGAGCAGTTTACGCGAAACGAGGGGTGCCAACAATTTGTCAAACGAACTGACATGACTGAGGAGGTGGATTTCATGGGTGAACACGCACTTCGCGTTCATAGCTACAACCTATCGCGTCTAATACGCACTACGAAATTACGTCTACGTGCCGCGCACGGATTCTCCTCGGCTCAGGCTATACGTCTATCGTCTCGCGCTCCCTCCCCCTCGGTCCTCCAGGTCCGCGACAACCGCGTCGACGTCCTCGTCCAGCGCCGCGTATCGCGACGCTTGGCTTTTCCGTTCCGGCGGCAGAGGGTCGCCCGCTGCTAAGAACACCACGAGCCCCGCGGAAACGACGAAGAAGGACGCGAAGAACGCGAGCACCGCGCGTATATCGCCGAACCCTCCGAAGAAAAAGACGCGCGCTACGAACGCCCACACGTCGCTGCTGAGCATGCCGACGTTGAACGCCGCCGCGCCGCACCGTCGGAGCACTTCCGGGACGAGCGAGTACATGGCGAAGAGCGACGCGGCGAACGTCGCGAGCTCGGCGATACCCGCGGCGCCTGCCGTGGCGTTGAGCCGCGCGAGGCTATCGAGCTCTAATGCGAGACACTGTATGCCGCTGAAGACGGCGCCGAACCCGCCGACGTGCGCGAGCACCTCCACCGCGGACGCGCCATCCAGAAGCGCCGCTTCCTGAAGCACGTTGGACGACGCGTACCCGAACGCGGCGAGGAGAACGATGAAATCCCCCAACGCGGGGTTCGAGCCCGCGTCGTTCGCTCCGCGCACGTACGCGTCCGTCAGGACGAGGATCGCGAGACCCAACACGGATGTGGCCCCACCCAAGACGTGTCTTCGCGAGTACACGCCGCCGAGCGCCGCGCGAGACAGCGCCATCGAAAACGGGATGGCCGCGCAGTCCAACAGGGTGACGCTCGTCAGGGAGGTGTACTGAAACGCCTTCACGATCAGATAGTTCGCCTGCGTGTCGATGAGCGCCAGCGCCGCGTAGCGCGCCGTCGAACGGGTCGCGGGCGTGTCCTCCCACCTTCGCCACGGGTCGAACGGCGACCCGGATCTCCCCGCCCCCCCGGTCGAACCGTCGTCGATCTCCCCCGACGTGGCATCCGAGGCGAACGCCTCGGCGCGCGCGCGTCTGTCGCGGTCGCGCGCGCGGGCCCGCCACTCGGCCGGCACGTAGAACGCCGCGAGGAGGACGTATATGAAGAAGGACTGCCACGCGGGGAGGTTCGCGCCGCGCTCGACGAGCGCGGTGCTCGCCACCGCCGACGAAGCGGAGAGCAACGCCGTGACCTGCGCGAGCGCGAAACCCTGCGTCCACCTCGCGTCTGGAAGTCCCGAAGGAAACACCACCTCGAACAGCCCCATCGCGAGGACGCTCGCGCCGGAGTCTCCCGCCCACGCGCGCGAGGGCGAGCGCGCGGTATCCTGACTGGGCGCGCGCCTCCAATGCGGTTTGAAGAAGTGCAGTCAGAAACTTCGTTGAGCGTGGTGCCCAGATGCCTGCATTTTACGAGTTCACGACATCACGACCGTTTAGAACGCCCCGAAAATCCGACCTGGCCGAGTGAGTGGTGGACGAGGCGGTCGATTTTCGAAAAGTGCCATACGCAGCGCGCGCGAGGCGCGCACGTCGTCGCGACCTTCGACCAGGCGCGCGTCGTATACTTCGTTGGTCGGGGTGAGCTCCCGCGGAGGGCGGGAGGGGGATCAGGCGCCTCGGAGAGGCGGCCGGTGAAGCGTCGGGGACCGAAGATGAGTTTTCTCGCCCTCGCAGCTCCCGGCGTGAACCCGAGCCGGGTGGCACCCAGATCTCGGTTCTCGTCTAGAGTCCAAGGCAGGACTGGCTCCTCACCCTGGCCCTCGTGCGCGACAGCACGAGCCAGACACATGGCGCCCCTGTGTGGAACCATGAGGACGGTGCGTCGACCCTTTCGTTCTGCGCTCGCTCCGCCCCAAACAACGACGTTTCGACCTAATCCCTTTTTTTTACAACCGAGGTAACCGTCTGACCCGTCGTTCCCGCGCGTGATGTCGCGAACCCACTCAGGTTCTCCGAGGTTCTGCCGTCCGCGGGGTTCCGGCAAGGTCTTGGCCCGCGTTTTACCCCCTCCGACGGAGGGGCGCGCCCGCGCGCCGCTCGCTGGGGGTCGTGGCTAAGATTTTCCAGCCTCGAGGCGGGAAGGGAGACAACCGGGGAGACGAAGCGGATGGCGTGGTGAGCGGATGGACGGGAAAGTTTCGGGGGTTTGAGCCTCTGGCGGACCGGGATAAGAACAGCAAACGCAAGAGCGGCAAGGATGCCGTGCGAGACGAGGAGATGACTCGAGGGCCGCTGGATTCGGATGACTTTGACGTCGACGCTTTCGAGAGCTTTGCCGAGGCGGAAGCGGCGCAGCGCGAGGCGAACCAGACCGTGGAGGAGGCGCAGCTCGACGCGGTGATGGAGGACGACTGGCCGAGACTCACCGCCGAAGCGTTAGCGGGTGCCTGGCGGGAGTGGCGTCGGTTCGTGCTGCAGCGGATGGGAATCTACGCGTTGTGGCTCGGCGGGATCCTTTGCGCGTCCACCGGGCTTTCACATTACGTGGGTCGGCACTTCGTGAACAACGCGCTGCCGTGGATGTCCGCAACGGTGTCTCAGGCTGCGAACCGCCCGATCCGCATCGGGCGGTGCAAAGGTCTGTGGCCCGCGGGGTTACTCGGCTGTGGGTCTTTCCTGGACGTCGGGCCGCTCGTCATTGGACCCGCGGAGGCGGAGCGGAGCATCGTCGAGGTCGCGAAGGTGAGACTCAGTCTGCGCCCAATTGCGTCGCTGCTTCAGTTCAAAATCGTCGTCTCTGCGCACCTCGAAGGTGTGCAGGCGACCCTCCGCCAGGGAGAAAACGGCTCCTGGCTGGGGTATCCCGAAGATACCCTGCCGCTATCGGCGCGGCCGACGATAAGCATTCCCAAGCGTGGAGGCTCAGGAGGAAACGACGACGCGGGCAGAGGCGCGAAACTCGCGCTGGAATCTGTTCGCGTTGTGAACGGTACCGCATCGCTTCACTTAGCGGGCGACCCAGACCCGCGGTTGTTGAAACGCATGAACGGCACCGTGAACATCAGTCCCCGCGGTAGGTTGGAGCTCGACATGCAGGTGAATCCCGTGAGCCGCGGAGTACCGCCGAGCCAGCGACCGGTGACGATGAAGAGCGACACTCTGCCGCGGCATCTTCGCGCGGAGCGCACCGCGGCGGAAAAGCGGTCGTTGGCGAAAGAAGTCGCGCGGGGCGAGGACGGCGGGCACATCCGTTGTTTCCTGAGTCTTCTTCCAGCGAATAACACCGCTTCCGTGGGGAACGGTAAACCGAAGAAGGCGAGCGCCGTTCGCGACGCGAGCCTCGCGGATTTGAAAGTTCGCGTGCAGTTGAACAACACGAGCGCGGCAGTCGTCGAGCGGACCATTCCAGGTTTACCGATCGACATCACCACCGGTCGCGTCGACGGCGAGTTGCGCCTGAGGTGCAACACGAAAGAGTCTTGGGCGTTCCCTGATTTTGGAGGCCAGATTCGGTGCCGCGGCGTGAGCTTCCACTTCTGGGACGGCCCGGACGATTTCGCGGACACGGATGTGGATCTCGTGTTTGAAGGCACGAGGATGTATCTGCACGGAGGCAAAGGCTATTACGGCTCCATTCCCCTCAAGGCTTCGGGAGACATGGACCTCGCTCCAGGCGAGAAGAACACCCGAGCGCTCAAAGAGGCCAGGGACAGCGGCAAAGTGCCTCGTCCGCACAACATTCAGCCCGGGTCCGGGCGGTGCGGCGAGTACCGCATCTCCGCGCAAATCGCGGGGGTGGACGTGCACGATTTGCGCGAAACCTTGGGCGTCAGACCGCCTCCGCGACCAGTCGCGGGCGCCATCCGCGGGTTTTTGTACGTGGGCGGCCCGCTCGAGTACCCCATTTTTACGGGGTCTGCGGAAACCATCCCCCCGAAACCCGAGGACTTAAACAGAGGCGTTCCCGGCACGGAGGCAGCGCTCGCCGAGGACGCCGTGCGCATGGGGAGCGCCGAAGGCGCCGTCGCGGCGTACGACTGCCTCGCCGTGAAGGACGCGAGGGCCGTGTTCACCGTCGACACGTGGAGCCAGAAGATGACGCTTCACGAAGCGGAAGCGAGCCCGGTGGCGGGCGGTGAGGCGCGCGCCTCGGGCACGATTCGCGTCGACGCCGGCGCACTGTATCATCCCGAGGCGGTTGACGTCGAGCTCGAGGCGGAGGGATTCAACCCCAGAAGCGTAGTGGCGTCGCTCGCGCTCAAGGAGGCGGCGACCATCCGCGCGGCGCCCGCGTCATCGAGCGGTGACGCGTCGACGGATTCGAGCGGCTCGGCGGAAAACATCGAAGGCACGCAGGGAGGATTCTTGTCGCGTGCGTTTCCCAGCGGGTTACAGCAACTCTTGTCCAGCAACCCTGCGCTGGAAGCCGCGGTGAAAAACGCCGCGTCAGACCGGCTTGACCGATCCGACGCCTCCGCCTCCGCGCCAGGCGCGAGCCCGACGTTCGGGTTGCCCCAGGCTGTGTACGAAAAGATCGTGCCTGCGGCGCCTGGCTCGGCGAGGGCGACCATTACCGGTCCGCACGCGGCCCCCGTCGTGGACGCGTCATGGGAGATCAAGGACGCGGGCGTGGCTGGGGATTTGAAAATCACGCGGAGTCGCGTGAGCGCGGACGTGCGCGCGCCCGCGATCGAGTTGAGCGGCGCCGCGGAGACGAGCTACCCTCCCTTGGAAGTCGCGCTGGCGGCGCGTACCATCGACGAATCGCTCGCCGCAGGACGCCCCGCGTTCACCGAGGCTTCCGCGGACGCGATGCTCCGCTCGCTGGATCTCGCGGCGCTGGTCGTGTCGGAGGATGACCTCGCGCGTCTCGCGCCTCCCGATCGCCTTCGTCTTCGTCTCTCCGGGAGCGCCAAAGTGAACGGTATCGTCGAGGGCGCGGGCGGCGCGTCGGCGGAATCGTTGCCCACGGCGACGCCCGCGTCGATCGCCACCGCGCGCGCGGCGGCGAGGCAATTCGCCGCGCACGGCATCGAGAACGTCTCCAAGCGCCCCTACGTGCCCTCTCCTGACGGCGTGTACGACCCGAAGTTCAGCGGCGAGGTTTCGCTGGAAGGCTTGCGCGTGAATCAGCTTTTGCTCGCGCCGCGACTGGCAGGGGAGGTGAAGGCGAGCATCGAGGGCGTGAGCATGGATGCTCGCGGCCGCGCGGATGAGCACTTGCGTTTCAACTTGAAGAACCCCGCGCCGGACGCGTCGACTTCCGCCGGGCTCGAACCCCCTCAGCCCTCGGTGTCGATGTCCATCCACCGCGGCTTGCTCAAGGCGGACGTCGAAGCGTCCGACGGCCGCGGCAACATGCAGGTCGCGGGCCTTCGACTGGATGACCTCGAGCTCGCGTCGCTCCGCGGACGCGTCGAGCGCGCAAAGCTGTCCATGGATCTGCGCGAGAAGCTCGGCGCTGCGACGCTGCGCGTGCAGCAGCCTCGCCTCAGCGGCATGCAAGGCGAGGTGCTGGACGCGGACGCGTCGTGGGACGGGCGCATCGTGCGCCTCGAGCGCGCGGCGCTCGATCAGCGTCGGTCCAAGTACACCCTCCAAGGTGAACACTGCCTGGACGATTCCGTTTGGACCTCCCTGCCGCCGAAGCGTCCCGTCCCCGTCGCCGAGGAAGACGCCGCGGAAGCGGCGGACGCCGACGGCGTCGAGACGGCCGGCGATTGGGTGGTGGTGCCCGAGGACCAGGCGACTTCGGACGGAGCGCTCGAGGGGCGCGCCGTCGACGCAGGCGAGGCGTCGGTCGGCGCCGCGGAGACGGAGACGAGCGCGTCGCAGCGATCGGACGTTGAAATCCCGCTGTACCCCCGGGACCCCGCGGAACGCGTCTCCATGCAGGAGAAGCTCAAGCGCTTCGTCTCGACGGTGTTTCGCCCGCCCGCGGCGAAGACGGGTGCCGAATTCCCCGCCTCCGCGACGACGGCGGTTGAGGCGACGGAGGCGTCCGTCGACGAGGCGTCCGTCGCGGAAGCCACCGATCGCGCGGAGAACGCGAAGCGCGCGGTCCCCGAGGAAGTCACGACGGAACTCGCCGTTGAGGCTCGGGACGTCGCCGCGTCGGCGCCCGAGGAGACATCCGAGGAGGCCGATGTCGGTGTTTCGGCGGCGTCGACAAGCGACGCCGACGCGGCGGACGACGCGCGGGACGACGCGCGCGGCGCCGGTCCGGAGTGGGTCGCCGAGCTCACGGCGAAGGAAGACGACGTCATGGAAGAGAAGGTGTTCGCCGCCGTTTCCGAGGAGAAGCCGAGCTCGAACCCCCTCGCCAGCGTGATGGACCGCCTCGCCGCGATCAAGCTGAAGGTCACCGAAGGAGGCTCGTCGAACAACGTCGTCGCGACGTCGTCCGGCGACGCCGGGGACGGCGCCGAAGCCGCCGCCGAGCCGGCGGAGGCGACGCCCGAGGGGCCCGCTCTTTTGCCCGTCGAGATGGACCCGGGCGCGTGGCGTCTCCTCCTGGCGGTTCCGCAGGCTGACGTCGAGGAGATGCTCCCCGCCGTGCGTCTCGCCGCCGCGCTCCGCGAAGGCGCAACCCCGCTGGAGTACACTCGCGCGAAGGACCACTTCCTGGACGCGGTGCGCGACGTCGCCATCAAGGCGTCCGAGGAGCTCGGGCGCCAGCTGGACGAGGCGGCGGCGGCTGCGGCGGCGGAGCAGCGCAGCGCTCGCGGCGCGGACTTCAAGGGCAGCGGCGCCGGCCGAGGCGCGCAGGACGGTGACGCACCCGCGAAGCTCCCCGGCTTGCAGGATCTGCGCGGCGCGTGGCGCGGCACGGTCGAGATGAAAGGCGGCGGCGCGGAGACGCCGTTCCCGGGCACGGCGACGAACCCAAACGCGAACCAGGTCTCGGCGGTGGATTTCGACGTCTCCGGCGACGGCTGGTCGTGGGGACCGTACCAGGTGCAATCTCTCGAAGCGCAGGGGAACGTGGACGCCGTGGACGGTCTCCACATGCGTCGACTCGAGCTCCGCTCCGACGGCGCCACCATCAAGCTCGACGGGAACTTGTTCGGCGAGGAGCAGAACGCCGCGTTTGCCGTGATCGATCTCCCCGCGCAGAGGTTAGCGCCCATCGTGCACCACGTCGCGTCGGCGGCGTCGGCGTCGAACGGCATGCCGCCTCCGCCCCCGCCTCCGCTACCGAACATCGCGGGGACGCTCTTCGTCTCCGGAGACGTCGGCGGGTCCGTCTCGCGCCCCACCGGGTCCGTCCGCGCGCACCTCAGCGACGGCCGCGTGGGGACCGTGCGCATGGGCCACGCAAGCGCGTCGGCGGAGATCACGCCCGCGCGCACCGCCAAGTTCCACGCCGAGGCGAACCCGGCGTCGAGCAACAAGCGCGGCGCGCCTCCGCAGATTGAGCCCGGCCACCTGCGCCTGAGCGGTGTGTTGCCTCTGCCTGACGCCACGGACAGGTCCGTCGAGGTGGACTGGTCCGTGCAGGACGGAGGCATGCAGCTCGTCTCCGCGCTGAGCGCGCCGAGCCTCGGCACGGGCGGCCCGGTGGAGTGGCAAGAGGGAGGCGCCAACATCACGCTCGCCGTCAGAGGCACGCTGGCCGATCCCATCTACGACGGCGCCGCCGTGATCACGCGCGCGAAGATCGTCTCGCCGCTGCTCGCGCGCCCGCTCTACCCCGTGAACGCGAACGTGCGCATCCAGAGGAACACGCTCTACGCGGACAGCTTCGACGCCAAGTGCGGACCCAGAGGCTCGGTCAAGGTGAGAGGCGCCGTCCCGGTGCTGCACACGCGCCGCGGCGCGAGCGGCGAAACGTGGGAGGGCCTCGTCGCGCGCGCCGACGTGCAGGGTGGGATTCGCGCCGAAGCCTCCGGCCTGGACGTGCGCGCGCGCGCCGTCTACAGCGGCCGCCTCGACGCGGACATCGTTATCAAAGGCACGCTCCTGGAACCGGAAGTGGGCGGCTCGTTGCGTCTGTCCAAGGGGACGGCGTTCCTGCAGCCCAACGCGGCGCCGCCGCCCGGCGCGGCGGCGTCCGCCTCGCCCGGGACCGAAGCCGGTCGCGCGCTGAAGCCCTTCGGCGGCGCCGCGAGAAGGGGTCTCGCCGGGTTCTTGCAGCGGTCGTCTTCGTCCGCGTCGGAGTCCTCCGCGAAGTCCTCGCGGGGCGCGGAGACGTCCTCCTCCGAGCAGCTGCCGCTGAGGTTCAACCGGCTGCGGCTGATGGTGGGCCCCGAGCTGAGCGCGGTGTACCCGTTCGTGCTGAACTTCGGCGTGAGCGGCGAGGTTGAGGTGAACGGCGTGGCGGATCCCGCGCTGATTCGACCGAGCGGCGTGGTCAACTTCGAGAGAGGCGACGTGAACCTCGTCGCCACGCAGGTCCGGCTCAGCCGCGAGCACCCGAACCGCGCGGTGTTTGTCCCCGAGCACGGGCTGGACCCGACGCTGGACGTGTCCCTGGTAGGCGCCGACCTCCGCGCGCTGGTGCAGGGCAAGGCGAGCAACTGGACGGACAACCTGGTGGTGACTTCCGGCTCGTCCCGGTCCGGCGCCGCGTCCGTGCAATCCGTCGGCGCCGGCGGGACGGTGGGCGGGAAAACGGTGGGCGGCGTCGGCCCCGGCGACGGCGCCATCGTCGGTCAGAGCGAGCGCGAAGCCGCCGTCGCCGAGGCGGCGCGCATCTTCGAAGGGCAGCTCGCGGAGTCGCTTCTCGAGGAGGACGGCCAACTCGCGTTCAGTAACCTCGCGGCGTCCACGGTGGCGACGCTCATGCCGAAGATCGAGACGGGCGGTCAGCTCGGGAAGGCGCGATGGCGAGTCACCACCGCGCCTTCGATTCCGGGCCTGCTTTCGCTCGATCCCGGGACGGATCCGTTCCGGAACATCTCGCAGTTCACGCTGGGGTCCGACTGGGAACTCATGCTCGGCGACTCGGTCCAGGCGACCATGTCCCGGAAACTGACGGAGAACGAGATGCAAACCAAGTTCGCTCTCGTGTACAAGCTCACGGATAAGCTCCGCATGCAGCTCAACTCCGAATCATCCGCCGCAACACGTCTCTTGTTCGAATTCACGACTAATGCGAACGCGAACCCCTCGAACCGCGGCGAGACTCGGTGATGAGGCGGATTAGAAAGAAAGCGAGACGGTCGAGGGCGCGCGGAGATCGCCCGTCGGCTAGAAACGAATTAGATTAGAGAGCGCCGCCGGCTAGAAACGAATTAGATTAGAGAGCGCCGCCGGCGACGTTGTCATCGACGTTCGCCTTAGAAGATGCCCCCCGCCCCGGACACGTCTTCGCGCGCTTATCGATCACGAACGAACGACGCACCTCCGATCGCTCGTCCAGGAAGTGCGTCGTGATGGCCTCCGCGGTGAACCTGTGCGCGGCGAACCCGTGGAACGAGGCGTCGGCGAACGCCATCTCCTCCGGCCACTCCGCGCTCGGCAAGAGTTCGTGCAGGTCGTACCCGCCCACGCCCGCGGTCACGAAGTGCGTCGCGCCCTTCTCCGTTTCCGAGCACGCCACCTGCACGGTGTGGTCGTGCCCGTTGATCCACAGGTCCACGCCGAAATGTTCCATCGTCTCGCGAAGCGCGTCTCGCGTCCGCGCCTCCGCCGGGAACGCGGCGTCGTCTCGCGCCGACCGCGCCGAGACGGAGATCAGAGGCCTGTGGCCGACGACGACGCGCCACGTCGGATCTCCCTTACCGAGCGTTTGGCGAAGCCACTCCCAGTGTTCCTCGGAGGTGTCTTTGCCCGCCTGGTCCTCGCGCAGACGCTCGCCGAACCGCCTGTCCTCCGGGCTCCGCGAAAACGCCCCCTCAAGCCGCACCCAGTCCACGAACACGAACTGCGCGTCGCCGCCGTCAAACGCGAACGTCTCTTCGTAATACGCCGCCGGCATCCGCCACCGCTCGTTCCGCTCTGAGAATTGCACCTGCGCGTCCACGTCGCCGCACTGGTCGTGGTCGCCCAGCGCGGGGTACCACGGCACGTCCAGCGCGGCGTCCGCGTACACGCTCGCCCACTTGAACTCAAACTGCGCGTCGTCGACGGATACGACGCCGTTCCCGTAGAAGTTGTCCCCGAGGGTGAAGACCGCGCTGACGGGCGCGGCTCTCGCCGCGCACTTCATGCCCCGCGCCACCGCCATCTGCGCGTCGCTCCCCACGCGCAGACCGCGAACGCCCCAGTCCCCCAGCGAAAACAGGCTCAGCGCCCCGGACGGGGCGGGCGGGAGCGGATTCGACCGGCCGTATCCGGCGCACTCGCCATCTTCGACGACGGGCGCGTGCCCGTAATCGTCCGAGAAGATGTCCGCGTCCGGCGACGGCCAGCGCAGCGACGAGGTCAACAGCGTCGCGAACAAGAACGCCGCGATTACAGTTCCGACGCAGCGGAACTGAACCTCCGACGCCCGCATCCGCGGGCGTCGCATGGAGACGCGCGCGCACGGGAGTGAGCGCGAGCGATCGGTCGACGAAAACGGAGTCCGGAACAGTCGCGATCGGACGTTCCGCGCCACGAGTCGAGTTTCGGCGCACGACTGACAGAAACGACTGATGAAGATTCGCGGGCAGTTACAAGTCGGTCGGTCGATCATTTGCCCGCCGCCTCGAGCCTCTTCCGCATCTCGATCAGGCGCTTGGCGTTGGTGTCGAACTCCCCCTCATACCCCTCGAACGGCACGCACAGGTCCTCGATGTCGATCCCCGCCGCCTTGCACTTCTCGATGGCTTCGTACTGGTTCGTGCGGATCTGAATCTGGCCGAGCATCTTCGTGGGCAGGTACTTGGAGTCGCCCGTCTTGGGCGGCTTCCACGACGCCGGCATCCAGTCCTCGCCGTCGCCGAACGGGTACTGGTCGCCGGGCACGTCGAAGTCGTAGTACAGGTCGGTAAGGTCGATGCCGTAGCTCTCCGCCTTGGCGATGGCCTCGTCCACCCTCTGCTCGATGCGCGCCGCCGACAGCGCGGAGACGGCGGCGAGCCCGCCGGCGACGCCGAAGATGGCGAGCACGCCTCCGACGCCGCCCTCCGCCACCTGCGCCAGCTCCTGCGCGGGGAGCGCGGAGACGGTCGCGGCGCGAGACGCGCGGCGGCGGGACTTCGACGCGACCGAGCAGGACGCGGAGGACGCGCACGCGGACGCGGAGGCTGCGACGATGAATGATGATGATGATGGTCGATTTCGGGAAAGGAGGAAAATCAGTTTCGGCCGGCGAGAGTGTGCCTTGAGGGCAGCCTCGGGAGACGGCGCGAGGACGCACGCGCCGTCCGCGATCGTGAGCGGTGCGCTGCGCGTGAGAGTGGGTGCGTCGCTTACCGAGGGAGAAGGACATGGCGAGGTGAGCTGCTTGCGTGCGCAGTCGCTTGTGGCGCTCCGCGCGTTTTGCCACTGTTCGCGTCGCTCGCGAAACTTGATTCTTGATTGGCCGGATTGGATCTCGCCCGGGCAAGCAGTCTGAAAGAAATTTGAGCCGACGTGCATCACGGCGTTCTCCGAAAACCAACAACAATGTGCCGGAAAAGGAAGAGTTTCGGGAATCGGTCACACAGCTGGACTCGCCCCGCTGCATCCCACCATCCCCCGACCGAGATGGTCGCGACCGCGGGAAACCAGTGTCACGTCGGCTATCGCGTCGACTTGGGCGTACCGGGTGCGTCTCCTCCCCGGACACCGCGTGCGGCGTCTCGTCTCGGATTCGCGTCGCAATTCTTCGTTCCTGCCGATTCTCCCGAATCGAACTCGTCGGTCCCTGACCCAACCCCCTTTTGACCCTCGAACCGAAACAGGATACACCGGGTACATCAACTCCGAGCGTAACATCGGCGTCCCCGTCAAGGGCCACAGCGCGTTCGCGGGCAGGCGCGTGGACGACGCGACGACGCGCGCGAACGCGGCGAATGTGACTTTCGACGCCGTGCCGAGGACGCTCTACGAAGTGCAGCACCCGGCGCACGCGCCCGAGGCGTACAGAGTCCCAGACGGCACGGGCGGCGGGTACTGGATCGGCGACGCCAGAAAAGCCGCGGACACCGAGAGCGTCGCGCCCGCGCGCGCCAAGTTCCTCGCGAAGTCCTCGTACCAGCACGACATATCCGCGCCGCGCGAAGCCGCCGGCGTCGTGCGCCCGCGCTCGCCGATTCGTCCCGCGGGCCGCGCGCCCGCGGGCAGCGCCGGCGACCCCCCCGCGCGCCTTGACGACACCTCCCGGTACGACCGCGACTACGGCAAGGCGGGTTCGGACCCCCGCGCGCGCGCGCCGCCCGCGAACGGCCGCGGGCTGGGCGCGGGTATCTCGCAGCGGTCCACGACGGCGGACCTCGCGAGCGGGCTGGTGCGAAGCACGAAGCACCTTCCCGGGTACAGCGGCTTCATCGCCGGGTCCGCGTACAACCCCACCGCGCTTGACCACTCCGACGGCGTGCTCACGAAGGGCTCGCTGAAGGATCAGGCGCTTCTGCGCGCGCTGGACCAGTTCCACCGCGACCGCGTGCCGGGCGAGACGCTGTGGCGCCCGCAGCATCCGCGAAACGTGCGGATGGACCCGCCCACCCCGACGCGCGCGACGAGCGCAGGCGCCAGCGCGCACGAGACCTGGAGGCGGGGGCAGCCCGAGCGCGTGCGGTCGCTGGGCGGCGAGCAAGGCCCGGGCGTGATGTCGTTCTTCTCGCCGGGGGTGGAAACCGTGAGCGAAGCCGGCGTCGCCGACGCGCAGAGGTTCTACGCGGTGGCGAGGCCGTTGGAGGGCGTCTCCTGTCCCGCGGCGTACCCGTCGCGAACCACCGCGCGCGGCGCGCGGTTCACGCGGTAAAACGGCGGCGTTAAGAGCGCGACGCGACGATCGATTGTACGTACTACACACCTCGTTTTGCTCTATCATGGATCATCATCGTTCGTAGAGCTAGTTTACCATTCACCCGCGAAACCGTACTACAAGTTGTCCGAGATGAGCTCGTACTCCACCGCGGACAGGTCGTAGCCGGTGTTGACGTCCACGTCCTCCTGCTCCTCCGTGGGCTTCACCGAGCCCCCCTTCTCCACCGCCAGACGCATGGTGCCCTTGAACATGTCGACTTTGCCGTTCGTGATCCTGAGCACGACGCCGGGCTTGCACGCCTCCGCCTGTTTGTTCCTCGCGGAGAAAATCACGGTGCCCGTCGCGTCGCCCGCCACGCACTCCACGATGGTGGTGCTCGATCCGTCGGGGTGCTTCTTGTTCAGCACCTCGGTCGCCTCGAGGATCTTGACCACGAGATTCAGGTTCGACAAGCCGGGGCGCAGAGAGTCCACGGTGACGATCTCGAGGGGGTCCGACATCGTGCGCGGGTCCAGGGCGCGTCGGGCACTGCCCGAGCCTCCGTGCGGCACGAAGGCCGCGGCTCGGAAAAGTCGCCGAGCAACGCTCTGCCGATGCGCCCGAAGCCGCGTTCGAGAAACAGACATGACAGAGAAAAAG
>ENA-OUOG01001381-OUOG01001381.1-marine-metagenome-genome-assembly--contig:-NODE-1381-length-28470-cov-4.386891_pt1 | contig 28470 bp, 26 predicted proteins | sample MGYA00248635_ERZ508505 | MGnify/ENA primary metagenome ERZ508505 (study PRJEB26176, sample SAMN06267871) | marine metagenome | isolation source: Saanich Inlet, British Columbia, Canada | place: Pacific...
CGAAGGAGACTCATTCGTGCTGGAAAATATCGGTCCAAGTAAAACCCTGAGTAATGTAGAATGGATTGTTGACGGTATAAACTACGGCATTCAGGACTCTTTGATTTTATCGCAAGCCACAGCTGGTACCCATACAGCTTTGCTATATTCTTGGTCGTTGGCTCACGGTTGTCAGGATACACTGGATACGACCTTTGTGGTGCACGAGCGACCTAATTTAAACTGGATGCCAGCCATTCCCGCATGTGAAAGCGAATTTACGCTTGACCTGTGGTCAAGAGTAAATTCAAACCAAGCCGGGACTTCGACCTTTTTAACTACGGCCTTCAACGATTCCCGATATTTCTATCCCAGTGCAAGTGGCCCTGGTACCTTTCCGGTAGTTAATGTTTTTGTTAACGCCGTCGGGTGTATAGATACCTTAATGGGGACCGTAGAAGTAGCTCCAGACCCCATGATTTCGGTGAACGGCTCAGGACTCACCTGCGCCGAGGGCACGCCTATAAACTTAAGAAGCTTGGTGCAGGCCGATACGGTCGGACTCTACCTGTTCGATCATTTTGCCTGTGCCGACAGCTTATTTTACCCGACTATTTCTGGTCCTGGAACCTATCCTGTAGAGGTGATATTCATCAATTGGCTGTCTGGGTGCAGTGACACAGCATTTATTTCTGTTGATGTGCTTCCTATTCCTGAACCCGTAGTTGCCGATCCCAACCCTATTTGTGTCACCTACGGGCCTTGGCAACCAGTAAAAGGGACGCCTTTTGGAGGGACTATCGAAAGCTATTATGTGGATGACAATGGCGTCTTTCAGCCCGATTATTGGGGTGGTGGAATTTATGATTTTACGTATTTCGTGACTGACTCATTCGGCTGCACAGGTTCTGATTCCTACTCTTTGGAAGTATTGGAAAAAGACTGTTTCTGTACTTTCTTTTTGCCGAATGCCTTTTCGCCCAATGCAGATGGTTTAAATGAAGAATTTGGCCCAAAGTGGGAGTGCGACCTTATTGATTATCGGATGGAAATTTGGAATCGTTGGGGCCACTTGGTCTTTGATACAACGGACCCCAATGAAAAATGGAACGGCTCCTTCAATGGTGGTATTCCGAAAGAAGATATGTACCTATTCAAGGTTTCATACACTGGAACCTATTTAGATGTGAACTTAAACGAAACCATAAAGAGTGAAGTAATTCAAGGTGAGGTATTCTTGGTTAAATAAGATCATCACAATAGCACTCATTGCTTTTGCCGTTTCAACGACGGCCCAGAATTGCTGTACCAATTTGGGTTTCGAAACGCAGACCTTTACAGGTTGGCAAGGAGGTGCGGGGTTTTATTCCAATTGCTGTCCAACACTGGGTATCATGAACGGCCGCCACACGTTGATAACGAATCAGGGGACAGATCAGAATACTTGTAACCAGCTCAATTACATACCCCCCGGTTTCAATCAAAGCGTCAGGTTAGGAAATAGTCAGGTAGGAAGCGAAGCCGAAAATTTATCCATAGACATTTGTGTTGATTCCTTAAAGCCGATACTGATCTATCGCTACGCAATTGTTCTGTCCGACCCTGGGCACAACCCAGATGAGCAACCGAAATTTGATTTTCGGGTACTGGATTCGAATGGTGTCGTCATCGATAGCCTTTGTGCTTATTATGAAGTTTCGGCACAATCCAGTCTTCCCGGATTTCAAACATGCGTCGTAAACAACGGTCCCCTACAAGAAACCATTGTTTGGCGCGATTGGACGCCCGTTGGTGTCGATTTGAGTCCTTATGTCGGACAAAACTTAACTATAGAATTCACGACCTACGACTGTAACTTGGGGCAGCACTTTGGATACGCTTATTTCGTTGCTGAGTGCGCATCATCAGAAATCATAGTGAACAAATGCATTGGGGATTCTACAGTGACCTTAAACGCTCCGGAAGGATTCGAATATTTATGGAACACCGGAGCTACGACAAGGTCTACCCTTATCGTAAATCCCGATACAACTTCTATATATTCCGTTGTACTTACCAGTCCGTTGGGTTGTCAATTCACGCTCACAACGCCTATTGCAACAACTCTTTTCTACGCTGAGATAGAAGTAATTGATAGCTGTGCAAATAGTTTTAGTGTGGCTTCTACGGATAGTGTCTTGAACAATCAAATCGACGAGCACTACTGGAATTTTGGTGATGGAACAGGATGGGCAGTTGGGTCCCAAGCGAAAACACATCAGTATTCCTCCGGAGGAAGTTATGTCGTTCAATTGGCCTTAAGGTCTGTATCAGGTTGCTGGGATACGGTTTCAAGACCTGTCCAAGTATTGAATCAGCCGGTGCCTGACTTTACACACCAGTTTATTTGTGAAGGCGATTCATTCTATCTCATCAATACCACTCAAAGCGTAAATCCATTTAATACGCAGTGGAACTTTGATGGACAAACCTATCAATCTGTTGACTTTGGCTTTTTATTGAACGATACCGGCAGTTACGATGTCGAATTAATTGTTATTGATGATATTACAGGGTGCTCTGAATCCAAATTCGAAACGTTCTATGTTTATCCTAAGCCTGAGCTGACTTTCGACTCGCTACCCCAGCTATGCCAGAATGGCGATTGGATCAACCTGAACGATTACAGTACGGCGAACATCATCGGGCTTGGGCAGTACAACGGCTTGGGCGCTCAAGGGGCCATTTTTGTTCCTTCTTCTGCTCCTGAGGGGATTCATGAAATAACGTATGTATACCGTTCTCCTTATGGTTGTGAGGATTCTGTTATGACAACTATTGAGATTTTAGAAACGCCGACCATATTAACTTTGCCGGTAGATCAAAAGTGCGAACAAAGTAACCTTGTAAACCTCAAAGATTTTACTCTAATCAATGGTGCTACGGACGTTGCTTACATGGGTCCTGGAGTTTCAGACACCCTATTTGAGCCCGAATCAGCCGGGGCGGGGAGCCATTTAATTGGCGTCTTTGCACAAAATTCTTTGACGGGATGCGCAGACACCGCTTACTTGCCCATAAGCGTGATTAATAATCCGCCAATCGATATCCCGGATCCCATAACGCTTTGCGTATACGATGACGCCATTCAATTCCCGAACTTTTATCCTCAAGGTGGAGAGTACACAGCGCCTTTTGATTCGCTTGCTCCATGGATCAATCCGCTCATCATTGGACCCGGTGAATATTATTTGACTTATGAGTATGAGTTTTTCCCTGATTGTACTACTGTCGATAGCATCGAGATCCTCATCAAAGAAGACAATTGCCTTTGCTCTATTTATTACCCAACGGCGTTTACGCCGGACAATGATGGCTTAAACGATACTTGGGTTCCAGTATTCGACTGCTCCTTTGAATCCTATGACTTGCGTGTGTATGACCGATGGGGGCAACTCGTATTCTCATCAACCGATCCCTTTAAGGAGTGGGATGGCCGAGTTATGGGCGGCGAGCTAGCAACGACGGACACTTATATTGTACAATTCACTTATACTACAAGTCCTATTGAAACCGGCGCTGAATGGAAGAAGGAAAAACGGAAGTTGACTAAAGTGGTAAATCTTATCAGGTAGTTCGAAAACACTTCTGTTTTTTTAACCTATTAAGTTTGATAAACTCCAAATAACTCATATTCATGAAATCAATCATATATATAGGAGAGGATAATCAGGTTCTTGAGCAGATTAAGAGCACGGAGGGTATTACGCTCAACCATTGTAGCAATGCGCTTATATTTGTTCATCTTTTGGAATCAGAAGGTGCTCATTTTGATTTGATAATTGTCGAAAGGCGACTAACGGGTATGAATGGTGAGGAATCCTTTATTAAAGTGCGAAATTTTATAATGGAAAAGCACATTCCCTTCATTCTGATTGATGATTACTTTACCCAGGAGGATAGATCAAGGTTTATCCGTATTGGGGTTCATGATATTTATAGAAGACCTCTCCATTTTGAGTCTGTCTTGAGCCGATTGAATTTCTGGAAGGAGATGAGAGACTTTAAGGAAACTCACGCCCAGATTCCAATAGCAAAATACGAGTACCGACCAATATCCTTTGGGAAAAGGCTTTTCGATATTGTTTTTTCGAGCCTAGCACTTCTTTTTTATCACCCTTATTAATCGTTGTAGCCATCCTTATTAAAATTGTATCGAAAGGTCCTATGTATTATATTTCCAAAAAGGTAGGAACTGGATATAGAGTCTTTGACTTTTATAAGTTGCGACCTATGTATTTGGATGTCGATAAAAGGTTGAAAGAGATGAAGCATCTCAATCAATACAGTTCGAAAAGTAATTCCGAAAAAGACGAACAGCAGCGTGTTTTATCTGGAGATGGAATGAAAACGCTGTTACTATTTCAAGACAGAGGTACCGTTGAAGAAAGGAGTTATCTTGATAAAAAGGCAGCATCAGAAGGAGCCGCTTTTATGAAAATTGCAAATGATCCAAGAATCACGAAAATTGGCCGATCAATTCGTTTATCCGGGGTATATCCAAAATGTAGATATGCCAGCCATTTTATCGATGGCCGAACTGATGCTTTACCCGAGTTTGCGCGAAAGCTTTGGAATCCCCATTCTTGAAGGAATGGCATGCGGAACCCCTGTTTTAACCTCATATGCGGCCAGTATGCCCGAAGTGTCTGGCGAAGCGGCGCTTTTAGTAAATCCGGAGAGTGTGGACGAAATAAGTACGGGAATCAAGCGATTAATTGATGAGAGCGACCTTCGGTCGGATTTACGGGAAAAAGGCCTAGAACGAGCGAAGAAGTTTTCTTGGCGAAACACCGCTGTTGAGGTTTTAAAGCTATATACCGATTTGAATACAATGCCATGATCATACTTTTCTGGATTCTTTTATTCTTTGTGTTTTATGCCTATTTGGGTTACGCCCTACTATTAGGGGGATTAATCAAACTCGGTTTTCGTCAAAAAGAATTAGCGTCTGATCCAAGTGAATGGACAACTGTGGCGCTCATAGTCCCATGCTTTAATGAAGGTGATTTCATCCATCAAAAGATCAAGAATTCACTGGAACTGGATTACCCTAAAAATCAGCTTGAGCTCATTTTTATATCCGATGGGAGTTCGGACCAAACACCGGAAATTATAAAGCAATACCCGGAGCTGATTGCCATGCACGAAGATGCGCGGAGGGGAAAAGCCGCAGCTATGAATCGCTCCGTAGGCGCTACAAACGCGGAAATACTCATATTCTGCGACGCCAATACGGACCTAAATACATTGGCAATAAAAAACATCGTCCGTCATTACCAAAATGAAAAGGTAGGCGCAGTGGCGGGAATGAAAACGATTAAGCAAAACGATGCCGAAGGAGCTAGCGGAGCAGGGGAGGGTATTTATTGGAAATATGAATCGACCCTCAAAAAATGGGACAGTGCCTTTTATACAGTCGTAGGCGCCGCGGGTGAATTAATGAGTTATCGGCGAAATTTATACGAGCCGCTTCCCGAAGACACCATTTTAGACGATTTCATGCAAAGTATGGCAGTGTGCGAAAAAGGATATCGAGTGGTTTACGAGCCCGAAGCTAAAGCGGCCGAATGGGCTTCAGCGAATGTGGAAGAAGAACTGAAACGTAAAATAAGAATAGCAGCTGGAGGCTGGCAATCAGTGTTTCGTTTAAAAAAAGCAGGAAATCCATTTTTTGACTTCCGATTGTGGTTTCAGTATATGTCGCACCGAGTCATGCGTTGGAGTTTGGGACCCATTTCATTTTTTTTACTTGTTCCCGTTACTACATACCTATACCTCATTAAAACCCCCGGATTCGATTTTTTCTTTTGGGCGATGATCGTCGTTTATGCAATGATTCTCGTGGGTCGTATACTGAACGACCGAAAGACTCCGATAAAAATCTTTTGGGTGCCCTATTATTTTTTCGTAATGAACTATGCCGTGATTATGGGTTTTGGGCGCTTTATCCGAGGTAATCAAAGCTCGCTTTGGGAACGGGCTAAACGCGCTTCCTGACTTAATATTTTTAGAATGAAATTCTCATATTGAGAAAGAAGTCATTCATTATAGTTCGCAACACATTGGTTTTCAGGGCTTTTTACTGGATGTAAAAATGGCATACCTATTGATAATTCACCAGAAGTTGTTTTTAGGTGGGGAAAGCCCTTTGAGAAATCCATATGATTTTGAAAAGGGTTTTCTTTATTTTACCCCTACCCGAACAAACGAATGTCTCTATTCAAGGCCGTGTTTCTCTCGAACTAATGTGTCAAAGGGTTTCCCGCTAATTTTACTATCGCACCAGCTGATAAAGTCGAAGTATTCGAAAGGCGCTTTTTCGAGCGGCTCCGTTATAAGAACAAGCAATTCGTCTTTTAACTTTTGGAATGGTTCAGGCTGTTCGTGGTCAACATGATGGATTCGTTTGAAAAAACGAATAAGCGCTTGCTCGGTTTTAAATACGCGGTTGCGTTTCTTTAAATATCGATAGGTACTTTCGCTTTGATAAACAACGAGCTCAAAATGTCCCAGTTCAAAATGAAGGACAAGGCTCATTATTTTCGAGAAACTGAATAAATCTTCATTTTCATCTATTCGTATTTCGTTGAGAATACGATTGATGTGCTTTAAACTCTCGGAAAACTGACCCACGCCAAAATGCAGCGTAGCAATATTAAACAGAAAGTCCGCTTGCCGCAGAGGACTCAGCTTATTCTCATATTTAACCAGACCTTCTTCAACCCCCGGTAAAATTTCTAATGCTCTTTTGTATTCACCCTTTTGCACATGGATAGTGAGTTCCAAAGATTTTAAAATACTGAAAATGCGCATTTGAAGGTCGGCATTATCCTTTTGGTCGAGTCGATCAACGAATTCGCCTAACTTCTCAAAATGTGCCCTAATTTCATCGTGTTTTTCTAATTGATTCCCAATGTAAATGACATTCGAAAGAATGCTGAAATAAGTGTTCGGTTCTTCTTTAAAGAGAATGAAATTATCTTCAATCAATCGAAGATTGAGAATCATATGGTGATAGCTCTTCTCATAATTCCCGGTGGAGAAATTATGTGCAGAATATATATGGTGAAACAAGTACTTTGCTTCTACCGTCTTCGCCATGTCCTCGTTTTGAAGAAACGGCGATTCGAGAATTTGGTTGAATTTTTCTTTTTCTTCTAAATTCCGAACCTTACCCCCTTTATAGAGCGGTAAAAAGAATCGAGACTTTAAGTTCCAGAAAGTGTAATAATTCTGAATGAGTTCAATAGTATGCAAGTCTTCTTCTAGAATCTCCTTGATCGCTTGATCATCCTGACCGGAATAGTTGTCTTTTTCAAGGATTCGCTTTTCCCAGAGTCTTATCTCGAGTAGCGTAGTATGTTTATCGTGTTCAAGGGCGAGTTTTTTGGCCTTCTTAAGGAGTTTGTCACATTGGCGGTATAAAGTCTTCTTGTACAAGATTTCGCCCATGTGGAGCATTTTCTTCAATTCTGCGTCTACCGAACTACTCGCGTGATAGGCGTGCAGACTTTTAAGAATCATTTCGTAGAGCCGTGATTTGGTCACGGCAAAACGCTTTACGAATTTCTCATTCTTGAAGGTGTTGAGAAGAATGGATTCGTCGTATTCCTCTTGACTATCAATAGTGTCAAATAGCAAGATATGGGCATTGTTCGTCTCTGCCACATGTCGTGTAGCGTAGATTTTAAAGTACCTCTTCTCATGAGGCGTCAAGCTTTTTACAAGAGCGTGTAAATGTTCGCTTGTTTTTTTTGACATGTGATTATTACGACTTGGTTTGACTACTTACTCAACTCTAAGATAGCTCAATTTAGCTTCTGAATAACGGGCAACAAGGATGTCAGGGGAATCAGATTTGTGATTTTACCTTATTTTAATCCCTCCCTTTGAGCTGAAATAATAGAGGATTGTCTCAAAAGCGAAGCTTCCTCTTCTGAGAAGTGATTTATTCACTGAAGTCAGATTTGTGATTATTGGACAAAAGTTGACGCGTTCTCCACCGTGCAAATCATACAACGAACAGAGCCACCACCGATTGACTCTATCTGGTCAATATTGGCCACTATAGGTTCATAGAAGCTTTCAATGATTTGTTTTTGAGCGGTAGTATACGCTTTCCAAGCACGTTCGCTTGAAAGAAATAAGGGTACGTCATTCCCGTGTAATTCGATCCAGTTACCGCCATATTCGTTCATTTGGGCTAGACTAATTGGAATGAGCACCCGATCTCTTATGCGAAGGAACTCCGATAGTTTGCGGCGTTCTTGTTCGTTCTGAATGGAATCTAAACATCCAAGGGCTAAATGAGTTCCAACACCCATTACCACATTTGTGTGATATACGGCTTTCCCGTTTTGGTCTTCGGAATTAAAAAGCACGAGTGTTTTATTCATTTCCTCGGCCCATATCTTGGCGAGTTGCGCGGATGTGCGATTGCTTTCGCTTGCATAAACAACTTCTTGAGCTGGGTCTAGAATAAGCGAACCCGTGCCTTCAAGGAATAAATTTCTTTCTTCGTAATGAGACCAGTCGATTATTCGCGGGTCGTTCCAATTCGCTACGAGATCTTCAACCCATGAAAGCGATTTCTCATCGCGCCGATTAGGCGCAGCCATTGGATATATAAAGGCCCTATTTTTTTCTTTATGAAAGCTTACCCAATTGTTTGGGAAAACGGCGTCCGGGGTAGGAGGTAAGGCTTTTTGTTCCTTAACAACAACTTCTACACCGGCCCTTTCGAGTTGGTTTACGAGGCCGTCAAACTCTTTGCAAGCTCGACTGCGTGTTGTTTTTTCCAGCGCACGATCGGATTGAAAGAAGTTGCTTGCCGCCGTTTGTTCGTTGTATCCAAAATGAACCGGGCGAACCATAAATACCTTGGAACGCTTCATTAGAAATTCGGTCGCAGTAGGTATTTTGCGTAGAATTTATCGATGGTTTTGCACACTTCAATTGGATCGTCGCAAACGGTAATGAGGTCCAAATCTTCCGGATTAATATTTCCTTCTTGTTCCAGTAGTGTGCTTTGAATCCAATCGAGAAGTGGGTTCCAGAATTTTGAGCCGAAGAGTATAATGGGGAAGCGCTCAATTTTCTTCGTTTGTATGAGGGTGATCGATTCAAATAATTCGTCTAAAGTGCCAAACCCTCCAGGCATCACGACAAAGGCTTGGGAATATTTAACGAACATCACTTTTCGAACGAAGAAATAGTCGAATTCCATCAGCTTATCGGCATCAATAAAGGGGTTTGAACCTTGTTCGTGAGGCAGTTCTATGTTGAGTCCGACCGAATTACCCCCGGCACGATGTGCGCCTTTGTTTCCGGCTTCCATAATCCCTGGTCCGCCACCTGTAATTACTCCGTATCCGCTATTGCATAACTGGAATGAAATTTCTTCCGCGAGGTCGTAAAATTCAGCACCGGGTTTTGTTCGGGCCGATCCGAAGATACTGACGCAGGGACCGATTCTGGCCATTTTTTCAAAACCGTCAACAAATTCGGCCATCATCTTGAAAATAGCCCAAGAGTCATTGGCTTTAATTTCGTTCCAATCGCGCTGTAGACTATGCTTGTGTTGCGGGCTCATGCTTGATTAATTTTGCCGAAGCTTCGTTGGTCCATGCAAGTTCGTCTTTTAAAAACGTTCCCGTATAGCTTTCTTTTAATCCGGCGATATCTTCGGGTGTTCCCACTCCGAGCACGGTTCCACCGGCTGCTCCACCCTCTGGGCCCATATCTATAACATGGTCGGCGACTTTAATGACATCCAAATTGTGTTCAATGACCAAAATGGAGTTTCCACGATCGACGAGTCTATTCAATACTTCAAGAAGTACGCGAATGTCTTCAAAATGAAGTCCGGTCGTAGGTTCGTCTAAAATATAAAGCGTTTTACCCGTATCCCTTTTACTGAGTTCGGTAGCTAATTTTACCCGTTGAGCTTCTCCACCCGACAGGGTGGTACTCTGCTGACCTAAACTAATGTAGCCCAATCCAACGTCGTTGAGCGTTTTTATTTTGTTGTGAATTTTCGGGATGTTTTTGAAGAATTCCGTGGCATCCTCAACGGTCATATCGAGAACTTCAGAAATCGACTTTCCCTTGTAACGCACTTCAAGTGTTTCCCGATTAAATCGTTTTCCATTACAAGTAGGACAAGGGACTTGAACATCGGGTAAGAAGTTCATTTCAATGACTTGTACGCCGGCACCTTGACAGGTTTCACAGCGGCCACCCTTCACATTAAAGCTGAATCGACCTGGTTTATATCCGCGAATTTTCGCTTCAGGTAAATTCGAAAATAAAGCGCGAATATCACTCAAAACGCCCGTGTAGGTCGCCGGATTCGAACGCGGTGTTCGTCCAATCGGGCTCTGATCGATGTCGATTACTTTATCGATATGCTCCATTCCCAATATGTCGCGATAAGGCAACGGTCGCGTCACAGAATTATAGAAATGGGCACTTAAAATTCTGTACAGCGTTTCATTAATGAGCGTTGATTTACCACTGCCCGATACGCCTGTTACACAAGTGAAAACACCGAGCGGAATTTTCACATCCACTTTTTTCAAGTTGTTTCCAGTAGCTCCAAAAAGCTCAATGAACTGACCGTTTCCTTCACGTCTTTTTTCGCGTAAGTCTATTAATCGTTCACCGCGCATGTATTCCGCGGTAAGAGTAGGTAAAGCTTTTATTTCATTCGGAAGACCTTTGGCTACAATATGCCCGCCATGTACTCCGGCCCCCGGCCCCATATCGATTACGTAATCCGCATGATCAATCATGTCGCGATCGTGCTCTACTACTAAAATGCTGTTTCCCACATCGCGCAAATCCTTCAATGCCTGAATTAATTTGGCATTATCGCGTTGATGCAATCCAATACTGGGCTCGTCCAGAATATAGAGGACTCCCACTAATTGAGAACCAATTTGAGTGGCCAATCGGATTCGCTGTGCTTCGCCACCGGATAGACTCTTACTTCCGCGATTTAGGCTTAAATAATCCAACCCGACATCACTCAAAAAACCGAGTCGAGACCGTATTTCTTTGAGGATTTCAACGGCAATAGCACGTTGGCGCTCGCTAATTCGCTCTTCTACCCCCTCGAGCCATTGACGCAAATCGCCAATACTCATATTGCTGAGTTGAAAGATGTTTTGATGGTCAATACTAAAATGAAGGGACTCTTTTTTGAGTCGAGCACCTTCACATACGGGACAGTTCTTTTTCACCATGTAATCTCCTGCCCAGCGACGTAGGTTTCGGCTCTTGGTGTTGTTGTGCTGTTCCTCTAAAAAAGGAATGAGGCCGTCGAAATTAATTGAGTAGGTTTTCGTGACTCCCAGCGTTTTACTCTTTACTTCAAAGGTTTCTTTTGCACCGTCCATGATGGCTTTCCAACCTTCGTCCGGAATTTTCTCAATGGGTGTATTGAGATCAAAACCGAAACGCTCACCGATCACTTTCAATTCATTAAAAATCCAGTTGTTTTTCATTTCGCCTAGCGGCGCGATTCCCCCGTTTTTGATCGATTTTTTCGGGTTCGGGGCAATTTTGTCTTTGTCGACTACCGATACCTTTCCAATTCCATTACAACTCTGGCAAGCTCCCTTAGGCGAGTTAAATGAGAAGTTGTTCGGTTCGGGATGGTCGTAGGCAATGCCACTGGTCGGACACATCAGTTGTCTCGAAAAGTATCGAGCCTCTTTTGATTCGTGTTTTTGAACCATGAGCATGCCTTTTCCTTGCACCATGGCGGTTTCAATGGACTGCTTCAATCGTTGATCGCTGTTTTCGTCGACGTTAATTCGGTCAATAACGATTTCGATATCGTGCGTTTTATAACGATCGAGCTTCATTCCTCGCGTTATTTCGATCAATTCTCCATCGATTCGAGCGCGAACATAGCCCTGCTTTAAAATGCTTTCAAAAAGTTCGCGGTAATGCCCCTTTCGTGCGCGCACAACGGGAGCGAGGAGTAGGATTTTTTCACCGAAGAAATCGGTCCGAATTAAATGTCGAATTTTCTCGTCTGTATAGCTCACCATTTTTTCACCGGAGACGTACGAATAGGCATCCGCAGCTCGCGCGTAGAGCAGACGCAGGAAGTCGTACACCTCGGTGATGGTACCAACGGTTGAACGCGGATTCTTACTCGTAGTTTTTTGCTCAATGGAAATAACAGGACTCAGGCCATTTATTTTGTCCACATCGGGCCGTTCAAGGCCCCCTAAAAACTGACGGGCGTAGGCCGAAAATGTCTCGATATAACGACGTTGTCCCTCCGCATATATGGTGTCAAAGGCCAAGGAACTTTTACCACTTCCGCTCAATCCCGTAATTACAACGAGCTGATCTCGCGGAATGGAGATATCAATATTCTTGAGATTGTGAACCCGTGCACCTAGAATTTCGAGTTGCTCGTCGTATTTCGTCATAAGGTTATTCCTGCTCTAAAGGAGAATCGTTTTCTGTGCTATCCAAAGGATCTGTTACAACACTGTCTGGAAATGCCGCTTTATATTCATATTCAACCGAATGTGAAAATCGAGATGGATTGGTCGGTATACGCACAGCGTACTCTTTTCCTGAAACGTTCTTCAAGGATGATTCGCGCAGCCATGGATTGAAGTATTTCAACGTTTTATAATTAATACCGTGCTCCGCCGCAAAGTCAGCCCAGTGTTCAACCGAAGTGTTCACTGTAACAAGACGTGTTTCGGGCATGAGGTACAAATCCTTTTCGCGATAATGAAAACCGTATTTCTCTGGATGCGTCATTACTTCTTTCAATGCAATGATTCGAAATACATATCGACTGGTTTCTGAATTCAGAAGTAAGGCCCAATAAGAGTCTACTTTTTGACGATCTAACTGACGTTGTAAGCCATTGATACCCATATTGTACGAGCCCGCCGCTAGTGACCAGGTGCCGAACTCTTCTTGGGCTTCTAATAAATAATCACAAGCTGCATAAGTAGCTTTCTCGAGGTGGTAGCGCTCGTCTATTTCCTTATTTATCTCCAGTCCTTTTTCCTTCCCAGTGCTTTCCAAAAGTTGCCAAAAACCGGTCGCGCCGGCAGGCGATACCACATTCATTAGGCCGCTTTCAGCGACGGCTAGGTACTTAAAATCATCGGGTATTCCCTTTTCGGCGAGAATGGGTTCAATGATCGGAAAGTATTTATGCGCTCTTTTCAGGAGCAGTAATCCGTTGGATTGCCAATACGTGTTTACGAGAAGCTCGCGATCCAATCGTTCGTAGACATCTGGATCTTCATACGGAATGCGCTCTCCCATGAAGGTCAAATCCTCCGGCAAATTCAATGCGTATACATTGTAATTGCGATTGAAGTATTCTTCAAATGTAGTATCGGTAGTTTCGCTATTGTCGCCGTAAACAAAGAGTTCAACGGTGATAAAGACCAAGGCGATTAATCCGGTTATTTGGAGGAACTTCTTCATATTGAAAAGGGAGAATCAAAGTCCTTTAAAAAGGGAGCTTCTTGGTCTTTTTCACTCAGTAAAGGAGACTCGAAATCCCAATTGATATGAATGTCTGGATCGTTCCAGCGAATGGCATCTTCAGACTCCTTATTGTAATATTCTGTGCATTTGTACGCGAACAGAGTATTGTCTTCTAAAGTGAGAAATCCATGCGCGAACCCCGGCGGAATCCAAAACTGAATTTGATTTTGCTCATCGAGTAATTCGGCGTGGTATTGACCGTAGGTCGGCGAATTTTTACGGATATCTACGGCGACGTCTAATACCGAGCCCGTAATTACACGAACCAATTTCCCTTGTGCAAAGGGAGGCTTTTGAAAGTGCAATCCGCGTAAAACACCTTTTTGAGAGAGACTTTGATTGTCTTGAACGAAATCGGAGATTCCTGCTTCGGCGTATCTTTTCTTCGAAAAACTTTCAAGAAAATAACCCCGCGAATCGCGAAATACTTGGGGCTTGATAACGAGAAGACCGTTTATGCGGGAGGGCGTGATTTTCATAATATGCGAAGGTACAAAGAATCACTATTCTAAAGAATCAAACCGACCAAGGAAGATGTTAACAATGGAGCTTGGATAAGCCCTCTTTTCTCTGAAGCTTGACGTTCACGGATTTCCGCTTATTCTATTCCCTCAGATGCGACACGTACGATTTCGTCGATATCAGCGCGCTTCGAATAATTGGGATCGTAATGAATGAACCGGATGATCCCGTCGCGATCAATTAAATACGTTGCCGGAACGGGTAGGGCGTAGCGATCGTTCCCATTGGCTTGCGTTAAATCGATGCCATAGCCGTCGTATCTCTTTTTTGTTTTTTCGTCTAAGTCAAAGGTCAGACCGAATGCATCGGAAATCAGATGATCTTTATCTACGAGTACTGGGAAATCAATTCCGCTTTGTTCAATGGTTTTCGATCTATTCTCCTCAATCTCGGGGGACATCCCCACTATTTGGATATTCAGTTCATCGAATTCATCTTTTCGTTCCATTAACTCCGAGAGGTAGCGATTGCAATAGCCGCACCATTCACCTCGGTAAAACACCACGAGCACTGGTCCGGCCGATAGGCCGTTCTCTAAATTGAAAGTACTCTGATTTTGGTCGAGGCCTTCAAAATTGGGCGCTTGATCGCCTATCTTAAATTTAGAGTTCTCCGGTTGCCCTAGAGTGAAAAAGGGCACGAGCAACATGAACAATAGTAGTCGTTTCATTCTTTGTACTTTGCTGCAAACTTAAGAGCTTAGTAACAAAAGAGGAGTCGCAAGCGCGACAATTGTATGAAAGAGGTAAGTGTTTTAGGAGGTACCGGCCTTGTCGGCCGGATGTTGATGAATGAATTAATAGCGGATCCGGCCGTAGGCCGAATTCAGATTTGGTCGAGAAGACCTATAAAAATAGATAATGACAAGGTAGAAGTGATCGTTGCTGATCTCATGGAGATTGAACAGCACGAGACACCTTTTGGTAAAGATGCGGTCTATTGCTGTGTGGGCACCACGAATGCCAAAACGCCCGACGAAACAACCTACCGAGCCATCGATTATGGAATTCCCGTTTCGGCAGCGTGCAAAGCACGTCGCGATGGCACCGAGTGTTTTGGGGTGATTTCAAGTATTGGAGCAAACAAACAAGCGCAGCCTTTTTATTTGAGAACGAAAGGAGAAATGGAGTGCGATATTCAAAAGCACGGACCGCGACGCGTGGTAATTCTGCGCCCCAGCTTTTTACTTGGCAACCGCGGGGAGCAACGAATCGGGGAAAGCGTCGGGAAATTCTTCATTCAATTATTCGGCCCGTTGCTCTTTGGCTCGTGGAAAAAGTACCGAGGAATTCAAGCAACAACCGTAGCGCGTGCGCTCAAAAGACTCTCTTTTCACAACCAGGATCAGGTTATATGGGAAAGCGATGAAATAGAGGCCGCCGGTAAGTAAGACGACCTCTACATCATTTTTTTATAAACCGACTAAGTGTTTTTCTTTCGGATAGCTCACTTTAAATCCGCATTCGAATTTCTGTTTCGATTTTCCAGCTACATCGAACGACCATTCGATAAATCCATTTCCTTCATCGAAATTTCCTTCCTTACATTCTAACCGTTCGATTTTTAAATCGCCTTGTCTAGAAATGGGCAAGTGATCTTGAATAAAGAGAGTAATGGGCTCGCTCTTGAAGTTTTCAATGGTATAACAGAATGTTTTTTCCGTTGTTTTTCTTCCGCCGAGAAGCTTGTCTTTCGATTTCCCCATGACCAGTTCTCTTCGAACTCGTAATCCGTCATCGACACCCATGCTCAACTCCAAGGTGTCCGCAAAATACTGCTGGGTCAAATTCAATTCCCCTAAGTAGGTGTTTTCGTAGTACAACCTAGCGGTTGGATTCGGGAGCATGAATTCCTTCCAATCGCCAAAACGCGCCATGACAAATACACGATCATCGAGCTTGGGAACGGCTACTAATCGGTAGTCGCACTCCAGTTCGGCTCTCTCTAAATTCACTCGGATTGGATTTTTGGCATTTCCCTTGAAAGAGTATAAACGATCGAATTCGTAACGCTTGTGCGCTAATTGATCTGATGAGGTAACCGCAGGCAAATTCATTTTAACGAGTTCGCGATCATCAACAGCGTCCTCGGCAATCGATTCAGATGCACTGTACACCTGCACGGCATCTACGCGCACATTCGCGGCCCTGTATTCGTCAACGAGCTGTAAAATCCACGGCTGTAAAAAAGGCTTCGCTTTACTCGAATTCGGATTGCTCGTGGAAACAAAGAGTTTCACCCGATCCCAATCGTTGCCCGTATTTTGATACAACTGTGCGCGCTGCTGCAATATCATGGGCGCTCCAACGCCTTGAGACCTAAATTCAATTTCGGGCGACCAGCCGGCCTGATTGACCAAATAAGAGAAGTCAATGTTCCCCGTTCCTTTATTTTCGGCCTCAATAGTAAGAACCATGCGCCAATCGTAATAGGGGCTAATCGTTGGGAAGTCGTCATTATACTCTTGCCTCAAAGCTTGTAGACGTTGGTTTTGACGTGCTTGTTCCAAGTTTACAAAGGCAGTTTCGCGATCTAAATCGAGTAGTATTTCATTCACCTCATTGAGCCGCTCTCTAAAATAGGATACCGCTCCCTGAAGCAATTGAAGACTGTCGCCAATGCTGGTTCCCTGGTTAATGGGGTTGTTTAAAAGCAGTCGTTTTTCATTGTTAATCACTTCCCTCCGAAAATCGATGTCCTTGCGGACATAGGCGAGTTCCGCAATGCTGTCGTTTACACGACCTATGGCCGAAAGAAGTTCAATGGCCTTGGGGTCTGTTTCCCGAATTTGTTTTGGTTGAATAACCCGGTTTTCAATACGATATCCGAGAAGGGTGAAATCGCCTGTACCGGCGAGCACCAAGCTACCGGCATTCAAATTGGGTTCGAGTCCGTTCAAAACGATTTCATTTAAGCCGCTTTCAAAAGAAATAGGGGCACCGCGTTTCACTTGGGCGCCGGATAAAAAGAAGGTTACTTCTTCAACTTTGGAGGAAGTTGTTCCATGTTCGGTTGAAAAGCCCAAGTAGGGCAGCATACATAGGACAAGCAGTACATGTTTCATGAGTTTCAAATATTTAGTGTTTCGTGCAAAAATGAAGAATCAAACCTTCGCTTTCCTAGCTCTATACAACTAGAGTGCCACGTTTGAAATAAAGGCGTCCACCTTGTCCTGAATGAGGAGTAGCGCCTCACGGCTCGATAATAAAAAGTGGTTTCCGGGTATAAAATCCACACCGGGAGTGCCTTCCGAGATGGGAATGATTCGATCATGAGTACCGTGAAGACGAAGTACCGCGCAGGAAGGTTGCGCGCCTTCCCAATTTTTTAATTCTTCGAGTACCCATCGGTAAAAATCGGGAGGAGTCTCACGTTGAATTGCGTGAATCGATCGTTTATTTTGAACGGTCAAGATTCCCTTCCGTTTGGCCCACCAAGTCCCGAATTTCCAGCCAATGGAATAGGGGATCCACTTGTGAAGCCCCAGTTGTAAAGCTTTTCGATGGACTGAAGGCATTTCACTTGGCGATCCGAATGTTGAGACTAAAATACACCCCTTAGAACCTTTGTAGGAGGCTATTTCCAAAGCGATTGGTCCGGCAAAACTAAAACCGATAAGAATGTCTTCGGAAGCCAGTTGAAGCTGATTTGCCCAACGATGGGCATAATTCGTTAAGGTTTCGTGATGCTCATGTACAAGAGATGGAGCAATTTCTACGGGGTACTTCTTGCTGATTCGCGCAACCTGTTTTGGACTCATACCCAAACCGACGAGCGCAACAATCCTCATGCGAGGTGTTTTTTAATTGAGGTCAAAAGCTCTTCAGCAATGTGCTTATTGGTAGTAATGATTTCCTTTCCGAAAATGTAGTCTCCGTCACCTTTGAAATCCGCCACATAACCGCCCGCTTCTTGAACCAACAAAGCTCCACCGGCCACGTCCCAGGGACTCAAACCATATTCGTAAAAGCCTTCAAATCGTCCACATGCCACATAAGCTAAATCCGTAGCGGCAGATCCCAACCGTCTAATTCCACGCGTGTTCCGCATTAAATCCGCCAGCAAATCCAAATAGGGTTCCATTTTTCCGAAATCGTAATAAGGGAATCCTGTCGCCAATAAGGAGGCGGCAAAGTTTTTTTGTGGACTCACATAAACGCGCCTACCGTTCAACCAACAGCCACCTTCTTTCCAAGCGTAGAAGTTTTCGTTTTTCGTGATTTCATAAACGACACCTACTTGCAATACTCCTTTATACGTTAAGCCAATACTTACCGCATAACAGGGTATACCGTGAATGTAGTTTGTGGTACCGTCGAGCGGATCAATGATCCAGAGCCAATCTTCTCCAGATTCAGAAGCAGTTCCTTCTTCGGTCACAAATCCGGCTTCCGGAAGTAAGGCACCTAATTTATCGACGAGTTTTTCTTCGGCCGTTTTATCTACATAGCTTACGAGCGAATTGAGGCTTTTTCGTTCCACGTGTTCAAAGGCGTTGAAGCGTTCGCGCTCCGCCTCAATATAGGCGCCTGTTTCTTCGGCAATGTCTTTGGCCTTCAATGCGATTTCTTCGAGGTTCACATTCATTTCCAAAGGTTTATACGGTCGTGTAATGCTCTGCGCTCGATGACTTCACACCCAGTCGCATCCATTGCATCGTTCCATTTGTGCAGTTCTTGATTGTCCTTAGGAATGCGGTTTTGGCGATTTTCATAATCTTCCAAACTGGGCCAAAAGGCAACGGCGACGTAGTGTTTCGTTTTTTCATCATACCACAATCGACTTCCTCGGCTATTGGAATAATGCAGGTAAATTTCAGTGATTTTCTGCCACGACTCTTCAAAGGCTTCATATTGATCTTCAGGGACTTCGAAGGTGTATTGGTAGGTAATCATTCGTTGAAATTTAGGCGTTCATTTTCTCTAATAAATCGACAATGTTGTCAGAGCGTTGCAATTCTTCGGGCCGCAGGGCATGCAAAAATCCTTGCTCCGAAATTTGTTGAACCATATTCATCAAAGGGTCAAAATAGCCATCGAAGTTCAGGAGTCCGACCGGTTTTGAGATGATTCCAAGTTGGTTCCATGTGAGGATTTCGAAAAGTTCGTCCAGTGTTCCCAATCCGCCCGGGAGGGCGATAAAACCATCGGCGAGCTGAGCCATGAGCGACTTTCGTGCATGCATCGATTCTACAACGTACAATTTCGTAATTCCGGTATGCGCGCGTTCGGCCTGTACCATTCGATCGGGGATAACCCCGTACACCTCGCCGCCTCCGGCCAAAACAGCATCGGCAATCGCACCCATGAGTCCGGCCTTTCCGCCACCGTAGACCAGTGCGATACCGCGTTTTGCGAGATGGGTCCCAACTACTTCCGCCATCGCTCGGTACTTTGGGTCATTTCCCATAGAGGCGCCACAAAAAACGGCGATTGTTTTCATGCGTTGGCCCATTCTGGTTCTGCAATTTTTTCGAATCGAACCAAGCCATCTTCATCGATTTCGGTCAACCGTACAAAGGCCTTGGTATTTACTAATGAAGGATCCCAATGAGTCTTTACCTTGACGTAATTCTCCGTGAAGCCATGAATAAATCCTTCTTTATTTTCGCCTTCAAAAAGAACTTCAAACGATTGCCCAAGTTGCGATTCGTAAAATGCACGACGCTTTTTGGTCGATAATACCCGAAGCATTTTACTTCTTTTATGGCGTACGTTTTTTGGCACTACGCCATCCATTTCAGCAGCTTCTGTATTGGGTCGTTCGCTGTAGGTGAAAACGTGTAAGTAGTTGATATCGAGAGCGTTTAGGAAGTTGTAGGTTTCCAGAAACAATTCCTCCGTTTCTCCTGGGAACCCCACAATGACATCGACGCCAATACAGGCGTTGGGCATGGTGGCTCGAATCCGATCCACACGTTCCGAGTACAAGTTACTCAGGTAGCGACGCTTCATTACTTTTAGCAAGGTATCGCTACCGCTTTGCAGCGGGATGTGAAAATGCGGCACAAATCGATCCGATTGGGCCACGAAATCGATTAATTCGTTCCGCAATAAATTCGGTTCTATACTCGAAATTCGAAATCGGTGAATGGGTTCAACTTTATCTAAAGCTTGTACCAATTCTAAAAAGGTGTGTTCGTGCTTTTTATTGCCGAATTCGCCTTTTCCGTAATCGCCAATATTGACGCCGGTTAAAACAACTTCAACCCGCCCTTCCTCGGCAATTTTATACGCAGAAGAAACCACATCATCTAACTTAGCAGAACGAGAAATTCCGCGTGCCAATGGGATGGTGCAGTAGGTGCATTTATAGTCGCAACCGTCTTGGACTTTCAAAAAGCCTCGCGTTCTATCTCCGGCCGAGTAGGCCGCAACGTAAAAATCAGCTTCGGTAATTTCGCAGCTATGTACTTCCCCTAAATCGCGTTTGGTGAGGTCGTTGATATAATCGGTGACCTTAAATTTTTCCGTAGCGCCAAGAACAAGGTCGACGCCATCCATAGCGGCTATTTCGTCGGGCTTCAATTGAGCGTAACACCCAACTACAATAATAAAAGCTTGATCGTTTTGGCGAAGGGCCGACCGTACAATTTGGCGGCATTTTTTATCGGCATTATCCGTAACGCTGCAGGTATTAATCACATATACGTCCGCCGTTTCCGCAAACTCAACTTTGTCGTATCCGACTTCAGAGAAACTTCGCGCAATGGTTGATGTTTCCGAAAAGTTAAGCTTACAGCCCAAGGTATAAAATGCTACTTTTGGGTTGTGATTCATAGGGCTACAAAGATACTTTTTTTGCTTTTGAGTTCGAGCCTTCTCTTCTTGGCTTGTGGACCCGATATAAGGGAAGATCGTGGAATGGTTTTTCGCTATAATGAATCGAGCAATATCAGTACGCTCGATCCGGCTTTCGCGCGGAATCAGGCCCTTATTTGGGCCACTCATCAATTGTACAATGGATTGGTCGGACTCGATTCAAACTTAAGCGTTGTACCCGCGCTAGCGAAGTCGTGGGAATTAGATTCGAGCGGTACGCGTTACACCTTTCACTTACATACTGAGGTAAGCTTTCACGCTCACCCTGTTTTTGGATCGGGCCATTCCGACCCGGCCACGGAAAAGGGCAGAGTAGTGGTGGCCTCCGATTTTGTTTATAGTTTCGATCGATTACAATCAGCGGCGTTAGCAGCTCCCGGAGCATGGGTAATGGAACCTATTGATACCTACGAGGCAGTGAACGACTCCACTTTCCAAATCGAACTTAAAAAGCCCTTTCCGGCATTCTTGAGTCTGCTATCGGTCAAGTATTTTTCTGTAGTGCCCATAGAAATCGATACTTCTTCGCGTTATAACCTTCGAGATCAGCCAGTTGGAACGGGCCCCTTTTATTTCAAGCTATGGTCGCTCAATCAAAAGTTGGTTTTTCGTAGAAATCCGTTCTATTTTGAAAAAGACAAACGCGGAGACCGTCTCCCGTACTTGGAAGCCGTTGCCATCACCTTTGTGCCCGATAAGCAAGCGGCCTTTTTAGAATTAATTAAAGGGAATCTCGACTTTTTATCGGGCCTCGACGCGAGTTATAAAGATGAGTTACTTACTTATGACGGCGAATTACAGGAAAAGTACGCCGAGGATTTCCGGTTGACCTCCGTTCCTTACCTCAATACAGAATACCTTGGGATTGTAGTGGATAGCAATCAGCAAATTAGTGCTTTGAAAAACAAAGACCTGCGCCGGGCTCTGAATTACGGATTTGATCGGGTTGAAATGATGCGGTATTTGCGAAATAATATTGGCCGGCCTGCCTCGGCCGGATTCATACCTCGAGGAATTCCTGGATTCGACGATACAAAGGTTGAAGGCTATTCGTATCAACCGGATTCGGTTCGAGCCATTCTAAAGCGCATCGAAAAGGATGGAGTGGTACCGGAAATTAAACTTCAAACGAATGCGAGTTACCTCGATTTATGCGAGTACATGCAAGCGCAATGGACGAAATTGGGTATTCCCGTTCAAATTGAAGTCCTTCCTCCATCCACCTTAAGACAGATGATGGCTACGAGTAAAACGCCATTTTTTCGAGCGAGCTGGATTGCTGATTATCCCGATGGGGAAAATTACCTCGCCCTTTTTTACAGTAAGAATGCAGCCCCTAACGGACCTAATTATACCCATTTCCGAAATGATCAATTCGATGATTGGTATGAAGAAGCCCAGCTCATTGTGAATGACTCTGCCCGATTTATTCATTACCAACGAATGGATTCGCTACTCATGCACGAAGCTCCGATCATTCCGTTGTTCTATGACGAAATACTTCGGTTTACACGGAGTAATGTCCAAGGCTTACCGCCTAATGCCTTGAATTTGTTGGATTTAAAAACGGTGCGAATTAATCCCTGAAACTCCACGAATAGTGCCCTATAAGAGGATAGTGGTCGGAAACCTCTACTTTTTTCACTTTCACAAAATTGGATTCTAGATACTCATCATGAAAATGGTAATCGATGCGGAGGGGGATTAAACTTTTCCGGTATGTTTTGCCCCAACCTCTGCCATGCGATCGATAGGCATCGGTTAAGGTCTGAGTCATTTGCTTGTATGCATGACTGGTGGGAGTATCATTGAAATCGCCGACAATGAGCACCGGATAAGGGCTTAAGTCAATATGTGCTCTGAGTTCCTCGATTTGTTTCTCGCGAAATAGAAAGCCTGTTTTGAGCAAGGTGTACATGGCGCCCCATTTCGAATTGATTTTGTCCGTCGTAATTTCGTCTACTTTTTCAATGAGTTCTACTTGGCTATGCTCTAATTGATTTGAGCTAATATGGCAATTGTAAATACGGAGCGTATCGCCGGAAAACAACACATCGATCCATTGGAATCCATTACTTCCGTAGGAGATATGACTTGGGAATAATCGGTCACCACTGCCGACAACGGGCAATTTCGAATAAATAGCCAACTTACTTTTTCCGCGGGTTCGAATGTATTCTTTGTTTTCAAGAGTGGGCACGATTCGATTCGGATTAAATTCTTGCAGCGCAATGATATGTGCCTGTTCGGCACGAAAAAATTGATCGAGTGCACCGAGAAGATCAAAATCGGGGTCCCAGTAACTCTGATCAAAAAAGCGACTGTTTAAAGAGGTTACGCGTATATTTTTATTCCCGTCGGGAAGTGCTTCGTTTCCGCCCCAAGGAAAAAAGGCCGAGAGATGACCCCAACCGACAAGTACGGAAAGCAATGGAATAATCAGGATTCGTTTGAAACGAAACAGCCAAAACAAGAACCAGAGTAAAACGATCAGCAAAAGAATAGGGTAGGCGAGTCCCAAAAAACTAACGCTCACGAAAAGAGAGGGCTTTAAGAAATAGGCGAGATAGGAAAACAACAACGCAAACACAGAAATCCATGTAAGCGGCAGAAGCAATTTATCGATCCAGCGGTACTTATTCACGAGGACTTAATCGTTGTTCATTTTAAAAAGAAACTCTTTCTCGGCTTTCGTGAGGCTATCGTAACCCGAAGCCGATATTTTATCGAGGATCTTATCTAGGGTAGCTTTTTCGCTCGCTTTTCGCTCGTGAAACTCCTGTTCGGTGCGCGTTTTTGCTTTGTAGGCCGTGCGCATCTTTGGCTTCGGTTTAAAGAGGGAGAAAAAGCGGTCGAGTAACTTTTCAAATCCAACCGCTAGGTTGGAACCCTTTTGCAACTGCCGTGCGTAAAGAAAACCGAACAATGCCCCGCCCAAATGCGCGATGTGCCCGCCGGCATTTCCTTGCGGAATAGAAAGTAAATCGAGCACCACCGAGAAAATGGCGATGTGCTTTAATTTAACCGTGCCAATTAAAAAAAGTCGAACCGTATAATCAGGTACGAAGGTGGCAATGGCAATGAGTATGGCAAGAACCGCGGCCGATGCGCCTAAAGCTTGTGAATAAGCTAATTCATTGGCAAATACCGGGAATAAGTTGTAGGCGAGAATATATAGTGCGGCACCGGCCAAGCCCCCTAATAAGTATACGCTGAGCAGCTTTTTGGGATTGAGGTATTCCAGAAATATTTTACCTCCGAAATAGAGCCAAACCATATTGAATAAAAGATGGAAAAAGCCTTCGTGCAAAAACATGTAGGTGATGAGTCCCCAAGGCTGCAAAATTAACCGGCCTGGAGCGGCCGGAACGGTAAACCACGATACAATGGACCAATCGGAATTCGCGAAGAATCCGAAGACCATAATGATATTCACGAGAAGGAATACACCGACGTTGATGTAAATCAATCGGGTGAGCATGTCGCCGGAGCGAAAACTGTCTTTTAGTTCGTCAACAATACCTGCCATAATCAGTAACGGTGCCCGTATTTATTTTGCCAATACTTGATTAATATAAATCCAAAGAGCATTCCACCGAGGTGAGCAAAGTGCGCGACATTACTGGATGGATCATTGGCAATACCGTTATACAATTCGAGCAGACCATAGCCGATCACGAAATATTTCGCTTTAATGGGAAAAGCAAAGTATAAATAGATTCGAGTGTCCGGAAAAAGCATTCCGTAAGCCAATAGAATACCAAATACTGCCCCGGAGGCTCCAACGGTCGGGATATTATAAATTAGATTCAACTTGGCCAATTGAGGGTCGGCGTAATTCTGCCCGGTCATGAGCACGTTGGTACCGTTGGCAATAATGTTTTGTACTTGCTCGGGACTTACGCCTTGCAGGGTTTGCATCAACTCGAAATAGTTCCAACCTAAATGAATGGCAGCGGCTCCGAGGCCTGTAGCGAAATAATAGATTAAGAATCTTTTTCCTCCCCAGATATTCTCGAGCATATTTCCGAACATCCACAGCGCGAACATATTGAAAAACACGTGCCCTAAATTGCCGTGCATAAACATATGTGTCACAATTTGGTAGGGACGGAAGTGCACGGATCCCGGCACGTATAGACCGAGGAGTCTATTTACATCGATTCCAAAGGTGCTTTCGAGAACCATGGAGCCCAGAAAAAAGAGTCCATTAATAATCAGAAGATTTTTAATGACTTCGGGAAGTATGTTGAACCGAGTAGGTTGGTAGTTCATTTATTGAAATCGTTTATCGAGTTCCTCTAGCGTAAGCGTAATTAGGGCCGTTTTTCCGTTCGGTGCGGCTGAGGGCTGATCGCAGGCGAACAATTCATCTACGATTTGATGCATTTCTTCTTTTTCGAGTCGTATTCCGCTTTTGACAGCCATATTGCGCGCCATGAATTTAGCTAAGGTATCTAAATTGCCCGAAGTGAGATCGTCTCGATTGTGTTTTGCATCCTCTATAATTCTCTCTAAAACGGCCGAAGCATTCGTTTCTTTTAATCCGGCCGGAATTCCACGTATTACTACCGTTTGCGGTCCAAAAGGTTCAATATCGAACCCTAATGAGGACAATTGGCTCTCAAGCGATGTTAAGATGGCTCTGTTTCCTGCGGTCATTTCCAGGGTTTGCTCAAAGAGTAATTGCTGAGAAAGACTGCTTTGGTTTTCGAGTCGCTTTAAGAATTGCTCATATAATATCCGTTGATGCGCCCTATTTTGATCAATGACCATAAAGCCTGTCTTGATGTGAGTCAGTATGTACTTATTGTGCAACTGATAGGCTATCGTTGTGGAATGGGCCCCTTCGAATTCGATTTCCTTGTTTGAAGATTGTGAGGGAGTGTCGAACTGATGATACGCTTCGGTCCAATCGAATTGATTCTTGTGTTCCTTTTTTGGGCTCGATTGAAAAGGGTTGAAGCTGGGGTCTACTTCAATACTGGGCGGTTTAACCGGGCCATTCGGTTTTAGTGGGATATCGTCGAAACTGGTTTCGCGTTCGAAATCCAAACTAGGGGCAATGCTGTACTGACCCAAAGACTTTTTTACGGCCGACCTCAAAATGGCGTATATCGTTCGATCGTCGTCAAATTTAATTTCGGTTTTGGTTGGGTGAATATTCACATCGATCCGAGCGGGATCGATTTGCAGGAAAAGAAAATAGGACGGATGATAGCCTTCGGCTAGAAGTCCTTCAAAGGCAATTTGTACTGCGTGATGCAGGTAGTTGTTTTTGATGAAACGGTTATTCACGAAGAAGAACTGTTCGCCCCTCGACTTTTTAGCGAAATCGGGTTTTCCCACAAACCCTTGAATGGAAACTACATCCGTATCTTCCTCTACCGGAACTAGTTTTTCGTTGAACTTGGGTCCGAATATATCAACGACTCGCTTTCTCAAGCCATCCGGCCGCAGGCGGAAAAGTTCCTGGTTATTATGGTGAAAGGTAAAGCCGATTGCTGGGTGGGCTAGTGCAACCCGCTCAAATTCATCTATGATATGCTTTAACTCAACCTTATCGCCTTTCAAAAAGTTACGGCGTGCTGGAATATTATAAAATAGGTTTTTCACTGACAACGAGGTACCATTGGTCGTGGAGGTAGGCTCCTGGGACGTCACTTCAGAACCGGCAATAGTAATAGCGGTACCTAATTCATCGGCTGCCCGTTTCGTTTTTAAATCGACGTGCGCTACGGCTGCAATGGAGGCAAGTGCTTCTCCGCGGAACCCTTTCGTTTGGATATGAAACAATTCCTCGGCATTTCGGATTTTCGAGGTTGCATGCCGTTCGAACGATAAACGCGCATCGGTGGCGCTCATCCCTTTCCCATTATCCACTACTTGCACAAGTGTTCGGCCGGCGTCTTGAATAATCAGTTGAATTTGAGAAGCATCGGCATCGATACTGTTCTCGAGGAGTTCTTTCACAATGGATGCGGGACGTTGAACAACTTCTCCGGCTGCTATTTGATTCGCAACCCGATCGGGTAATACTTGAATAATGTCTTCCATCAGAATAGAAGCAAATAGGCAATGAAGAATAATACCGCCATAATGAGTACCAACCTCCCAAATGGGTAGCTGCTCGATACAGGCCGTCGTCTATTTCCCCAGGATTCTTTCAATCGATCGCGCAGCTCAGCACTGGATTCATTTTCGTTTTGATACTTCTTTTTCAGTTTTTCAATATGCTCTTTCCGTTCGTCGTAGTAACGCGGTTGCATATCGAATCGTCGATGCTTGTTCAGTCGAATGAAAGATGGAATTCTCGGTGCACTCATAAGGAATTTCAAAAGTAACCATTCTGATAGCAATCGGAAAATCCGAAATGAATGATTAAGCTGCTTTTTTTCTCTTGTATTAGTCGCGCTTACACAGAAAATGATTTTTAGCCATTCAGTATGACCTTCATGAATGATAGCCCTGCGCAAGAAGCACAATGCGAATTACAAAGTCTTTCGAATTCTTCGGAGTTCAACTATTACGTTTTGCCTAGATCGCCGATTCAAGGTGAATTGAAGGGCGCATTGAGAGATTGCGGAATTGATCTTTTCGAATGGGGAGCTCATGGTTCGGCGCGCAATACCGTTTGAGTGGGCGCGTATGCCGAATTACGTGAATTGAAGATTCAAGCTGCTCCACGGCATTTAGTTCTTTCGGTAGCGGAAAATCTTGATGAGGTAGAGTTTGCTTTTGCCGAAGGGGCCGGTCTTGGATTGGATATTGTTCGTAGTTTACTTGTGCATTTAGGCAGCGATATTAAACTCGGAAGCGAAAAGAACAAAGGGACTACCTTCTATTTTGATTTACCTTTTGTGCTTGGCGAAAAAGATGAAGGCGCGGACCTAGCGGTCCGATTAGAAGACGAGAAGGACCTTACAGGTAAATCGGTGCTCCTGGTTGAAGACAATATTTTGAATCAAAAAGTGGCCGAAAGATTCTTATCAAATCAAGGCTTGAATGTCACTATTGCCGAGAATGGGGAGGTTGCGCTCGAGAAAATGCAGTCTATTGAATTCGACTTGGTTTTGATTGATGTACAAATGCCCGTGATTGACGGGATTGAAGCTTCCAAGAGAATTCGCTCGTCTAAAGCTTCGCGGAATCAAATACCGATCATTGCCCTTACGGCAAACGCGGGTGACTCGGTAGAGGAAACGGTACTGGAAGCTGGAATGAACGACTTTGTAACCAAGCCCTTTCAACCCGATAAGTTGAACCACATTTTGAGACACTGGATCCCATGAAAAAAGCCACTCTATTTCTAGAGTGGCTTTTTTTATTGTTGAAAGTTCGGGCCAGCTTTAGGCTCCGGCCATTACTTCTTCAAGCTTTTCTCTTAATTCCTCTCCGCGAAGGTTCTTTGCGATGATCACTCCTTCTGGATCCAAAAGAACCGTGTGAGGGATTGAACGCACACCGTATACTTGTCCGGCCGCATTCTGCCAACCTTCTAAATCACTTACTTGTGGCCAAGTTAAACCGTCCGCAGCGATAGCATCTAACCATTTAGCGCGATCCG
>ENA-OUOG01001385-OUOG01001385.1-marine-metagenome-genome-assembly--contig:-NODE-1385-length-28442-cov-6.285211_pt1 | contig 28442 bp, 32 predicted proteins | sample MGYA00248635_ERZ508505 | MGnify/ENA primary metagenome ERZ508505 (study PRJEB26176, sample SAMN06267871) | marine metagenome | isolation source: Saanich Inlet, British Columbia, Canada | place: Pacific...
GAGAGTAGATACCTTTACCGTCAGAAAGTAGCTGCGACAGTTCTGGATAGTTTTGCTCAAAGTCCTCACCAAGTTTCGCCACCGCGTCAGCACGTAGCTGCTCTTTCTTTGTCGGCTTCTTGGCTGGGGCGGCAACATTCTCCTGTGGCGCAGCATCAGTGGCAGTATCTCCTTCGGCGGCTTGGGTGGTGGGAACTTCGCCGCGAGCAACAGCTTCGGCGTGACTATCCAAAGCAGAGATATACTCTTCGGTAATCCGCGCATCCGTGGCGGCTTTGGTTTCTTTCTGATAGCCTTTGAGGAATGCTTTTGCTTCTGCTTCCACGTCGGCAGGATCGAAGACGCCCTTCTCGTTCAAGTTTGCCTCGAACGCTTTACCCAGTTCTGTCTCTGGGTTGCGAATGTCAGCTTGAAGCTGGTCGTTGATTACCTTCTGACGTCCTGCTACGAATTTCTTCCGCGGCGTAAACGTAGCTGCTGCCTCTCGGCGGATACGCGCCGTGGTTTCTGCTTCCGCTTGGGCCCGTAGCCCTTCCGCTTTCTCTTCTGCCAATGCTTGCGCTTCGAGCTGTGCGTCTTCTTCTGCGCGCAGCTGAGCTTCTTGCGTGTTAATGTCGGAGCCTTGGTTGGCTGGTCGTCGTAGTCCAAGAGCCGCTACATCCACTGGAGCACTTACACCTTCGGCGAGCGCTTCGATAATAACTTCACCTGCTTGGATTTCTCCATCCGTGGCTAACTGTGCAGCTGCTTCGCCGCCACCGCCACCGGCAACCTGAATACCCGACTGACGCGCAAGAGCCGCTCGAGTGAGCGGTGCCTTCGATGCAAGCCCTGCGGTTACGAGGTCCACTGCGCCGATAATAGCGCCACGGGTTTGACCTCGAGACGCTTGGTCCCGCATAAATTCTGTGTCGCTGACTGCGTCGAGCGCACCTTGGTCGTCGAGAAGGTTGTACCCCTCTTTGGAGGCTTCCGGCACCAGCTGGCCAAAACGCTCTTGGGCGTACCCAGAACCCGAAAATGCAGCGATACCAACGGTGGGGTTTTTTGTTACCGCCGTGGCGAGACCTGCACCGGCGATAGTTGGAAGTTGTTCCGCAGCGACTTGTGCCACGCCAGAGGCAGTCGCCAGAGGGTTCATTAATGCGGTGCCAAGACCGTCAATAAACCCATCTGATTCACTCAGCTCTTGAATTGCCTGTGCACCCGCTTGCGTCATTGGATAGTTTTGCTGCGCCTCGACAGACCGTTGTGCTACAGCCTGTGCGTTATCCGCCGCTAGTCCGCGAAGTTCTTGCTCAGTCTCCAGCGGGGCCGCCCATGACGGACGCCAAGTGGCAACTTTTTCCCACCAAGGGGCTTCTTCCCCTGTCTGCGCACGTTCTGCTTCTCTGGCCTCTTGGGCCGCTCGAGCATCAGCAAGGGCGGCAAAATCTTCCGCCATCATCGCGTCAGGAATACTGCGAAGGTTAGAAAGACCGCGCATACCAGCATTGCCGAGCCCTTCAATAAACCCAACGTCGTCAGTTGGGGTAGGAGCGCCTGAACCCACGCGGGCTCGTGCCGCGTCTAGGATAGCTTGCTGGCGCTCGGTAAAACCCCCTTGGCTACGTTCTTCTTCCTCAACAGTCCCTGCTAGGCGGTTCCTAGCTCTGTCCAGAATGGCTTGTTGGGCTTCAGTAAACGCCATGCTGTTTACTCCTTATTGAAACGCTGCTTTTTCTTCGTCGCTCAAGCTCAGCCAGACCGAGCCTTCAACCCCCGCCGGTGGAGCACCGGGCATACGCATGACTTGCATATAGTGACCGATAGCATCCATTTGCTTCACGCGCCCACCGTCACCTTCGCCAAGGATGGCAAAGGCTTCTGAGGCTTGCAGGTTCGCCAAGCCGCGCTGCGCAATCTCTTGAGACTTACCAAGGCCGCCCTTTGCCGCCTCTATCTCTTGCAGCGTTTGGGCTGTCTGCGCTTCCACCAGTGTGGTTCTTGCCCGCGTGGCGTCTTGCGCAAGCATTTCGGTAAAGGCTTGACGGTCAATCAGTGTAGTCTGGGACTCAGTCTTATCTGTATTGGCGAGCGTTTGGTTAAGGTCCGCAACGGATGCCGCCACGGCGAGCGCGTTACTTGGCTGTTGAATTTGTGTGGCTAGCTGCGCAAGAATCTGTTGTTCAGCGGTATCTCCACCGGCAGAAAATAACTCCCGAACCGCATCACCGCGGGTCTCCATGACCCGAACAGTACCGTCTTCATCGCGCTGAATAGCAAGAGTGTTGCCGTCGTCGACACCATCGTACCACTTGATACCCGCGTCGAGACCTTGCCCTAAAGCATTAAGACCTGCTTGAGTAAACTGAGCGCCCTCGTTCGCCAGTGTCTCTAGGCCCATCTTCTGGATGGTTGAGATCAAAGTTGCTTTGCGTTCATAAGGGAGATCGCTCTGCTGAATTTCTGCGATGGCTGCGGCGTCTGCTTCTGCGCCGGTCTCAAAGTTTGCACTCATAACCCGCGAGAGGATCATGTCTTCCGTCGTAGCGTTCTCCAGTGCGGCTTCAGCGGTGTTGATACCGAGGTTGGCCTGCGCGATGGTCAACGCATTTGTGCTTTTAGCCGCGTCTTGGTCACTACCCTGCGTGGCTTCGGCGTTTTCTGCGTCAGTCTGTGCTCGGTCGGCGTTTGCTCCGGTGAGATCAGCATTGTTTTGCGACTGATCTATTCTGGAGTCTACGGTCCCTTCCCCCACGTCGGCGTTCGATCTCGCGGTCCTCGCGGCGGCGTCCGCAGAAGCCACATCGGAGTCGAAAGTCGCCATACCAAGGTCGTAAGCCAGTTGGCTATTGAGGTTGCCGATCCGAGTTCCCTCATTAGCTAAGCCCAGACCTTCTAGGCGGAGGGGTTGCGTGGCGGCTCTATCACCCACAAGGCTGTAGCTGTTTGCGGCACTGGCGTTACTAGCGTTTGCACTAGCATTCGCAGCATTTGTCTGCCCGCGCATCAGACCCGACTGGAGCGCCCCTCGTTGGGCGATGAGCTCCTGCATGATGCTTTGGTTAATTGTGTTCTCACGGTCTTTAGCTTCTAAATCAGCAAGTTGTCCGCGTACCGCTAAGCCTTTTTCTGCGTTGCCGTATTTGGTGTAGATGTCGCCAAGGGCTTTATACCGAGCTTTCTCCAGCGCAGAGCCTTCGAGACCCGCGCCTAGTCCACCTTCGCCGGTGAACTTCTCGTCGTTCATAATACGGGACGTCTCAATGTTTTGAGCCGCCTTGTTAAATGTATCGTAGACAGAGTTAAAGTTGTCAGAGAACTGCTGCCATCTGGATTTACGGGCCATTAGCGGACCTCCTCAAGTTCAATGCCGAGCAAGTCGTACTTAACGGCCATAAAGCCGAGGTCGGTGTCGTACACTGCCTCTGGATGTGTAATCAAAACTTCGTCCGCCATGACGCCACGGAAGCGACGAGACGTGTCACCCTTGTAGTTGAACTCGTACAAGTTCAGCTCGGTTACTTCGTCGACGCCGACAAGCTCGATGTTTTCTTTAATCCGGCGATCTGATCCGCCAAACGCGGTGTAAACAGAAGCCGCGCCGCCCAGTGCACCGCCGATGTCTCCTAGGAAGCTGTCTTGAGTATTGATGTAAGTGCTTGTCTGGTTGTTGAGTACATTGCTCAACCCTTGAATCTGCATGTTCTGACCCGCGGCGATGGTGCCAGAGCCGATAGCCATGTTGCCCATGTAGTTCTGACCCGCGGACTGAGCGTTTTGACCAGCCATAGAACCCGCGCTGGATGCGCCACCGTAGGCAGCGCTTGAAGCACCAGCAAGGCCGCGACCGAGACCCGCAGCGTCTAGCTTTCTTGCATAGCCCATCTGCTCAGCTTGGTTCCGTGCGCCAGTCATAGCGTTCGCGCGCATCGCAGCTTGCTGTAGACCCGTGGCGTTCTGCTGTGCAGCGAAGCGACCCGAGTTGGGGTTAACCCCCATCGAAGCCATTGCGCGTTGGTTCTGTTGTTGCGAAATACCAAAAGCTCTACCGGCGTCCGCCGCAGCGCGTCCTGCCATATCTTCGCGGTAAGCCTCTGTATTAAAACGTTGAGCGTCTGCCACGATAGACCGTTCTAACGGGCGGTAGGTATCTCGCTGGTAGTTATAATAATCGCGCGCTTGACCCATCTGCTCGTTCTGAGCAGCCATCTGCTGCGCCGCGATCCCCTCAAGGATGGGCGCTGAACGATCATACTGTTCGCGGGCAAACGCCAATTGCTCCCGACCTAAGTCGGCTTGAATGCGAGCAGCTTCCGCACTGGCTTTCGCCAGTGGCTCATAATCTGGGGGTGGCGGATTACTCTTACCCATTTTTTCTTCCTCTGCGATAGTTACCGGGCCAAAGAACACGCATAATGACGTCTTGCCCGCTGTCTCCAGCGCTTTTCATCACGCCTTCATCAACAAATCCTATATGGCTCGTGATCTTTAAACTCTTGTGGTTGGTCGCTTCCACGAAAACCGTCAATCGCCTAAGACCCAACTGCCCAAACGCGTACGCATAAGCGTGGTCGAGCAGCTCCGAAAAGCCCCTAGTGGGTTTGCTGACGGCGATGTGGCAGGTAGCGTTCGAGGCTCCTACGTTGTTGTAGACAACCCCACTTACCAACTCACCACCGAGTTCAGCGCCCATCGCGTAATAGTCGCCCCACGAAGCCAATTGCCCGACCCGTTCAGCGACCCAAGTCCCCACTCTGTCTTTCTCGTCGAAAACTAAACGCGACTGTGACATAGGTAGACCTGTTTACACGTTAACATATTAACTCGTAGTAGCATAGACCCTCCGGACGTGAAACATAATTTCTCATATTACGGGCACAACCAGAGAATTTGGGTTCTGATAGTGGGTCGTCAGAGAGTTTCTAAAGTGCGTAGAACGAATAATTGAAATGGAATGATTTTCCACTGCTGTGACTTCATCCGCTGTCATGCCCGCCATAACCCACTGTTCCAAAACTGAGTCGGTGATCTCGTCGATTGCTAAATACGTCTCTTCCGTGACCGCGTCTACGTTAAGCTCTTTAACAAAATAGTGCACCGCTTCTCCGTCAGGGTAGCTAGAGTGTGTGATTTTCCAGTGCGCTTGAACGAATTGAACAAGGTTGGGCCATCCGTAATAATTGTCGTGGGTCTTTACTAGGTCTACTACGAACTCTTTTGTAAAAGCCATGTTGTCTCCTTTCGCTTCGCGCTAGGGTTGTTAAAGAGGAATAATTCTTTCGAAAGACCCCACCGAGTAGTACTCCCAAACCCCGTTGTCAGTAGGTACAGAGGAGGAGAGATTATTCCTAAAGTATGTTTTGCCGTCGATTGTTAAAGAAGGCCCAGCACCTACAGTACCCCAGTATGTGTAAGATGTTCCATTTAAGTAAAGGACCAACACCCCCGTTTCGGGTCCGCCAACGTACGCGGAGTTATAGGCCCAGTACGTGGTGCTCGGGGCAGAAAACGAAATTGTGTTGTATGTTGGAGTGCCGCCGCTTCCGCCACCGCCGCCGGGGGTAGACCCTTGCGAAACGCTGATACCATAGTAGGACGCGTCTGTAACCATAAGCGTGACAGGGTTGTTTGTGTCAAACACCTCGTCGTTTTCGTAAACTTTAATAGATGGCGATGAGGCCACTGTAAGTTCGCCCGCGGCAAACCCCACTAGAGCGCCGCCGATTACGGCTAACGCGGCACCCCCCGTCAAAACAACTGCGATAATCCCGATCAGCGCGCCAAAAATACCGCCGTACCCGCAGCTACTGCTAGCGAACTGGTACGCACCGCCCGCAAAGTCGCTTTTCCACCCCGCAGTTACGGTCGAGGTATTGTTCGCCGCTTGGACAGTCCCGCGGAAAGATGACCACGACTGATACGCCCACGCGTTTTGCCTATCCCCGAACCCTAGAAAGCCGCAGCTAGTCTCGTACCTTCCCTCGTTCTTGTAGGCCAAACCGCCGTAGGTAGAAGGCACCACATGAAAGAGCTTTGTCGGCGTTATGGTAGTGCCCACGTTGAACGTATTGGTTTGATCTGACGTATAGTTTATGTGGCACTCAGCCCCCTGCGAGTTAGTGCAGGTTCCTCGTGGGCCTGTTTTGATATTGGTTGGGTGTGTTATAACCGCAACCCCATCTACTCGTAGAGGGCGATACTGGTTTTGGAAAATCAGGTCGCTAGAAGCGTCCCAAACGGAAAGGCCGTACCCGCTCGAGGAGACGTACTGTTGAATGTCTTTGATGTCTACGAACGCGAATAGCGACGGCGCGCTAGAACTCGAACCGCTAAACAAAACATTAACCACCCAAACACCGCCGCCGTCATTAACAATGTCTACAATCGCGACTTCTTGCCCGTCGAAGCTGGGGTGGTAGAAAGGAAGTATCTTATCCACGGTGGTAGGAAGCGTAATTTTGTACTGGGTTAAAAACCCCATATCATAGTTACTATCCTTCTCACCCTCGCTAATCGGGATAAAATAGTCCCCTTGGTATGTGGGCCTAACAGGTGTTTGCGACTGCGCCATAGTACCGTAGTACACCAATGAGGAATAGTCACTGTGCAGGTTTATGTAACCTTGGTCGTCGTAAACTTTTATTCCATAGCTAGCCATCTAACGTCCTAGCACGATATATTTGTGAGGGGTGGTGGCGGAAATACCGTTTATCGCAATCAACGAGCCGTAGTTAGCCCACGTGGGGCGCTTTTCGTTGAAAGATGTATCCCGCACGCCGTAGGGGACAAACACTACTTTGTAGTCTGTGATGTCTGGGTGGCCAGAAGTGTAAAAGTAAGTTTGAGACCCCAGCGAGACGTCCCCTGTAGCGATAATACTGTAAGTCCCGTAATTAAAATTGACTCCGTCAATGTTTAGCCCGTACGCCATTACAGCCTCCCCAGCACCACGCGGAGAGTGTTACCTTCGTAGACGCGAATTTGGTCTCCGTCGATTTCGAGGCGGCTACCTGAAGCGGCGGACTGCACATCTAGCTGCCCGCGGAAAGTAGCATCGTTTAACTCCGCGCTACCGTTCTTAAATAATCTCCAGCCGCTCGACCCAGACACGTAAGTGCTCGAGTATATGTCGTCGTTGATTTGCGCAAAGTCGATAGAGGCCGCAGCGATATAGGTTGAAGCCGCAACGTCAAGCCCGTCTATGCTAGTGGCCGCCAAGTTGTATCCGGAGCCGAACAGAATGTTGCCTTGCGCGTCTTTAATTGTCAGGTTTCGAGTGTCTATTTTATCAGCGTCGATGCTACCTGCTTCGATTCTCGTGGCGTCAAGAAACCCCGTATTGATCTTCCCGGCGTCGAGTTCCACGATCTTGGCGTTATCAATTGCCGCGTCCGCGATTTTGGCGTTGGTGATAGAACCGTTCACGATAAACGCGTCGTTGATATACACGCCCGCAGGAACGCTTTCACCGTTAATTGTTGTAGGGGTTGTCTGCACCACAAACGGGAGGGTGTAGCCAATGCTCGGCTGACCCGGCGCGCCTATAGCAAAGCTGTCGGCCCTAACGATGAACTCACTGGAGGGCGTTCCATTAACAACAGAACTGGCCAAGCCGTAACCTGAAACGTAGCCATTAAGATCAACTTTAACTGTGTACTGACCGAACAAGTCTCCCGTTTCACTAACTCGAACGTCTCGCTCAGTTTCTATAGCCGCAGTGTTGTCGCCAACCACGGCAGCTAGCTGCTCTCTTGCGAGTGCTTCGGCGCTGTCTGCGTCCGCACGGGCCTGAACCTCTGCCTCGAATGCCGCGTAGTTATCACCTACCACCGCGGCCAAAGCCTCTCTTGCGGTTACTTCAGCGCTGTCTGCATCCGCGCGAGCCTGAACCTCTGCTTCAAACTGTGCAAAATTGGAACCAACTACTGCCTCTAGGGCTTGCCGCGCTGCTACTTCAGCGCTATCGGCGTTAACACGCGCTTGAACTTCACTGACAAAAGCCGCGTAGTTTTCCCCCACCGTGGTCGCAAGTTGCGTCCGTAAGAGCGCCTCGGCGCTATCTGCGTTTACTCTAGCGGTTTGTTCTTGCTGTATAGCGGCTGTGTTGCCATCGACGGCTGCTGTGATCGTTTCAATCTGCTGAGCAATTTCACCTTCAACGACATTTTGTAGCTGCGAGATGGCGGTGCCACGGGCGAGTGCCTCTTGGTGCAACCGTTCTGAAACAGAACCCAACAAGGTAACAGGGCCGTCGATAAGATCAATTCTGGCTGTTAGGTCTTGGTACAACTGCCCTTCAGTAATCTTGCCGGTTAGCAGCTCTAAAAGAAAAGCAACATCCGGAGCTGTCTCTCCGCGAACACCTTCAGTGCCGTGGTAGGGGCCAACGACCCCCAAAACGTTTACAAAGCGAACCCAGTACCAGTACGTGGCAGAAGTGCCGACGTTGTGCGCAAAGAATTGACCGGGAGCCATTCCCACTAGGTCAGCTTGCCCAAGACTCGGAGCCACGTCTAATTCTTTTTGCTCGTCGGTCTGCTCAGCGGCCCATATCTCAGCGTACGAGTGGCCTTGGTAGGCAGGCTTGTCCCACGTGACCATTATGTTGGCGAACGCGCCGCTGGCCTCGACGTTACTTGGCCGCAACGGAGTACCCGCCACGACCTCGCCCGGAGCAAGAGTTAAGCCGCCATTGTACTGCGCGATACCCGCAGCAACAAGCTGCCTAGCAGTGACGACGTCGTCTAGCCCCCCGCCGTTCATAGCCTCTCGGACACGGTCAAGGTAAGTTCGCAAGTCACGTGGGATGTTGCTTGTGATCGTTGGAAGTTTAGGCATCGCGGAGCTCCGACGCGGAATGAGCCATCGCTATCGAAAAGACCTCAGACGCCCCTTCCACCTGCATCTCCCAATCGCGCCCAACGTGCACAGGTAGGCGAAACGGGTCGCGAGAAGTAACGGTTTGAGTACGCACCACACTTCCATCGGTGATACACGTCAATGTCATAGGGTAGTTTTCTGCTTCGAGCTGAGCCCACCCAAAGCTCATGGGCTTCGGCATAGTAAATTTCTTAGACCGCCAGATGTAGTTCTTACTACTCCCGTAGCCCCACGCTTTTATTGCCTTGTCGTCCAGCGCAAGAAAGAGCTTATCACGTTGTAGGTCTTGGAAACCTGCCTCAACATAGACATCATGCAAGATAAACTGACCGCTCTTCATGTCGAAGATAAACCCGCCTCGCTTAGTGCCGTTATCGTAGAAACCGATGTATTGATTGTCCTGCTGGTACGCGTGAATGCTCTCCGGCTTGAAGTAAGCCTGCCAGTCTTTAAAACCAAAGTACTGAGACGTTACGATGTCGGAACCACCGGGGGCCAAACGCATAAGCCCATCAGGCGCAGCGTAGAATACGGCACCCCCGTGGCTAACAATGCTGCGCTTAGAAACACAAGCCTGTTGAATATCTGCTTTCACGACAGCCATAGAATCAGGGTGCGCGCCTTGGATTAGGTACGGGTTTCCAGTCGTCAAAACGGCCAGTGTGGTATCCATTCGGCCTAACCCCACAACAGGGTAGTCAATGGTTTGAATATAGTTTTCCGGCCAAGCATGGGGGTGGTACGGGTCACAGAAATAAATGTCCCGACCAACAAAACCCGCCATCATACCGTTCGGAAGGTTAATCAACCCCTTTAGCTCCGCTGGCGGTTCCGCCCAGTTCAAGGTCAGCAACTCTTCAGCCAGTGAGTCTGCTTCTACCTCGTCGACGTAAGATTTAGACGCCGCTGGAATTTCCGCAACAAACAGATAAACGCCATTGGTGGAACGGTAAATTCTTCGGTGCGTCACTAAGTACTCGCCGCTTGGAACGTCCTGCAAACCTGTCACAGAAACCGTCTGACCTGTTACAACATCCACGGAACCAGACGCCGGAGCAGGAGCGGACTCAAATTCAAAACCCGACTCTTTGTTGACCCACGTCCACGTGTAGATACGAGTTTCCGCGGTTAGGTCTTCGTCGACGTAACCTTCCGCTGATAGCTGCGCGTAAACAGGAACTTCAGCGTACGACCCTCCTCGGATACTGAACGACGTGTTGCCCCCAGTGGCGACCGACCGGATCACAGCAAAAGGCTCAATAGCACCATAAGTAACTACTGTTAGCCCGTAGCTGTTTAGTAGGTTGAGACTAGCGATCTGAAAAAGCTCTGGTAGTTGCGCGTACGCAGGATCGTTGTTGTTAACGGTAATCTTTAAGTACTTTCCAGTCGCAGCACTGAGGTCGGCCTTGGTCACAAACAAAACTGCGGGGCCAGCGGCCTCAGAGCCCTGCGAGGTTAAAGAGGCAGCTTCCGCGTCGGCCGTGCTTCGAACATACTTTATATAACCGTCCGCGCCGCTCGCCGCAGTGCCCGGCTGGATTAACACGCAACTGCCTTTTGCGGTCACGACCAGCTGCCCCGCCGCCGCGGTAGATAAAACAGATGCTAAACTGCTTGCCGTATGGGGACCAGTGGATGTCACTGTAGCAATTGGCTCTGCTGCGGTGTCATCGCTCACATAAAGTTCTATCACGTCATCCGCTGAGATCGACCCTACCTCACCGTCTTCTATAACCAAAAAGGCGTTAGTGTCCGTTGTCCCAGTCGCGGATAAGTTGGGGGACGAAAGATACGTGAAGTTATCGGAAACAGAGTTAGGCTCGACACCCGTTTGGTACTTAATAAACAGGCGAGCATCCACGCCCGATACATCCCCGTAAACCCTTATAGAGTTGTCGATGGTCTCCGCCGTAATCGGCAAGCCGGAAGTATTCAGAGCCACCATGATGTCAGACAAACCGGTGCCACCTAAAGTCACGGTGGTGTAACTGGCGTCGTCATCTGTAGTAGTGCTTACCATGATACCGTAATCGGTGCTCATCTGCGCCCAATGAGACGAGTACAAATATATTTCCGGAGGGTATTCGTCCGGATCAAAATCGTTTGCCAGAGGAGTGCACGCCTGTGTAGGCGCGGGAAGCCCTAGCGGGCGCGTTTCAGCGGGGTAGTTGGGGCCGGAAAGAGCGATAGCGTTGTATGTGGCTTTTGGCCCGCCGTCGCCCGTGAAGAAGGTCCACTCAGAAGCGTCGCCCGCTATTTGTCCGCGGCACACGTCAACGTCTTTATTCCAGTGAAACCAGTACTGGGTGTCGGACTTAATGTCCTGACCAAAACGATATATTGTTTTAGGAACACCCGTCTTGGTGAGTGTGTGTAATGTGTCCCCCAACCCACTAAGAGGTTGTAGGCTTCCATTAAACACAGGACAGTTCAGGGCGACTTGCGCCTGCGAGTCTTGGAGGTAGCGAGGTGGAACTTTGGGAGCGATGCCACCGAAACTGTTTATTTTTAAGGCTGGCATCTAAACACCTCAGCTCATTAATTCAAAATGCGGACCGTCAATGAAAGGACGCCGACCTTGGCTGCGGCGCAAGTCAATATACTCGTTCATCGCCTCCTCCATCGTGCCATCCCACTTGCGGATGTCGTCAATGTGCCAAGCAGCGCCCCAACGAACAGCGACGCCAGCTAACTCAGCGCCTTCCTTCATCGCGTCAGCAATGTCGTCATAGAGATTCAGTTCCCATGATGCGCGGCCCGAAATATATGCCATGAGGTCGACGGCCTTCCCATCGAGGTGCTTAGACTTCATGGTCTGAGAGGCACCCTTCGCCACAAGGGCTTTTTGCATTTCGAGTGTGCGGAGACCTTGGATAACGCCGAAGTCAGTCTTGGTCGCGTTGATTGCATACCGAACCACTGCAACAAGATCATCATCGACGCCGTCCATTCGGTCCAATGACCGTTGTGATAGCTTGAAAGTCATTTCTTTTTCCTTTCGAGGAACCCTTCAGCAGCGCCAGCGCCAAAGTAAAAACCGAGGATGACCAGCATGGCCCAGCCAATCTGGAAGTCTTCCAGCACTGCTTGCACCTTGGCCGCGTCAGCCACGCGGTCCATCAGCGTAAAGCCCAGCACCATGGCGAAGCAGGTTAAATACACAGCAGTAAAAGAGAACGCGATGACACGTTGAGCCAGCTTGAATGGAGCGTAAGCGTTCATCACATCAACTTTGGCTTTGGTCTTGGCCGCAATCTCCTCTTCCGTGGAAGTGTGGAAGCTGTCGATTAGGTCAATACCGGACTTGATTACGTCACCTGACCCAAAGATTTTCCCGAGTATTCCCATGATTATTTCCTCATCATAGCTTCTTGCAATGACTTGATAGTTGTTTGTGCAGCCGCCAGCTCAGCCTTTAAATCGCCAATGCTTTTAAGCAGCTCTTCTTTTTCTGAGACCAGCGTGTTGACCTGATCCGCCAGTCTATCAACTTGCATCTTTAGTGTGTCGTTAAATTCATTTCTCTCCGAACGGTCTTTCATTAGTAGGTCGTGCCCTTGCTTAGCCTTCAGGCTCAATAACTGCCACATACCCCCCGCGCCTATGAGGGCGATCAAAATAGGCGTTAGCATATTCATGTCGATATTCATTTTAGCGACTCTCCCTCAAAAACTACCTCGAAGCGCTCAGCTTCTAAGATTTGCCGGTGGACTAAGTTAGCTAAGTACAACGACCACACAGCCATCATGGAGCAAGCAATAGAGTGAGAAAGAAAGTTCAACGCGCTCGTGTCATGCGCGTTCCGGGTGACTGATCGCATCCCATCCGCTGTCATGACATGGTAAACAGGGTGCTGTGGGGCGACGTCGTGCAGGAAGTAAAACGACAAAACTAAAAAGGACAACGTGAAGTCGAGTAGTAAAGCACGTTTCAGCCACTCGGGGCGAAGCCACACGGTGGCAACCAACACAAGTAGGGAAGCCCAAGCCCAAGCCCATAAAATAACTTCCGGCACCATCCCCGCAAACATTCCCGCGTACGTGACGCCCACAATGGAAAACGCAACGTGTTGCGCCGGTCCGTTTGCGGACCGAATGGCCTCGTAAGTACCTTTTATCCCTCGCGTAGTGGGCATTGTGCGACCGCTCCCCTGAACTCAGCTAGGCTACGGATGCTCCCGGCTCCGAGCGAACTTTGTATAACATGCTTACGTGTTAACACATTGTAGCGTTAAACACCAGAGGAGTCTACTTGGACTTACCCATGCAGCGTTTCGCTTTCGTACACTTCGTGGGAGTCGGGCAGCCCTTACACGGTTTGAAGGGTGCTGCTTTTTTTGCTGTGCTCTTTTTCGCTGTTTTGCTATAGGCCATACTATTTCCTTTTCTTGCCACTGGAGGTTGTTGACCACTTAACCCGCTTGGGGCCGGTCTTCTTCGCGGCTTCCGCTTTGGTAATCTTAGAAGCCACTTTCTTTGGCCGACAGGCGGGATACGCTCGTTCGGATTTTCCTTTGGCTGATTTGCGACCGCAGGCTTTACCCGTCTTAACGTCGGTCCACTCTTCGCCGAACCACTTACCTAAGCCCCCTTTGGCGCTAGGCTTTTTTGCTTTTGCTTTTGCCACTTTTAGCCACCTTGTTGTTGCCGCCGGTCCAACCGCCACCTTTCTCTTTGTACCACTTAGCTGCCCACGCGTTAGCATATGCAGACGGGTAAACTTTGAACTTCTTCTTAGCCGCGGCCTTTGCGCGAGACCAAAGAGCAGAGTTGGTCGGAGTTGCTTTGCTCATTACCACTTCACCTTATCGGCCCAATATGCAGCGGACATCTTACCCTTGGCGATGTTCTTGCCGTGGCGGGCCTTGAACGACGCGCGTTTCTTCTTCATCTTGTCGCCTTCACCGGCTTTTGGTTTACCGGCGGTCTTAGCGCCCTGCTCACCGAAACGGATTGTCTTAACTTTGTCGCCCTCTTTCGCCACGACGACGTGGGATTTCTTAGGGTGGCTTGGGGTCCGCTTGGGTTTATTGAAGCCTGCGACCCCTGCGCGCGCTAGTCTTGGGTCTTTTTTACTTTCGGCCATCCTACTCTCCTTGCTTCCGCCTCTGCTATTTTTTTGTCGGATGTTATTATGACAATTTTCCCCGACGCATCGTACACGACGTACTTACCGCTTACGTTTTGGTGCAGCGTCAACTCGCATCACCACTTCCCCTGCTGACGGCCGATTAGGTAAAGAACAGCCAGCAGGCCAGACACACCCGCTAAAACTACCAGAACCCCCAAGGTCCACTCTACCACGGCTCGTTTAAACTTCTCTTTCTTGTAAATTTCTTCTTTACGCTGCTTGCGCATCTTCGCCTCGATTTGCAAAACTTCGTCCCAAGCTGATGGACCATATTGAAAACTAATGAAATTTTTGATTTCCTTGCGCATTTCGGACATCTTCTTCTTTTGCGCAAAAATTTCTATGGCGGTATGAGTGTCTGATCCTTTGAAGGAATACCAAGGGGGGTTTTTAGCCTGCTCTTCCGCGAAAGCAAAATCACTACAAGCCTTGCCCCATTGACCAAGCTGTCCAGAAATATCTTGAAGTTCACGGCCTACAGCAATGCCTTGCTTGATCGCGTTATAGGCTGAAGTGGCTAGGCCAACGGCTGTAATAGGATCAATCATGCGGCCGTGTACCTCGCTGGGCAGTAGGCGTCTGGGTGGACAACGTGCCGTCTATCGTACCACTGGCCGTTCACCCCACCGGGTGCGCCGCAATCGTAGTAGCAGGCTTTGTAGAACACAGTGCCATAGTTGTTGGCGAAAGCGTGCCCGTACCCGACAAAGACAAGAACGCACCACATCTCACACAACCACCATCCGTCTAGCCTTTCTACGTGCAGTAGGGGGGCCAAAACCCCCCTACTTTCATTACGCCGCAGCCCAAGCGTCGTACGTCTGTACTTCTCCGCTGAACGCCATAACCTCTTCGGTTGTGATGGTCGCGGGTAAGTCGCGTAGGTACTGACGGTATCCTGCGTAGGATGTTTGAGATGCCTCATCCAATCCGTTGTCGAGGAACTGTGTACGGTCGGTGTCTGCTAGTGCTGCATTTCGCGCTACGCGAACAGCGTTCAGAGCGATTTCTTCTTCTGGTGTTTCAGGTGTCATAATTTTCGCTCCTATTAGTTAGTTATGATGGTTTCATCAACGCCTGCGTGTGGGGCGTTCTTTGGGTAAGTGCCGCCTATAAGTAGGCGAGCACCGCCGAAGCCGCCTGCACAGGTACGGGTGTTACCGGATACAGATGTACCGCCGCCCGCGCCGCCACCGCCGTAGGCTCCGCCTTCACCGTGGTAAATGGTGTATGGGTCCAGACCTGTATTCGCGCCGCCTACAACAGTTGAGGAGCTGTTGTTGCTTGGCCCACCATCGAAACCGCCGGAGCCGCCCTTACCTTGGTACTGACTGCTGAAATCATTGCCTTGGTTTCCCGTTTGACCTTGCCCGCTCTCACCTTCGCCATAAAGACCGACCCCGCCTGCGCCCGCGTGGCCGTAAGTAGATGATTCATAACCTGATGAACCACCGCCTGCGCCGCCTGTGCCGTTTTGGGAGTCGTTAAAGGGGTTGGAGTTCCACCGAGTGTTACCGTAAGAACCGTTACCACCGCTGCCTGTGTAACCGCCTGCGCCGCCGCCGCCGCCGTAACCGTTTTGAGATGTCAAACCGCCGCGACCGCTGTCTATGTTGCCCGGAGTGATCGCACCTGCGACTGGATTACCGTAGCTAGTGTTACGTGATGCACCGCTATGCTGCCCACCTTGCGCTCGGAAAAGCTCACCACGCGAGTTGGATTCTAGGATAGTGGGTCTACCTTGGTTAGTGCCGGTCGATCTGCCCGGTATTGTAAGTGTTAGCACTTCTCCGGGTGTCACCTCGAAGTTCGCCCACGCCAACGCAGCACCGCCGCCTGCGGAGTTAGCCCAGCTATAATTCCCAGAACCGCCTGAACCGACTAAGACCGCTGCCATCGAAGTTACGCCAGCGGGCACTGTATAAGTCTTTGTGGCTGAAGTGTTGTTGCTCACATTGGCTCCTAAAGCGTAGGTTGTACCGATTGTCTTGGCGAGTTGCTCGCCAGCAGAAGCCCCGAAGCCGAACCACTTATGTGTGCCCTGTATGCCCGCACCGGCGTAGTACCACGCTTCGCCAGTGGTGGTGTTGAACCAGAGTTGGCCCAAGTTCGATGCCGATGTGTTGTAAGTTGGGTTATTCGAGTGAAGTATAGGTTCAGAGATATTAGCAAGCGCAGCAGCAAGCGCTGCATCAACGGCCACAGCGTTGTCGGCGAGCTCAGTATTTACATAAGTGTTGACCTGAGAGATAGCCGTCGCCATGTCCTTCATGTCGTAAACACTGCTGAACGACTCAAGCGTCTTTGTTAGGAGGAGAAGGTCTTTCTCCGGTAGTGAGCTAGCATTGTTCAGTTTATTCTGAAGTGTGCTAGTAAAGGTAGAAATATCGACAGTCATTTTAGAACACCTCTGCTAAGATTAAGACTTCGTTGTCATCAATTTTGCCGTTCAACGTTTCGGAGTCGATTGAATCCGCTAACGCTTGGGCTTGGGCTTGTGCAGCTTCCGCTGCGGTTTGAGCTGATTGCGCTGCGACTTTGTAGTTGTCCGCATTGTTCTCGCTCGCTGCCGCGTTGCTTTCTGATGTGGCAGCTGCACTAGCGCTCGCGGCACTCTGAGAGGCGGAGTTTGCTGATTGACTTGCGCTGTTTGAGCTCGCTGACGCACTACTTGCGGCAGCGTTTTTAGAACTTAGAGCGTTCGAAGCACTATTAGACGCAGATGTCTGCGCCGCTTCCGCGTCTAGTTCACTTGCACGCGCGGCGTTCTTACTTGCCAACGCGCTATCCATATAACTATCTGCGTTCTGCATGTAGGTATAGGCGTTCGCTTCGCTACTTGCCGCCGCAGATTGACTTGCTGCGGCCGCTTGACGACTTGCTAACGCGTTAGCAGCTTCTGTCGTAGCGATTGTTTCTGGGGCAACCCACTGCGATCCATCATAGAAACGCAACGTATTTGTGCTGGTGTTCCAGTAAATATCACCGGAATTAAGCGCGTCGCCGTCGTTGTCGGTTGTCGGGTTCGTTGATTTCGGGCCCAAATACTGGTCCCCAAACTGGTCAAATACACTCTCAGTCGTCGCGCGCGCTAGTTCAGCTGCGAGCTGTGCCGCTTCTGCCGCGGCTTGCGCTGTTTGAGCTTGGGTTTTAGCGGTTTGCGCTGCACTGCGTTGGCTAGAAGCCCCGCTCTCAGCGGTCTCGGCGTTTTGCTCCGCTGTTTCCGCAGCCGCTTGAGCTGCCTGAGACGCGTTGCGCGCAGTTTCTGACGCAGCCTGTGCTGTTTCAGAATGACCTTGAGCCACCTCGGAGAGATTTTGCGCGACTTCGGCAAGGTTTTGTGCAGTCTGTGCCGCACTCTCGCTGTTGGAAGCCGCGGTTTCGCTAGCTGCCGCAGCAGCTTGGCTGTTCGCCGCTTGGTTTTTGTAAGTCAGCGATAAGTCTCTGTACGTCTCCGCCAGATTCCGAGCAGCTTGCGTCAGCTCTCGCTCGCTTATGGCTAGTAGTACTTCGCCTTGAATCTCGTCCAGCGCGACGTTATCAATCACTGACTCGATTGCTTTACTAATCAGCAGGAGCTCTTTGGTATCAGTAGAGTTATCCAGTTTCTGCTGGATTGTCGCTCTGAAGGTTTCAAAATTAAGTGCCATATCAGATTCCTACCAAAGCCAGTATCTCAGCGTCGTCGATCTCTTGAGCATCCCTCAACGCAGCAGAGCCCAGCTCCAAGTTGGACCGGGCTTCCGCTGTACTCGTCAACTCCGACAAGTTGTTTGTACGCTCTAACTTTTCCCCGTTGAGGTTCTCAAAATTAGAATCGACCTCGGCGTTCGTGAGGGGGCGCTCAAGAGCTTGTCGTAATGTCAAATCTGCCATGAGTACCTCCTCACTAAACGCCTAGGTGTTTATGCGTTCGAGATCGTTACAGTCCAGTTTACCGTCATGCTGTCGCCCGGCTGCTTGTTAACAACGGGGAAAACAGTCCGGCACAACATCGTGCCAGATGTGGCATCGTTGAAGATACCAGACTCAGTAACTGCGCCTGTTCCAACGCCCGGATCGAACGTGGCAACGTATGTGATAGTATTCGCTGTAACCTCTGTAGAAGTTAGGCCCACACGACTACCTGCGATTTCCGCCTCGAGTGTAGTGTCTCCTAGGTCCGCAGCAGTTGTGCCCTCGCCCAAGCTCATATGAGACATCACTCCATCGGAGCCCTCTTTCATACGAGACACGATGAAGTTCAAACCTGTGTTTACCGCAAGGTTTTTGAACTCATAAACTTCGTTTTCACCTGAAGCCTTACGCAACAGGATAGTTAGCTCACCCTTAGAGCCGACATTTGAATTATGTAACATTAGGGACTCCTATGTAATTTCACGCCCAACTCCGACAAAAGGTTCGGCAAAGTAACTGCTGTCGCAGTAATCTGTCATAACGACGAAGCCGCTGTTCTGTACGTGTACAGATTCAGTCAACTCGCGTCTTAGCGTTAAAGTATGGGCCTCGTTACTAAGCCCGCATGTGTCACTAAGTCGTTTATATGTTAACGCGTAAACAGTTTCGACACAAGTACCATAATCGGAGAACGATTTCCAGTTATTTACAGTGGTTCGATCCTGAACGGCTTGGGGGTCTTCCTGCGAAGGGATTCCCTCAAAGGGGAAATAATACACCAGCGACTCGTCCGGCGCGAGAAGGCCGTCGGCTCTGAACTTTGCTATAGAAATAGAAAGGTGGTCGGTTACGCCCAAATAGTCTGAGATGGGCTTTACCGCTGAAAGACCGACTGCGTCTTCAAACGCGGCCTCGTCTTCTGCCGCCTTAACTACCTCGGCGTTCACTACCTCGGCGGTGTGCGCAGCGTCATCGACGCTTTTGCCGCTAGAAACTAAAACTCTTTCCGGGAGCTCAAGCGTATCTTCCACGGGGCGGTTAATGTGTGACGTCTGGTCGTCGTCGATGTTTGTTTGGCCGAGAAAATCATCCGTCGCGCCTAGGTTATCACTGACGTCTTTAACAAACGCAGAAGTAAGCTGGTCGTCCGTAGTCGCTTCATCTAGCCGCGGAGTCTGCAACCCAAGCGTCGTTTTCTCTGCAAGCTGGGAGGAGTCTTCCAGAGGTTTAGAGAGCGCTTGGGTTACATCCTCCGCCGCAGCAGCACTGTCCGCGAGTGGTTTGCCGACTTGCGCTGCGTAGACGTCACTCGTAGCGGCTGCGTCTTCGCGGGGCTTTACTAACTCATATGGGGCGTCGTCAGTTATACTACCTTCGTCAAAACGCGGTTTAGTAGAACTGTAGGTTGTGGTTTCGCCGACCTTCGGTCTGTCGTGCAACGGCTTAACAACAATCGCAATCTGGTCGTCGTCGATGTTGGCGTCGCCTAAAAAGTCGTCGGTCGCGCCTAAGTCTTCTTTTACATCTTTGGTAAAGGCGGAAGTGACATAGTCGTCAAACACGCTGAAGTCTGCGCGTGCTGCCAAGAAAGAAACGACTGCTTCGTCTAAGCCCGCAACTTGTTCTTCAGATAGTTTGGAGAACTCGTAGACTGCTTTTTCGACTAGACCCGCAACGTCGACCGACGGTTTGTTAACGTCAGATGTCTGCTCATCTACCACGCCTGCGTCGCTATCAGTGACGTTGACGTTCTTGTCAAAGTCCATTGTCTGATCGTCGTCAGGGTTAGCATCGCCGTAGAAATCGTCTGTTACGCCAATGTGGTCGAAGAAGACCTTGATAATATTTACAGTGGTCTCTTCAGATGTAAGAGGTTCGTCTGTAGCAACTTTCTTAACGTAAGCTGTCGTAGCATCGCCTGCGTAAGCAAGATCATCGCCACGGTTCTTAGTTACGTGCGCGGTCTGAACGTCGTCAGATTCAGCGTCGTCGTACACAGGCTTAGTTAGGTGAGAAACATACTCGTCGCCAGACGTATAGGGGTCATCAATCGGGCGCTGTAAATCAACCGTAACGTTATCGTCCGCCGCCGCCTCTACGGGGTCTACAACATTCTTCTCGAAGTCAATCGTGTCGTCGTCCGCCGCCGAGGTGCGCTCGTAGCGAGGCTTAACGACAAGCGCGACTTGGTCGTCGTCGATGTTAGCTTCGCCCAAGAAATCGTCGGTTGCCCCGAGACTGTCTTGAATGTCTTTTACGATCTGAAAATGGTAAGACTCGCTTGTAGACGCTTCGTCAGCCGAGGCTTTCTTGACGAACGCAATAGTCGAGTCGCCCGCGTAAGCGATGTCGTCGCCTAAGCTCTTGGTAAAAATATACTCCAGAACGTCCGGCGACAAAACGTCTTCGAAGCGAACTGGGTGCTTGCCTACGAAGTCTTCTTCGGTGTCCGCAACTAAGTAAAAGTAGCTTGCTTCGGAAACAGGAACGTCAAAGGTAACGAGGACATTTTCCTCCAGAACCTTATCATCGGTTTGAACCGTAGGTACAAGAAATTGTACTTGTACGGACGCTCGAATCATTAGAAGTCTTCCCGAACTTTAAACTTCAAAACGTCGTACACAGTGTGCTTTCCACCTTCGACATCTTGTATTTCAATCTCGCCTGCGTAAACACCGGCGGGAATGTCTAGGTCGCCGGGTCGCCAAACGAACTGACAGCGGCCGCCCGGCCCCGGTACGTCGTAAGGAGGGGACAAGTCTTCCAGACCGTCTTCGTCAATTCGGCCCGCCAAATGATACGCCGTCAGCGTAAACATAATATCTGACGAACCTAGCTCCTTGAATGCCATACGGACTGTGGAGTCTGTTATGTCACGGGGAGCGCCGGTTTCCTCATCGGTGAGAGAAACTAAGACGTTGGGCTTCGTGTCGCCTTGGACTAATTTAATTTTACCAGCCACGATTAATCCCCTTTCGCGCCACGCCGCTAAAACCTACGGCACCGACCCGCAAATTAACGCGGCGGTAGTCTTTCAGTTTCGCTACATCAGCGTCTTCCATAAACATCTTTCGGTAATAGACGCTCAACTCTGGGTTGGACCACTCTTTGCCCGGAATAGCTGTAAGCCGAGACAGCGCGCCGTACGAAATACAACGCCCGTGGTTGTTCCAAATCCACTCTTCTAAGTCAGAAGCATCCAGCGCAGTTCGCAAAATGCCAACACCCTTGAGGCGGTAGCTCGAATCCGGAGTTGGGAACAGTCGAACAGAGTCGTTCTGGTACATAGCAAAATAGCTGGGCCTAGAAGTGGATTCTACTACAGAGCTATTCATGTGCTTATCTGAGACTTTTTGCAGCTCCGCCCCGTTGAGGGACATGTACAAAACGTCATGCAAAACAGTGCCCCGCGGGACATCTATTTCGTAGTCAGGTTCATTGCGAGCTGTAATATCTAGGTCAATGTCGAAGCGCCAGACTTCGCTGCGTCCCAGAAAATCTGAGGCAGCTTCCTGCAAGTGTGAAGTGATGACCACATCAGGGCAGCCGGGGAGGTACGGCTGAACGTATGGGTAGAATACATCCCAGTCTACGTTTGCCATATCAAGTCACCTTACTGCTTGCGGCCGGGGAACTAGCAGCATCAACCTGAGTTTTGTTGCCCATGCCAGTGTTGAAAGCGTTGTACGACGCAACTGCCCGAGCCTCGTTTGATCCGTACTCCGCGTCTTTAGAATAAGCACGGTACAAGACCCAATCAGTGATTGCGCTCTTATATATGTCGTCGAGTAGGATCGCTTCAGTGTTACCTCCGGCTGGATCGAGGTCTGCTTCCGCTAAGGCGTGGCCTACAACTGCGTCGGCGTAGACCACTTCAAGGATCGCGTCTTGCGAAGCTGGAGGGTACACGAAAAATTCTTTAGGTTGCCGAGCATCGTACATAAAATGTTGAATGCTGGTGGCTTCCCGTTCGGCGTGCCATGTGGGGCGTTGATCGTCTAAGACGCTACGAGCCACTAGGCGTACTGCGCGTTTATCAGAACCAACTGCCAAATTGCGCGTAACATCTAGTAGTTTTAGCGCCGAAGCAAACTGAGCAGTCAACTGCTGGCGAGAACCCGCAGCACACGAAAACGCTCCGGTTTTAGCGTTAGCGTCAGGCCGCAGAAGGATGATGGCAAGGTACGCCTCATTAATCCAATTCTGGAGCTCCAAACGAGGCCACCGGATGTTGGTGTCTTGGAGAACGTGTTCGACGTTTTGGATAATGTCGATGACTTTTACAGTAGACATCTGAAGCCTCCTCTAGCGCTTGGGCTTACTTGGGGCAGCAGCTTTTTTAGTTTTCGGCTTTGGGGCTTCGGCTTTAGGTGCGGGCGCAGGCTTAACTAAGTTAGCCAGTGCTTCGCCCTCGGCGGTAAGAACCATTTTGTCACCGACCACTCGGGCCACAACCACTCGTTCGTCGTTCACACGGGCGATAGCCTTGTTGGCAACCAGCTCAGCGCTCACGGATTTAATCAGTTCATCTACAGTCATAGTAACCTCCTGTTAGGTGTGTGAGGGGGGCGTGAACCCCCCTCGAAGGTTATTAAGTAGCGGAACCAACTACTGATGTTACCAAGGCTTCATCCTTAATAACTTTGTGGCCGTAGACCGCGAGACCGCGGACGATGTCGCCGAAGTCGTTTTGGTTACGGAGTGGTTCTGTCTTCGCGATTTGTGATGCGAATGCGCAAGACGCTTTCGTACCAGCAACCATCAAGCGACGGTTTTTCGCGTCAGCCAGTGTCGCACCGCTTGCTGTAGCAGCTTGACCAGCTACGAGACCTTTACCAGCAGCGCCTTTAGGCAGCAGGTTGGACACGTAAACAGAGAAGCGGTCGAGCATACCGATTTTGCCGGTACGCAGTGTAGAGGCCGCGTCGCCTGTGAAGTATGCTTGCGCAAGTTCTGTTTGCATAAGCAGCTGACGGTCGAACGGTGTGATAATCAACCAGCGGCCATCTTCAGGAACGTTCTGCTCGTCGAGAGCAGCTGACATGCGAAGGATCGCGTCAAGCACGTTACGTGGAGTGGATTGGTCGATTGGAGCCGTGTCTGTGCCGAGGTTGTACTCAGCAGACAGTGCACCAGCGGTCGCACCTTGGTTTGCAGCAGCAGCGCCGTCAGTCACGAACCACTTGTAGAAGCAGTCGTTCTCGATAGCGATTTTCAGCTGCTTAGCAGCGTCGTCAGTGAACATGTTCATCAAGTCCATGTCGGCTTGGTGAGCCAGCACGTCGTTGACCTGTACGCTGAAGTATTTACCTTGGTCGATCTGCATGTCTGTGTAGATCGGTGCAGGAACTTCGGACGCAAGAGTTGTACCAGCGCCTGCGTAGTCGTTGATTGTGATCGACGGTGCAGTACGGATACGGATTGAGTCACCTTGGTTTTTGATCTCGCCTTCCCAATCGGTATTGGCAATCTCAGTCATCATGGTGTTCGCGTAGAACTTAGCGTTCAGTTTGTTAGACCACAGTTGTGGAATGAACCCGCCGGAGTAGGATGGGTTTGTGGTGAAATCACCAGTGGTGGGGAATACAGCAGCCATTTTGGCCTCCTAGTTTAAGTTGGTTTGCAACAACCGCTTCCCTTATCTGGTTACGCGTTAGCAGGTGCTAACGTACGCGCCCTTCAAGGTAGGCAGCCGTTATTTCAGCTTCAAGTTTGGCCGCATCGTCTATTTGACCTCGTGTGTTCAAACTGCGAATGCGGTCCCAAGCGCCTTTAATCTCTCGCTCTGAGTAGACTTTAGACTCTTTGCCAACAGCTTTCGTAGCCACGGAGTTCGCGGAACGATTTGGCGCAACCTGCTTCTCTAACTCTGCTTGCCGAACTGTGCGCCCCGTAGCTTCAACTGGTGCTAGCGACTCTTTCCACAGCTTCACATAGTGTGCTACTGCTTCGGCGTCTCCGGCGTTGAATGCTGCGGCCGCTTGATCGCGTCGCGGGCCTCGGAGCATGGGATCATGCTCATTCAACCATGCAACCCACCGTTCATCGTTGTCGATGGAGCTAAAATCAGGGACCAGCTGTGCCAGCCGCTGAGAGAAACCCATTTCTCCAACTTGATTACCGGTTTGCGTCAGTTGCTTCTGAAGCTCCGCGATAATCGCCTCCTGCTGCTCAAAACGCCCCTCGTACTCTTGAGAGACTTCCTTCGCGACACGACGCTGAACGTCAATCAGTTCTTCGCCAAACTCGGCTCGATCTGCATCGGTTACATAACTGACTTTCTCCTTCGGCTTCGTCGGCACTTTGAGCGCTTCAGACGCCTGCTTGTGCAAGGCATCTACTTTACTCGTCAAGTCCTTTACTTGCTGGTGCAAGCGAGGGACTTCAGCATCATACTTCCCGCGTAGGGTTTTGTACTTCTGCTCATAGTCGTCCGCTACGTCCGTTGGTGACGTGTCAGCTGGCTTTACTTCAACAGATTCAATAACTTCTTCCGCTTCGACTGATACTTCCGCCTCGGTATCCTCGGATTTTACCTCAGAAAGTTCAGGCTTTTCGGCCTTCTTTTTCTCCGGCTTTCCTCGGGCGTTCAACGTTTTCTCTAGTTCTTCCACTTCAGCAAGCTGAGCTTGCACCTGTTTTGGCAATGCCATCTTTTTCTCCTTAAAGCACCAACTCTGTTCCTAGCGTCCCGAGGGTATGCTGTTCCCGTTATGGTGTGCTTCTCGTGTTTTGCGCGTATGCGCGGTTTTCTACCTTGGACGATTCTTCAACCGCCGTCAGTATGTCTGCGAATGCTTCTGCACGTCCTTGCAACCGGTGGATAGATACCATGTCGGGCGCTCGCACGAGCTTCTGCTTGGCAGAGTCAAGCTCCGCCTCAATCAACCGTAGAAACGCTTGCACTGTTGGCTCTCTAAGCCGATTTAGGGCTTGTACTGCCTGCGAGTCAGCGTTGTTAAGGTCGATCATACTAAAAAACTATCTGATATGTGTTAACGTGTCAACATATAGACCCTTTAACGTCCGTTTGGACGCGGGCTAATCGTGTTGTCTTGGCGGCCACCCATCGGAGTGCCGTCTTCCTGCAAGTTAGCAGCCTGCTGCATAGCCATCTGCTGCTCTTGCATTTGCTGCTGCATCATCTGCTGTTGCTGCTGCTGTTTCTCAATATCTTCTCGGCTAGGGACAAGACGATCAACGTTGGTGTTAAGATTACCCGCGAGATCGCGCATGAGTTCAGCCGTACCCGCAGGTCCAACAATCTGCTGTGCAACCGGACTCTCCAGAATAAGACGGAGGAACTCATTCTTACGGACAGCTTCAGCTTCCTTAACGACCAACGACATCGCGCCGCGTGCAACAATCTGAACATCGCCAATCAAATCCGGGTCTTCCGAGTACCGCAAGTTTCGCTGGTACTGGCGCTCGAGCATAGGCGTGATAACGTCGTAATCTACGTTGCCGATAACCTGTTTGATGCTCTTGCCTGCGTTAGAAATCAACATGGAGAGGCCAGACGACGTGCGACCTGCGCCCGGTACGTGCTGCCCTGTCATATAACGTGGAATGCCTGATACCTCGTCCGCGAGTTCCATGAACTTCGAGAACACGGCCATAAGCTCCCCTGCGTTAGAATTAGGTTGGAAAAACTGCATCGGAGCTGACGCGTCGCCGTACTCAGACGACTTAAACTGCCAAATCTTCCACGGGTACATCTGTGTGATGTCCTCACCGGCTGGAAGACGGCTTACGTTCACACCGACCTGCGGACCGGAGGAGATACCCATATTGTTTGCAAGCGCGCGAGCAGCCGCGTTACACATATTCTGGGCGTCGATACACAGGTCGGCGACCCCGTTACCGTCTACACGGCCGGGAACTTTCTCGAACGACGTCATGTAGTACGGCTTTCGACCCAATGGGTCGTAGTTCAGCACTGCCTTAATAACGACGTTGTCCACCATCCAAACTTCGCACGGGTACGATTTAGCGGTGTCTTCGATGTCTGCTTCGTCCATACCCCACTCGACGAGGAGGCTGCCCGGAATCGAATCCCAGAGCTGCAACGCAGCAATTACATCCGTGCTTGCGTGGTCGAAGTCTTTATCTGTGACGGACTCCATCTCGCTATCGTAGTGCTCAAGCCACTCCATGCCGCCTGCTCCGAAATCAGCCAACAGGCTGCGGACTGCGTCTTGGTCGTAACCCTCAACACCCAACATCGCCTCGAGGTCTTCTCGAGTTAGATGGTGTAACTCCATGATGGGCATGTTCTGGATGTCATCACCCCACGGAGCCCAATAAAACTTATATGGATCAACGCGTTCCCACTCGTCACGGAGCACGTCTACAGCGGCAAGGCCGCCCTCAACGTACTTCATCGCTTTGCGTTTACGTGGGATCGGACCCTTCAAAACCGCGTACGGGAACGTCGCTAGATCGTTCGTAAACTCGTACATAGCTTTGACCCAGCCGCCTTCGGTCAGCTGGTCTTCCATTTTCTTCTCCATGCGGTCCACGCGCTTAGTAGCTTCGTGGGACATCGCGCGCATGGCGGTATCTTTCATACCCGCAGCAAGCTCTTTCATCTGCATCGGGTCGATAGGATCGTTACCCGCAGAGTAATACTGCTGAAGGTTCATCTGCATGATGCGTTGCAGGTTGGCTACAACCTGCGGAGGAACTTCTGGGATCGGTGTGGGAGATATAGACCAAGGCTTATCTGCTCCGGTGCCCAGCAGAGTATCGCGCAGCCACGCTGTAGCTGTACGACATTTCGTACTGACGATGCCCATAAAGATTTCTGAGCCGCCTTGCTCACGAATCTCCGCTAATTTGTCGGGTTCGTACTCCATGTTGCGCGCACGAACACACACCGAAAGCCGATCCTCGACGTTCGTGCGTTTGTGGTCGCGCATCACTTCCCACCGCTTGCGGACGTGCGCAGCCAGTCCCTGTATCATAGGCGTCATCTGCTTTTCAGCAGATTGGCGTTTGGCCTGTGCTTCTAAATCAGAAGCACGTGCTACCGGGATAAGAGCGGAGCCTAGTTCCATTCAACAACATTCTCACATATGCGACGTATGAACACTGTAGCTTTAATCTGCTAACACGTCAACAGATTAGGTCCAGCCCCTAGAGGACACCTTCACGACCTCTCGGCGTTCGTCGGTCGCTGCCCCTCCCCCAAACATCTCTCCACCGTCGGCGTGCATACACAGGTACTGGAACGCGTCAGCGACATCAGACCACGGATGCGACTTCTCGGGGCTCTCGTCCCGCACACCTTTCGTATTGATCTTATAGCGGTATTTCCCGGCTAACGCTTGAGTCAGTGGGAGTGCGTCTTCTGGGTCTAGGACTACTCCGTGCTTACCGTCGACCACTCGAGTGAGCAGCCGGTCGACCGCCGAAATCCTCGCTGCTATCGAATTAGATTTCGCAGCCTTCACAAAAAAACCTTCGTTCCGCCATATATCTGCCACGGTTCTCTCGTCCGTCTGCGCTCTCTGAAACGCCGCTGGGTCGATTATTACTACCGAGCGTCTGCCCGGAAATTTGTTGGCGAGGAGCGGCTTAACTACTTCGCGTAGGAACCGCAGCGCTCCCATACCGTCAGAGATTTTCGCGTCGTACACAACTAAGCGCCCGTCATAGGCTACCTGCCCGATCACCGCCGCGGGGGTAAGGCCAGCGTCGACGCCAATGATGAGAGGATCGTCTGAAAACATTGGTTTTATTGGGTTTTTCGCTACGTGTACGGACCGGTCGAACGAACGGAACACAGGCTGACCTGACAGCGAACGCCCGAACTGCGCGTTGATGTACACGTCTATCCAGTCCTCGGTCTTACCTTGGGCTAGGTTGTCGTAGTAGTCATCGGGGAGGAACTGCGTCCAGTCGGCCTCGGGCGCGAGCCCACTTGGCTGGATCGTGACGTGCACGTTGTCCGGCGGCTCTGTGAGCAGCGTCTCCCAGAACGTATCCATGTCGGGAGGGTTAGTCATCCCCCACAGGTGCGCGTTAGGCCGCCCATCGTCGGTCTTACACCCCACCCCGTTCATCATTTTGTCCGGATAACGCCCCACACGGCCCTGCGCCGCGTTGTAAATGTCGGGGTGTATCTCTCTGAACTCGTCAAAAATGATGAAACTCGCCTGTAGCGACAGCAATCGCCTCACATCGTTAGCATCATCAAGACCACGAAACAGCACTTCGCACTCAATATCGCCTAATTTTATGAGGAATTTGTACTCCGTTTTGAGGAAAGACCCCATAATTCCGTCCGGAATCCACTTCAGGAAGTCAGGAATCGACGTGTCTCGGAGCTGTTCTCGCGTGTTACGCACCCAAATACAGCGAGATCGACGTACGCCGTCCTTGCACGGGGCCATAGACGCCGCATGGTGCATGATTTTCATAATGCCAGCGGTCGTTTTCGTGGAGCCAACAGGCCCAACAGCCAACGAAATGAACTTTTCTGAGTAGAAGAACTCGTCGAGGGACTCAATTACCTCGAAATTTACTTCATGAAGCATCTTCTA
>ENA-OUOG01001386-OUOG01001386.1-marine-metagenome-genome-assembly--contig:-NODE-1386-length-28435-cov-5.695042_pt1 | contig 28435 bp, 16 predicted proteins | sample MGYA00248635_ERZ508505 | MGnify/ENA primary metagenome ERZ508505 (study PRJEB26176, sample SAMN06267871) | marine metagenome | isolation source: Saanich Inlet, British Columbia, Canada | place: Pacific...
GCCACCTTGTCGCCGTCCGCGTACTTCACCACCAAATAGCTGTGCACGGCGGAGTTCACGGCGAACACGAACGCGAACGCGACGACGCCTATTAAGACGACGATCGTTTTGGCTCGTCGCGCTTGATTCTCGGACAAATCGTCATCCGTCCCGGCGGCGAAGACGCCGACGCCGAGAAACAAAGGGACAATCGCCAGTAACAAATTCCACAACACGCAGACGTGTTTATTCGGGGGACTCTGTTTCAACGGACCCAACACGAGCGCTGGCGAGTGGCTCTGACACTGCCCGTACACAATGATGTACCCCGCGAGCGCCGCGCCCGTCGCGGTTCTCGGCCAACCGAGCCCCGCCGCGCTCCGCAGGTAAAACGGTAACGGCACTTCGAACCACAAGTCACGGCTTCCGAAGAGAAAAAAACGCGCCAAGCTCAGATAATTGATGTTTGGTTTCTGGCGAAACACGCTTTCCAGCTTGATGTTTTCCTTCGCCACGCGACCGAGTTCGGCGGTCAGGCCGAAGATCGCGAAGGGAAGCGCTACTACGACGAGCGCGACGTTGGCGTGTATCGCGGCGAAGTACGACGCTTCTAACAGCGCGGCGCCGAGGAAGTACCCCACGCCTTTCAACGAGTTTTTGTACCCGGTCAAACCCGACACTAAACGGAACAATTGATCCTGCTTCTCCTCCGGCGTCACGAGTTTCGTCACCGTCTTGCCCCCGAGCTTCACCAGATCCTTCGCCACGCCGCACAGCGCTTGCGCGAAGGTGACGTACGCGATGGCGGTTGTTTTGCTCCATTCATCGTCCCAGCCGTACAGAAGCGCCAAACCGACGACTTGCATACACAGCCCGGATACGAGCGTGGCTCGGATGCCCCACCTCGCGCCCATCACGCCGGCGGCGAGGTTCGTGCCCGCGCCGCACAGCTCGTACAGCGCGAACATCACGGCAACCTCCATGGCGGAGAAGCCCTTGGTGTACGCGTGCAGAAGCACCAGCATGCGCACGGCGCCGTCCGTCACCGTGAACAGAAGGTACGTGATGCTGATGATGATGAACGGCCACAGCGCGTGCACTTTCTGCGTGCCGCGTCCCTTCGCGTCCACTAACGCCGCGGGCCCCGCGGCGGACGTCCCGGTCGGTGCCGTCATCGCGATGACGGGAAACCGAACGACGACGGCTGGTCTACGACCTTCCGTCCGGACACGCGCCTCGCCCCGCCTCCCGACGAACGGAGGGTCGCGTTCGCGTCGCCCGCGACACGCGGACGCGCGTTCCCGTGTCGCGCGCCTCGGGCGAACCGCGGAGCGTGCGGTGGCGCCGGCGAAGGTGCGCGCGCGAACCCTTCGCGCGCCGCTACATGTACCGCCGATACCAATCAAATTGTGGGTGCCGAGTTTATTCCTTTTGTCGTCGAACGGCTTTGAAACGCGTCGCATGTGCCGCCGCGGGGCGTCACTCGCACTCGCACGCGCGATGGTCAAAGTGGGCATCAACGGCTTCGGCCGCATCGGGCGCCTCGCGTTCCGCCTCGCGTTCGACCACCCCGAGCTCGAGTTCGTGCACATCAACGAGTTCCCCGGTTCGGGCGAGAGCAGCGCCTACCTCGCGAAGTACGACTCCATCCACGGGCAGTGGAAACACGCGTGCTCGTTCGTGGATGGCGCGGTCGAGGTGAACGACGGCGAGAAGGTCACCAGGATCTCGTACTCCACCGAGTCCACCCCCGGCGCGGTTGACTGGGACAAACACGGCGTCGAGCTCGTGCTGGAGTGTTCCGGCCAGTTCCTGACCCGCGACGCGCTCGCGCCCTACTTCGCCAAGGGCGTCAAGCGCGTGCTCGTCTCCGCGCCCGTCAAGGACGCGAGCGATCCCGTTCTGAACATCGTGTACGGCGTGAACCACGCGTTGTACGACGAGGCGAAGGACAAAATCGTCACCGCCGCGTCGTGCACTACGAACTGCCTCGCGCCGGTTGTTTCCGTGGTGCAGAACAAGCTGGGCGGCATCAAGCGCGGCTCCATCACCACCATCCACAACGTCACTAACACGCAAACAATCGTAGACGCGCCGAACAGCAAGAAGAGCGATTTGCGGCGCGCGCGTTCGGGCATGACCAACTTGGCGCCCACCTCCACCGGCTCCGCCACAGCCATCGCGCTCATCTTCCCCGAGCTGAAAGGGAAGCTGAACGGGCTGGCGGTCCGCGTGCCGCTTCTCAACGGCTCGCTCACCGACTGCGTGTTCGAGCTCAACGAGGAGACCACTGTGGAAAAAGTGAACGCGGCGATGAAGGCGGCGGCCGAGTCGGGCGACCTGGTCGGCGTCCTCGGGTACGAGGAGCAGCCGCTCGTGTCCACGGATTACATCAACGACACGCGCAGCGGCATCGTGGACGCGCTGTCCACGATGGTCGTGGACAAGACGCACCTCAAGTTGTACGTCTGGTACGACAACGAGTACGGGTACTCCGCGCGCATGGTGGACATCGCGCGCATGATGGTCAAACGGGGGCTCTGATGGCGGAGGACCCGTCGTACGTAAGTAGGTTGTCTCATATATGCCTTATTCGTGTGCGACGACGAAGCGAAAAACGTCGTTATCAAGACTATCAAGACTATCACGGTACACGTATGTACGACGCTTTTTTTAACGCTCTACCACCAGCGTCTCTACGCGCGTATAGTTTCGTGTTCGGGCGGCCCGCAGTCGCACGTCACGAGTCGCGCGCACTTGGGGGCGTCGCGCTTTTCGGCTGATAAATCGTTCTCCGCGCGATCCTCCATCAGCGCGGCCACGGTTTGTAAACCGCGCGCGTCGCCCATCTCCAACGCTTTCAACACCGTCCCCCCCCCGGTGAACAGGTAGTACTGCGGGTCCTCCAACGCGCTCATGTACAGACCGGGAGACAACGACTTGAATTCCGCGAGCGTGTCTCCGCCTCCGAAATACTTGCGCGCCTCCGCGTTTGCCGCGATGGCGGCGTCGAGCGCCGCCGTGCCCTCGTGGAACCCGCTGCTCGTCAAACCCATGACCGCGTTGACGAAGATGGTTTTCGCGCCACGCAAAGCTGCCTTCACGCGCGCCTCGGCAAAGGAAACGGGCGCGACGTCCAGGAAGTACCCGTACGTTTTACCGGCGACCAGATCTCGGACGTTCACAGGGTTGGTGGTTCTTTTTCCCGCGTCGTTTGTGGAAACGTCGCCGCACACGCCGTCGCGCGGGACGCACCCGCACCCGCTCAAGTCCGCGCTCTCCACCAGCGTGGACAGAGGCAGGAGCTTTCGTTCTATTTCGGTGTCGCCCAGAAGCGACACACGCGCGAGCTCGACGTCCTCCTCGGAGACGCCCGCGATGGTGATCCCGAACTTCGCCGCGAGGTACGCGTTGTACAGCTGCCCGCCGAGCATCAAGGAATCGCACCGTTCCGCGATCGCTTTCACCGTGCCGATCTTCGTGTCCAGCTTAGCGCCGGCGATCACCGCTAGGAACGGGCGCGTCGGGTGTAACAACGCGTCCAGCGCTTTGATTTCCTTCTGCATTAACAAGCCGGCGTACGAGGGGAGCAGTTTCGTGACCCCAAAAGTGCTGACGTGCGGTTGCCACGACCCGAACGCGTCGTTGACGAAGACGTCGGCGACGCCGGCGAGCTGCGCGGCGAACCGCTGCGATAAATCTTCGCCGAAGTGGCCTTCTTCGCCCGCGAACCAACGCGCGTTGGGAAGGTACACGCCCCCTATTCTTCGCGCCTTGAGATCGTCAATAAGCCAGTTCACGCTCGTGTCTATGTCAACGATGCCTCGTTTGTCGTCTGCGCGGAACTCGGGCACGGCGAACGTCACGCCTAAACGAGCCTGCAGGTACCGCGCGACGCACGTCGCGGCGTCGTCGTCGTCGACGGTGATGGTTTTGGTTTTCTTGTCGTAGGGACGACCGACGTGCGTCATGAGGACGGGGCGCCCGCCGCGCTCGACGATGTTGTACAGCGTGGCGACGGTGGCGTCCACGCGGAAGGCGTCCGTGAGCGCGCCGCGGCGCACGCAGTTGTGGTCAACGCGCACGAGAACAACCTTGCCGTCCAGATCCGCATCCTGCAGCCGGCGCAGGCGGCGGGGGGCGTCCGACGACATGGCGTGCCTCGGACGAGGAGACGGGGGGGACCGCCGCCGCGGCGGAGCCGCCGCGAGCGCGCGCGGAAGGAACCGAGCCGGGTGTCTGGGCGGGCACCGACCGAGCTCGGCGGGTGCTTCGCGCGGGTGGCTGTGGGGGAAGCGAACGTCGTCGTCGTCTTCATGACGCGTCGTGGAAGGAATATTCTCGACGCGTGGCGAGAACGAGACGGCACCAGACGCGAAACTGCGCAGAAACGCTCAACGCACTGCATTTGCCGCGAACCGTTGCCGCGCGTGGAAACGAAAAGATCTGAGAGAAGCGATGAGATCGCGGTTCGCGCGTCACTACACGACCGCGCGCCTGTCCTCCCGACCGCGCCGATGGACGAGTCCTTCCTCGCCTCTGTGCGCGCGGCGATGCCGTCCGTGCGCAAGCCCGGGCCGCACGACGTCGTGTACAAGGACGAGTGCGTGTTCAGCTTCGACACGCCGTTTTCGCGCGGCGGGCTGTACGTCAACCTCTCGACCCTGCGCGGCGTGGGGGCGGATCACCTGCGGCTCGACCGCGCGCGGACCGGCAACGCGCTGTACCTGCACCTGAAGTTCGTCAAGAGGAAAAAGGCGACGAGCGACGAATCGACGGAGACGACGACGAAAGAGCAGACCCCGACGCGGCTCGCGATCGGCGTCGACGGGGGCTTCGACGTGGATGACAACAACAAGTACGACACGGAGGAGACGTACGCGCTCGTCGTTTGCGAGTCTGAGTCTTCGGATGACCCTACATCCGAAGTCGCGATGAAATCCACACCCTACCCGAACCCAGACCTACCGATTCTAGTGTGCGACGTGTGCGACGCTGTGATCAAACACTGCGGTTTCCACGAAACCACGGAGACGGCGGCGTGGCGCGAGGAGTTGCGCGAGTCGCGGTACGCGCGCGACTTGAAGCAAGAGCCCGCGACTGAGTCCACGAAAATCTCGCCGGATCCGCGCGACTGGCGGTGTATGGAGAGCGGCGAGTCCACGAACCTGTGGCTGAACTTGGGAACCGGCCACATTGGGAGCGGGCGTCAGCACTGGGACGGCAGCGGCGGCAACGGCGCGGCGCTGAGGCATTACGAAGAGATGAAAAACGTCCACGGAAAAGAGTTCCCGCTCGTCGTGAAACTCGGCACGATTTCGCCGAGCGGCGCGGACGTGTACTCGTACGCGCCGGACGAGGACGACATGGTGACTGACCCTTTACTCGCGGAGCACCTCGCGCACTGGGGGATCAACGTGATGGCGATGCAGAAGACGGAGAAGTCCATGGCGGAGCTGCAGATCGACCTGAACAAAGGGTTCGAGTTTGACAAGATCACCGAAGCCGGCGCCGAGCTCGAGCCCGTTTTCGGCGCGAAAAGAGTCGGCTTGAAGAACATGGGCAACACGTGTTACGTCAACTCGGTGTTACAGGTGCTGAAAGAGGTGCCGTTCCTGGACGCGACGTACAGAGGGAACAGTGAGGAAATCTTCAACACCGCCCCCGCGGACCCGACGGGCGACTTCCCGACGCAGTTCGCCAAGACCCTCGCCGCGCTCAACACCGACCGCTACGCGCGCGGCGGGCGCGAGGATTTCGAAACCCCGACGGTCGCGCCGCGCATGTTCAAGCAGCTCGTCGGCAAGAACCACGCCGAGTTCAGCACGGGCAGGCAACAAGACGCCGTCGAGTATTTTCAGCATCTGCTGGAGGTGATGAGCCGTGCGGAGCGCAAAGACGCCGAGCGCCTGGGAACGAAGGACGATGACAAACGTTCGGCGCGGCGGTTCGAGTTTGACGTCGAGGAGAAGACGACGTGCGCGGTTTCCGGTTCGGTGCGCTACGTTAAGCGGCGCGAGAACGTGCTTCCTTTAGAGGTTTCGGTTTCGTCGGCGACCAACTTGCGTGAGATCGAAGCTGAGCGCGATTTGAAGCGGCAGAAGACCAAGGGAGACGGAGACGACAAAGACGACAAAGACGCGATTCGACCGGTGGTCCCCTTCGACGCGTGCCTCGAAAAATTCGCCGCCGACGAAACCGTTACAGACTGGTTCAGCACCGCTACCGGCGCGAAAGGGAAAGCGACGCGGCGCTCGCGCTTCGCCACCTTCCCGGAGGTTCTGCCGGTGCAGGTGCGCCGCTACTACGTCGCGAGCGACTGGACGCCGAAAAAACTGGACGTACTCGTGCCCATGCCCGAGAAGATCGACCTCGAGCATCTCCGGGGCGCGGGGATCCAGCCCGGCGAGACGCCGCTCCCCGAGGCGGACGACGGCGCCGCCGGCGGCGGGCAAACAGTCTCCGCCGCGCCTCCCCCCGCCGCCGCGCCGCTCGAGCCGGACCCGGCGATCGTCACGCAGCTCGTTTCCATGGGGTTCAGCGAGAACGGCTCGCGGCGAGCCGCGGGGGCCACGCGCAACGCCGGCGCCGAGCCTGCGATGGAGTGGGTCTTTGCGCACATGGAGGACCCTGACTTCAACGACCCGTACGTCCCCGCGGGGGGCGAGGCGGTTCAATCCCCGGTTCCCGGTTCGAACCCCGCCGCGAGCGCGGAGGCGGTCGCGATGCTCGGCGCGATGGGCTTCTCCGACGCGCACGCCGCCGTCGCGCTTCGGCGCTCCGACGGCGACGTCGAGCGCGCGGCGGATTGGCTCTTCTCGCGCGCCGACGACCTCGACGCGGCGGTCGCGGAGGCGGAGGCGGATCTGGCGGGCGGCGCGACCGGCGCGACCGCGGGGGGGGGCGCGACCGGCGACGCGTCCTCGCCGTGCCTCGACGGTCCCGCGACGTACGAGCTGTTCGGCGTCGTGTCGCACATGGGCGGGAACACGGCGTGCGGCCATTACGTCGCGCACGTCAAGTCGGACGGCGAGTGGTACATCTTCAACGACGACAAAGTCGCGCGGTCGGAAAAGCCGCCGCTCGACCTGGGATACCTGTACTTTTACAGGCGCGCGTAGGTAGCCGTGGTGTGCGTTTCGTCTTTTGCGTTTCGAGCGTTCGGTGACGTGTTCGGAACGTAGGCGTAGTGCGTAGTGTAGCTTCGTTTTGGCGACGCGCGGCGCGACGTGAACTACCGCGGTTTAGCGATGATCGAGTCTCGCGTCGCGCGCGCGGCGGCGAAAGCGGGAAAACATGTGCCACCAGATCGAGAAGACGGGAGCCGAAACGCCCAGTTCGCGATCACTCAACGACGGGCGTTTTTTTTTCCTCGGACGACGCGTCATGAGGTGGCGCCAGTTCCCCGCGCGCGACCCGCCTCGCACGCCGCGACCCGCCTCGCCCGCCTCGACTGATCCGTCGGCCGCGACGCGACTCGACCCCCCGCCGCGCCTCTTCCCGGTTCCGTACCCGGACCCGCCCCCACCGGTCGCCGCCTCGATCGCCCGTCTCGCCGAAGCGGACGTTTCGCCTCCAGCCTCCCGTCAAAACACACATCCCTCGCCATGTCCAAGACCGACGGCATCGGAGTGCTCTCCCTGTCCCTGGAGTTCCTGCACGTCAAGCGCTGGCCACGCGCCCCGGACGGAACCTCGCCGAAACCTCCCGGCGCCACCCCCGCGGTGTTCGTGGCCGTGAACTTCGATGAACCCGCGCCCCTCGACGCGGATGTCACGGAGCTCCCGGAGGGCGACGTGTGCAAACGCGCCGACCTCGCGGCGAACGCCGCGCTGTGGCACGGCCTTCGTCTGACCTCCATGCAAGACATCCTGCACGTCGAGGTTCGATCGAAGGATACGGCGTTCGAAGATACAGGAGACGACTATGTCGTCATGGCCTCCTTCAGCGGTCCCGTGACCTCGTTCCTGGAGGAGGCTTTCCTCGAATCGGACCGCCGCGGCGCCAAGACGAGTTTCGATTTAGGCGACGTCGCCTCAGCGCAGTTCCGCGTCAAGTTCCACCTTCAGGCGGACATCTTGCGGGCTCTGTGCGACGGCGTCGGCCTCGAGGTGGCCTCCGCGGACAACATCAAGGCGTTCGCGCCGCACGCCGTGTCTCTCTGCGGCGCTGCGGAGACGCTCACCGACGTTTTCCACAAGACGCAAGAAACGAAGGAAAGGGAAAAAGAAGAGAGCTTCGACGCCAAAGCCGCCGCGCAGGAGCGCGAAGAGAGCGCGGCGTTTCGCCGACGCGGCGGTTTCGACGGTTTCGATTTCGGCGACGCCGACAACGCGGCTTTCGGCCGGTCGTACGCCGCGCTCACCGCCGGGGTCCAGCGGTTCCTCGCGTCCAAACGCGCGGATGACCGAGCCGACGCGGAAGACCGAGCCTCAAACCTCGTCAGGCTTCTCTCCGACGCGAGGTGAAGACGTCGAAAGAAAAAGCGCGCTGCGCTCTCGGTCGCAAAGGCGTCCGTAATACTATCCGACGGGAGTCGCGCGTCACCCGCCTCTCGTAGCGCTATCTATGAATCACCTTCGAACAAAAAGATCGACGCGCGTTCTTCTCGTCTCTACCGTCGTTTCCGCTTCTTCTTCTCCGCGCCCTCCTGCTTGTTATTCTGCTCGGCACCGGAAGCGCTTTTCGGTTCCTTCACCTTTTTCTTCTTGCACGCGAGCGGGTTCGGGCCGCGCGCCTTGGGCTTCGCGTACCGCACGTTCGTGCGCACGCGCGCGACGTCCGCGGCGCTCTCCTCCTGCTGGAGCGTCCTCCGCTCGCGCTCGCTCAGCCCCTCGCCCGTCTCGCGCCGGGTCGCGACGCCCGACCCGATCGCCTCCGCGGGGGGCTCCATCTGCAGCCCGGAGGTGTGGCAGAAGATGACGGGCGTCATCGGCGACTCCTTCAACAACGTTTTGCGCAGTTTCTCATCCTGCGTGCACACCAGGAACCGCTCCGCGTTGCCGTCGGCGACGGCGGCGACGACGCTCTCGAGCGCCGGCGAAGGCGGCTCGGGGCCGCCCTTCACCTCCTCGCACCGCCGCGCAGCGAAACTCGCTTCCTTGAACTCCGCGCCCATGCCCCGCAGCTCGTGCTGCACGCACCGCGTCGTGAACAGCTTCGCGGGCGACCCGAGGTACTTCACCACCACGTCCTTCGCGTCGCCGAGCTTCATCTGAGACACCGCGTGCAGGAAGTTGCCGTCGCAAAGCACCTGCGCGTCGCGTCATTCGTCATTCGTCATTCGTTTCGTTCGCGGCGACGTTCGGGTCACACGGGTCGGTCAGATTGTGCGCCGGGAGCGTCGCGAACGCGGATAGGCGTGACGTCGCGCGTCGCGGAGCTCGAGCCCGAGAGGCGCGTGGCATGCGGTCACCGCACCGCGCGCGTTCGAGGTCCGCGCGCGAGGGACAACGCTCCGCGGGCGGAGACAGGGGACGCGCGTGGACGGTCGGTGGGAATCCCGCCGGGGAGACCGCCGCCGCCCGCCGCTCGAGATTCGCGAACGCGGGCTCTGCGAGCCGGGTGCTGGGCGTCGCGAGGCGTACCTTGTAGGGCGCGCGGAACCCATGGCACGTGCGGTAGTACCGGAGGTACTTGCGCACCTTGCGCGCGCGCTTGACGCGCATGACGCCGCGCGCGGCGAAAGTGCACGCGGCGGCGACGACAGCACGACAGTAACGATTTCCAAGTGTTGACGAAATTTTCCAGATCGACGCCTTGAGTCCCGCTGACTCAGCGCTCACGTCACACGCGCCCCGCGCCTCGCGCACGCGCGGGGCGGTCTCTCGGTCCTTTCGCGTCCCTCGCGCGCCGGAGGGATGTTCGGCGACGTGTACAGCAACCGCGGGTTCGCCGGGGAGACCGCCGGGTCGAGCCCCGGAGACACGCAGTCGCCGGTGCGGACGCGCGTGCTGCTCGTGGCGGACGAGGGGGGCCAACCCGAGGGCGAGCCGTCGCAGGCGCGGTCCACCGCGTCGACGCGATTCGGGTTCGTGCCCGCGGCGGAGGGGGGCTCGGTTCCTGCCCGACCGGGGTCGGGAGCCGACCCCGGGTCTCCGGCGGGTGGAGGCGTCGAGGGAGACGCGTCTTCCCTGTCCGAGGCGCTGCTCGCGAGCCGCGATCCGTCGCGGATGGACGGCGGCGACGACGACGGTCTCGCGTCGGGTGCGTCGGCGAGCGGCGGCGGCGACGAAGCGAGGGGACATCCAGAGATTCGAGTCGCGTCTATCGGTGGCGGCGGCGGCGGCGTGAATGCCGGCGGAGGTTCGATCCCGGGAGACGCGTCGGATCCGGGGACGACGGTTCGCCGCGGCGACGGCGTCGAAGCCGCGTTCCCGCGCATCGGCTCGGGCCTATTCCGCGACCCGGTCTCGCTCTCTCTCGCGAACGCACGCGGGGGACGCGCGCGGTACGCGTTCGACCCCTGGACCAAGCTCCCCGTGTTTGTAGAGGCGGAAGAGACGACGCCGTTGGACGCGGAGACTCCGCGAAGGCGTCGGAGGTTTCGTCTTCGGTGGTGCTGGCACGTCGCGTCGCCCTCGTGGTGGGTGGCGTTCTTCTACCTCCTCGGCTCGGTCGGGTTCGCGGCCGGGGGCTTGGCGAGCTGTCTCAACGCGGTGGTGTCGGTTCACAGACGGTACTTCGAGCTCGAGGTGGTTCCCTACGCGTCCGGCGGCGCCGCGTTCCTGGTCGCCACGACGTTACTCGTCTACACGTCATGGACCGCGCGGTACGGCGAGCCCGGCCGCGCGGAGCGAAAACGAGTCGCCAAAAAACACGCGTTTCTCTCGCGTCACTACTCTCGCGTTTCCGTAGGCAGCGACACGTCGTCGTCGTTCACCAGACGGCTCTTGTCGTCGTTTTCCTTTTTTTGCGACCGAAGGGTCGGGCACGTGGCGGTCACGCGCGACGGTCGACCGCCGAATTTCGCGTCGGACTCCGCGGACGCGTCGGGAGCGTCGTCGCCTTCGCGATTCGGAGTAAATCGTACGGAGACCAGTCTGCCCATACGCGTCGCAGCGCGCTCGCTCCCCCCCTCGTTCTGGACGCTCCGCGCGGCGGTGGGCGAGTTTGGCGTGGTGGGGGACTCCGTCACGCAGCCTTTAATGGACGACGACATGAACGAAGTGCTGGGTTTGTCGGACGCCATGGAAGAAGCTCGGCGGCTGTGGCTGGCGAACGACAGCTGGACGCGGCGGCGTCGCGCGCTGGAACTGGTGAGCAGCGGTTTGATTCTGCTCGGAGTGCTGCTGTACAAGGTGATGGTGTTCACGATGTTTTTCCGCTGTGTTTTCCCGGACTGGATTGTGTGGACCGAGCGAAAGGAACTGTTTCTGTACGTCGTCCCGACCATCGCCGGGTCGCTGTTTTTCGTCGCGGGGTCGTACGTGCTGTGGTGCGCGGTGAACCGCTCGTGGTCCCCGCCTTTTTTACCGAAAAACACGCCCACTTGGATCGCGTGGCTCAGCGTCGTGGGCTCGGTTCTGTACCTGCTCGGGTCGTTGCCTCCGGTGATGCCGCGTCGCGTCAAGGCGTTCCTCGCGTTCGGACACGGCGGTCCGAGCGACGACGGCGAAGAGAACGTCGTCGCTCGGAGCTTAACCCCCGAGTGGCCGTTTCTGTTCGCGGGCTTCTTCCTCGGGTCGCTGGTGTTCCTCGCGCAGAGCGTTTTGATGATCCACGAAATCGCCGAGAGCCGAGACTCGCGGGACGAGCGCTAGTTTGTTCGAGAGACGTTTTGAGAGAAAAACGCCAAAAAGCGCGTGTCGAATACCAAAAGGCACGAAACACCGCGGCGGGTAGCATAGATAGTACACGTAATGCGACGTTTCCTTCGCGTCGCCGCCGGTCTCGACTGTACGACGAGCCCTTGTCGCGCGCGCGACTCGTCCCGACTAAAAAAGTTTCGATTACAACTCTATGCATACTACCGACGTGTCTATCCTCTCGCTCACGCACGAGCCCTGTCGTCCACACACAGCACTTCTTCGTGTGTACCTACTCTTCCGTGCCTCTTACAAAGCAAAGAAAAGAAAATGAAATCAACTCTCCCGAAGAAATCAGCTCGCGTCGATGGGCGCGTGGTACGCGTCGTCCAGCACCCTCGCGGCGAGGTCTCTTATCTCAGCCTTGAGTCCGTCCAGCACGGGCTTCGCGCTCTGCCCGCTCAGGCCGCTGGGCGCGACGTACTTCTCGGATGTCATCGCGCAGATGGGCAAGCCGCACATCTTACTGATGTTCGCCGCGAGGTCCGGCACGAGCTTCATCGCGGAGAAGTACTTCTCGCGGAACGGTTTGCACGGCCCATCCACGAGCGTTTTCGCTTCCGAGACGTTCGCCGAATTTTCGGCGTCGTCGTCGCGGTAAAACAGCTTCGCGTACCGCTCGTCCGCCTGGCACGCGCTCTGCACCTGCCGCGCCATGGCGTCCATCTGCGCCATCACCGTTGCACTGGGCTTGAACGGCGAGCGAATGCCCCCTTCCGTGATAAACGCCTCGTTCTTCGTGGACGCCACCTTCGTGAACACCAGCGCGTTTACGCGCGCGGCGAGAACGTTTGCCGCGCGCATGGGGACCATCACGTCCGTGAACAGCGCGTTGCCCGTGACGTCCTGGAACAGACGGTTGAAGTCGCCGTCGTCGAAGGAGAGGGGCACGATGACTTTTTCGCAACTCGCCAGCGCGAGTTTCGTCAACACGCACGCCGCCAGGTGGTCGGTGTCCACGAAGACGGCGCCGAAGTCGTCCGGAAGCGCGTCCAGCGCGACGCGCAGCTTTCGCGCCGCAAAGAGCCAACCGTCGCCGCGACGCGCCCACAGAGGAATCTGCGTTTCCTCCGGAGGATCTGCGTAGCCGTGTTGGCCGGCGTGATCACTCTGCGTGTCCGCCCAGGACGTGGCGCCCGCGCTCGGTATGAGGTACAGGTTGGGGGGGATCGCGGGGTTGTGGTCGTGCGGCCGAAGCGCGTACCGCGTCAGGTCCACGGGTCCGCCGCCGCGAGGCTGCGTTTTCGTTCCGGGGAACGTCGTCTTGCGCTTGCGCGAGAAGAAGGTGCCGAAGATGGAGGACGACGCCGGTCGGTCCTCGTCGCAGTCCATGGCGTCGGGGGCGTGCTCGAGGTCGCGAATGAGGCCCTCGGCGCGCGTGTCGCACGTCGTGACGTCCACGGTGACCTGCAGGCCCTTCATCGGCGCGCCGAAGGACTCGCGCGCGCTGCCCCCGAGCAGGAGGGCGGTCTGGTCGCTGTACAGAGAGAAATCGATGACGAGAACTCTCTTGTCGGGCCTCGAGCGAGCGGCTTCGCAAGCCGTCTGGAAAGCCATGAACGTCTTGCCCACGCCGCCGCGGTTGTTGCAGAAGCACACGGTGTGCTTGGGGGACATGGCGCGCGGCTTCGCCGCGGGAAGCGGCGCCCGCGCGCGGAAGAATGGTCGGCACGAAAAGTTGACGCCAGACTGTCGAGTTTTCTTTTGGGCAGGTGCGTGAATAATTTAACGCCGATCTTCCCGCAATCCGGCATCACTCCGGGTGCCGGCTGGCGCGGACCCTCTCCCCCGTCGCGCGCGCCGCGGCGGGCCCATGCGGTTCCGGGATGAGTCCTCGACGGCCAACTGGCTCCGTAAGCGCGGCAAGGCGAAACGCCCCGCGCTGAGCCGGGAATCGCGTTCGGACCTCGCGCTGTGTTTCTCGATGATTGACGAGGACGACAACGGCGCCATCGACGCGGACGAGCTGCGCGTGGCGTTCGCCGCGCTCGGCGTCGACGCGACGCACGCGCAGTGCGTCGCGGAGATCGCGCGCGTCGACCGCGACCGCTCGGGAACGATCCAGTTCCCCGAGTTCGTCACGCTCGTGACCTCGCTCGGTGCCGCTTCGGGACGCGACGGGGCCAAATCCCGAACGTCGGGACGCGACGAGGCCATGCGACGCCTCACCGCGGGCTCCGACGCGGACGCGGACGCGCGGGTCGTGCTCGCGGAGGCGGGCGTGGGCCCCGACGGACAGGGCATGGAGCGCGCGCTCGCGGAAGCGCGCGCGCGCGTCGCAGCGACGCGAACCGAACCTGACCCGAGCCGAGACGCGGCGACGTCCTCCGACGTCATCCCCGCCGTCGCGCCGCGACGTTCCGGGAAGCTCGGCCTCTACTCGCACTTCGCGCGCGCGCCGCGGTCGGACGACGGTGACGAGATCTTGTCTCGAAAACCGAACGTCTCGATGCCGTTCAGTTTGACCGCGCTCGAGTTCAGACGGCGGACGAGCATCGCGCGCGTCTACGACGCGCCTTCGCGCGTGCGCGTGCTCGCGCGCGCCGACGCGCGAAGCGCCGCGGATGCCAAACGAGCCGAGGCGGCGACGAAAGCCGTCGTCGCCGCGGCGCGGCGCGAGGGATCGTACAAACCCGGGGACGAGCGCGCCGTGCTGATGCGGATCATGTCCTCCATGGCATCGACAACATCGACAACATCGACGTCGACGTCAAAATCGAACGACGACGACGGCTCGGGTGGTTTTGTTCCGTACGCGACGCGCGACGCGACGGACGACGTCGACGACGACGACGTCGACGTTACGAACCGTCAAGCTTTATTACTCGCCGCGCGCCGCGACCGCGTCGCGGCGAAGTTCCTTCGGTACCCGTCCAACAAAAGCGCGTTCGCGAACGACCCGGACATTGCCTCGGCTTCCGTGCGTCTGCGACGCGAGACCAGACGTTTCTCCATGGCGTTCGAGGACGGCGCGCCGACATCGACGCTGGACGCGAGGGGCTTCCCGGCCGCGCGCGTTTGGAACGGCGGCGCAAAAAGCGGCGCGGCGGGACCGAACGAGAAACGCGAGACTAAATGCTCACGTGAGAGTCTCTCCGCGACGCACCTCCTCGAGTCCTCGGGGGGCGAAGACGACGAGGAGGATGGCGAGGTGATCACGGCGAGGGCGTTTTTGGCGCGAGAGACGCGCGGGGGTGACGAAAACGACCCGGAAGATGCCGAGAAGAGGCGTACGAGAAGAGGCGCGTCTTTCCCGTCTCTGTTTCGAGACCCGGAAGACGACGCGCTTTTTTTTCGTGGAAGAAAAACGGAAACTCTTCCGCGCTCGAATCGCGCCGCGTCCGGAGACGGCGGCCCGTCCGTTGTTTCCCGCGAGTTCGTGGACTCGCGCGATCGGCCGAGCGCGCGCGCGGCGGCTATGCGCGCGGCGATCGCGCGCGGGCACTTCGGCGACAAAAACAAAAGCGAGAAAGTAAAGCCCGCGTTTCGCTCGGTTTTCGTCGGCGCGCCCGCGGGGAGGGACGCCGACGCGGCGGCGTCCGCGAACGACGCGATGGCGCCGAGGGCGAGCGTCGACGCGCGTTCCGGCGGGGTCCCGACGCGAGACCCGGGCGCGAGAGCGAGGCACGCCGTGCGGACCGCGGCGGCCGCCGCGGGAACGTAGACTCGCTCGCGTATCTGTAGTGTAGGCTGTTTCAGAACACGTGCATGTACTAAAAGAGTTCCGAAAAAATGAGTCTTCGGCCGGAACAACCCAGAGATCGCCCGTCTCCTTGAGTGCCAGGTTGGCGCGCACCGCCACTCCGGGGCGCGCGGCGAGCACGCACCCGTACGACGTTTCGGAGTGCACGGGTCACTCTTCGAAACCTCTCGAGTCCCGGAGATTTCCCGTCGTGTCACGCATCCGACCACCTCGCTCGTGCGGCGGTGACCATCGCGCAGGTGCGGTTAACGAACCCGGCGGCGTCTGCGCACTTGTAGACAGTCTGACGGATCCCCCGCCCCGCCTGGACCGGTCGGACGTTTGCGGAGTCGATCCAGGCGCGAGCGCGCGCGCGCGACCGCCGCACGCGCTCGAGCCAGAGGGAGACACTCCGCGTGCGACGTCTCCGCTCGCTCAGCGCCCTCCGGGTCGGTCGCCGTCGTGGTCGTCAACGCGTAGATTCCGAGAAAACGTGGCTGACAAAATTTCCTTGTTTTTTCCCCTCATCCAGCCAGCAGTCTGAACAGCTGAACTCTGGGCGAAAAACTCGGTAGCTTTGTCCGATGCGTCTCGCCGCGCTCGTCGCCGCCCTCGCGATCGCACCCTTAGTACGTGCGGCCACCTACCCTTCGGACGACACACTCTGTCCTTTATTGCACGAGCATACCGAGTGTAGAGCTAGCGGAGACTGCGGTCCATACAACTACACGAAGCGGGATGGTTTTCAGGACATGTACGATGCCGCAGAGCCGAGTACTTTGAGCAGTGGGATGGACACGTGTGGTGACCTCACAAATGCCACATCGTGCGACGGGAACTCGCTCTGTCAATGGACTACTTCTTATGGAGAATGCTATCTTAAACACACTGAGGTATATGACATCATCTCAGCCGACGGCGCGCCCGCGTCGTGGACCGCCTTGATGTCTTTGTACTGGAACGAGTGTTGGTTTTTGAGTCCGTCAGAGTGCGAAACCGCCGCGAGGTGTGCGATGCGTGACTTCGACGACTACGAAGACGCATTCACGGAATGTGTTTTGATCAAAGACATGGAAGTCGCTATCGCGGCTGTCGGTTGCCGAAAGACGCAGTCGTTTGCCGACGTCGCGCAAACGTGGGGCGTCGACCTCGACGCGACCGTCTCGCTTCAGATCACGGCCTCGACCTCGTGCGGCTCCGTGTCCGACCCGGCAAACGGCGAATACGTCGACTGTCACATCATGCTCGACGGGGATAGGTGTGAGCCGACGTGCGATGCGTCGTACGTCCGCGAATGGGGAAACAGTACCGCCGAGTGCGAGTCCGGCGTGTTCACCCAGGCGACGTGCCGAAAGCCGTACACGTGGGGCGATGACGAGTTTTGCCCGGCGTGGGAACAGTCGATGACGTGTCACGCGCTCGGGAAGTGCGACTACGATTCCAGATTCGAATTCACTCACGGGTACATTGCTGAGCATTTGGGCGAATACGATGACGATACCTACGAGTACACCACCGACAATGAGTACCATCGCGTGACAGAAGGCTGCTGGCAGCATTCCGGCGACAAGGAATCGTGCGTCGCCAATCCCGATTGCGTTTATTTTGAAGAAGACGATTACGGCGATTGTGAGGCTTCCACTGACGCCATCGCCAACGCCGTGGAAAATGACGGCGCGCCCCAGAGTTACATCTCGTACCTTGAGGCCGTTGCCTTTCACGACTGTTGGCGTATCCGTGACGACCTCGACTGCCTCGCAGATAGCCGATGCCAGCAAGGGTACGAGGAAGATTTCGACGATACGTATACGTATTGCATGCCATCCAACGAGACGGATTTCCGATTGGCCACGGCAGCGTGCGGCGCGCACGCGTCGTTCGACGCCGCGCAAGCCGCGTACGGTCTTTCGTACCCCGGCAAAATCGGATGCCAACGCGTTTGCGAGGGCTGGAACGTGACCCGGTCCGCGTGCGAAGCCAAGACGCAGTGCGAATGGTTCGTGGACAGGTGCGTGTCGGCTGAGAACGGGGCGTGTTCGGGAGACGCGCCGGACGCCGCGAGCGCGCCGACGGCGCCCCCGACGCAAGCCGACGTCGACGCGAAGAAGGAAGTGGCCGAGACGTTGCGCGCAGACGCGGACTCGAAACGCCGTATTGCGGAGTCGAAACGCGATGACCTCTTGACGTCCATCGGCGAACCCCGAGATCGACGCCTAGCCGAGATCTTCGCGAACGCGGCGCTCGCGGGCGCGTCCGCGATTGCCAAAATCGGCGGCTTACAGCTGGCGGCGGCTGACGAAGACGCCGCGTGCGACGACGCGTTCGCGAAGATGCGACTCGAGGCGAACAAGGGAGCCTGCGACGTCGCCACCTTCGCGGCCGGACGCAAGCGGGCGCTTCTCAGCGCGCGAGACCTTTTGGCGACGTACGACGTTTCCGTGTACCTCGACCCGGCGCAGGTGAACGCCACCGCGCTCGACGCCCTGGTGCTGACCCTCTCGAGCGCGGGGTTAGCGCCCACGACCGCCACTTCGGACCCCGTCTCCGAGCTCGCATCGATCCCGGGTATCGATTCGGGTCTGTTGGCGACCTTCAAGAGCGAAACCGCCGTCGCCGTCGCGGCCGAGGCCGCCGCGGTCGAAGCGGAGGCGAGCGCGGAGGCGGCGGAGCAATCGCTGAGCGACGCCGTGCGCGCCGACGGATCCGGCGACGCCGCGAGCGAGTCCGGTCTCAACGCCACCGCCGGCGCTGTGCCCCCGCCCCCGACCGCCGGCGCTGTGGCCCCGCCTCCGCCGAAAGTGCCCCCGCCTCCGCCAAAACTCTTGGTCGGCGATTACGAGAGCTCGGCGCGGAGAACCGCCTCCGCGGCCCTCGCGGTTCTCGCGGCGTTCGCATGCGCCGCCGCGTGAGCAAACGGTTCGGACGACGCGACGCGCGCTTCCTCGACTACGTATGCATAGCTACTTTATAAATTAGAGTAATAGTCTATCGAGTACGCACACACGTAGCTACGCATACACGCATACACGCATGCACGTACACGCCCGACGCCGCGAAACGCTCAGTCCTCCCCCCCGCTGGCGATTCCCCAGACGACGAAGACGGCGCACGCCGCGGCGTACGCGCCCGCGACGGTCCACGCGCCGGCGCGTCCGAACTCGCATCGGTGGAAGTAAGGCACGACGAACCCGTAATACGACAGCACGAAGACTGCGCCGAACCACAGCAGGAACGCGGTGTTGGGCGCGAGTTGGCTGTCGATTTGCACGCCACGCAGACGCACGAGCACCATGGAGAGCCCCGAGCCCATCGAGAGTTGGCACAGAGGGCCGGCGAGCGCGGCGGTCATCGCCATCTTGACGTAGCCCGCTCTGGCCATCGCGAGCATGGCGCCGAGGTCGCCCGCGCTGGCGCCCCACGCCATAACCGTCGCGCCCAGCAGGGACTCGCGCACGCCGGCGATGCGCCCCGCCGCCTGGAACACGCCCACCAGCTCGTCCGCGCACTGGTGCATCCATATGATCCCGACCACGAACGTCCACGCCTGGATGAAAGGGGAAGCGCGCGGGTTCACGCCCGCGAGCGGGACGTAGGCGTAAACGCAAAACCACGCGGCGGCGGTCCACAGGACGCCGACGGTGACACACGCGCCCGTCCCCGCGGCGGTTTCCAAACGCGACCACGCGCCGGTGACTGTCGCGGCGAACGCGGGACCGAGCGTCAGCGCGGTGGCGAGGTGCGCGCGCGCGACGCGTCCGGGCGCCCGCGTGGTGACCATCGTGAGCGACATGAGCAGCAGGATCGGCGCCGACGCGTACGCGAGCCAGTCCGCGTTTTTCGCGTCGAGCCTTGGCTCTTGATCCGACGCGGCGTCATTCGCGTCGTCGCGGGTTTCGTCGTCGGAGGACGCTCCGTCGTCCTCGTCGCGATCGCGTCCGAGCCCGCCGTGCGTCACCGCCCACCGCCGCAGGGACGCGAGTTGGCCGTGCGTCGGAACGAGCCGCCGATGCGGGCCGAGCCTCGACGCCCCGCGCGGCCTGAAGCCGAGCCGAGCGGACGACGCGGCGAGTATGCTCTCGCCGGACAAAACAGCCTTCGCGCCCACCAGCCGTCTCCGCTCCTCGCCGTCCACCGCGTCGTCGTCGTCGGCGTCCCCGAGAACCGCGTCGCCGTACTCCACGTCACCCACTTGACGACCGTTCAATTCGCCGGAAACGACCCACCTGTTCCCGCCCTCGCGCGCCGATCTGCGTGTTCGCACGTCGGACGCGTCGCTCGAGATCGCCGCGACGTCCGCCGAAGTCGCGGCGTCGGAAGACGCGGACGTCGGCTTCCCGCGGACGGCGCTCGCCTCGAACTCGCGCAGGTCCGCCGCGCTGTCGAAGACGCCCTGGAACGGCGCGGACGCCGTCGACGCCGTCGCGCGCGGGTTCTTCGAAAAAGGATCCCGATGCGAGGACGCCGAGGAAACCGACAAAAGCGCGGTCGGCGCGCCGGGAGGAGACGTCGCCGACGCGTTTCGAGTCATCTCGATGTCCCTGCCGGTGCCGATCACGCCGCCGCCGCCGCCGCCGTCGGCGCGCGGCCGCAACCCGCGCGCGCGGCGACACGCGTCCTCGCCGCGGAGCACGACCCAGACGTACGCGACGTACCACGCGACGAGCGCGAGCGCCTCCGGCGTGGTGACCTCCCCGTCCGCGACGCTCGCCGCGGTGACGACGATCAGACCCCCGTACGCGAGCGCGTCGCGGACGTACGGGAACGCGTCCACCTCGACGACGCGAGTTCTTGCGTCGCGATTCTTGTTAGTATTTCTTTTTCGTCGCGCAGAGGCGTCGCGTGCGCCCGACGCGTCGGCTCCCGGCGAGACGCCTCCCAGCTCGCCTAACACGGCCAGCGCCTTCCCCACGGTGGCGACGAACAGACCGGAGCCGACGCTCTCGGAGATTGCCAGTCGGACGTCCGGCGTGGCGCTCTCCGCGATGGCCGCCGCCTGCGTGAAGATGTCGGGCGCCGCGCCGCCGAGCGCTAGGAGCGTCGCGCCGGCGACGTCCTCGGAGAGTTTCAACCGCTTCGCGATGCGCTCGACGGCGGGCGCGAAGAACCGGTCGGCGACCCCCCCGATCGCTGTGAACAGGATCACAGCCCACACGGTTAACATCGGGACCTTGAGCCAGTGCGGCGCGGCGGCGAAGGACGCCGCCGCGGCGCTTTTGTCGTGCGTCCCGTCGCAGTAGTAGAAGGAGAGGTAATCGACGTCCCCGTGCGCGCACAGGGGGTTCTTGTGCACGTGCGTGCACGCCGCGCGCAGGCTCGCGGCGGCGAACGGGCGGCATCCCAGCGTGTAGTTCACGTGCGGGGGGGCGAACGGCGGCGGGGGAGAAAACAGCGCGTCGCTGCCCGGCGCCTCGGGGGGGAACGGGTAGGCGCTCGTGCCGTTGGACATCGCCTCGCGCGCGCCGAGGCGGCACGCGCGCGATCGATCGACGGACCGCGCGCGCGAACCGACACCGCGCCCTACCGCCGCCCCTCGCGCGCGCCGCGCGTCGAGACCCGTCGACGGCGCGCGCGAGGGACTCGCCGCCGCGAGCTCGTCTCGCGGGGTTCCGGAATCGCGCCCCGCGCGCCTCCGAGTGTCGCGCGCTTCGCGTCTCGGACGAACGCGTCAAATATCGGCACTTCCCGCCGCGACGAGAGGCCGAGTGCCTTCGCGCGACGAGAGTAACGCGTTTCGTGGCGCGAAGCGTGTTGCGAACTTTTTCGGCCGCGGTCACTACTCCGTATTCGGTTTATGACTCGTCGTCGCTCGACTCGCGTTTCTCGCGTATGCCGGACGGGTGCGAAAAAGTCGTCTCGACGAAAAAGAGCGGCAAAGACGTTTCCGCTCGTCACAGTCGACGCGCGCGAGGCGCGGGGAGTCTTCAGGCGCACGGGTGTGTGAAGCGGAGGCGCGCACGGACACGACCACGCGCGCGATGGCGCCCGCGGTCTCGGGGGCGCGCGAGGTGTCGCCCCTGCAGGCGCTGGCGCGCGCGCGCGCGTACTGCGCGGCGGGCGCGCGGGAAACCGTCGAGGCGTTGGACGAAGATGATGCGTGCGTGTGCGACGAGTCCCCCGACGCGGAGGTGCCCGCGGTGCGCAAGCGCGTGCTCGTGCTTCGCGGTGCGATGATGCTGGCGTGCGCGGCGCTCTCCCTGGCGGCGCTCCGGGGCGGGTACGCCGACGCCGCGGGTGGGGACGAGATCGACGGCGTCCGCGTCGCGTAGATGTCGCGTACGAAGCGGGAGTACGCGAGTACGGCAAAGAGCGAGTATGGAGTAGCGCAACGAAAAATTTGTATTACCATCACAGTAGATCAGTCAAGATAAAACGTAGAATTCAGAGCGCGATTGATCATTGTCGAAAAGTTCGGGTTTTTCGACTACAACTGTATTCAATGATCGCGTCTTCGACTTCGCTTGCGCCTGCTCGCGATTCCTGCCAGTTCTCGCGTCTTGCGTCTTCGCGAGCCTCCTCGGGTCTACGCGAAACCTCGGCTGCGCGATCGCCGCGGCGAGCAGACCCGCCCGCGCGACCGAGCCTTCGAAAAATCCAATGCGTCTCCGAACGACGGCGCTCGCGCTTCTCTGCGCGGCGGCCTGCCTCGCCGCCGGCCCCGCGTGCGCGCGCGCGGAGGACCCCGCTGACGCCGCGCCCCCCGGCGAGGTCCCGGACTTCGCCAAGCTTCGCATCGGCGCGCTTCGGCAGATCCTGGACGACCGCGGCCTGGAGTGCCGCGGGTGCGCCGAGAAGGCGGACTTCGTGCAGATGGCGCGCGACAACTACCACCTGCCGGTGGTGGAGAAGCCCGCGGAGACGGCGCGCGACCCGGACCCTTCGCTCTCCGGCTCGGACTCGAAGCCCGGGGACGTGGACATCGACGAGATGATGCGCCAGATGGGCATGAACAACGAAGACACCGGCGATCCGGAGACGGACGCCATCCTGCGAAAGCTGCGCGCGAAGGGGATCAACATCGCGGGCAAGAACGGCATGGGCGGCATGGACATCGAGCAGCTGCGCAAGCTCGAGCAGGCCATGGGCGGCATCGGCGGCGGCGGCGTGGACGCGGGCGGACGCGACGGCGCGAAGCGAAGAAGAGCCAAGAAGCGCCGAGACGAAGCCGTCGACGCCGAAGAGGAGCTGTGATGGTGAGACGCATGAAGTGGACTCGGAGTGCGTTCGGTAATGACTCTACATAAATGTACTGTCTTCCTTCTAACGCAATACCTGCAGTGCACTGTAGACTACTGACGCGCGCGATGAACGACGAACGAAAAAAACCACCGTCCGTCTCTCTCTGATAAACGTCACGTCGGCGCGGCCGTGGTGGTCTCGGCGTAATCGCGCTCGCGTAATTCCCACGTCTCTAGCACGGCGCCGTCGCCGCCGGACAGCAGACGCGCCTGCACGCCGTTGAGGTGCGCGGCGCCGAGCACGGCCACCACGGTCTTAGGACGTAGGGTTCCCGTTCCCGTTCCCGTTCCCGTCAAAGTTTCTGTTTCGACACCGGTCTCGCCGCGTTCGCGTCGCACAGCCTCGCACGTCTCCCGCACGGATTTCGCGAGTATGTCGTTCCGCACCTCCAGCAGCGCCTTGAGGAACAGCCTGGACAGGAACACCACCTCCAGGACGTCCAGGAGAAAAAAAAGAGCGGAAATTGCGTTTTCGGCGCCGCTCGCGACGTAGCGATGCGTCTCGGCGTCCACGCCACCCGCCGGCACGAGGCTCGGGAGGATCGACAACCCGTACACGAACCCTAAAAACGGCACCACCGTTTTCGGGGACTTGATACTCCACGCGAGCGGGTACCTGAACAGCGACAGCGGCATCGCTAACAGCAGACGCGGGTCCAGCGCGAGGTCCGCGAATGTCAACTTGAGCTCGTCGTCTCCGACGCCGACGACTTCGCGTTTGTACGTTACGCTCGCGTCGTCCCACAACCGCCGCCACCCGCCTGTAAACGGACTGGCGAAGTCTTCGATCGTGCTCTTGAACTGTGCTTTGGCGGAAACAGACAGGTCCTCTATGCGCTGGTCGCCGAGCACGACGCGCGTTTTCCTCGGCGCAGCCTCCGTCGCGGCTTGGAACTCGTTGTCCAACAACAAGCGCATCGGACCCCCCTTGGGCTGGAACTTGAGCGTCTTCGCCCAGCGCGTGGGGCACGTCTCCAGCACGACCGCGCCCAGTCTGTCGGCGTCGCCGAGCGACGCCACAGTGGAGGACGCGAGCTCGATGGACGCGGGGTTGTAGTGCATCGTGCCCACCAGCACGACGTCCACGCCGGTGCGCGCGTCGCGGAAACGCAGCGCCTGCCGATGCTTCGAGGGCGTCGAGGGGGACGGGGCGTCCGGGGCGGACGACGCGCGCGCGGCGAGAGGCGCGCGGCGCGACCGGAGGCGACGCGACGGCGCCGTCGCGTCGATGCCGAGACGCGACGCGCGCATCGTCGCGACAGACATCGGGTCTGCGCGGTGGTTGTCTGTTCTGAGGTGCGGCTCGAGCTCCTGTGGCCAGGTTTCAGCGTCACGACGACTGCGGTCGAAAATGAAAACCGAAGTACACGTGGCAGCAGTCTTCCGAGAACGCGGCACACACCATCCGCGCACGTCCGCGTCGCGTCGTCCACCAGTCTCGATGCTCGCTATCGCCGCCTCGCCGGTCGTGGCTGTCGCCGCCTCGCCTCGCGCGGCGCGACCTTCAGCGCGCCGAGCGAGCCCCGCGTCCTCGTCCTCCATCGCGAAACCCCTCGTCCCGGGAGGCGCCGCGTTGTCCCGCTCGCGTCGTGTCCCGCGCGCGACCGCGTGCGCGCCCCGGCGACGAGACATCCGCGCGTTCGCGGAGAACGACGGCCGGGGCCCGAACCCGAACGACGTGGGCGGCGTGGAGTTCGGTGGGGAGATGGTCGGCGTCGGCATCTTCCTCCTGATCGCATTTCAGTTCTTCGTGCTGGCGTTCGTCGACTTCCCGTTCCAGGCGCGGTAGCGCGGCGCGTCGCGAACCGACTTTTCGTCACGCGAGGTCTCGGAGGGAGACGAGACGCGCACGAGGTACGTTACATGTTTGCATACATTTACGCATGAGTAGTCCCAAAAACAGTCTACGTACGGCACATCATCGATAGCGTGAATGAAGACTCATCCGCGCGACTCGTCGAAACGCCTCGCGCGGGCGTTTTGTTTTTGCGCGCGCGCGGAACCGCCGCCGGCAAACGAAAGTCTCCGCCGCGGGACTTCTCGGAGGTGTTCCGTGTGGTTTTTTTCTCGTCCCGGTCGGACGCACACGTCGCGGTCACTGGCGATGACGGCTCTTTCTCAGACGACGCGCGAAACCCGTGCGCGTTCGCCCACAACCCGGGCAAGCCGCGCCACGCTCTTCGCGCCGCCATTAAAAGCGAGAGCCGATGCGAGAAAATTCGCCCGACGACGTAGCCGACAAACGTTCCGACTCTTATGAGCGCCCGCGCCGCCGCGTTCAGAACGCCGGTGAGCGTTCGGATCGCGCGCGCGTCCACGAGGCCCAGGCGCGCGCCGCCCGTCCAGGCGAGGCCGCCCAGGAACAGCGTGTTCGCGGACGACGAAGCGGACGACGAAGCCGGCGCGACGTCCGCGTCGGCGACGCCGCGCGCGCCGAGCGCGAAGAAATCGCGCGCGCCGGCCGCCGCCGAGACGAGCGCGAGGGCGATGAACGCCGCGCGCGCCGCCGTGCGTAGCCACGGGCGGTAATACAAGCCGCACGAGGCCATCACGGTGGCCCAGACGGGTATGCCGTCCTCGGCGAGCGTCAATAAACGCCGCTCGGCCACCACGCGCAAACGCAGCGCTTCCGGCAAGAAGAGGTCGTCGAAGCTCGCGAACACCGTCTGGTCGCGAAACACCTCCGACTCGTGACCGTCGTCGGCGTTCCTCTCGGCGCACGAGTTTGTGGAGGTGTCGGAGACCGACTCTTTCACGACGCGCCGCCGCGAGAGAAGATAGGCGAACGGTCGCGCGTGGAGACCGACGCGGGCGGGTTTCTTTTTCTTTTCGCAGAGGGAATCCTCTTTGGACGTTTCCGGGTGAACGTTTTTTCCCAAAACGCGTTCGTCGTCCCGCGGCGGCGTGCGCGGCGACGGCGCGTCGCTCGTCGAGGACGCGTCGAGGACATCAAAGGCCCCGTCGCAAGGCCTGGGCTTCGCCGTCCGCCAAAGTGGCTCGTCCGAGACTAATTGCTCATACGAAACGTCGGCGGCGAACCGCGAGCGTTTCCGCGCCGAAAAAGTCGGCGACGCGAACGCGTTTTTTTCTTTCATCCTTCCATGACGCCTCGCGCCCGCTCGACCGACGCCCGCGGCGCTCGCGATTCGTCGTCGTCCGTCGACCGAATCGCTCGGCCCCGAGACGCTCGAACTGTCCGTCGTCGTGGTTTTTGCGGCGAAAAAAGCGAGCGCGTCGTCGAGCGCGTCGAACGCGCGTTTCGTCACCTTTCGCGTCTCGATCGCCAGACGCCCGTCTAAGCAAAGCTGGTTGACGTAGTTCAAACCGACGATGTCGTCGTGATCGATCTCGTACGTCAACACGAGAGCACGTCGCGGTCTCGTCTTTCGCGTCGAGGGTGGTGGACGTTTTTTGAGACGCTCTTTACGTAAAGAGTTGAGCACGGAGACGTCGTCGCGCGCGCGCTCGGCGAACGACGACGCGGTTTCGTTTTGTTTCGCGAAGAAAACGCGTTCGTCGTCGGAGACGGCTTCGTTCGCGTCCTCGTCCTCGTCGTTTTCGCCGTATGACTTTTTAGTCGCGCGCTCGCCGCCTTTACTCATCCGCCGGCCGCGCGCCTCCGGGTCGAAGGGAGACATCGGGACGTCGACGCGCAGACGCCGCGCGACGTGGCGCGTGACGAGCTCGGCGGTCCGGCCGAAGGCGGATGCTTTTTTGGCGCGCAGCCGACGCACGACGACGAAGACGAGCCGTCCGGAGCCGAACGCGAGCCGCAGGGAGACGTGCGCGCGCGCGTGCCACGGCCCGAGCGCGAGGCTCGTCAAGGGGAACGACTCCAGCTCGAAGTCGCCGTCTTCGTCCTCGGAGCGCGCGCCGGACGTGAAGCCGTCGTGTGCGGCTCGAGGGCGGCGTCGCCGGCCGGTCGCGCGCGCCTCATCGCCGAACGCGAAGACGGGCGTGCTGGGGGAACGTGCCGTCTCGGGCGACATTCTCGTGCCGACGGGGGAACCGCGTCACGCGAGCCGCAACAGGGGGTCGCTCGCCACGCGCACTACGCGCGGACTCGACGAGGGCGTCTCCACGGTGGCTGGGGAAAACGCGGAGAGCGCCGAGAGCGCCGCGCGCGCGCGCCTCTGGCACCACGACAGATTTCGACGCCTCCGAGACCGTGCGGCGAAACTCCTCGACACGAGTGTCTGCAAATGAGCGATGAGGACGTTTCAACGAACTTTTTCGTGATGATCTTCGGATATTTGGATGTTCCCATATCCCGATGGATTCACGGTTCGTAACCCAAGGTGAAGTTCCATATACTTGATGTAGAACACAAATGTCGAATTTTCCGATCGTAACTGTCGAACGTGCCAAGAACGCGACGCCGCCCACGGACGCCACTCTCACGCGCGCGCGTTCCTCCGCGCCGACCACTTCCCCGCCCGCCCGAACTCCTCCCAGCCGCCAAGATGGGCTGCGTCTATTCCATGTTTTCCAGCGATGCCCCCCCTCCAAAGGAGATATTGCCAGATCCCGCGGCGAACGAGGCGTTCGAAGCCTACTTCCGAAACCTGAACAACGTCTACTTCGACAACTGGCAGGTGTTCAAGGGCGACCCGCACGCGCAACCCAACATTGTCAGGAATGGGGACAACCAACCTGTCGCCGATCCCGACGAGAACCGCTGGCTGTACGTCAAGGGTAAGGGGTACGCCTTTTCCACTCAAGGCAACCCGGGATATATCGTTAGCACGAAGGCTGCGCTCAAGAACTACAAGCCGAATCCCGAGGACGGCAAGGTGGAGAATGAGAAGCTGTGGAGGGTCAAGTTCGACAAGGCGCGGTGCAAGTGCGAGTGGGGCTCGGACTTCGAGGACCCGGACTGCCCGGTTGTGGACGGCTTCTACGTCGGCGACGACATGCACTGGAAGCGGGGTGGGCGGAACGAGGATTACCAGATGAAGTGGCGCACGACGCGCACGCTCGTGTTCAAGTCGAAGGACGAGTCCGCGGCGCCGGTGGAAGTGGTGATCACCACCACCGGCGCGTTCCACGTCAAGATCGACAAGTATTATGCGAACACGGAAAGAAAATCAGGCAAAAAGTCGAATCAGCAGCTGTCGTTCAGCGGGAAATTCTGCGCGCTCAAGTCCGTCGTGACGATCGACGGCCACCCGCCGTTCTCGATCGACCTCACCTCGCACGACCTGAAGTACGAGTTGCCGGGGGAGTTCTCCGGCGAGAAGCTCACGGAGGATGACCACAAGAAGTTTTTAGGGGGCGACAGGTTGAAGTGCAAGGCGCCTTCGTTCAAGACCAAGGTGGAGTCCGGGAAACTCCATTCCGGCATGAAGCTGCTGCTCGCGTTCGTCTTGAATTACATGCTCGTCCAGGACGAGAAGGGACAGGACTCCCTGTCAAACTATAAAGACGGCTTGAACGGAGGCAAATTAGGAGATACGGTGTTCAAGATGGGGCACGTGTTCCCCGCGCGCGGCACCGAATTCGAAAGGTTTTTGGCTTTCTCGACTAGCATCGGTTCGCTGCTCGAGAAGAAGTGCAAGGGATACTACGAGAGCCGCCAGAGGCGACAGGGCTGGCTGTGCCTCAAACACTCGTTCACCGGCGATTTTGTTGTGGCCAAGAGAGACCAGTACCCGGACGTCGCCGCCGTCAAGCTCGAGGGCGTGCAGAGGTATGGGTACTGAGCCTCCTCGTGACGGCGCGAGAGCCACGCA
>ENA-OUOG01001387-OUOG01001387.1-marine-metagenome-genome-assembly--contig:-NODE-1387-length-28430-cov-5.676719_pt1 | contig 28430 bp, 24 predicted proteins | sample MGYA00248635_ERZ508505 | MGnify/ENA primary metagenome ERZ508505 (study PRJEB26176, sample SAMN06267871) | marine metagenome | isolation source: Saanich Inlet, British Columbia, Canada | place: Pacific...
GGGGGGGGGGGGGGGGGGGGGGGGGGGGGGGGGGGGGGGGGGGGGGGGGGGGGGGGGGGGGGGGGGGGGGGGGGGTGTGGGGGGGGGGGGGGGGGGGGGGGGGTGGGGGGGGGGGGGCCGGTTGAAGGGGAGGTGCGGGGGGCTTGGCATCCGCAGCGGCATGGCGTGACGCGGTTGGAGGTTCGGGATGGTGGGGTGTGGTGTTCGTTTGAGGGGTTGGGGTTGGAGGGGGAGGCGCGGCCGGTGCAGGCGACGTTCTTCGGGGAGGAGCCGCGTGGGGCCGAGTTGCCCGAGGCCTGGTCGGGGTGGAGGCAGGCGGCGATGCGCGGGGGCCAAACCGCATGGTCGCGCGCCAAGGCGGACCGCCGTGCGGGCGACTCCGGGCACCCCGCGCTGTGCGGTCGGGGGGACGGAACGCGCTTGGTCATCGAACGGATGAACGGCGAGCGGCTTACCGTATTCGGTTGGACGGACAGCACCGGCGTGGCGGCGGAATGGGCGGTGCGCGGATGGTCGTGGGGCGATTCCCTGCCGTGGGCGCGCATCATGCCGGACGGATTGCATGTTGGCACGGGGACGTGGGCCGCTCCTGGTTCTGCTTCGGACTTGCCGCCAGTCGACGAGTGGGCATGGTCGCTGGAAGAGGGCTACCGGGAGGCGACGGCGCTGGGGGCGGGGCGGATGGCCTGGACCGGATCGCGCACGCCTGAAGGAGTGGCTTCACTCATGGCCGAAGCGACCCCTTCGCAGAACGCACGGGCCGAGCGCACGCTGGGTCGCGTCCGGAACCACCGCTCCGGGAAGCGCATGGACGTCCGTTGGGTGGAGGGCACCGTCAAGGCCTACGAGGGCGAAGCGCTCGTTTGGAGCGTAGCTGTGGGCGGCGCGTTGCTGGGGGGCGTGGAGGAAGTGGATCTGTACCGCAACAACAAGTACCAATGTGCCTTCGCAACGACCGAGGGGCTGCACGTGATCGATGTGCTGGGACGGGAAGTCAAGGGGTTTCCGATCGAGCCCACGAGCGGCGTTTCGGCTTGGTTGCTCGCGGATTACGACCGGAGTGAGCAGTACCGGTTTTTGGTCGCCACGCCGAATGGCATGGTGCTGAATTACCGGGGTGAGGGCGAGCGGACGCCGGGGTGGAATTTCAAGCCGACGGGTGAGGCGATTGCGCATTTGGCCCACCTGCGCATCGGGTCGAAGGATTACCTGTTTGCAGGCCAAACCGATGGCCACGTGCGCCTCCTCAGCCGCACCGGAAACGACCGCGCCACCACCGACGTCCACGTGCCTCCCACCGCACCTCCCGCCTTCCGGCTCGGAGGCAGCATTGCGGGCAGCACCGTGCTGTACATCGGTACCGACGGGTGGGTCGAAGAGCGGACGTTGGGTACGAATGAGCCCGTCGGCATGGACCGGCTCACACGGGGCGTGGCCGTCGCAACCGAAGACGTCGACGGCGATGGAAAGGCGGAAGTGGTGGTCACCGATGCCCAAGGCGCCCGCTCCATTTGGAACCAGCGCAACGAGCGAATCAGCTCAGCACCGAACGGCTGATGACGATGCGCTGCACCTCCGAAGTGCCCTCGTAAATCTGCGTGATTTTCGCATCCCGCATCAGGCGCTCGACGTGGTATTCCTTGACGTAGCCGTAGCCGCCGTGGATTTGGACTGCTTCGACCGTCTGCTTCATCGCGACTTCTGATGCGTAGAGCTTTGCCATGCTTGAGGCCAAATCGTAATCCTCGCCCTGGTCCTTCAACCACGCCGACTTGAGCACGAGCAAGCGCGCCGCTTCGATTTGCGTGGCCATGTCGGCCAACTTGAACGCGATGGCCTGGTGGCGGGAAATCTCCTTCCCGAACGCCTTGCGCTCTTGCGAGTAGGCGAGGGCGAGCTCGTAGGCCCCCGAAGCGATGCCGAGCGCCTGAGCGGCGATGCCGATGCGGCCGCCCGCCAGCGTTTTCATGGCGAACTTGAAGCCGAACCCGTCTTCGCCGATGCGGTTTTCCTTCGGCACCTTGACGTCGTTGAACATCAGGGTGTGCGTGTCGGAACCGCGGATGCCGAGTTTATCCTCCTTGGCGCCGACGAGGAAGCCCGGCATGTCGCGTTCCACGATGAGCGCGTTGATGCCGCGGTGGCCTTTCTCCGCATCGGTTTGGGCGATGACGAGGTAGGTGGAGGCGGAGTTGCCGTTCGTGATCCAGTTCTTCGTGCCGTTCAAGAGGTAGTGGTCGCCCATGTCGATGGCCGTGGTCCGCTGGGACGTGGCGTCGGATCCGGCTTCCGGCTCGCTGAGGCAGAAGGCGCCGATTTTTTGGCCTGAAGCCAACGGAACGAGGTATTTCTGCTTCTGCTCCTCGGTGCCGTACGCCTGCAATCCATAGCAAACCAACGAGTTGTTAACGCTCATGCACACGCTCGCCGATGCGTCAATCTTCGAGATTTCTTCCATCGCCAAGGCATAGGAAACCGTATCCATGCCGGAACCACCGTACTCCGGATCGACCATCATGCCCATGAGACCGAGCTCGCCGAGCTGCTTGATTTCTTCTGCGGGGAATCGTTGCTCCCGATCGCGCTCAATCACGCCGGGTTTGAGTACATTTTGGGCGAAATCGCGGGCGGCGTCGCGCACAGCGATTTGTTCTTCGGTGAGTTGGAGGTTCATTGCCTGCTCGCTTGGGTTAACAAATCCGTTCGTTCGCGAAGATACAGCCCCTCCGACCGTTCGAAGCATGGAAGCCGCACAAACCGCCCCGATCCCGCCCCAAACCGCCATCGGCCTCATGAGCGGGACCTCCCTCGACGGCCTCGACATCGCCCGCTCCCGATTCGAACGCACGGAGACGGGGCGCATCCGCGGCGAACTGCTCAACTTCGAGTCGGTGCCCTTTCCCGACGACCTCGCCGCTCGGCTCCGAGCGCTCTACACGGCGGACGCCCGTGAGTGGGCAGCCTGCGCTGCTGACTTCTCGACCTGGTGCGCCGAGGCCGTCCTCGCCACCGGCTTCACCGCCGACGTCATCGGCTTCCACGGCCAAACCACCTTCCACGAGCCCGCCTCCGGCTTCACCGCTCAACTCGCCTCGGGGGCCCACCTGCATGCCCTGACAGGCATCCCCGTGGTGTGCGACTTCCGCAGCCTTGATGTGGCCCTCGGTGGCCAAGGCGCTCCCCTTGTCCCGGTGACGGACGCCCTCCTTTTCCCGGAAGCGGAAGTGGCGGTTAACCTGGGCGGCATCGCGAACCTCAGCGAGCGCGACAGCCGCCGGGCGTGGGACATCGCTCCGTGCAACCTGCTCCTGAATGGCCTGGCCGCGCGAGTTGGTGAGGCCTTCGACCGCGGTGGCGAGCGGGCGACTCGCGGCCGGGTCATCCCGGAACTTGCGGCGGCGCTCGCGGGCTTGTCTTACCACGGCAAGCCCGCGCCGAAGAGCTTGGGTCGGGAGGACGTCGACGCGCACTGGTGGCCCGTCATCCACCGCTTTGATGACCGGCCTGTGGACGACCTCTTGGCGACCGTGACTGCCGACGTCGCCCGGCACGTGGGCGCCGCCATCGGTCCCCGAGCGGCCCTCATCACGGGGGGCGGTGCGTGGAACGCCCAGCTCATGGCGTGCATCGCCGAATCGCCGGGCCTTCGCCTCCTGCCTGCGAGCCGGGAAATCATCGACGGGAAGGAGGCCCACTCCTTTGCGCTCCTCGCTTGGATGCGCTTACATGGCCTTCCGAACACCTGGGCTTCCGTGACGGGAGCGCTCCGGGATTCGTGCGGTGGGTGCATTTATGGCGACGTGGGGCAGGTTTTGGCATAGACCAACCTGTATCTTCGCGCCGCCGATCAACTCATCGACCATGAAAGACTTGCTCAAGCGCTACGAGGGCCGCAACCCGGAAATTGTATTCGAGTGGCACGACGCCGAAACAGAAGCCCAAGGTTGGGTGGTCATCAATTCCTTGCGCGGCGGGGCTGCGGGAGGTGGAACGCGGATGCACCCGAACCTCGACAAGAGGGAAGTGGAGAGCTTGGCGAAGACCATGGAAATCAAGTTCACGGTGAGCGGCCCGCAAATCGGTGGAGCGAAAAGCGGCATTCGCTTTGACCCGAGCGACCCCCGAAAGGAGGGCGTCTTGCGCCGGTGGTATGCGGCGGTGACGCCGTTGTTGAAGCACTACTACGGCACCGGCGGCGACATGAACGTCGATGAGATCCACGAGGTGATTCCGATGACGGAGGAGTGCGGGGTTTGGCATCCGCAGGAAGGCGTGTTCACGGGGCATTTCCAGCCGACGGAAGCGGAGAAAGTGCGGCGCATCGGGAACCTTCGTCAAGGGGTAAGCCAAATCGTAGAAGACCTCGAACTCTCGCCCGACGTGACCCGCAAGTACCGCGTGGCCGACCTCATCACCGGGTACGGCGTGAGCGAATCCGTGCGCCATTTCTACGACCTGTACGGCGGAACCGTCGAAGGCAAACGCGTCATCGTGCAAGGCTGGGGCAACGTAGGCGCCGCCGCGGCGTACTACCTCGCCGAAGCCGGTGCGTCCATTGTGGGCATCATCGACCGGGCGGGCGGCCTCATCGAACCGGAAGGCATGGAACCGGCGGACGTGCTCGACCTCTTTTTGACGAAGAAGGGCAACACCCTCAACCGCGATGGCATGCTGTCGTTCGAGGAGGTGAACGAGCGGATTTGGGATGTGGCGGCGGACGTCTTCTTGCCGTGCGCGGCTTCGCGTTTGGTAAGCCAAAACCAACTCAATCGCATGATCGCAGCTGGCGTGGAAGTGATCTCAAGCGGTGCCAACGTGCCGTTTGCTGATCCGGAAATCTTCTACGGTTCCATCGCCGAGCACGCGGATCGGCACCTCGCTGTGGTGCCCGATTTCATTGCGAACTGCGGAATGGCGCGGGTTTTCGCCTACCTCATGAGCCACGCGGACGTTGACATGAGCGACCGAGCAATCTTCGAGGACACTTCGGCGACGATTCGCCGTGCTCTTGAGGCGACCCATGCGCGAAACAGCTCCCGCACCCTGCTCAGTGCCGTGGCGTTCGAAATTGCGCTCGAGCAGCTCGTTTGATTTGGTCAGGCGGGACTTCCGCCCGACCTTGAAGGCGCAAAATTGAACCGCACGTCATGGAGTACATCATCCTCGCCGTTTTCGTTCTCGGCTATGTGTTCATCGCCTTGGAGCACACGTTTCACATTGATAAAGCCGCTTCAGCGCTGCTGACAGGGACGATTTGTTGGGGGCTTTTCGTGACGGGAACGGACGTTCCTGCGGAACACCTTGAAGAAGCGTTCAAGCTGTTTTCTTCGGAGCACGGGGATGGGCACGTTCCGCTGTTGAGCGGGTTTTTCGAGCACCGGCTGTTGCACCACATGGAGGAGATCAGTTCCATCCTGTTCTTCTTGATGGGGGCCATGACCATCGTGGAGTTGGTGGATGCGCACGAAGGATTTGCGGTCATCACCGACCGCATCCGGACGACGAACAAGGTGAAGCTGCTGTGGGTGCTGTCGTTGCTCACGTTCTTCTTTTCTGCGGTCCTCGATAACTTGACGACGTCCATTGTCATGATTTCCTTGCTTCGCAAGCTCATCGACGACAAGGAGACCCGGTGGCTCTTTGCGGGCATGGTGGTGGTGTCGGCGAATGCTGGGGGCGCTTGGTCGCCCATTGGCGACGTGACCACCACGATGTTGTGGATCGGCGGACAGCTCTCCACGGGCGTCATCGTCACCCACTTGTTCTTGCCTTCTTTGGTGGCATTGCTCGTTCCGCTGGGGGTGTTGAGCTTCACGTTGAAAGGAGAAGTCACTCGGCCTCGGGTCGTTGACGAGCACGCAGCCGACCCCACGACCCCTGCGGAACGGAACTTGATTTTCACGTTGGGCGTGGCGGGGTTGTTGTTCGTGCCGGTTTTCAAGACGGTCACGCACCTTCCTCCGTTCATGGGCATGATGCTGTCGCTGGGCGTGATGTGGGTGGTGACCGAGTTGCTGCACCGGTCTAAGAACCAAGAGGAGCGGAAGGACTTGAGCGTGCTGGGGGTGTTGCGCAAAATCGACACGGCTTCGGTGCTGTTCTTCCTCGGCATTTTGTTGGCGGTGGCTTCGTTGCAAGAGGCCGGCTTGTTGCTCGCAGCAGCGGGTTGGTTGAGCGATGCGATGGGCAACGTGTACGCCATCAACGTCATCATCGGCTTGCTCTCGGCCATTGTGGACAACGTGCCGCTGGTGGCCGCCTCGATGGGCATGTACGACGTCGCGCCAGCAACCACTGAGGCGACGGCTTTTGCGCACTACTTCGTTCGCGACGGCATTTTTTGGCAGTTTCTCGCGTTCTGCGCGGGAACGGGGGGGTCTGCGCTCATCATTGGATCGGCTGCGGGGGTGGCCGTGATGGGATTGGAACGCATTGATTTCGTTTGGTACCTCAAGAAAATCAGCTTGTTGGCGTTGCTCGGTTACTTTGCTGGGGCGGCCACGTACTGGTTGATGTTCCACTGAGGGGTGGGCGGGTTGTGAACCGGGTCGCGTCGAAAAGAAGGTGACGGGCATCGGATTTGGCTCAATAATTGGTGCAACTTCCGCGTTGCAAACGAGACCAACTTCGAACGACCCCCATGTTGAAATTTCTGATCCAAGCGACCCCCGGACTGACGACGGGTGCAGAAGAGACCGCAGTTGAACCCATCCAGGAGATGGAGGTGAGCATCCTGCAATTGCTGCTCGAGGGCGGCTGGTACATCATGCTCCCGCTGGCGCTCATGTCGCTCATCGCGATGTACGTGTTTTTCGAGCGCTTGATGGCCATTCAACGGGCGTCGAAGGTGGCGCCCGATTTCATGGACAAAATCAAGGACTACGTTTCCAGCGGCAACTTCGACAGCGCCCGCAACCTCTGCCAAGGCAGCGCGACGCCCATGGCGCGCATGCTCGACAAAGGCATCAGCCGCATCGGCAAGGACCTCAAGGACATCAGCGTGGCGATTGAAAACATCGGGAAGCTCGAGATCTACAACCTTGAGAAAAATTTGAGTTCGCTCGCCACGGTGGCGGGCGCTGCGCCGATGGTGGGGTTCTTGGGAACGGTCATCGGCATGGTGAACGTGTTCCTCGACATGGAGCAAGCGGGAACGGTCCGGGTGGAGGACATTTCGAGCGGAACGAAGCAAGCCATGATCACGACGATCGTGGGGTTGGTGGTGGGGATTTTGGCCTACATGGCGTACAACCACCTCGTCAGCAAGGTGAGCAAGGTGGTGCACAAAATGGAGGCGTCGTCAATCGAATTCATTGACATCCTTGAAGAACCCGCGCGATGAACCTCGGGCAACGGAATAAGGTAAGCGTAACGGGCAACATGTCGTCCATGACGGACCTCGTGTTCCTGTTGTTGATTTTCTTCGTCATCCTTTCGACGCTGGTGTCGAACGGGGTGAACGTGGAATTGCCGAAGGCCAAAGGCACGAACAGCGTTACGGCTAAGATGACGGTCTCCATCATGGCCGATGAGTCCTACTACGTCAACGGCGGCGCAGTGGCCAAGGCCGACCTCGAATCGCTTTTGAAAGTGCGGATGGCGGACTCGCCGGACAACGTCCTGTACCTGCAAGTCGACGAGTCCGTTCCCACCGGGGCCACGGTCGAGCTCATCGGCATGGCGAAGGCGAACGAATGGAAGGTGATGCTCGGCGCATCGCCCGCAAAAAAATGAGTGCATGAACCGTTCCCTCGAAACCCTCCGGCTCCAGGTGGAGCGCGTCCACCAGCGGCGGGCTGCCGGCATTTCGCTGGCGCTTTTTCTCGCGGTGGTGGCGTTGTGTTTCTTCCTGACGGCGTATTCGATTTCGATTCCGCCTCCGGGTGATCAGTACGTGGCGGTGGGTTTGGCCGATTTCGGTGATGTGGACGCGGCGGCGGGCGAGAACGAGACGGAGGTCCCGTCCGAGGAGATGCAGGAGGTGGTCGAGGAGTCTGTGGCGAGTTCCGAGGCCGTGGAGACACCGCCAGTGGAGGAGGTGGTGACCCAAACCGAGAGCGAAGTGGCCGTCCCGACCTCCCCCGACCCTGTTGTGGATGAGCCCGACACGAAGCCGGACGAACCCGAACAAACCGTCTCGACGGCCCTCTCCAATCGGCTCAATGCCTTGACCGCCGGCGGCGGCGGTTCCCAAGGAACGGCCTCCGAAGGAACGGGCAACGAGGGGGATCCTGAAGGCGACATGTTCGAATCGGGCACGACCGTCGGCAACTTGACCTTCGGCATCAGCGATGGGGGCGACATGCTCGGCCGTCCGCAGCAAGAAAAAGATCCCTCAGCCACGGGCGTGGTGCGGGTGAAGTTGATGGTCGATCCCGACGGCAAGGTCATCTCGGCTAAATACGACCCCGAGCACTCGACCTTGACCGATTCCTACCACATTAAAATCGCCCAAGACGCGGCGCTGACGGCCACGTTCACCCCCAACCGGACCGTGCCCCGCCGCACGGCCTACATCGAATTCCATTACGAGCTCGAATGACGTACGCCCAAGCGTTGGAGGTGCTGTTCACCCAGCTCCCCATGTTCCAGCGCCAAGGCCCCGCGGCCTACAAAGTGGACTTGGACGGCACGTGGCGCGTGCTGGAAATGCTCGGCCGGCCCGATGAGGGCCTGCAGGTCATCCACGTCGCGGGCACCAACGGCAAGGGCACGGTGTGCCACTTGGCAGCGGCGGCCTTACAAAGCGCGGGCTACCGCGTGGGCTTGTTCACTTCCCCGCACCTGAAGGACTTCCGCGAACGCATTCGCGTCAACGGGGCGTGCATTCCCGAGGAGGAGGTCGTGTCCTTTGTGGAACGCTACGAGCGGGAATGGGCAGAGGTGGCCCCGAGTTTTTTCGAGTTGACCTTTGGCATGGCGCTCGCGCATTTCAAGGCGTCCGCGGTGGACGTGGTGGTGCTCGAGACCGGCATGGGCGGGCGATTGGATTCGACGAACGTGTTCCCGCAGCCGCTGGTCACGGCGGTGACGAACGTGGGGTGGGATCACCAGCAGTTTCTAGGCCAAACCATCCGTGCCATCGCCACCGAAAAAGCCGGAATCCTCAAGGACGGCTGCCCCGTCGTGGTCGGCCGCATGCGGCCCGAAGCCCTTTCCGTGGTCCACGAATACGCCCTGCGCCACGCCGCAGAAGTGTACTCCGCCGACCTCGAAAACGAACCCGCTGCACCTTCCGCGGTCTTCACCGAAAACCGGGCGACGGCCCGCGCCCTCTGCCGCGTCCTTGCCGCCCTTCCCGGTTGGCACCTCCCCGAATCCGCCATCGCCACCGGGTTCGAACGCTACGCCGAAATCACGGGCCAACGCGGCCGTTTCGAATGGCTGCCCCCCACGGCTTCAGGCGCCCGCGTCCTCGCCGACTGCGCCCACAACCTCGACGGCCTCACCGCCCTCGCCGGGACCCTCGCCACCTTGGAATGCGACCGCCTCCATATCGTGTACGGCACGGTCGCGGACAAGGACATGGCGGAGATTTGGCCCATCCTCCCGGCCGCCACCTACTACTGGTGCGCCGCCGACATCCCACGCGCCCGTTCCGCCGCCGACCTCGCGGCCGAAGCCGCCCAACACGGCCACCACGGCGCCCACTTCCCCTCCGTCGCCTCCGCCTACGAAGCCGCCCGCACCGCAGCCGCCCCCGCAGACCTCGTCCTCGTCATCGGCAGCATCTTCACGGTCGCCGAAGCCCTTCCGGACGACCGGTTCACCCCTTGATGAGGAGGGACTGACCGGTCATCGCGTCCGGCTGGTCGATGCCCATCAAATCCAGTACCGTCGGCGCCACATCGGCCAAAATCCCATCCAGAACCCCCGTCACACCCTCGCCGATCACAAACACCGGCACGGGATTCGTCGTGTGCGCCGTGTGCGGTGACCCGTCCGCATTCCGCGCAAGGTCCGCGTTCCCATGGTCCGCCAAGATCACGAACGCATACCCCTGCTGCCGCCCGGCCTCCACGACCTCCTTCAAGCACGCATCGGTGGTCTCCACCGCCTTCACGACCGCCTCGAATACGCCCGTGTGCCCCACCATGTCCGGGTTCGCAAAGTTCAGGCACACGAAGTCCGGATGGCCCGCCAGCAGCTCCGGAACGATGGCCTGCACGATGTCCCGCGCGCTCATCTCCGGCTGCAGGTCATACGTGGCCACCTTCGGCGAGTGCGCCATCATGCGCTGTTCGCCCTCAAATGGCTCCTCCCGCCCGCCGTTGAAGAAGAACGTCACGTGCGGGTATTTTTCGGTTTCGGCGATGCGAATTTGCTTGCGCCCAGCCCCCGCGATGACTTCGCCCAGCGTCGCTTCGAGGTTCGGTTTGTCGTAGATGACGTGGACGCCTTTGAACGTGTCGTCGTAGTTCGTCATCGTCACGTAGTGCACCGGGAGTGGCGCCATGTCCAAATCCGGAAACGCTTCCTGCGTCAACGCCACCGTGATTTCGCGGCACCGGTCCGTCCGGAAGTTGAAGCAAATGACGACGTCGCCCTCCTTGATGGTGGAATCGATGTCCCCGACCGTGAAGGGTGCGATGAATTCGTCCGTGATGTCGTCGGAGTAGTACGTTTCCACTCCGGCAATGGCCGAATCGAAGTGGCCGCCTTCGCCTTTGACGAGGCAGTTGTAGGTTCGGGCGATGCGCTCCCAGCGCTTGTCCCGGTCCATGGCGAAGTAGCGGCCGTGAACCGATCCGATGCGCCCGCCCGTTTTCGCCAGCACGGCTTCGAGGTCCGTGAGGTAGTTCACGGCTTGGCGGGGTGCCGTGTCGCGGCCATCGGTGAAGGCATGCACCACGAAGTCGTTCAGTCCTTCGGCGGCCGCGGCCTCGCACATGGCATGGAGGTGGGCCTGTTGGCTGTGCACTCCGCCTTGGGAAACGAGTCCCATGAAGTGCAACCGACGCCCGCCTTCCTTCGCGAGCTGGAGCGCTTCCTTGAACACCGGTTCTTCGGCTAAGGTGCCGGATGCGACCGCGCGGTCGATGCGGAGGAGGTCTTGGAAGACGACCCGGCCGGCGCCGATGTTCATGTGCCCGACTTCGCTGTTGCCCATTTGGCCAGCGGGAAGTCCCACGTGCTCACCGTCTGTGCGGAGGGTGGCGTGGGCGGCTTCTTGCCAAAGCGAGTCAACAAATGGCGTGTGCGCGACGTGTACGGCGTCGTTGGCGTCTTGCGCTCCGATGCCCCAACCGTCGAGGACGATGAGTGCGGTCTTTTGTGTGGTCATGGCTTCAATGGAATCGTCGTGGTAATGCGGGTTCCGCCTTGCGGGCTGGAACCGATTTGGAGCCGGCCTTTGTGCATGTGCACGATGGCTTGGGCGAGGTACAGGCCGAGGCCGGTTCCTTCGGTGCTCCGTTTGACCTCGTCTCCGAGGCGCCGAAAGGGCTGGAGCACAGTGCGCCGGTCGGCGGGTGCAATGCCCGGGCCGGCGTCGTCCACGTGGACGGTCAAGAATCGGTCGGAAGCATTGAACTGAACGCCAACGGGAGCGTCAGAAGGGCTGTATTTCAGGGCGTTTTCGATGAGGTTCGTCCAGGCGAGTTCCAACGCTTCCACGTCGCCGATGGCGAGCCCTTGCGGTTCGCTCTGGGACGTGAGGTTCACCTGCCGCTCGGAAAAGGGTGGCACCCGCAGTTGGCGAATGCACCGGCGGAGCACTTCTTCGATGTCGTACGCTTCGGTGTGTTCCACGGCGGCTCCGCGGTGGACGCGCGCGCTCTGAAGGATGGCGTTGATGCGCGTTTCGAGCCGACCGAGGGCGGCTTGGGCGTCGTCGAGCAGGGAAGCGCGGTCGGCCTCGCTGAGCTTCGCTCGTTGCAGCGTTTCATAGGCCAAACGCATCACCGCAATCGGCGTCTTCAATTCGTGTGTCACGGCGAGCATAAAATTCCGCTCCCTAGCGGCCTGCAGTTGTTCCCGCTCGCTGATCCGCCAGATCGACCACAGCCCCCACACCAGCAGGGCGAGGAAAACGGCGCCTTCCCCTGCGATCATCCATTGGAATCGCTCGAAACCTGTTTGGGCCATATCAGCTTCCTCCACGCCCGTGAGCGTGCTCAGATCCCGGTACTTCCCGCGCAAGCGAATCAACAGGCTCGCCCACCAAACCAGCTGGAAAATGACGTACGCGGCCAACAGCGCGAACAACCTCCGGGTAATGGGACGAGCAGAAGACATGCCGCAAAGGTACGGGCTTATCCGAGCCGCACCGCCCGCCGGAACGGGGTCAATCGCGATCCCTCCACCAGCCAGCCGCTGCTTCCGCAGTCCACAGCAACGGTCCATTCTGAACTCAGGGTTTCCCAGGCGTGCCACATGCTCGGCGACCACCGAATGTCGTCGCACACCAGGGCCGTGGGCCGATCGCCTCGGCGCAACCAGGGCCGCAGGAGTTCCACGTATTCCCGTAGCGCGGGACCGTGGTGGTGCCCGTCGATGAAGATGAGGTCAAACCCGGGGTGTCCCTCCGCGCGCCACGTCGCCATCAAGTTCGGCAGGAGGTCGGCAAAGGTTCCGACGTGTCCTTCGATGCGTCCGGCACATCCGGTTCGTTCCCAGCCCGATCGTGCCGCAGCGGCCAGCACCGGGTCGGCCTCCAGCGTCGTGACGTGCGCCCCGGTCCGCGCGAGGTACGCCGTCGTCACCCCCAAACACGTCCCCAACTCCAACACGCGTTCCGCTCCAACCGCTTCGGTGAGCCGCGCAAGGCGTCCCGCTTGGCGAGCGGACTTCAGCGCCGTGCGCGCCACCTTGCCCACGGTGCGCGCTCCGCGGACGCGGCTTCCCGCACCCGCATCCGGCGCCGTCAAAGGCGTGGAGTCCCGCTCGAATGCGCGCCTCAGCGATTCCAGGTCCTCCTGCCGCATGGGCCGACGCACCGCCTCGAACCAAGCAAACAAGTGCGGCGGATGGGTCAGGCGCCAGCTTTTTGCCTTCCATCCCCACCGCGCCCACGCCCCCAACTGAAAGAAGAAATCCCGCGACATGGGTGCAAGTTACGGGGGCTTGTTGTAAATTTGCTGTCCCTTGCAGCGGCAAGGACGTTCGGGCGATTAGCTCAGTTGGTTCAGAGCACCTGCCTTACAAGCAGGGGGTCACTGGTTCGAGCCCAGTATCGCCCACCCAGCCTCCGCACAGCGGGGGCTTTTTTTATGGCCGAAACGCAAAACGCCCCAGCGCGGTGGCCGGGGCGTTTTCGTGCGATCAGCGAACCAAGGTCACCGAACCGTGGAAGGTTTGGCCATCGGAACGATTGAACACATAGAAGTAGGTTCCCTCGGCTACGGGTTCGGTGCCCATCCGACCGTCCCAACCGCCTTTGTAGTTGGCGTTCTCGTAAATGAGGTTGCCCCAGCGGTTGTAGATGGCGATGCTGGAGCGCGGGAATCCTTCGATGCCTTCGATGACGAAGGTGTTGTTGTGCTGGTCGTTGTTCGGCGAGAAAATGTTGGGGATTTCCGTGTCGCAGGCCACGACTTCGATGTAGAAATCGGTTTGGGAGCCGCATTGGTCGGTGGCGAGGACCCAGAGCCATCCGTTGCCAAATCCGGCTTGGAACTGCCCGGTCGGCGCTACGAACGTCACCAACGTATCGAGTGCGGCATCGATGTTCACGAGCACGGAATCGCCCGGGATTTCGGTGAACGGGTCGATGTCCAGGTACTGGTAGGTTTGGAACGTATAGCTGCCGGTTCCGCCTTCTATGGCTGCGGCGGTCTGCACCCCAGTGCACACGTCGATGGTTTCGGAGAGCAGGGCGGGGTAGCCCGGCACGACGATGGTCCAGTTCGCATAGGCGGTTTGACCACAACCATCGGTCACTTCCACGGACACGTTGCCCGAGTTGTCGAAGTTGTACACCTCCGAGTCGTCCGATCCGCCTGTGGACGTGGGATTCGAAAGGTAGTCGCCTACAAACCATTCGTAGCTGTACGGCCCCACGCCGGTGACGATGACCGAGCTCATGGTCACGTCATCGCCCGGGCAGAAGGGGTCGTTTTCCTGGGCAACGTCCACGTCCAAGGGCGGAGGGAGTTCGAACCCGATGGTCGCTTCGACCTCGTTGCCGCAAACGTCCGTCACCACAACAGTGGCGACACCGGCTGTTTCCGTTTCGATCGTGTTCGTGGCGAGGGTATCCGTCGGCGAGGTGTCCCACAAGAAACCGAATGGACCGTAGCCCGTGATGGGATCCACTGCCAGCGTGGCTTCGCCATTGCAGATGCCCACGGGGGTGTCATAGTCCAACGTGATGGGTTCGGGGTCCATCAGCACGAGCGTCGCCGTCCGCAGCACACTATCGCCACAGAGGTTGATGTACATGTAGTCCACGATGAGGGTTTCGGGGCCTTCGGCAATCCCATCGTCGATGAGGATGACGGGGATGTCATAGGAAGTCTGGCCTGGCCCCATGACGATGATGGGGTCGATGTATTCGTAGTCCACCCCGTTTTCAGCAGTGCCGTAAATGGTCAGTTCGATTTCCTCCTCGAGGTCCGTCAAGGGGCGGAGGACAGTCAACAGGGCTTCGTTGCAGGATTCGACCACGGTGGTGTCGCCCAGGAACACCGCGTTCCCGCTGACGGAAGCACTGGCAACCAAGTCCACCGAGTTCGATCCAAACGAACCGCCTTCGATGAACACCGCGCTGTCATATGCCGAATCGCCTGCGTCCGCGATGGCGATTTTCAGGTGGTAGGTTTGGCCACATTCAACCTGAGCCTCGGCGGTCAGCTTGACGGTGAAGCCATCGAGCTGCGTAGCGAGCGGATCGTTGTTGTTCGCGTTGTCGATGTAGAATTCCGTGTTGTTCATCCAATCGGGCGAAACCTGCGCGCAGTTCGACGCGGTGCCCGAACTGCCTACGGTGCCGTTGTTGACCGAGTTGATGGTCACGGGGATGTCCGTTTCTGGGATGATGGCCAAATTCACCGCGTTGTTGGAAAAGGGTCCGCTGATGCCCGGCCCGCTCAGGAAGAAGCCGAATGCGTCGTTCACGCTCCCGCACACGAATTCGTTGTATTCGTCCGAACCAAATGAGTAGAAGAACTTGATGGAATCACCCGAGGGAACGAAGTCGAATTCGAGGACGGCGGCATCGTTCGTGCTGAAGGTGCTCAAGGCCGTGAGGTCCTCGTCGCCAACGCCGAAATTCCCGCCACCGGTTGTGGAACTTCCCGAGTCGTTGGGGCCGATGACGTTGGAACAGGAACCGGAGGCCATGATGAGGCCTTCCTCGATGAGGATGTTGCTGCCGTTGTTGGCAAAGGATCCGATTTGGTCCAAATCCCCTGAAAACGTGATGTTGCTCACTTCAACGCCTTCGCCCAACAGCACTTGCGTCACCACCTCGATGGCGGTCAAGGATTCATCCACAGTGATTTGCGCCCGCAGTTGCAGTGGGAGGGCCAAGCTCAGGCAGGCAATGGCCGAGAGGATGCGAGGGTTCATGAAGGTCGTTTTGATGACGGGTCAAACTTAAGTCAGGATTCCAAAAGTCAGGAATACCTTTGCAACATGAACGAGACGCTCATTTCCGTCCGGGGGTTGCGCAAGACCTATCGAATCGGCGAACAAGTCGTGCACGCGCTCGATGGATTGGACCTCGATGTGGCGCAGAACGAATACGCGGCGCTGATGGGGCCGTCAGGCAGCGGGAAGTCCACGCTGATGAATGTCTTGGGCTGCCTCGACACGCCCACGGCGGGCACCTATCGGCTGAATGGACGGGAGGTGGCGGGGATGACCGCGGATGAATTGGCGGACATTCGGAACCGGGAGATCGGATTTGTGTTCCAAACCTTCAACCTCCTGCCGCGTTATTCGGCGCTTGAAAACGTGGCCTTGCCGCTCATCTATGCTGGCGTGGGTCGGGCAGAGCGCGAGGCGCGGGCGACCGAGGTGCTCGAGCAGGTGGGGTTGGGCGATCGGATGGACCACAAACCGAACGAACTGAGTGGGGGACAGCGGCAGCGGGTTGCAGTGGCGCGGGCGTTGGTGAATCGGCCGAGTTTGATTTTGGCCGATGAGCCCACGGGGAACCTCGATACGGCCACTTCGATGGAGATCATGGCGCTGTTCGCCCAAATCCACGAGGCGGGCAATACCGTGCTCATCGTGACGCACGAGGAGGACATCGCTGCCTGCACCCAACGCGTCATTCGGTTGCGCGATGGAAAGTTGGATGTGTAACCCTGCGACGGATTTCCCGTTGTTTCTTTGTAGTCGGGCGTTGGGCCCGTTTTCTGCCTTCAACGATTGAACTTGAACATGACACGCGAACGCATTGTGAACCTTCGTGACGAATCCCGGGTGGGGGAGCGCGTCACCGTGGCCGGTTGGGTCCGGACTTTCCGCAACGACACCTTCATCGCCCTCAACGACGGGTCGTGCCTCGGGACGTTGCAATTGGTCATCGACCGGGAGGCCACGCCGGAAGCCACGCGGAAGCTGATCACGACGGGGGCGGCGCTCCGCGCCGAGGGCGTCATCGAGGCGTCGCAGGGGCGCGGGCAAGCGGTCGAGTTGAAGGTGGAGGTGCTCGAAGTGTTGGGTGGGGCGGACCCCGAGACGTACCCGATGCAGATGAAGAAGCACTCGTTGGACTTCCTGCGCGAAAAGGCGCACTTGCGCTTCCGGACGAACACCTTCGGGGCGGTGTTCCGCGTGCGGCACGCGCTGAACTTTGCGGTGCATCGCTTCTTTACGGAGCGCGGGTTCTTCCAAATGCACACGCCCATCATCACCGGATCGGATGCCGAAGGGGCGGGGGAGATGTTCCGCGTCACGACACTCGATGCGGACAACCCGCCGCGCCGGGAGGACGGCAGCGTGGATTTGTCCCAGGATTTCTTCGGCAAGACCGCGAACCTCACGGTCAGTGGGCAGCTGGAGGCCGAGCTCGGGGCCATGGCACTCGGGCAGGTGTACACTTTCGGGCCCACGTTCCGGGCAGAGAATTCGAACACGTCGCGCCACCTGGCGGAGTTTTGGATGATCGAGCCGGAGGTGGCGTTTGCGGATTTGAAGGACAACATGGCGCTTGCGGAGGACTGCTTGCGGAGCGTGCTCGCGGACGTGCTGGCGGGGTGCGATGAGGATTTGGCCTTCCTGGAGAACCGGGAAATCGAGGCGGAAAAAGGACTTCCGCAGCAAGAACGCCACGAGCAACCGCTGCGCGAACGGCTCCGCGCGGTAGCCGAAACCCCGTTCCAGCACGTGAGCTACACGGAGGCCATCGAACTCTTGAGGCAGTCGAAGCCGTTCAAGAAAAAGCAGTTCAAATACCCCGTCGAATGGGGCATCGACCTGCAATCTGAGCATGAACGTTGGCTCGTGGAAAAGCACTTCAACGGCCCGGTCATCATCACCGATTACCCCGCCGCCATCAAGGCCTTCTACATGCGGGCGAACGAAGACGGCAAGACGGTCGCAGCGATGGACGTGCTCGTTCCCGGCATCGGCGAACTCATCGGCGGCAGCCAACGCGAGGAGCGCTTGGACGTTTTGCAAAAGAAATGCGCGGACTTTAACATTCCCGAAGAGCACGTTTGGTGGTACCTCGACACGCGGCGGTTTGGGTCGGCAGTGCACAGCGGCTTCGGAATGGGCTTCGAGCGCCTCGTCATGTACGTGACGGGCATGGGCAACATCCGCGACGTCATCCCGTTCCCACGGACCCCCCAAAACGCCGAATTCTGACGCCATGCTGAAGCAGAGCCTCCAACAGAAGCTCCTCCAAAAGCTCTCCCCGCAGCAAATTCAGTTGATGAAGTTGCTGCAGGTTCCCACGATGGAACTCGAGGCGCGCATCAAGGAGGAATTGGAGGCGAATCCGGCGCTGGAGGAGGGCGGCGAGGAGTGGGAGGCCGATGAACTCGGAGAAGAGGCGACGGAGACTTCGGAGGCGATGGAGGAGTTCGATTTCAGCGAATACCTCGACGACGAAACCCCGGATTACAAGCTGAGCGCGAACAACCACAGCGCCGACGACGAGGAGCGCTCGGTGCCGTACGCAGGCGGAACCACGTTCCGGGAGTTCCTGACGACCCAGTTGGGTTTTCTCGTGCGCGATGAGGAGCAGCGCGAGCTTGCGGAGTTGGTCATCGGGAACCTCGATGAGGCGGGCTACTTGCGCCGCGACATCGAGAGCATGGTGAACGATTTGGCCTTCACGCAAGGCATTGAGGTCGAGCCGGAAGCGTTGGAGGAGGCCTTGTTGGTGGTCCAAACCCTGGATCCCGCCGGCGTGGGCGCCCGCGACCTGTGCGAATGCCTGCTCCTCCAACTCGATCGCAAGCTCGAGGACCCGCACCTCGACCGCGACCGGCGCTGGGCACTCGGTGTGGCCTTCCGCGTCATCGACCGCCAATTCGAGTCCTTCTCGAAAAAGCACTACGACCGCATCATGAAGCGCCTTGAGCTCTCTGAAGACGAGCTCAAGGACGCCCTCGATGAGATCCAAAAACTGAACCCCAAGCCCGGTGGCTCCGGTTCCGACTCGAGCCGGGGCACGGCCGCGGTCGTCGTACCGGATTTTCTTTTGGCCGTTGAAGACGACGAAATCCGGCTGCAACTCAACCAACGCAACGCCCCGGACCTCCGCATCAGCCCGCAGTACAAGGAAATGATGCAAACCTACGCGAGCGGCGCAAAGACCGACGCCGCCAGCAAGGAAGCCCTCGCCTTCGTCAAAGCGAAAGTCGACGCCGCCAAATGGTTCGTCGACGCCGTCCGCCAACGTCACGCCACCCTTTCCACCACCATGGAGGCCATCGTGGAACACCAGCGCGAATACTTCCTCACGGGCGACGAAACCGACCTCAAGCCCATGATCCTGAAGGACATCGCCGACCGCATCGGCATGGACATCAGCACGGTCTCCCGCGTGGCGAACTCGAAATACGTCGCCACGCCCTACGGCACCTTCCTCCTCAAGAGCTTCTTCAGCGAAAGCCTGACCACCGAAACGGGCGAAGAAGTCAGCTCCCGCGAGGTCAAAAAGATCCTCTCGGACGCCATCGAAGCCGAGGACAAGCGCCACCCCCTGACCGACGAAAAACTCGGTCGCCTCCTTAACGACAAAGGCTACAACATCGCCCGCCGCACCGTCGCGAAGTACCGCGAGCAATTGGGCATCCCCGTAGCCCGCATGCGCAAGGAACTGTGAAGGGACCGCTGTGGGCACGCGTGGTTTCGACGGTCGGGCACCCGCTGCTCATGCCGCTCTACACCCTCGCGACGCTGTTCGCGCTGAACGATTTCCTCCAAGCCCACCCCGCGTCGTTCCTGTACTTCGGCTTCATCTTGCTGGTGAACACGCTCGGGGCGGCGATTTCGCTGTACTTGCTGTTTCGCCGCGGCTTCATCGGCGACCTGGAAATCCGCGTGCGCGCCCAGCGGACGTGGCCGTTCACGCTGGTCCTGGCGTATTACAGCATGACCTTGTACTTGGTGGCGTCCGATCGTTCGGTGCACACGCCGCCGGAATTCGTCGGGATGCTGCTGGGGGTTGTGGTCTCGATTGCGGGGGGCATCGTGGTGACGCGGTGGTTCAAGCTGTCGATGCACGCGATGGCCGCGGGGGGCGTGGTGGGCGCGGTGTTCGCGTTAGGCCAAATCCAATTCACCTCCCACTTCCCCATCCTCGCCTTTTGGATTGCCGCCGCCGGCCTCATCGGCGCCTCCCGACTCGCCCTCCAAGCCCACACGGAACGCGAAATCTACGCCGGCTTCCTCTGGGGCGCGCTCGCCATGTACGGCTGCGTCCTGCTCAGCGCGTGACGGCCTCCTGCCAGCGCCACGCATCCGCCAGCGCCTCCTCCAAGCTCCGCTCCGTCTTCCACCCCAAATCCCGCCACGCCTTCGAAGCATCCGCGAAGATCGCCACGACATCGCCCGCCCGCCGCGGCCCCATCGCATGCGGAACGGCCTTGCCCGTCGCCCGCTCAAACGCGTCAATGACCTCCTTCACCGAGGCGCCATTCCCCGTGCCCAAATTGTACACCGACACCCCCTCAGGCGCGCGTTCCAACGCCGCCACGTGCGCCCGCGCCAGGTCCACCACGTGAATGTAGTCCCTGATGCACGTGCCGTCGGGCGTCGGGTAGTCGTCCCCGAAGACCGTCAGCGGCTCGCGCAACCCCGCGACCGCTTGGGTCAGGAAGGGGATGAGGTTGTTCGGCCGACCGATGGGCAGCTCGCCGATTTGCGCACTCGGGTGCGCGCCGATGGGATTGAAATAGCGCAACAGCGTCGCGCTTAGCGCGGGATGCGCGGTGTGGTGGTCGGTGATGAGCCGCTCGCACGCTTGTTTCGTATACCCATAGGGCGATTCCGCGGTCCGAATGGGAGCCGTTTCGTCCACGCGCGTGGTTTCCGGCTCGCCGTAAACGGTGCAGCTGCTGCTGAAGACCAAACGCCGGACGCCGTGCGCCGTCAACGCATCGAGCAAGACCGCTGTGGAACCGATGTTGTTCAGGAAGTAGGCCGTGGGCCGTTCCACGCTTTCTCCCACCGCCTTGTAGGCCGCAAAGTGGATGGCGCCGACGAACGGTCCTTCGGTTTGGAACACCCCCTCGAGCGCTTCGGCATCCGTGCAATCCACCTCGTGGAAGGCCACCGGTTCGCCCACGATCGCGGCCATTCGCTTCAACACGTCTCGGTTCGAATTGGCCAAATTGTCCACCACCACCGGCCGATACCCCGCGGCGATCAATTCCACGGCGGTGTGCGATCCGATGAAACCTGCACCGCCGGTGACCAGCACGTTTCCTTTGCTCATGCGCCTAAGTTACAAACCGAGGTTGCTGAATGGTAAAGGTTTGTCCGCCCCCGTCGATTCCATGCGGCTTGAAGTAAATTTGAGGAGAATGGATTGGAAAAAGGAAGACGTAAAGGCGTTCGAGGAACGCGGGTGGACGGTGGAGGAGGCGGAGCAGCAGGCGATGCAGCTGCGCGAAGGGCATCGAGTGCGACGGGTCGAAGGGGCTTGCACGTTGGGTTCAGGGGTGGCGCAATGGTCCGAACGCGAGCGGCAGGAGCGGGTGGAGTACGCGCGTGAGCAGGTGCGTGGGGGGCGGCAGGTGGCGGGTTTTGTGCCGGCTTCGGGGGCGGCCACGCGGATGTTCAAGGACTTGCATCCGCCGATGAGGTCGGAGGTTGCGGCGCAGTTGGCTGCGGTTTGGCGATCGCTGCCGTTTGCGGGTCAGTTCGCTGAATTTGAAGGAAACATCGGGCAGTTGGCAGGCCAAATCTTGAGCCGCTTCGCCGCACTGCCCAAAGGCGAAGTGCCCTTCTTCACGGATGCGTCGGGCGCCCCACAGACGGCATTTGAAGCGCATCACGGGGAGTGGCAGGCCTTGGGTGGAGGCCCCCTTGTGTTCACCGTTCCGCCCCCTTTCCGGTCCGACCTTCCCATGCGGTATGCGGATTGGGTGGACGTTCGGTGGGAGGTTCAGCATGCTTCGACGGATACGTTGGCTTGGAATCCAGCGCGCGATGAGGTGGCGCGCAACGCTGAAGGGGCACTGCTTTTTCGGCCTGGCGGCCACGGTGCGTTGGTGGAGAACCTCGCGTCGATGGAGGTGCCTGCGGTGGTGTTGCGGAACATCGACAACGCCGTCGATTCCACCCGTTACGACGAGCGCAACGCCTGGCGCGCGGCCCTGATCGGCACGTTGTGGCACCTGGAAGACGAACGCGCGGCGCTGTGGGAACGGTTGCGCCGGGGTGAGCCCGAAGCGGATGCTTCGGCTTGGGCCTGGCTGAGCCGGTTCGTTCAAGGCGCCGATCGCCCCAGTACCCTCGAGCAGTGGCGATACCACCTGAATCGGCCCGTGCGCGTTGCGGGCGTGGTTCCCAACACGGGCCAGCCTGGAGGCGGTCCCTTTTGGGTTGCCGATGTGGACGGGTTTTTCCGGCCTGGGATCGTGGAGGCTGCGGAGTTGCCGGATGGAAAAGTCGCGGCAGGCACCCACTTCAACCCGGTGGATCTCGCGGTTTCCTTCCTGGGCCTTGAGGGCGCACGGCTCGACATTCGCGCCTTTGCGGATGAGCAGGCGTTCTTCACGGCCGAGAAGGTGGTGGGCGGTGTGCCCCTCCGCATCCTCGAACGCCCCGGCCTGTGGAACGGGGCCATGTCGGGTTGGCTCACCCGGTTCGTGGAACTTCCTTCCGAAGTGTTTGCCCCAGTAAAATCCGTTTTCGACCTCGCTCGCTGAAACGAAAAAAGCCCCTCCACGAGGGAGAGGCTTCCTTGGTTAAGCGGTTTTCAAGTGACACGGGATGCTCAGTTCTTGAGCACGGTGTAATTGGTCACGTTGGTCCCGTTGAGGATGCGCACGGCGTAGACGCCTGGCAATAAGTCGTATCGAGGTTGGATGGTGATGCGCTCGCCCCACTGGACATCGGAGCGCACTTCGCGGCTGATGACGTTGCCGCTCAAGTCGGAGAGGATGATTTGCGTTTCGCCTTTCAATGCTTTCGTGAACTCGATGTTCAATTCGCCTTGGAACGGGTTGGGGAACGCGATGAAGGAGTCCGCAAGCGGGTTGTCCGTTGAAGAACCGTCGTCGTAGGTGTTCGGGATGTCCACGCGACCCGTGTTGGCTTCTTCGACGTTGCGGTCGGTTTGGCCGATGGCGAACTCGAGTTGTCCGGCCAAGTACCAGCCGTCCATGGAGAACGTGCCGTCCGATTCACTCGTGCGCACCGCACCGAGCTTCACCCGGCAGGAGCCGCCGCGCAGGGCAATGCTGTACTCCACGCCTTCCGTCACCAGCACCGGCATCTTGATCTTGATGAGTCCGGTTTGACCTTCGCGAATTTCAACGGTGTTGTTGACCAGCAAATCGCCTTGCGGACCGTACAATTGGACGCCCAACTCGTTGAATTGAGGAGATTCCAAAACGTTGAGGTACAACGCCTGCAACATGCCGTTGCTGCACGCCCGGAAGGTTTGGCTAGCCGAAGTCTCTTTGATCCAAATGGAAGAGGTGCCCACGTCAGATTTCGTGATGCAGTCGTGCGAAATGCCGTCGAAAATGCTCGGTTCTGAAGACAAAGCCGATTGGGCATTCGCGTTGACGGCCCAAGTGACGAGGATCGCCACAACCGCCAAATAAGAGAAGAACGTTTTGAGGTTCATGACTGAGGGATTTAATTCATTTTCAGTTTCGAACACCTTTACGGAAGGGCCTCCGTGAAAGTTTCGATGAAAGCAGAAAAAAATCAGGTCAATCCATCAACGTTCCTGACGCAGCAAGGGATTGCGGGAGTGAAAAAAAACCGATCAGCGCAATTCAAGCACCCAATCCGGCTCGAGGTGGTCCTCCTTTCGGTCGTTGGAGCAGATGAGCGTGGTGGTTCGGGGTCGGATGGTTTGCAGCAGTTCACGGTACCAATCGATGCCCCGCTGATCGAGGTTCGCGCACGGTTCGTCCAAGCAAATCAGCCCGGACTCGGTGCCGAGGGCGATGGCGAGCTGAACGCGCTGCCGCATGCCAGAGCTCAAGGTCCGCAGGGGCTTATCGAAAGCGTGCGCAATCCCGGCAGCCTCCAACGATTGAAGCGGATCAAATCCCGGCCACCACGACCGAAACCGCCCATGGAAGGCGCACGCCTCCCGAACTGTCAGGTCCGGATGCAAGGACGCAGCAGGCGCCATCAACAAGGTCTGCAACACCAATTCGTCCCGGCGCTGCCAATCCCACGCTTCCAATCCAGCGCTCCAAGTCAACATTCCGCTCGTGGCCTGCAACGCTCCCGTGAGAATCCGTCCGAGGGTGGACTTCCCGCTCCCGTTCGCCCCGCGAATGACCCCGTGCTCCCCGGCGTTGAACGATCCCGACACGCCCTGGAACACCCACCGATTGCCGAACCGATGTCCCAAATCCTGCGCCTCAAACGCAATGGGGGTCACAACGGGCCGCGGATGACGCCCTTGTCGCTGCTCGCGATGAACGCCAGCACCGTGTCCTTGTCATCGCTCGCCGGGAGTTCGGCATCCGCGATTTTCAGGGCTTGGGTGAGGTTGCCGTTTTGGACATAGAGGGTCCGGTAAATGTCCTCGATGCGCAGGACGCGGTCGTGCGAGAACCCGCGCCGCCGCAATCCGATGCTGTTCACGCCGATGAACGAAAGGGGTTCGCGGGCGGCTTTGATGAACGGCGGGATGTTCTTGCGAACGAGCGATCCGCCTGCAACGAATGCGTGCTGGCCGATGGTGACGAACTGCTGCACGCCGACCATGCCTTCGATGATGACCCAGTCTTCGATGGTCACGTGTCCCGCGATGTTCCCGGAGTTCGCCACGATGACGTGGTCGCCGAGGAGCGCGTCGTGGGCGATGTGGGTGTAGGCCATCAACAGGCAATCCGAACCGACGGCCGTGCGGTTCCGGTCCGAGGTGCCGCGGTTGATGGTCACGCATTCGCGGATGATCGTCCGATCGCCCACTTCGGCGGTGGTTTGTTCTCCCGCGTATTTCAAATCCTGGGGGATGCCGCTGATGACGGCACCGGGAAAGACTTTGCAGTCCTTGCCGATGCGCGCGCCGTCCAGCACCGTCGCGTGTGGACCGATCCATGTGCCATCTCCGATGACAACGTCGGCGCCGATGTAGGCAAAGGGCTCAATGTGCACCCCGGAGCCGATCTGGGCGGCGGGGTCGACGTGGGCGAGGGTTGAAATCACGGCGTCAAGTTACGGCGGAGTCCGCGGTTAGGGCTGCTTGGCGATTTGGGCCAACATCTCGGCTTCGGAAACCAGCTGGCCCCGGACAAATCCGCGGCCGCGCATGTTCACCAACCCCCGGCGAATCGGCGACAACAGCTCGAGGTGGAAGACGATGGTGTCGCCCGGCAGCACCTTCTGCTTGAAGCGCACGTTGTCGATTTTCATGAAATACGTGGTGTACTCCTCCGGGTTATCGACGCTGCTCAGCGCAAAAATCCCGCCGACCTGAGCCATCGCCTCCACCTGCAACACGCCGGGCATCACCGGGTTGCCCGGGAAGTGGCCCGTAAAGAACGGCTCGTTCATCGTGACGTTTTTCACGCCCGTGATGCTTGATTCGTTCATCTCGAGGATCCGGTCAACGAGCAGGAAGGGGTAGCGGTGCGGCAGCATCCGGCTGATGTCGTTGATGTCGAGGATGGAAGGCCGTTCGGGGTCGAGGTTCGGCAGGCCCGCTTCCGCCTTGATGCGTTGTTTCAACAGCTTGGCGAAGGCGACGTTGCCCGCGTGTCCCGGGCGCGCGGCGAGGATGTGCCCCTGAATGAAGTGTCCCGTCAAGGCCAAATCCCCTACGATGTCCAGCAACTTGTGCCGGGCGGGCTCGTTGTCAAACCGCAACGGCGTGGTGTTCAGCACGCCTTTCGACTCCACGTGCATTTCGAGCGACGATTTGCCCACGAGGTCGGCGATTTCGGCCAATTCCGAGTCCGAATACGGCCGCTCCACCAGCACCACGGCGTTGTCCACGTCCCCTCCCTTGATCAATCCCTCTCGCGCCAAATTCGCCACTTCCTTCAAAAACACGAACGTTCGACACGAAGCAATCTCCTCAGCGAACTCCTCCATTTTGTACATGCTGGCATGCTGCGTTCCCAGGACGGGCGAATGGTAGTCCACCATCACCGTCAACCGGAACTCCCCATCGGGCTCCGGAACGGCGAGCATTTCCACGTCCTTTTCGGTGTCCTCGAACGCGATGTTCTCCTTCAAGGTGAAGAACTTGCGCGGGGCGTCCTGGTCCACGAAGCCCGCTTCCAAGATGGCCGCCACGAACGCGCGCGCGCTCCCGTCCATGATGGGGATTTCTGGGCCTTCGAGTTGGATGAGCACGTTGTCCACTTCGCAGCCGTAAAGCGCCGCGAGGATGTGCTCCGTGGTGTGCACCTTCGCGCCGTGCTGTTCGAGCGTGGTGCCGCGCTGCGTGCCGACGACGCGGTCGACATCGGCATCGATGATGGGCTGGCCCTCCACGTCAATGCGCTGGAATTTGTAACCGTGATTCGCTGGCGCAGGCTCCACCGTCATGCGGTTGAACTCGCCGGTGTGCAGGCCGATGCCTTCAAAGGTGATGGCCGAAGCCAAGGTCCGTTGTGAGGTGTGCATGGTGTCGAGCGCTCGCGGTGGGTCTTACGAGCGGAGTTGATTGAGTTGTTGTTCCAAAAGGGTCACCCGCTTGAGCAAGTCTTCGCGCGTCATTTTCCTCACGGCCAGCTGCTGTTTCTGGAAGTCCTTGATGGGCAGGGCAGGTGTACCTTGGTAGATGGCGTTTTCGCGGGTGATGCTGGCGGCAATGCCGGTTTGGGCAGCGATGCGTACGCCGTCCGCAATGCGGAGGTGACCCGCGATGCCGACTTGGCCGCCGATCATGCACCGGGCTCCGATGTGGGTCGATCCGGCGATGCCGGTTTGGGCGGCGATGACGGTGTGCGCCCCGATGGTGACGTTGTGTGCCACCTGAATGAGGTTGTCGAGTTTCACCCCTTCCTCCAAGCGGGTGGCCCCGAGCGTCGCGCGGTCGATGGTGGTGCCGGCGCCGATTTCACAGCGATCTCCGATGATGACGTTTCCCGTTTGGGGCACCTTCTTATACGTGTCATCTTGTTGCGGGGCAAATCCAAATCCATCCGCACCGACGACCACCCGCGGGTGCAACACGCATTCTTTGCCCACCACACAGCGGTCCATCACGTGCACGCCCGAGTGAAGGACGCAGCGTTCTCCCACCGTGACGTTTCTCCCGATGTGGACGTGGGCGCGCAATTCCGTACCGCGACTGATGCGGCTCCCCGCCTCGATGACCACATATGGGCCGACCGAGCATTCCGCGCCCAACTCCGCTCCGGGCTCAATGATGGCCGTCGGGTGAATGCCCGATGCACGCCCCTCCTCGTGGCTGACCAACTCGAGCAACTTCCCAAAGGCCACGTACGGATCCGCCACGCGTATCAGCGTAAGGCCTTGGGGCAGGGCACGGGTGGGCTGAAAGGCCTTCGCCACCACCGCCACACTGGCCGCTGTGGTGTACAGGTGCCCTTCGTAGTCCATGTTGGCCAAAAAGGTGACCCCTCCTTTGACGCCTTCCTCAATCTTGGAAAGTTGGTTCACCTCGACTGCGGCATCCCCGTCCAGGGTTCCTTCGAGTAGGTGTGCGAGTTCCGCAGCGGTGCGTTGCATGGGACAAAAATAGAACGACTCCACCGGTCAGCGGGCGAATTCGGCCCGGGTTTTCGACCAAATCCTGAGGAAATCCTCCTTTTTCAACGGCTCGTCCCAGCGCGGCTGCCCCCAATCGGCCAACCAAACTTCCAAGACCACCCCATCGCGGTTTTTCTTATCGTGCAACATGGCGGCCCAAAGTGCATCGGGCTCGGCCTCCGGCAACGGCGTTGAAGCAAGCCAAAACCGCAACCGCTTCACCGCCTCGTCCGCCTGCTCTTCCCGCAGCCCAGCCCCCAACTCCACCGAGGCGCGCAACGCAAAAGCCATCCCGAATCCCACGGCCAACCCATGCGCAATCGGTCTGCCTGCTTCCAACGCCACCGCCTCCAAGGCGTGGCCCACCGTGTGCCCAAAGTTCAGCGCCTTCCGCATCCCCCGCTCCTCAGGGTCCGCCTCCACCACCCGCAGCTTCACGCGCGCCGAATCGGGAATCCTCGCGGCGACTCCATCCAGCGACGCCGTTGCGTGTGCCCATTCGACCGAAGTCCCACCGTCGATGTAGCAGTGCTTCAGCATCTCCATCCAGCCGCTGAGCTGCTCCTCCTCCGGAAGGGTTTCGAGCCAAATCGGATGAATGCCGATGGCGATGGGGGAGGAGAAGGTGCCAATTTGGTTCTTCAATCCCTCGAAATTGATGCCCGTTTTCCCACCGATTGCGGCGTCCACCATGCCCACGATGGTCGTGGGGACCAGCGCCACGGGCATCCCCCTCTTGAAGGTGCTCCCGATGAAGCCCGCGGCATCCGTCGTGGTTCCGCCGCCGAAAGCGCACAACAGGGTGTTGCGGTCCGCGCCTGCCTGCATCAAGGCCCTCCACGCCATGCCGATTGAATTCATGTTCTTTGCCTGCTCACCTGAAGGCAACGTGCAGGTGCCAAGGAGGGTTGCGGACGGCGGCAGCCAACCCGCACATCGCTCTGGATCAATGCGCTCATCGCGGATCACGAAGATCCGGGAGTAGCGCGCGATTTCACGGGCGAAATCGGCAGGTGTTGTTGATATTTTCATTCACATAAACTTGAATGGGCAAGCTGAGCGGCCTTGAATGGGCAAAGCTAAGGCCCGTCCAACGGATCGAATGGGGCAAAAAAAAACCCACCGGAAAGGTGGGTTTCTGTGGTACTACCGGGATTCGA
>ENA-OUOG01001388-OUOG01001388.1-marine-metagenome-genome-assembly--contig:-NODE-1388-length-28424-cov-4.853600_pt1 | contig 28424 bp, 20 predicted proteins | sample MGYA00248635_ERZ508505 | MGnify/ENA primary metagenome ERZ508505 (study PRJEB26176, sample SAMN06267871) | marine metagenome | isolation source: Saanich Inlet, British Columbia, Canada | place: Pacific...
CGAATCCGACGACGCGACCGAGGACGTAATCAATCGTGAAGAGTCGGTTTTTTTTGGCTTCGCGATTGACTCTTCGCCAAAGTCGTCGTCGTCGTCGTCGCTCGCGAAGGGCTCGCCGTTATTCGTCTCTTCGGTTGTTTCCTCTTTCGCCGCGAACGAGGCGCTCTTTTCGGTCGGCATGGCGTCCACGGTCCACCGCTCGTTGACTGAAGAAGCGTGTGTGTTCTTTTTAATACGTTTCGTGTTGAGGTAAACATCGCGTTTATCGCGGAATCGCTGGAGCTTCGCCTTTAGACGTTTCTCGCGTTGCGTTTCTCGCTTAAGAACATCCTCGTCCACGCCCACGGCGGATGCGAACGCCGAGAGCGCGAGTCGGACGTACGCGGGGCTGACGTACCCCCGCCTCTTCATCCACACCAGGTCGGAGGTGGGCAGGAACAGCCACCAGTTGGTGACGGTGAGCATTGTCACGGCGAACGGCACGCTCCAGTCGAGCAGGAGCGCCAACGCCGTGCCCGCGACGACCGCGAGCGCGGCGCCGACCGCGAAGTGCGCCTGGCGCCACACGACGCGCATCACCGCCAGCCACGCGCGGAACAAGAACCCGGCGACGGAGACGGACAGTCTGGCGAGGCCCAGGCCTGCGCGGAGCACGCTGCCGATCAGCACGGGGCCGTCGTCGGACGCCATCGCGGCGGCGGCGGGAGACGGCCGCGCGCGGTGGCAGTGAGCGCAATCGTGGCTTTCGAGCAGGTGTTACCTAACTTCTCGACCGCGACGAGAGAGGTGAAAAAGGTTTTATTCCGCGCGTCTCCCGGCTTCGCGGACCAGACTTCACATCACCGGAAGGAGGGTGGGGCTCAGAGCGGCGCTGGCACGGTCGCCTTTGATCATGGAGGCGTTTCTCAGGTACAACGCGGGAGCCTCGCCGCGCGCCTCCTGATCGCCCTTTCCCGCGCCGGAATCTCCGTTTCCCAAAGTCCCCGACTGACCTCCGACCCGTTCGCTTCTTCCGCGCTTCTTGTCGCGCCCATCCGCTCGTTCGTCCCTTTCAACGAATCCGCGCAGAGACCTCGGGCTCGAGGAGTACTACCCCCGGTTCATGGCGCAGGGCTTGGACGACGTCGAGGAGGCGCGCACCTCCAGGACGCTGGACAGCGTCCTGGAGACCGTCGGCATGGACTGCAACCCCGGGTAGGTCGTCGCCCCGAGATTTCGAGATTTCGCGCATCACACCCATCGCTCTTCGCGGGAAGAACTTTTTTTTGTGCCGACTCCCGAGCGAAACATGCGTTCCGTCGACTTCTCCTCGCGCGCCGACGACGGAGCGCGTCGCGACCCGTCACGACGCGTTTCACTGATGGTACCCTTAACCTTAACTAACCTTAACTAACCTTAACGCACCTTAACGCACCTTAACGCACCTTAATGCATTAACTCGCCTTCGTTCGAAAGGCACGTCTCCAAGTTTAAGCGCGCGCTCGCGAAGTTCGAGCTCGGCGACGCGACCGGGGGATCCGACGCCGACGGAGACTCTCCGTCGCGACGCGTTAAAAAACAAAAAACGTCCTCCTCCTCGGGAAATGATCCCGCGCTTACACTCGACCCCGCGGCGGCTGTGCGCGCGGCGATGGCCGCGGCGAAGGCGCGCGGCGGTGGGGTGGTCGGGGGCGGCGACGCCGTGAAACGCGCGCCGGGTTCGAGTTCCGGCGGTCCGGGTTTTTACGGCGGCTCTAACACCACCGCGCGACTCGCCGCCGCGTCGGAGGCGGAGGTGTTGGAGATTTTGTCGCGTTTCAAGGCGCGTGACTTTTTGAGTCTTCTCGGCTTTCCCGGCGCGCCCGTGGACGATCGCGGGAAGTGCGACTGGAAGACGCACCCGGTTTCCAAACCAGGCGACGTCGCGTTACGCGCGAAGCTGCTTACCCTGAGACTCGACCCGAGTTTGCCGGGCGCGCACTCTGCGGCAAGGGAAGCGCGCGACGCGGTGGCGTATGTTTTAAAACAGTTGGACGACAAGGAAACCAAGAAAGAGATCCTCACAAACGCCGTTCGCCGTCGCGTCGAACAAATGCGTCGCGAGAACATCGGGGACGTTCGCGGGGGGTACGTCTCCGTGACTGGCGTGCACTACGCCGCGGGCGCGGCGGCGGCGCAGGTGTCCGATTACAAAGCCGACGACGCGGGGGAAGGACCCGCGATGAACCCGGCGGCGAGACTACGAGCCGGTCGTTCGGCGGTTGAGAAGTTTGGCGTCGGCGGCGACGGAACCGAGAACCGATCCGTTCCCGTCGACCGCCCTGACGACGTCGACGGTCCAACCGACGTCGGGACGCTCCCTCGGCGTCCCTCGGCGACCGCAAAGGCGGCGAAACCCAAGGTGGACCTGGGGAGCATTCGGGACAAGCTCAAGAAGAAAAAGGCGGGGCCGCGGTTCATGTAAGGTTGTCGAACGTTTTGTTTTATCACGCGCGGTGTCACCGGTGGGAGTTCGGGTATCCTTTCGGCGCCCGTCGCGCCCGTCGCGTCTGTTTGTCGTCAGGAGCTCTTTCACGCACGAGTCCATCAACCGCCGAACCGAAGCTTCTTTTCGCAAACCTCACCTCTCTCCTTGGTAGTACCCACGGTACCGCGACATTTTCTACGACAACACTACCACACTACTACGCGTCTTTCTGCAGCTGCTCGAGAATTTTATCCACCCTGTGCCGCATCACCGGTTGGCCTCGTTTGTTTTTCTTGCGAAACTTATCTCGCGTCGCGTCTCGACGCTCAAAAAACGCTTTCTTCGCCGCGTTCTCCTCCGCCCACTTCTCACGCAACGCCGCCAACTCACGCTCTCGTTCCTCACGTCGAGCGTTTTTCTTCAAACCCTCCTTCACGGCTTTGTTCCAGCCTTTGTTCGAGATTTTCCCCGGTTTGTTCGATGTATGAGAAACGATCGTGTCCTCCGCGTCTTCCTCCGGAAGCGCCTTGGTCTCTTTTTCGGTATCCGAAGGCTCTTCGTCTTCGTCCGCGTCCGCGTCCGCGTCGCGCCGCGCCGGAAACACGACGTTGTCGCGAAACGCGTCGTCGTCGTCAGACGCACTCGGGTCGTGTGAGAATTCAGTCGTGGAAATCTGTCGTCCCCGCTTCCCGCGCCCGAAGCCGTCGTCTTTTGGCAAATCCTTTTCAAATTTCTCCAGGCGCGCGGCGTACTTCTCCGGGTCGAACGCGTCGTTCACTTTAACGCTGTCCCCTAAACGTTTTTCGATTTTTCGATACTTGTTCACCTTCGCCGCGGCTAAGTCTCGTTTCTTCTGTAACACGACGCGTTTGTCGTACGTGCTCCGCTTAGCGCGCGAAAAAACATCGAGCGACAACGCCGACTTGGTTTTGCGTTTCTTTTGCGTCCTTTCGCCGTCGTGTGTTTTTTTGCCATCATGATGGCGATTTTTGGACAGCGCGGCGGTTCGGTCTGCGCGCCGTGGAGGGGAAAGGGGAGAGACGGGGTTTGGACGGAGCCGCGTCACACAGGTCAGTCCTCGTGCGCGTCCGACGATGAAGAAGCCGTGGAGAGAATGACGCGGGCGCGCTCACGGACGCGCGTCGATAATGCGACGAACGCTCTCGGTGATTCCGTCGGCGGCGAGAAAATAAAATGCGCGCGGCGGCGGGCGCGGTCGAAAGCACCCGGAGACGGCTCGACGAGGTCCAGACGTGTGGAGGGTTTCGAGCCTCCGAACACGTACCGTCATCCCGCGAGTGGTTAGGCATGCTCGCGGCCTCGAGCTCGCGGCGGACGTCGCCTCCGAACGCGGTCCGCGCGCGGCGCAATGCGGGCGGCGGCGTGTCGGAGCTGCCGACTTTCATCACGGCGTTTCCGTGTGCGTCCGGGGAAAAATCGCGGGCGGGATTTTTTTCCGGGCAGCCTGCCAGCTTTCCAGGCTGCGTGCTGCCACGATGAAAGGACGGCAGCACCGACTCTCCCTCCCTCGCGCGCCACTCTCCCTCCCGCTTCCGGTCCTCGGTCGGTGTCGAGCCGCGCATCTCCGCCATGGAGTCCATTCGCGAGACCCTCGAGAAAGCCGGCGGCGTTCCCGAGTCCGCGCGCGTCGCGATCGACGGCGGAGTCGACGCGGTGGTGCATACCTTGTCCAAGCAGGTGGCCGTCGCCGCGGAGCACGTCGCCGGCTACGCGGACGTCGCGAGCGCGCACGCGGACGCCGCGTCTTACCGGCTTAAGGAGTACGAGGACCGGTTCTTCCGCGTCCCGACTTTAACCGTTACAAACGCGGTGACGAGTTACCCGTACCAAACCGCGGCCGGCGCGCTGGGCGCGTCGCTTCTGATCGTCCCGGCCACGAGGCGTTTGTTCGTAAAAGCGCTCCTGGGCGCGCGTTCCAGCGAGGAGGCCATCTTCAACCGCGCATCTAGAGGCGCGGCGAGCGTTAAGGACTCCGTCGTGGCCGCCGAGAAGGAGCTGAAAGCGTTGCGGGACGCCGCGGTCGCCGCGGAGGTGGAGATGCTCCGCGGGCGGACCTCTTTGGAGCGCGCGGCGAAGGGACTGAAAGCGCTGTCTAACCGGACGCGAAAAGACGCGATCGCGGTGGAGGACGCGCTGGATGAGTTACGTCGTCTGCCGTCGGCGGCGGCGGTTTCGGCGCGCGCGGACGCGGCGATGACCGCTAACCAGGTGGCGAAGGTGCGACGGGGCGTGGACGCGGCGTTACAAAGCGTGTGGCGCGCGGGCGTGCAGATTTGATTTACATGTACAAATAAATCGTGAAAAGCCGAAGTTCATCGTTGGAAGTGGAAACACGTCTTCGCCACATCTCCACGCACCCACCCGCTCGGTACGCCCCGGCTCTGGTGCCATGCCTCTCCCCGCCCCCGCGTCTCTGCGCGGGAAGGTGGCCATCGTCACCGGCGGGTCGCGCGGCATCGGTCGCGAGGTGTGCCTGGCGCTCGCGCGTCAGGGGTGCGACGTCGTGGTCGCGGCGAAGTCCGCGACGCCGCAGAAGACGCTGCCCGGCACGATACACACCGTCGCCGCCGAGATCGAGGCGGTCGGCGCGAGCACCGGCGCGCGCGCTCTCGCGGTGGTGTGTGACCTGCGCGACGCGCACGCGTGCGAGGCGTGCGTTGTCGCCGCCGTGAAACGCTTCGGGCGCGTGGACATCCTCGTGAACAACGCCAGCGCCCTGTGGTGGCACGCCATCGAAGACACGCCGGTGAAGAAGTACGACTTGATAAACGCGATAAACGCGCGCGGCGCGTTTGTCATGGCCAAACACTGTGTACCGCTGATGAAAAAAAACGGGTGGGGCAGAGTCATATCCATGGGCCCGCCGTTACCGAAACACTTCAAACAGTTAAAGAACAAAACAGCGTACTACGTCAGCAAGTGCGGCATGTCCATGGTAGCGCTCGGCGTCGCGGCGGAGGGCGACGGCGTCGTGTTAGGCAACGCGCTGTGGCCGGCGACGGTGGTCGAATCGCTCGCGTCGGAAAACTTCGCGCTGGGTGACAGACGCACGTGGAGGAAAGCGTCTATTTTAGCGGACTGCGTGTTGCAGCTCTGTTCGGACGACGTCACGAACGGCCGAACGCTGATCGACGATGTATACCTGCTCGAGCGCGGCGCGCGTGACGAAGATCTGAAAAAGTACCGGTGCGACCCGAACGTCGAGCCGCCGCGGCTTTTGGCCGAGTCAGAAGAGCTTTCGGACGACGCCGGGACGAACGGAGATTGGGACGTTCGAAGAGGAAGCGTCAAGGCGCTCAGGGAAGACAGGGCGAGGAGTAAGCTGTGAAAGGGAAGGATTCCTTTAGTGTGGGTATTAGTCTCTATCGACGCGCGCGGAAGCGTAGTTACGTAGTTACGTATTAATACTAGCTAGGCTTACTACGCAGGGCGCCGGTCGTTTTCGCGCGCAAAAAGACGTTCACGGAATATTTCCACCCTGTGCCTCATCAGTCGTCCCCGCGCGAGAACCTCGACGCGCGCGCACTCGTCCGCGATGCTCGCGAGCGCGCGCTCGTTTCGCGCCGCCGTCACGGTGTCGCCCTTCGCGTCCCAAACGTCCTCTGACCGCGTGCCGGTCGCGTCCGTCGGTTCGGTCGGCTTCGCGAAGAGAAGACGCCCTGGTCTCTTACCCCGACGTCCGTCTCGCCTCGGGTCCGCGTCCGACGCGGACGCGTCCCCCAAAGGCTCTGCCGCGTCCCTTTCATCTGTCGTCGACCGCCTCCGCGCCGCCGCGGGCACGGCGAACGGCACGGATCTGGACTCTTCCGGCGAGGCGAAGGTGAAGGCTCTCATCAACGAGCTGGTCGCGCGAGACGATTCGTTGCCGAACCCCGCGGCGATCGACCTCGCGAACACGAACTGGGACTTGGTGTACTCGGACAGTTCCGGGAACAGCTCGGGGAAGCTCGGGCCGTTCGTCGGTAAGGTCGAGCAACGGTTCAAAGACGAACCGTCATCGGGGAAGTACGAGAACATCGTAAAGCTGGGGCCTCTCACGCTGTCGCTCGCGGCGGTGGCGGAGCCCCGGGCGGAGAAGAGCAAAAAAAACGAATCGCTGCGGGTCACCTTCGTCGACCTCACCGTCTCCGCGTTCGGAAGGCAAGTGCTGACCAAGCCGTTCCCCCCCGGCCGCGCGGGGACGTGGCGCATGGCGTACGCCTCCGAGAAAGTCAGGGTGCTGTACACGAACCAGGGCAACGTCTTCGTGCTGACGCGAAGCGCGAACGAATGATGATGCGTTTCGACAACTTGAAGCCTCTACTCCGCGTCGTTAATTACCATTCTCTTCGTCTAAAAGCCGTTCGGGTCCCTCCCGGTCAAACGCGCCGCGCTCCGCGCCTCCGACTTCCCCCGCGTCGCGCTCGTCCAAGTCCTCCGTCTCGTCGTCGGAGAAGCCCATTGTTTGGCGGTTCAAAGAACCGTTCCCCAAACGCGTTTCATCGCCATCCGTCGCGTCGTCCGCGAGAAGATTTATCTCCGCGTCCTCCGCCGGGGGGTCGACGTCTTCGGGCTCGACGAGACCTTCGTTTACGTTTAGGACGACGGCGGTGCCGTCGCCGTCCACGACGCACAGCGAGACACCGATTTTCGGAACCGCGTCGCCTCGGAACAACAAAGAGGCTTCTGCTTCTGCGTCTTCCTTTTCTTTTTCTTTCGGAAGGTCTTCTTCTTTGCCTTCGCGTCGCCACGCGTCGCCCAATCGCGAAAGGTTCCGCAGCGTCGCATGCGACACGCGCGCGACGCGAGTCGCGACTGGGACGATCACCGCGCGACTTCGTCGTTCCTTCGTCGTTCGCTTGTCATCTATGTTTTCGGTCACGTCGTCGTCCGTTGTTTTCGTGGCGTCTCGAGAACCCACCTTCGCCGGCTCGCACCGCAGGTAGTAACACGACAGCTCCGGGTGGTAAAACGGATTGACGTCGAACCACAGCCCGCTGCGGTGCAGCGAGACGTACGCGTCGTAGCACTCCGGCAGGGTCGCGAGGCGCGCGTTGAAGTGCGACGTGGACGACGGCGGGTTCGAGCGAGCGTCGTCGCTCGAGGCGATCGGTCGGTCGGTCCCAACCCCGTCGCCGCGCGCGGTGACCCGCGCCGCGAACGCGTCGTACGTCTGCATGCCGCCCCGCGCGGGCGACACTGATTCGTCCGCGACGTCGGCGGCGTTTTCGCCGAATCGACCCGAGTTCGGAGTGGGCACCTTTCCGATTGTTCCGAGTCAGCCGTTGGCACCCTCGGCTCAGGAACCGAGTACCGATTTCAAAACGCAGCTGCGGGTGTGCCTCCCGTCGTCACACGCGCGGGCGCACACCGGTCGACGGTTCGCGGCACCAGACACGCCCCTGCGCCGCACGCGTTAATCGAGCCGCCTCGCCGCGCGCGTTTCCGAGCTCCGACCTCTCGACGACGACGCGATGTCCTCGTCCGTCGCGATGCCCGTCGCACCCGACGCGCTGAAGAGGGCGGTGTACGCCCGGCGCGACCACTTCCTGGCCCACGTCGCGACGCTGACCATGAAGCAGGCCAGGCGCCTGATCGAGACCGACCTGGGGCTGGACGCCAAGGCCCTGGACGAGGAAGCGACGAAAGCCGCGGTCGCGAAGTACGTCGACCGCGTGCTCGCCTCGGGCGACGGGCCACCCGAGAATGTGGCCGCGGCGTCCAAGGAGAACCGCGCGCCCGCGGCGACGAAGTCGCCCGCGCCCGCGAAGCCTCGGACGGAACACGCGGACGAGGACGCGGACGAGGAGGAAGAGACGGACGCGGACGAGGAGGAAGAGACGGACGCGGACGAGGAGGGCTCGGACTCGGACGCGTCGGAGCTTCCCTCGACGAAGAAGAGGCGCGTCATCGAACCGAAGACGAACAAGACCAAGACGACGAAAAATAAACGCAAACCCGCGCAAAAGCAAAAAACAACCGCGGCGCCCGTCGCCGGCGTCGTCGCGACCCTTCGCGACGTGTGCAAACGCGCCGGTTTGACCTATCAGCACGTGTTCATGCGCCACAAGGATGACGAGACGCGGATCGAGTCGCTTCGGGGCATCTTAAACGAGAACGGTTTGGATGGAAAATCCTCCGACGCGCAAATCGCGAAAGTTCGCGCAAAAGTCGAACTCGCGCGCGACCTCGACGGCATCGACCAAAGCAACGTCATCGAGGGCGGCCGGAGGCGACGCGCGGTCGCGACGAACGACCCGTGGGGGCAAGCGGCGAGCTACGACGACATGCGCGGGGTGCATGACGACGACACGGACGAGGACGACGAAGTCTCCGACGACGACGTCTCCGACGACGACGACGACGACGTCTCTGACGACGACGTCTCCGACGCGGACAAAAAGTCGTCAGACTCGGAGGTTGAGCCCGCGGATCTTTTCTTCGACGACGACGACGGCGACGAGGCGCCCGAATCGAAACCGGGACCGGCGATGGAATCGAAACCGGCCGACTCGGTGGCTCCGAAAGCGCCGAGGCGAGGCGGCGCGTTGTATTCCGACTCGGACGAGGAGTGAACGCGAACGGAGCGTTCGTAGGTTCAGTCACGAACGTCTACGTAGTACTACGCGTTTTAGTCTATCACAAAAAGCGTGGAAGTCGTCTACCTATAGTAGCTACGCGTCGGCGCCATCCGCGGAAGTCGTCGTCGTCCGTTCGCGTCCCCGGTTCTTAAGCGCGAGCAGTCTCTCTCGCTTCTTCGCCACCAACGCGGCGTCGTCCACGCGCGGACCTCCGGGCGGCGGCGGCGGAACCTCCGCGAACGAGGTTCGCTCGGCGTCCCGAAACGACGCGGCGTCGGCGGCGGACTTGGCGTCGAAATCGACGCCGTATCCGTCACGCGCCCCCGTCTTTTGCAGGAGCAGACTCGAGTACGTCTCCGCTTTCTTCGCTAACGCGTCGCGCACGCCGTCCGCGGAGGACGCGAAGTCCGCCTCGGCGCGCGCGCAGTCGTCCAAACGGGCTCGGTCCGCGACGCCGCGATTTTTTAATTCGCGAACCGGAAACGAGTCGCCGTTTTTTGTCGTCTCGCCGCCGTCTCTCACAAAAAGAGAAGTCGCGGCGGCGCCGCCGTCGAGATCTCGACGCTCGTCGTCCCCCTCGGCGAACCGCCCTCCGCGAGCCTTTCTTGTCGCCGCCCCGACGCGCCTGGTCGAAAAGGCGCGACGCGACTCGAGCGCCTCGAACCCGTTCGACCCGTCTGACCCGTCTCGCGCCTTTCGGGAAAACTCCTCCTCTGCTTCCCGCCGCGCGCGACTCGCGTCGCGCGCGTCTCGCAGCGACGCCGTCAACGACGCCAAAGTCTCGTCGCCGACGCCTTCGATGCGCTCCGCGCGGCGCGGGAGCGCGCCGCCGCTCGCGCGCCACCCGAGCGAGCCGGAAGCGACTAAATACTCATACGAAGCGGTGTTACCATTCGTCGGCGACTTGAATGACGTTTTGTTTGTTTGCCCCGCGGGCGACGTCGCCCGCGCGCCGCCCACCTCGCGGCGCAAGGGGTTGTAGTCTCCGCCCGTTCGCCTCGTTTTCCATCCGTTTCCTTTTCTTTCCTTGTCGGGAGGACGCGCGGTGTCTCGCGGAAAATCGTGTTCCTCGCGGGAACCGAACCCGGAGGCGTTTTTTGAGCCTCGCGACGTCGCGCGTAACGCGCCGTCATCCTCTCGGCGGTACCCCAGGCCGAAACCCGAATGAGACGCGTTCGGGTCCCCTCCGTTCGAGTGGGGTTCCGGTTGCGTCTCAAGTCTCCGCGCGCGCGCGGAGACTTGAGACTCGTCGTCACGTCGGCGCACACCCGGCGGTCCGCGTCCGCGGCGGTCGTCGTCGCGCACGACGTCGCGCGACCGGGACCGCGACCGGTAGGCGCGATCTCGGACGTCCCCATCGTCCGCGCGTCCGCCCCGGGGGCTCGGGCTGCGACTCGCGCTGCGGCTCCAGCTCCGGCCGCGGCGCCGCCCGCGGGGGGACCCGGGGACGCGCGCGTCGGCCGACATCGGCCGCCCGGAGACGGACGACCGGCCTCCGGCTGCGCGTCTCGAACTGACGCAGGCGAGCGGCGGTATACGTACGTCCACGTGATTCACGAAAAGAACAACACGGAAAAGTCCCGGACAGTCGTGGTGACGCGGACGCGACAAACTATCCTCACGTCGTAAAACGCACACTACCGGTATATCCTCACCCTCTCTTCCCGGAAGAGTTCTTCTTCGCGGCGTTCATAGCCTTCGCCGCCCCCGCGGGCATGCTCACCTTGAGCCCCTGGCCGCACATCAGCATGGCGCCGTCGCCCGCGGCGGCGGCGGCGGCGGCGGCGGCGATGGTCGCCTTGAGCGCCGAGTCGCGCTCGGCGCGCGCGGCTTTTTCTTTTCTCGATTCCGGTTTCGAAACGTCTTCGACCGTTTTTTCTTCCTTGGAAAAACTTTTCATGACGTCCGCCGCGGGGGGCGCGCGCGTCACCACCTCCAGCGCCTGCTTCGCGGCTTTACCCTTCTTCTGCGAGCCGGGGGTGAGCTTGGCTTTGTACGCGAAAGCCTTGAGCGCGTCCCAGGGCGCCACAAACGCCACCGCGTGTGTCACTTCAGTCTCAAGAAAAGGCGCGCCCGTGAACCAGTCGACGCGAGAGACGCGCGCGAGGTCGCGCTCGAGGAACGAGACGGTCTCTTGGCCGTCTTCTGAGGAGTCTTCTGAGGTGTCGGAGTCGGAGTCGGAGTGAACGCCGCCTCCGTCTTCCTCGTCGTCGACATCGTCACCCTTCGCTCGCGTCGTAAAAGTCGTCGTCTCCGTCGTCGTCGCCGCGTCGTCGTCAGACTGCGCGCTCGTACGAGATACCGTATTCGTTTCGTCGTCGTCGTCGTCATCCGTCCTCGCTTTGGAATCGTCCTTCATCTTCACCCCGAGCAGAGCCATGGCGAGCGCTCTGTCCTCGTCGTCCTGCTCGGCGTACCGCGCCGCGGCGCGCCGCGCCTTGGCCGACTTGCCGCGAGGAAGAGGTTTTTGTTTTTTGTCAGACGCGTTTTTGTTCGCGGCGGCGTTCTTCGGCGGTTTCTGTTTCGGTTTCGGTTCTAATTCGTCATCCTTTTGCGGCCGTCCCGGTCGAACACGGTCGAGCTCGTGTGACACGCCGTCGATCGAATTCGAATTCGAATTCGAATCAAGGGAACCGTTCGCGCCTTTCTTCATCGCCTTCTTCATCGCGCGCCGCTCGGCGGCGGAGACGCGCGCTTTCCCGCCGCGCGCCGAATTTTTTTCAATCGCCTCCGGCGCTTCTTCGGCTTTGTCAGCCTCTTCTCCGTCTCGGTCACAGTGCGCCGCGTGTTCCTCCGCGTGTTCCTCCGCGACTGGCGCATGTGCGCGTGTAGTCTCGACGGACCCGTCCAGGAACGCGTCCAGCGCGCTCGACGCGGGACGGCGCGTCTCTTCGGAGAGACGACGAGGGCCCTTATTATTTTCTTCAGGGTCCTCAGTCTCCTCCCCGTCTTCCTCCTCGTGGAAACGATCGTCCGTCTCTTCCAGCACGCGCGTGGTTCTGTCCCCTGCGTGTCTCGTAACGTCATCCTCGCTTTTGACTAAAAACGCGTACGCGTACCCCATCACCAGCGGCGCCGGCGGTAAATACCGCTTACGACCGACGTGCCACACGACGCCGGGCGCGAGCGCGTCGCCGTTTTCGGCCACGACGCGCACCGCGCCAGACGGGACCCACCACGCGCTGATCACCGTTCTTGTGTCCCACGCCGCACTGCGGCACAAACACGCCGCACCAGCGTGCGCTAAGGATAAAGAGGGGACCAGACACTTGTTTGTTTGTGTTCCGGAGTCGTTTTTTCCTTCTTTTTCCTCTTCTTTTTCCTCGTAATGACGTAACACCGCGCTATACGGCGCCTTGACGATCGTCGCCGGCGCTTTGGCGACGTCCGCTCTTACAAACGCGTCGTGCGGCCCCATGTATTTCTTGACCAGCAAGTTCGTCTGGCTCGCGTCGCGCGCGGAGAGAACCAAACAGTTCTCCGGGGTGATGAACCAGTGGAACTTCTCGAACCACTCTGGGGTCCGAGCGAGCGAAACCGACCCGACACCGATTTTCTTTTGGGTTTGAGACTTTTTCACGCGAGCGTCCGAGTCGCGTCGCGCCGACTCGAGCGCCCGCCCGCTCTGGTTTTCCGTCTTGGTCAACTTAGCGGCGTGGCGCTTCTTTTTGTCGAAGTGCTCGCGCGCGTTGGCGTACGCGGACAGAGACAGGTCGAGCGTGACGGCGACGCTCGGTTTCTTTTCGCGTTTCTTTCGAGACGACTCAGACGAGTCTAAGTCGCCGCCCGGCGAGGCGTTCGCCGCGTCGGAAGAAGTCTCTAACGAAACGTCCTCGTATCGGCTCTCGTCGTCGAGTCGGTTCGTCAGCCCGACCGTCACGGCGTTGTTTTTGAGGTCCAGGTGTTTCACTAAACCCGCCACCGGGTTGCCGTGCTTCTTCTCGTCCTCCACGAAACGCTCGATCTCCACCCAGCTCTGCCCGGAAGCCAACAAAGAGTTCACCGCGGCGATCACCGCGTCCACTTTGGACAAATTGTACTCGATGAGCGTCGCGCGCGTCTCTTGTAACCGTTCCTCGCGCCGCAAATCGTTCGCTCTGCGTTCCTGGTCTTTTTTAACTTTGTCCGCTTTCTTGTTCGCGTTTAAAAGAGCCCTCGTACGCGCTCTTTGATCCGCTAAACGCTCGATCGAAGCGAAGTGCGCGTCCACCAACGCGTCGAAACCGCGCGGGTCGAGCGAGCGACGAACGCGCGCGTCGCGATTTTCGGAGTCCTTCTCGTCTTCGCCGCTCGCGACGAACGGGAACGGCGAGAAGGACTCGGAGACCCAGGCTCCTTCTTTTTGAGCGGCGGAGGTCTCGGCATCGACGGCGAGAATCTCGGCGTCTTCCGGAAGGACGCTCTCGAAAAGAAACGTCTCTTCCGCGTGTCCCTCGATATTTTGTATCGAGCCGTCTGAGACGCCGTCCAGCCAGTCCTGCAACTCGCCAAGCGCGTTCGCGAGGTTTTGAACGAGACGCGCGTTCTCCGCGTTCGTATCACCAGAAAACGGCAGTTTCGTGATCCCCCCATCTTCCGCGCCCGCCTTCGCCGCGACCCAGTCGGCGGTTTGCGGCGAAAAGCCGAACGCGCGGCAGAGCGCTTCCCGTAACGTCCGCGGCGATCGCGAAGAAGCTTTTTCGGCGTCTTTCGATATTGTTTTCGACGCCGCCGCCGCGGCGGTATCGGCCGCGTCGGCGCTCCTCGCGACACCGTCGTCGCACACGCCGTCGGTCGTCGTGCGTTTAACCTCAACATCGTTTTCTTCGACGCCCGTGTGTTCGGTTACCTCGTCGACACGCCTAAACACGTCGCCAGTCGCGAGCGCCGTTTCGACGTCGAAAACGGAAACCTCCCGAAGCGAGTTTCGCGCGCGGAACCGTTTTCGGTCGTACAAATGGTTCCCGAGCATCACTAAACCGGCGTCGTCGTCTCGTACCGGCCTTAACAACGTTAATATCAAGTCGTTCTTGTCCAGAAGCACTACATTTCCTTGCGCGTAAAGCTCCAAAACTAAAGAGTGTTTCGTGTCGTTTGCGCCGAAGACAAACTCCACGACGCGGTCGCGGCCTAATTGACAAACGGCGTTGAGTCGTTTCCCTTTGAGATGCATCCGCAGTTTCGCGTTGAGCTTGCTCGGCGCGTCCGCTTTGCGCTCGCGCACGTACGACGTGGTGTGGAACCGCGCGCCGGACTCCAGGAGCAAGACGGTCTTCTCGCCCTCGCCGCTCTCCGTGCGCCCGCCGCTCTTCGTGAACTTGAGCAGGAAGGTTTTCTTGTCGTCCAGGTCGTAGATGTTCGCCAGCCACGAGCCCACCACTAACCGACGGAGCTCGGCAACCTCCGCGGCGACGTCCACGCTGTTGAACTTCTGCTTCGGCATGATGGCCTCGTCGCCGGAAGCTCCACCGCGTCCGTGTTCGTTCTTCTAAACGGCGTGCGTCCGCGCGCGGGCGCCCGGGAGACACCCGATCCACACCGGCCGCGCGTCGACGTGTGCGGAAGATCGAGATCTCGGCGGCGGCGGTGGCCAAAACACAGAACGCGCGAAACGGTGGACGACGCATTTTTCGATCCAGCAATGTCACGACACACATCAAGTCGCCGAAATCGTAGCTATCGATAGTCTACGCTCAGAAGTCCTCTCTCATCGCCCGCCTCCCGACACGCACCAGCTCCGGCTCCGCGCTCGGCGCGGCCGCGAGCCGCGCGCGGCGCGTCAACGCGTCGGCGCCGTAGTACCTCCCGTCACCGTAGAGCGGGGCGAGACGAGCGAGACGTCTCGAAGCCGAAGACCCCGCGGCGCCGCGATGTCGAAATCGGGTCTCGCTCGAAATCGCGTCGTCGTCGTCTGCGTTTCCGAGGATCCGAAAATCGCCAAAGCGTTTGTTTTTGTCGCCGCGCGCCGTCGCCTCGGCGCGTTCGAACAAAACGCGTCGTCTCAAAAACAGATCCTGCTGCGCGCCGTACGAGTGTACACCTGTGTGTCCTCGCTCGAATGACGGGATACCGCCTCTGGTTTCCGGGAACCGACCGATCGGACGCTCCGCGAACCGAATCGTCTGATCGTGCAGTCGCGCGTTTTGCGACGAGCCATTTGTCGACGGCAGAAACGGCGCCGCGTCCGACGCGAAGTGGTACGTCGGCGCGCGTCGGAGTTTCACGAACGAGCGCGCGCGGTAATACCCCTCCCTCGGCGGTACAAACTGCCCGTACTCGCCGCGGGCACTTTGTGCGGTCGCGTTTTTTTGCGCGCGCGTCGAGGTCGCAGCCTTAAGGTCATCGTTCGCGTTAAGACCGTCGGCGGTCGCGAAACCGAGGGTCTCGCCGAGAGATGGAAACGCGTTTGTTTTCGACGCGGTTTCGTCTCCGTCGCGAAGAGTCGCGCGCCCCATCTCGCGAACGCCGCGCACGAACGACGCGTACGAGGTTCCGCGCAACGACGGCGGTTTTCGCGTAAACGACGCGTCGTTCGAGGATGACGGAAACGACGTCATCGTCGAGTCGCGACTCATGGAAGATGACGGGTCATAAGCCGTCGACGATCGCGACCCGCCCGCCGAGGAAGCGTCGTTTAAGCGAAATCGAGGAGGCGGGTCAAAAGACGACGAAACGTCCCTTTCGTTCGTCGTCCAAGCACTGTCGTCGCTCTCGACGTCGGGAGGCGTCGCGCGCCGCGGCGGTTTCGGGACAAAAGCGGGCGGCGGTTTCGGAGACAGGCGCTCACCGTCGTTCGCGTCGTCGTCCGCGTTCGCGTGATACGCGTCACCGCGGAAAGAGGACGTCCTGAACCCGCGCGGGCTCGACCGTCTCGAGGCGTCGCGCGAAGCGTTTTTTTCGTTTTCGTTCGTCCGCGCGCTCCCGGCGGTTCCCGCGTCGCGTCGCTCGGCGAACCGCCGGCCCGGGCGCGCGTACCGAGACGAAAACGACGACGCGATTCCGCTTTCACGATACGGTCCGTCGCTCGCGCCCGACGAAGACGGCACGCGTCGCGCAAAGCCTCTTCGCTCTTCGTCGCGAAGCTCCGACGACGACGCTCTCGACGAAGAAGAAGAGACCGCGAGTAGTCTCGCGTCTTCGCGCCTTTTGGCGTCCCGCGTAGACGCCTCTTCGCGCGCGGCTCGCGCCGCCGCCGCCTTGGCGCGCGCGGCGGCGGCGAGCCCGACGCCTCTTCCCTCTGATAATTTCTTCGCCTCTTTTGCCGCGCTCGCCGGCCTCGGTTTAACGGCGAAGTACGCGTCGAACACCACGAAGTTGTTCGTTTGGTTTTGGTACTTCACCAGCCCGTGATGCTTGGCTAAAAACGCGAGGAACTTTTCACTGGGCCGGTCGTACGCGAGACGCGCGGGGTGTTTGTTTTCGTCGCGCAGAAAAAAAGCAAACAACAAAGCGCCGATCCCGCGTCTCTGCGCCGTTTCGTGCACGTAAAAGTCCAACACGCACCGCGGTTCCATCTCGATCGGTGTTGACGCTCCGCCGCGGTGGATGAAGAGATTCTTGTCGCCGGTTTTCAGCACACCCAAAACGTTTGTAGGACCTCGGACGGGGTTCGTCGTTTCGTCGCAGCACAAGTACACGATCTGGTCGCGGGTTAAGCGGTCCTAATAATGGAACGGAAAAAGGAAGATACGGACGGTGAGCTCGACGTGTACTGCGTTCGGAAGCGCTTTTCTTTTTGTGTGTCGCGTGTTCGAAAGTTCGGTCGTCGTTCGGTCGGCGTCTGTGCGCGTTCGACGCGACGCGCGGCGGCGACGACGGAACGAAAGCGAAGCGTCGTCGCCGAAAAAGAAAGAACGCGCCGTTCTTCCGAGAAAAAAGAAGACTTTTCTTTCGCGTACCGTGGACGTGATGGCGGTCGGCAGGGCTTGCGCGCGCGCGGACCGCGCGCCCGCCTCGTCCACGAGCGCGGCCATGGTCCGCCGCTCGCCGGGGGGTAGCGAGGCGATGCTCTCCGCGGTCCACGCGGTGACACCGGGGGTCAACCCGGTGACGCCTCCGGGGTGCTCCATGGTCCCGGCGCGCACCGACGCAGGGGGGGACGAGCGTTCTTCCGGCCTCTCGACGACCGGTACCCTCGCGGGTATCTCGTGGACCGCCTCGGGCCGCGAGGGCGACGACGCCGCGCGCGTCCGCCGCGGCGCGCGCGCGTGCGACGACGGGCCCCGCAGTCCCGCGCCGCGCCGAGTGCGCGCGCGGAGGCGGGGCGGACGATGCTGCTTGTTTTGGCAAGTCGGTCGAGCTTTCGTGCTTTCGTCGCCACATCGATGGCGAGCGAGAACTGCGCGTGAAAACGGTCGGTGAAAAAAAAATTGGTGTTTTTCCCGCGGCTACGTCACCCGCCGTCGCTCCTTGAGCCGCCCTCGGAACACCAGCAGGTCCCCTTCGCGGGCGTTTTCGATGTACGCGCGCGCGCGCGCGTCCGCGCGCTCGAGACTCGCGACACAGACCTTTTCCGAGTCATAGTTCGACGAGTCGAAGTCGTCGAAATCGTCGTCGTCGTGAAGCGCCAACGAAAACCAATCGCCGATTTGGTCCAACACGAAACCAACCTCTCTTTTTTTGTCGCGAACCGTAAACGCGACGACCAACACGCTACGCACGTTCGGTTTTCTATGGGCATTTAGTGCGCACGCCTCGACCATGGTCGCCAGCTGGGGCTTCCGTGTGTCCTCGGCGAAAACGTCCCAGCCGCCCCAGTACAGCGTCTCGCACGCGGCGACGAAGTGCCAAAGATCGTCGGAGTCTCCGGAGACATCGGACATTCTCTTTTTCTCTTGGTTTTTTTCGCCGCGACTCGTACTCCGACGGTCGTCTCCGAACGCGCCGCTCGGATAGGGCACGCTCCCCGGCTCGACGGACCACGGCAGCGCCCCCGCGTTGACGCACGAGGTGGCGTGCAGTCGTGCTGCGTTTCGCTTCGCGTTCGCCTTCATCAGCCCCACCACCGGCTCGAGGTCGGTGACGAACACGCGCGTGCGCTCGCGCGACGCGAGTGCGATGCCGAGCGCGCCGGTACCGGCGCCTAATTCCAGGACGTTCACGAACGGACCCGAGGGGGGCCCCGCGTCGTCGCCGCCGGAAGGTACGTGTTTTTCTGTGCTCGGCCGCGCGGACGACGCCTCGCGGCTTTTTCTTTGCGCGTTTCGGATCATGCGCGCCATCGCCTCCGCGCACGCCTTCACGGCGACGTCCCACACGACCCCCGCCTCGTTGAGACGGTCGGGGTCGACCTCGAACGCGAAACGCGCGCCCAGCACGTCGGCGGTGACGGTTCGCGACTCGGGGATCACGGCGTCGGAGGGGGCATCGGAGGACATGTGCGCCGCCGCGGGCACCCCGCTCGACGCCGCGCGGTCGCGGCTGCCGGCGCGACGCCGCGCCCCCGGGAGTGTCGCACGCAGCGCCGCGGAGTGGTGATGATGAGGCGGAGGAAACAATCTCGACCGCCGCGAAACTCCGACAGGCTCCTTTGCCCTAAAACCTGTCCAACGAAACACCGCCATCCTTCACTCGGCGACGCGCGGGACGGGGTCCCGGCGTCGAGGGACCGACCATGCGTCGCGGCTTCGACGGCGACGGCGTCATCCGCACGTGGGAGAGCTGGACGCGAGACCGCGTCGAGTCGCTGACCCAGCGCCACGTGCTCCGGTCGCTGCGACCGGTCGACGCCGGCGGTCGCGGCTGGTCGCCTTCCGGAGTCCCCCGAGGCGCTTCGTCCGCGGAGGTGTGGGTGTCCGGGCCCACGATGCGCGCGTGGGAGACGGGCGCGCACGATCTCGGGGACTCGGCGGACGTCGTTCCGGCGAACGGCGTAACCCTAGACGCGTTCGCGGCGACGACGGCGGCGACGACGCGGACGTCGTTCCCGGACGGCACGACATCTCGCGTCACCGGAAAAACCGACGACGACGCGAATGACGTTCATCATCGACGACTCCGTCTGTTCAGCTCGAACGATTACCTGGGCCTCGGGACCCACCCGCGCGTGCGCGCGGCGGCGGCGCGCGCGGCGGCGGCGCACGGCTCCGGCCCAAGATCGTCGCCGCTCGTCTGCGGCTACACCGTCGCGCACCGCGAGTTAGAGAAAGGTCTGGCTTTGTTGAAAAACACCGAGGAGTGCCTGTTATTCCCCGCCGGATTCGCGGCGAACCTGGGCGTCTTACCGTCGCTCGCCGACAGCGCGGACTGCGAGATTTTCTCCGACCGCCTGAACCACGCGTCGATCGTGGACGGCTGTCGTTTAGCGTCGCTCAAAGGTACAAAGGTGACCGTGTACGAGCACAACGACGTTGGGCATCTGGAGGCGTTATTGACGAAATCGACGCGAAAAAGAAAACTGGTCGTCACCGACGCTCTGTTCAGCGTCGACGGCGACTTCGCGCCGCTGCGCGACATCGCTTCGTTGAAACGGAGACTCGGCAACGACTCGTTTTTTTTCGTCATCGACGAGGCGCACGCCACGCTGGTGTGCGGGAAAACCGGGGGTGGAGCGGCGGAGATGCTCCTGAAGGATCTTAAAACGGAGAACGACTCCGAGGACTTGTCTTATTTGGTCGACGTGCACGTCGGCACTTTAAGTAAGGCGTTCGGGAGCCACGGCGGTTTCGCGTGTTGCTCTCGATCGTTGAAGAGTCTGCTTTTGTCTTCCAGTCGGACACAGATTTTCTCGACCGCGCTCCCGGCGCCGTGCGTCGCCGCGGCGACGGAGGCGTTGCGCGTGGCGGGCGGGTACCACACGGGGGTCACTGACGCTGAGTCTGAAGAAAACGTCGACGAAGGCGTTTCGTTGCGCGCGCGGTTGTGGCGACACGTCGAACGGCTACGCGACGGGTTACAACTCAAGCCTCTTTTACACGGCGGGCGCGTTTTGAACGACGAAATCTCGAGTCCGATCGCGTGCGTCGCGTACGGTTCGGAGGCGCACGCTTTGAAAGCCTCCGCTGTTTTGTTAAATCGAGGCCTTCACGCGCCGGCGATTCGGCCGCCCACCGTGCCTTTAGGCACGAGCCGCGTGCGTCTCGCGCTCTCCGCGGCGCACAGCGATACGGACATAGACGCGCTCGTGGAGGCGCTCACCACGATAGCGGAGCCGAGGCTGTGATGACGGTACGTAGGGGCGTAGGTAGGGCTTATAACACGGCGCTTTGGATGATTTTGACAACTCTGTTTCGGTATTTTTGTTAAACAGCCCCTTGGTATCCCACGACACGCGTGACACAAATCGATGCGCGTCGCGTTCCCCGCGACGCGACTGGCGCTCGCGTTTCCTGTCCGGTCGCTCACCGCCCCCGCGCGTCGAGAAGAGCGCGGACCCCGAGCCGGCTTCAGCACCGCTCGCGCCTCTCAGGAGGACCGTTCCGCGCCTTCTTCCCCTTCGTCCGCGGAGGTAGGGACGATGCCGGGCGTCGACCCGTCCTCGCGTAAGGACTCCTCCGCTTCCAGAGTCATCGGCGCCGAGATCATGCACGCCACGCCCTGGCTCCAGTTCAAGCACCTGTCGTACGTCGACCCCACCGGCAAACAACGCGCCTGGGACATGGTCGCGCGCGCCACGAAGAAGCCGGGCGCGGTCGCGGACGCGGTGTGCGTCCTCGCGACGCTCAAGAAAAAAGACGAGCCGGACGACGTGTTGCTCGTGCGGCAGTTTCGCCCGCCGATGGGCGGCGAGACCATCGAGCTTCCCGCGGGTCTGGTGGACGAGCGCGAGAGCGCGGAGGTCACGGCTCTGCGCGAGCTGGAGGAGGAGACGGGCTACGTCGGTGAGGTCGCGGGTTCGAACCCCACCACGCCCGGGATGCCGCTGTCGCCCGGTCTCTCCGACGAGACCGTTCGCTTGGTTCGCGTCGTCGTCGACCTGGACAAAGTGGAAAATCAAACGCCGCGGCAAAGACTGGAGGGCTCGGAGTTCATCACCGTGATGCGCGTCCGGAAACGCGGGCTTCGACGGACGCTGGACGAGCTCGCGAACGACGGGTACCACGTCTTCGCGGGGCTGTACACGCTGGCGCTCGGGATGGAGCTCGGCGAGGAGGACGAGCCGTAGTCTATTTATATTTAGCTTACACGGGAGCTTCCAACGAAGGCGACCGCGAACGCGTCGCGCGCACCGCCTGGTCCAAAAAGTCGACCGTCTCCAAACGCACGGAACCGTGGGAACCTTTTGTCCGACCGCCGACGAGCTCGTTCTCGATCGCCTCGCGCTGCGAGCTCGTCAACAGCTCGGACTGCGAGAAACAGTGCTCCTCCGGGGACGAGCGTCGCGCGGGCGACGGAGGAACGAGTTTTTCGTCATCGACTTTTGGCCGTTCCGGGTACGCGAACGGTCGCGCGATCGCGATAACCGCGCGGTCGTTCGTTTTGGCATCGTCATCGTCATCGTCCGTTCGCGTCGGTGTTGGTTTCGGATCCTTTCCGTCGCGATCTCCGTCGCGATCGTCGTCGCGATCTTCGCGCGACGCGCCGCGTTCGTTTTCCGGACGCTCCGAACGGGAAAAGAAAACGCTCTCGCGCGTCTCGTCGCGAAAGACGGTTTTCGCCGACGGCGCGAAGAAATTCGCGCTCGGGTCCGCGCCCGCCAGCGCCGCGAACGCGCGGTCCGCGATTAAAGTCTCTACACGGCACAGCCCTTCGTGAAACCGCACGTGCGCGTTCGTCAACGAAAACGAAAAATCCTTATCGAGTGATGACGAGTCAAACGGCGTCGACCCGCGAGCGGAGTAAAAGTTTTTTTTACGCCTCTCGACGTCATCCGTCGCGTTCTCTTCGTCCGTCGCGTTTCTCGCGAAAAACGTGTCTCGCGCGCTTCTCTCCGCCAGGTCCCGCAGCGCTTCCGCCGCGAACGCGTTTTGTGTGGCGAACACCGCGAGCCTTTTCGCCGCGTCCCGCAAACCCTCGCGCGCTTCGTTTTTCAGTCTCGAAAACGTCACCTCCGCGTTCGCGTCGGCGGCGAGCGACGACGCCAAAAGCGTCAACACAGGCGCGAGTGTCGGATCGTGCTCCGCTAAAAGACGCGCTACCTTCCACGCGCGTTTCAGGTGGCGCGTCGTTTCCGCTCGCCTCGCGCGCGTGGCCGCCACCAGGTCCAGCCTGCGCGCGGCGCGTTTGAGGTGGCGGAACGCGCGGTGCTCGTCTTGGCGCCGAGGCGAGAGCCGCGCGAGGAGGCGTTTGGGGACCGCGAGCGCGGAGGAGAGCGGAGGAGGCGATTCCGACGAAAGAGAGGGTGACGACGATGACATGTCATCGTCGTCCGAAAAGGCGCGGTTCGTGTAGGCGGTCGCGGCGTGTTCGCAGACGAGCCTCGCCGCGGTGGGCCTTGCGTCGACCGCGAGACGCGCGTTTCTCGAGAACCCGCCCGTTCGTAAGGTTCGCGTTGGGTGTCGGAATCGTGCGTCCCGCATTGTGGCGACAACGATGGGTGCCCAGAATCTCTCGGAAACGGCCGCCGAAGGTTTTTCATTCACGCGGCGCGGTTTCGTGAGGGCAATCAGTCAGGCACCCAGTCTGTCTGCACTGGACGTGCTGTGCGTGGTCGCTCACTCGCTCTGGGAAAACCAAACGAAAAGGCGCCTTTTCGCGACGATCCGAGCTCGCCTTCCAGTGTCGCCCGCGCCACACACGGCCGCGATGCACGCGTCCCGGCGCCTCGCGCGGTTCGCGCGCGGCGCGTCGCGGTTGGCCGACGCGTCGGCAAACGGAGGCGCGCGGAGAGCGACAGGGTTTCCGACGCTTCCCCCTCACGCGGTGCGTCGATCGCGCCCAGCGAAAATATCTCAACATCGCGGACGCGCTCGCGGAGGCTCTTCTCGTGCGCGCTCTCGAGCGCGCCCACGCTGGGCTTCCGCGCCTCGAACACGAAACGCTCGTCGCTGACCGCTCATACGCTTTTAAACGCGGACGCGAACGCGAACGCGAACGCCGACGCGAACGCACGCCTTCTCTTCTCGCGAACGTACGTCGAACAGCCCATCACCACGACCGCGTTGTCCCAGGTGACCGCCGCGAATGGACAAACGACGTCGCGCGAAACATCCGCGCCGCCCGACCTGGCGCGCGTCTGGCCCTCGGTGCGGCGCCTGCTCGCCGAGAGCAAACTGGACGGGTCGAACATAGCACCCACCGGGCCGAAACGTACGCTCACGAAGGGGGACGTCCTCGCGGCGATGGGATTGTGCGCGCCGCCGAAGGCGCAACAAAGTTCTTTTTCGTTTTCGCCGACGGAGACGGCGTCTTCTGAATCTTCTTCAGCGGTGTCGAGTAATAACTCGTCGCAGACGCTCGACACTAATAACGCGACCGTCTCAGAAGAAGAGGTTACCTTCTCAGACCTACCCGTGACTCCCACGCGCCGCGTGATCGCGTCGCGTCTGTTGGCGTCGAAAGCCGGCGCGCCGCACTTTTACGTCTCGTCCGACGTCTCTCTGTTTGGCGTCGAGAAGCTGCGTGTGGATTTAAAACAACGAGGCGTGAAGGCTTCGGTGAACGATTGCGTGATGTACGCAGTGTCGCGAGCGCTGAGCCGTGTACCGGAAATAAACGGCGAGAACGCCGCAGTCGACGTGGCTGTGGCGGTGGCGACGCCGAACGGGTTGATCACGCCCATCGTCCGCGACGCCGATTCCAAATCGCTCAGTACGATCGGCGCCGAGGTTCGCGAGTTGGCGAAACGAGCGCGCGAGGGCAAACTGAAACCCCACGAGTTCACGGGCGGGTCGTTTTCGGTTTCGAATCTCGGTATGTTCCCGGTGGACAGTTTCTCTGCGATCCTGAACCCGCCGCAGGGCGCTATCATGGCGGTGGGACGCGGACGCGACAAACTCGCGATCGATCCGGCGGACGACACGAACGTCGTGTCGTCTCCGGTTTTGAGTTTAACGGTTTCGGCGGACGCGCGCTTCGCGTCCGAAGCGGACGTCGCGCGGTTCCTGGAGGCGTTCAAGGACGTTTTGGAAAACCCGGAGGGGGGGGAGGGGAGAGAGAAGTGGGCGCTGTGAACGAGCGGACAATAAGCGAGAATAAGCGCGCGCGCTCCGGTGTATTTCCGTTCTGACTGAAGAAAACGGGCAACCTTTACATTTTACCGAAGGTACTTTTCATCACTCAAATCGTCTCTTCGATGCGAGCGCTCCGGGAACTTCACACGCTTCTCTGAAATCGTTCGAGAGCCACGACGCGCCTTGGTCACACCCGCTCGCGCGCCCGGTCGGTCCGAGGTGTCGAGATGGCGTCCGCGTCCGCGACGGCAGCGTCCTCGGCGCGCGCGGTACCGCCGCCGCGCGCGACGCGGTGCCCCTCCGCCCCGCGGCGCGGAGCCCTCGCGGGTCGCTCGGTGGGATTTCGAGCTCTCCGGGCGGCGGCGGCGGGCGCGACCGAGCCATCCGACGTCGCGAGGTTCTCCGAGACGCCCCGCGGCGGTCCCCTTCCCGAAACTCGCCATCCGTCGCGCGCCGTCCCCCCCCCGAAAGGCCCGGGGAGCGCGGCCGCGGCGTTGCAGGACGCCCGCGACGTCGAAAGCCTGCTCGCCGCGGCGAGCCTGCTCGTTTTGCCCAGCGAGGAGAGCGCGCACTGGCACAAACAAAAAGTGCACCGGGCCAAGCGCCGCGGCGCGGCGTCGCGCGCGCTCGTGCGTCTGGCGAAGTGGCTCGCGCCGGAATCGAACCTCGGACCGCACGGCGCGAGGGAGGCGTGCGTGACCGACGCGCGGTTTAAAAGGCTCGTCGAGGCTGCCGCGTGCGCGTACACGCAGGAGAGAAACGAGGAGACCGTCGAGGAGACCGTCGAGACTCACGACGACGGCGGTTTCGATTTTTTATCCGACGCCGAACTCGAAATGGCGCTGGACGCGTTTCGCGCGCTCGGGTCGCTGGCGCCTTTTACCGATGAACGAATCGTTCATAACGCGTCGTTGATCGGTGCGCGCGTCGCGTTCGGGGTTGAATCGCCCTACGAGTCGGTTTCGTCGTCTTACTTGCCGCCGAAACACGCCGCGTCCGTCGGGTCGTGGGCGTGCTCGCGGCTTTTTTTCATATCCGGGTCCGGGTCGGATCCGGCGGCCGATTCGCTTTCGCTCACGCAGACTGAAAAAGAACTCCGCGAACGAATAGTCGCGGCGTTTCGCGAAGCGTCGCGCTCGACGCCGTTCCGCGTCTTGCCGAATCTGCTCCACGGTTGGAGCGATTTCGACGACGACGACGACGATCGAAACGAAACCATCGAAGCAAACGTCGCGGGGGGGTGGACGAGCGCGGCGGATATCCTCGCGAACGCGCGGGTCCACCCGGAGACGCCTTTGACGAAGGATACGAAAAAAAACCTTCGTCAGAGCTCACGACGCGAGCGTCTTTTATTGTCCGACTTGACCGTGAAGTCTTTAGCGGCAGAAGTGCCTTTCAAGGTGGAACAGCTCGTGACGCGCGACGGGATACGCGTCGACGAGCGAAGAGAGACGTGCTGGATGGCGGACGAAGGCATCGGCGGTTTGGCGTACAGCGGGAAGGTGATGGCGCCGACGCCGTTCACGCCTCTGGTCGACTCTTTGCGTGATTTGGTTCACGAAAAAACAGGCCAGCGGTTCGACTGCGCTTTGTTAAACCTGTACCCGGAGCGGTCCGTGGCGTGCAAGTACCACAAAGACCCCGATCTAGGAAGGCTGTGGGCGCGGGACTCGGTGATCGTCAGCGTCGGCGAGACCAGGCGGTTCGCGTTCCGGGAGGAAACCGACTTACCGCTCTCGGGAGGGACCCGGAAGGACGGAAAACAAAAATTTAAACCCGAGCACTGGTTCCGCGTTTTTAACGGGGACGCTATTTGGATGTTCGGCGACTGCAACGACACGTGGGAGCACTGCGTGATGCCTGGTGAGATCGATGGTATCGACATGTTCGACGCGCCTCGCGCCTCGGTGGTGTTCAAGCGGTCGCTCGCGGTGGGGAAAGGAGGCGGCACGCGCGGGCACGCCGTGACGACGCGGGGCACCGCGCCGCGGGGCCCCGGCGCCGGGAACCGAAATCGTCGCGGCGGAGGTTCGAACCCGGCGCGAGGCGGCGGCGCGAGAGGCGGCGCGAGAGGGGGGAGGGGGCGGGGAAGGAACGGCGCGTCGAACGCCGGTCGACGCGGTCGCTAGCTAGCTAGATAGTCCTTTCATCTCCCGTACTACCATCCGCTGGCGACGCTGGTCGCCATGTCGCTTCTGTACTCGCCCAGCGCCGCCGCCGCTAAACGCACCGCCGGCAAAAGACACGCCCTTTTCTCGCGCGCCAACTTTGCCGCCGTCGCCAACGCGGCCCGGCGAACGGAAGCGACGCTCGTCGCGACGGCGCCGTCGGCGACGGACGCGTCCAATCGTTTCAGCTCGTTTTGAACGCGTTTACTCTCCGCCTTGAGCGCCTCGAACTCGCATATGCACCGCTCGTGCGCGTCTAAAGACGATGGGGTTAAGACATCCTCCTGAAAGGTCTCCGAAGCGTCTCCAGACGCTTCGTTCGTTGGAGACGCGTCTCTCGAACCGTCCGCGGAAACCGATGAGGAACGCCGAGAGGAAAGCGGCGCGCTTTGAGGAAAGAGGGGAGCCCTTGGCGGTTTACCGCGAACGGGGGGAACGCCGCCCGCGTCTCTCCTCGGCGCGTCCCCTCGCGCGTCGTCGCCGTCGAGCCGACGCGGAGGCGGACGCCGCCGCGGCGCGAAGGGCACCGCCGCCGCCACCGCCGGGAATCGAACCTCGGCGCGCTCAGCGAACGCGTTTCGATTCACGACGGGAAGCGACAGGACGCCTTTGTCCCCGGAAGATCTTCTGGCGCGTCTTTTGGCGACGGATCGCCATTTTTCGGCGCACCGAAACACGACGCGCCAAATCTCCGCCGTCCTTCGCGCGGCGTCGTCCGCGACGCTCTCCAGCGACCGCTCACGCCTTTCTTCGCGTCGTCGCAGACCCTCGCGCAACCAAGACGCGCACGCGTGTTTAATCACGTCCATCGTGTGTGCGTCGAGTGCGTCGCGAATCGCGTGACGTTTTGCGCGTCTCGCCTCGACGTATGTTATCCAGTCTGCAAAACGCGCGCCGAGCGCTCGTTTCGCGTAAAGCGCCTCCGCTTTCGCCGCGTGTAAACGTTTCAGCCGCCGCCGCACTAAAAACACCACCCAGGCTTCCAACGCCGTGAACGCGAGACGCTTCAAATCGTAGTGGTCCATCGCCACGACCAACCGTTCTCTTGAAGCCTTTTTCGTGTCGCATCGCGCCTTCCAACGAAGAAGCGCTTTGCGGGAAACGGTTTGAACGAAACGTCTCGTCGCGAGTCGCGAAACTAAACGCGACGCGATTTTTACTTTACCGTACTCCAGCCAGGCGTCGAACACGCGGCCGACAAACGTCGCCTGTAACGCCGCGGTAGCCGTAGTGAGCTTCGCGTCCGACAGAGCGTCCGCTTTTCGTTCCGCCTCTGTGAACAACACCCAGCCCGAAAACGCGCGCGTCGTCAAAAACGCTCTTTGAAAACGAAGCGCGTCGTCATGAACGCGTCGCTTCGCGCGTCCGACCACCTTTGAGCGGTAGGACCAACCGATGAACGCGCGACACTTCACGAGCGCGTCTCTTGTCGCGACGGCTTTCAAAAGCTTTCGTTTTTCCAAACGTTTCAAACGCGCTCGTTGCAGAAAAGGACCGCGCCAGGCTCCGAACGTTTTCGCGACAAGTCGTACCCCGCGAAACGACGACGCGCGCTTTTTCGTCATTTCGCGAACGCGTTCGCGCTCCGTCGTGAAGCGCCACGCGCGCAACGCCGCCGCCGCGCGTCTTTGCATGAGATGCGCGTCCGCGCGACGCGCGAAGAACGCGTCGCGAGACGGGTTGGCGAACGCGTGGAAAAAGACGGCTCGCAAGATGCGTTTTCGCACGACTGTTCGCGCGTACGTCTCGGCGGCGGCTTCGTTTGACGCTTCGCGCGCGACGTCGCGCCACAGTTTGAGGATACTTTTTTTTCGCATGTCGGTCTTCGCCGCAAAGTGCGCCGCCGCGACCCCCAAACGCCACCGCGCGCTCTGCACGAGCGCGTCGAGGACATCCCACACGTGTCTTTTGTCCGCACGCTCTTTTTTCAACAAAGGCGTAGCGTCGAACCGCCACGCGGTCCACGTTTTCCGAACGAACGTCGTTTGGAAAAAATCGCGCGCGCGAATCTTTAACTCGCGGCGACGCGTTTTTGGTCGCGCGCGTTCGTCCCGCCACGCGAGAAACGTTTGCAAACCGTTTCGAAACGCGCGGTCGCGGTCGAGCCGCGCGATGAACAACGCCCGTTTCCTCGTTTCGTCTTGACAGCAGCGTCGCCACTCGAGAAACGCGGCACGACGTTTCGTGGCGGCGAAAAACG
>ENA-OUOG01001391-OUOG01001391.1-marine-metagenome-genome-assembly--contig:-NODE-1391-length-28306-cov-15.254030_pt1 | contig 28306 bp, 23 predicted proteins | sample MGYA00248635_ERZ508505 | MGnify/ENA primary metagenome ERZ508505 (study PRJEB26176, sample SAMN06267871) | marine metagenome | isolation source: Saanich Inlet, British Columbia, Canada | place: Pacific...
ATTTTGGCTACCATTCCATTTCAGTTGTTATCCTATCACATTGCTCTTATGAGAGGGTGTAACGTAGATCAACCAAGAAACTTGGCAAAATCGGTAACGGTCGAATAATATGGAAAGTGTTTTTAGGGATTATGGAATTGAAATTGTTGTAGGAATTATAGTTTCTGTGCTGGCAGTCCTTTTCAGTAGAGTAGTATATTTTGGATTGATAAAAAAGAATAACAAGGATTCTAAATAGTTAAGACTTTTTTTTACAGATTTGTCATAAGGAATGACTTTAAATAAAACCAAAACATGGAAATGAATACAGATATATGGTTGGCAATTGTAGTAGTTCTATTTGTGGTTTTGGGAGCTGTTTACTTTTATTTTTCAGGAAAATTAAAAGAGTTACAGAATCAGAAATCCGAACCAGCAAGAGTTTTTACCAATCCCAAGAGCGAACAGGGAAATGACAAGCAAAAGCATTTGTTTCCATTAAAGCTTCAAGCCTACGAAAGAATTGTGTTATTTATGGAGCGCATAGAGCCAAGTAGTTTGGTAATGCGGACAAAGACAGAAGAAATGTCTGCAGCACAACTTCATGGAGCTTTATTACAGAACATAAGAGAAGAATATGAGCACAATGTGGCTCAGCAGATTTACATCAGTGAAAATGCTTGGAACTTGGTAAAACAAGCAAAAGAAGAGACAATTAGGATTATAAACATGGCGGCAAATTCCATGGAGAAAAAATCTACCGCTAATGAGCTTACCAGAGATATATTTGAAAAAATGATGGTGTTGCCTCAGTCTCCTTCACAAATCGCACTGGATTACGTGAAACAAGAAATAAAAGAAATCTTATAAAAACACTTAGCCCTTTTGCAAGAACACGAATTTACCCTAACAGACGAATACATCCATTTGATTCAATTGCTCAAAACCCTCTCGTTGGTTGGAAGTGGAGGAGAGGCAAAAGAAGTAGTAAGAGAGGAATTGGTTTACTGCAACGGTGATATCGAAACTCGAATGCGATACAAAGTAAGAAAGGGTGATGAAATTGAATTTGAAGGGAATTTGATTCGCGTAGTTTAGAATGCTAACCTTTTTTTCGTTGAATATGGATGTACTCAATGATAAAGCTAAATACGAGAATTGCGGTATAAATGGAAGTTCCATACAAATTGTAAGGTTGGCCATTTAGAAAAAAAGCTCCGTACATAATCTTTGTAAAGTGATACAGCCCAAAGAGCCCAAAGAACAATATGGGGTATTCCCTCATTTTGAAAAATAGTATGCCAATAAGTGAGTGGGAGAGAAGCCCCGCATAACTAGCGAGTAAAAATAAGCCAGCCAATGGCCAGTGTTGAATTTTGAACATAACACCCAACACAAGTAGCCCTGTCCAAATATAAAAGAGCTTAAAATTAAATCCTTTCTTGGTTTTTTTTACAAAGTAGTCGTCTAGAATGTCGTTGTCCATAAGAATTAAAGGTACTGAAATTCGATGAATGAATTGTGTCTATAGATTACCTAACAAAAAAAATCCCATTAACTGATGTTAATGGGATTTTCTATATGCGGAGAGACAGGGACTCGAACCCTGGCGACCAGTTAAGGTCGACAGATTAGCAATCTGCTGCATTACCACTCTGCCACCTCTCCTTTAAGGTTTGCAAATATATAAAAGTTTCGTCTACACAAAAAATAAAAGTGATTAAAAAAATGAAGCATTTTCTTTTGCTGTTTTTCTGAGTAAGCTACTTGGACGGTAACGATCCTCCCCATAGGTTTGGTACAAGTTTTCTAAAATAGAAAGAGGTTTATTTGCTCCAATTTCATCGCACCATGCCAATAGTCCTTTTGGGTAGTTGGTCCCAAAACGCATGGCTAAGTCAATGTCTTCTGCACTAGCAACTTGCCAAAAAACAGCATCGACAGCTTCGTTGATCAACATAGCGAGTATCCGATCAAAAATAAGTTGTTTTAATGGCTTGTCATCACTTGATTTAGGACGAATTGAATCTTCGGAATAGTCATAAAATCCTTTTCCAGTTTTTCGTCCTAATAACCCTGCTTCAGCAAATCTTTTTTGGGTAAAAGAGGGTTTGTATCGTGGGTCAAAATAAAAGGAGGTGAACACTGTTTCTGTCACTGTGTAGTTTACATCGTTTCCTATGTAGTCCATCAATTCAAAAGGGCCCATTCTGAAGCCGCCAATTTCTTTCATGGCTGCATCAATCGTTACAAAATCAGCGATTCCTTCTTCATAAATACGCAAAGCTTCTCCATAAAAGGGACGTGCCACGCGGTTTACAATAAAACCTGGAGTGTCTTTCACTAAAGCAGTTACTTTTTTCCAGCTATCTATCGTTGTTTTAGCATTTTTTGTTACTTCAGTATGGGTTGTGATACTCGGAATAATCTCCACCAATTTCATCAATGGAGCAGGATTAAAAAAGTGTATTCCAATCACTCTTTCGGGATGTTGGCAAGCCGAAGAAATAGAAGCTATTGACAAAGAAGAAGTGTTGGACGCTAGGATGCATTCATCCGAAACAATTTTTTCCAACTGACTAAATACCGATTGCTTGATTTCTAAATTTTCGATAATAGCTTCAATAATTAAGTCGGAATTTTCGAGAAGTTCTAACGAATCTACAAAGGTGATTCTTCCCAGTATATCGTCAGCTTCATTTTGTGTAAATTTTTCTTTCTCAACTAATCTGGCAAAAATTTTGGTTAAGCTTGTTCCTGCTTTTTCGATGGCAGTTTCATTGGTGTCATATACCATCACTTCTTCACCCGCTGTGGCTGCCACTTGTGCAATTCCAGACCCCATTGAGCCAGCTCCTATTATTCCTATATTCATTTTTTGAGTTGTTAATCGGATTTCGAGATTTTTGCTGTCGCCAAACCTCAGTCCTCAAGTTTATATTATCAGTTCGTTTTTTTATAACATTCGGAACCCTGAGGGTCCCGATTTATCGGGACAATTCGATGGGTGATCAGTGTTATTTTCCTTTAAAATTTGGTTGTCTTTTTTCTAGAAAAGCAGCAATTCCCTCTTTGTTATCGTGTGTGTTTGCGGCTTCAATTTGTAATTCTTTTTCTACACCCAGCTGAGTAGTAAGGTCGTTTGTCAAGGCGGCATTTAAAGCTCGTTTTGTAAGTCCAATTCCCTTTGTAGGTCTCATTGCAAGTTGTTTTGCAAACTCTAAGCATTTTTCCATAAGCTCCTCATGTTCCACTACTTCGTAAATCATGCCAATTTCTTTGGCTTTTTCAGCAGAAAATTTATCAGCCAAAAACATGTGTGCAGCAGCTCGCTGCATTCCTATTAATCGAGGTAGAAAAAATGTTCCTCCGCTATCAGGTATTAATCCAATGCTACTGAATGATTGAATGAAACTTGCTTTGTTACTCGCAAAAGTGATGTCGCAAGCTAAAGCAATGTTGGCTCCAGCTCCAGCAGCCACTCCGTTTATCGCTCCAATGATTGGTTTTTCTATGTTTCTTAATTTTTGGACAATGGGATTGTAAGTTGTCTCAACTATTTCGCCTATGGACGGACCTCCTTCTTCTGTGGCTTCTTTTAAGTCCTGTCCAGCACAGAAACCTTTTCCCTCGGCAGTTAATATAATGGCTCTAATTGAATCATCTTTTTCAAATTCGTCCAACGCAGACTGAACCTCCTTAGCCATTGGGATATGAAAACTATTGTAAACCTCCGGACGGTTCAGTGTAATGATTCCAACTCCTTCGGTCTTTTCTTTTTTGATAAATTCCATAGTTTGATTTCTTTGGTTAAAATTAAAGAAAGTTGAAGTGAATTGAAGAGATAGTTGATTTTTTTTTGGACTTTTTTATTTGTCCATAAATCGTTTTTACTTGTTTAGAAATCCGACTCTAATTTTAATTGAATTCATTCATTAGCCCATTTTGTTTCAGATAATTTTCACAACGTTCTTGCAGTTCTGGAAAAAAAAGAAGAAAATCCTGTTCTAATTCTGATTCGAGCTCTTGTAAATCGATAAGGGCATGTTGTATGGTATTGGAGAATTTTGCTCTTCGACCAATACTCTCCAAGGCTTTGTTTATTCCCCAATAAGATCGGTAATTTGTGAGCCAATCATTCTCTCTCATAGCGGGCAGGAAATCGATTACTTTTTTAGGGAAATATGCTTTTAATTCCCAAAAGTCGTCATAAACCGAAAGTGCAAACTGTTCCAGAGAAATGGCAGCATAAAGATGCCAATTCTTGGCGAGAAAATAATCGTAATACACATCCAACAAAACGGATGCATACTTTCCCTGCCTCGGGTGAAGTAGTTTTTTACTTCTTTCTACAATGGGGTGAGTGTCTGTAAACTCATCGATAATTCGATGAAGTGAAATTCCTAGTTGTACCGATGGAGGAAAGTCTTCCAGTTCTTTTCCCTTCATGAAATCGCCCAAAAAATTACCAATTCTAATTGATTTATTGGAGCCAGATAAAAATTGGTGAGCGAGGTAGTTCATTTTCTTGATGTTAGATACATTAAAAGTACAATTATTATGATGATTTTAATTTCAGATCAAGACAAAAAAAGGAGAGCGCTGGCTCTCCTTTTTTATGGGGGGATAATTGCAATTATTGAACGACAATTCGGTGATGTTCTTGTTGGTTGTTGCTCGAAATTTGAATAGAGTAAATTCCTTTTGCAAACCCACTCAAATCGAACTGATGCGTTTGGTTTCCATTCAAATAAATTGCTTTGTTCAAAATGATTCTACCTTGAATATCCAGGACAGTTATTCTGTAGGTATTTGCATTTCCTTCATTTGAGAGGTTGATCAATCCTTGTGTGGGATTCGGAAAAACTCTAAACGTCTTTGTCCATTCATTTTCAGCAACATCTTGAAAAACACTGTCTCTCACAGAAAAGTTATCGATGTGGAACCTTGCGTAGTTATTAGTGACAGAGGACGCTCCATAAAATCCAAATTTCACAACTCCTGTTTTGTTTCTTAATAGGCGAACAAATGAATTTGTTCCTGCCGAAACAGTTGAGCCACTTGTCCATGTTTCCAGTGCATTGGATAAACTCCAAGTTGCCCCATCGTCATAAGAAACAACAAACACAACTGAATCATCTGTTCCTAAAATTCCCAAACTGTTGTTGGTTGGGTCTGTTAAAGCAAAATCAAACTCTATGAAGTGGACAATGTTTGGATCGTTTCCTAAATCAATAGAAGGTGAAATCAGCCATTCGTCTGAGGATGTACCATACAATTGGATTTGAGCACCTTGGTCAGTTCCGCTATTTCCAAAGGCTCTTTCGCTCCAATTGGATGAGGTAGCAGATGAAAAAACAGTCCCTAAATTTCCTAATCTACCTTGTTTTTCTTCCCAACATTGAGGGATGTAAGCACTAAAGTTTTCATAAAAAGGAGTTGTAAAGGAGCTAGGGCATCCTGTAAATCCGCAAAGCGGTCCGTCCCAAAGACTAGTGTCTCCGTTGCTACAAATAGACCTTACCCAAAAACAATACTCAGTTACTGGATTCAATCCGTTAATGGTCAAAAAGTTACCTGTCGTAGAAGAATTTCCTATTTCAGTTCCCATTCCAGGGACATATCCTGCGGCTCCATAAGAAATTAGGTAGTTTACTTGAGAGGTATCGGTGGTCCATCCTAAATCAAGGCTAGTCGAATTAATTCCACTATTGAGGATTGAAGCTGAGGTTGGTTTTTCGCAGCTTGGAGTAAGCTCCCAACAAAATTCATCGAAATACAATCTGTTGTTAGTTCCGCCAGGAATCCAAAACCAAACGATGAAGTCATCTGTACCCGAATAAGAGGAAAAATCAACTTTGAAATTGCTGTAAGCGGTAGTTAATAGAAGAGTGTCTAGTGGGACAAATAGTCCGGGGTTACTTGGGTTAGAAGATGTTCCAATAACAAGTTGACTTGCTGCAGACGTAGAGGTGGATTTTGCCCAAAAATTTGCTCGGTGTGTACCTGAGGATAAATTTGAGATTTCTGGAGATCCCATCATAAATACAGAAGTGAGGTCAGTTCTGTTTGAGCCTAATATGTGACCAGTGCCAGAGTGAGCGCTACCAGTTGAAAAGTTAGTCGATATACCTGCGCCAAGCATTGTACTATTGGTATATGTGCTCCAGCAAACAGGTAAGTTGCTTGAGTCAACAACAGCCTCAAAGCCTTCGCAAAAGTCAGATTGAGAAACACATAAGGTTTGAAATTTTATTGGACCAACCAATCTGCTTGTGTCTCCTGCTCCACAAATACTTCTGAGGTACACATGATAAAGACTGCTAGGATTCAAGCCATTTACTGTGCCTGTTCCTGAAGTAGAAATAGCGATAGATATTCCTGAACCTGAAGAAAAACCGACAGGACCATATTCTAGGATCCAAGAAACATCGCTACCACCGTTTGTCCATCCAAAGGTAGCTGAAGAAGTAGAGCTCGAGTTGTGAGAGAACAAAGTAGGTTCTGGGCAAGTTGGAACTAAATCTACTTTGAAATCATCGATATGCACTTCATTTATGATTCCTACAATTGTTGATTCAGTGTAGAAAGCAAATCTCACTGGTCCCGTATAACCGTTTGCAGTTAAATTGTATGAAAAATACTCACCAGTTGGCGAAGGCAAATCTGTAGAATCCCATTGTCTCAAAATATTTGCGTCAGACCAGGTTGTTCCGTAATCGGTAGAAATTAAAAAGACCACTTTGTCATCCAAATCAATGGATCCACCCAAAGGAGCAACAACGACATTTCTTTTAGTTACAGCCACTTTGAACTCCACAATGTAAGGATTTGCCGTACTCGTTCCTAAATCAATAACTGGCGAGACTAACCAATCATTAATATTTGTGTACCCTAATTCACATCTGGCAGCTCCATATCCCAATCCTGTGCTGTTTGCAAAGTCATCAGAAGTCCAGGCTGTATAGCCTTCATCAATTTTTGAACTGGATGAAAGTAAGGCCTTTCCTTCTAGCCAACAAGCTGGAGGTGCAGTATTGGACATGGTTGAAAAATCGTTGAAGTAAGGCGCAGAAATAGGTGAACATGGAGTGCAAAAATTGAAAGGTCCAACTTCTAAACTAGTGTCTGATGAACAGATACTTTTGAGATAAACATCATAGCAAGTAGAGGATGAAAGTCCAGCGAATCCCAGCGTATCGTTAGGACTATTTACCATCGTTCCAGTTCCGGGAGTGAATCCTGTTGTGCCGTATTCTATCATCCATGAAACATCAGAAGGACCTGGAGTCCAAGTTAATAAAACAGAATCATCTCTCACTAACATACTGGATATGAGTGATGCTGGAGGGCAAGACACCAAACTGTATTCATCTGCACCAATGTCAACTGAACTAGAACCTGCAAATGGACGTGAATCCCCGTCAATATCAGTGGTTATGCCTAAAGTATTATTTCCGGTATTGTCTGCCAACGTTCCAACTAAATGAAGGTCTTTAGAAGAGGTAAACCCTGGGTCGCCAAACAAACTGTTGGCATCGCGCCCGGTCACTGTCTGAAATGTCGAAAGGTTAGTATAGTTTGTGGAGTGAAATTTAAATGGGGTAGAACCAGTTGAATAATAAATGTTATGGTCCAAAGAATCTATGTAGCCTGGAACACTGTAGTTATTAAATTTAAAAGCATAGTTGGCTTGACCGTTAAAAAAGATATTATTTACAATGTTCGTCCTGCCGTATGTGCTTGAGCCTATACCAGACAAATCCAAGGCATATGAATAGGTTCCTGTATGGTTCACTTTGATAGTGTTGTGATAGATGTTTTGATAGATGCAGTTTTCTATTTTCAAACCGTATTGCCCTCCAGCACTAGCTAAAGGCATAGAAATCATGTTGTTTTCGATTGATGTATAGTGCGATGGAGATCCAAATAGGTAATTGACTCTAATCCCATAAATGTAACCAGAGGTAGAATTGATAACTATGTTGTTTTTTGAAACATGAATGGCAGAATCTGCTCTTCTGACGTAAACTCCGTAGAAGTTTCCTGTTCTTGCTGAATCGTCTTCGCAGTAATTGTTCTCAATATTTGCATCAGCGCAATAATTTAAGTCAATAAAACCTGCAGCTGGTTTTAGTATGGTGTTGTTAGAAATTTCGAAATGAGCCATTTTTCCTGAAGACCCTCCATTGATGTAAACTCCATGAGAACCTCCCATAAATTGATTGTTTTTGACAATAAGATTGTTTATCGTTTTTGACGTTCCTGAACCTTTATTGATTAGAGCGAAATTTGTACTGCTTCCTCCTGTTGAACTACCTAAGAAATTGTTGTTTTTTAATTCAATATGAGAGCTATTACCTTCAAAATCAATAAGAGTTCCAAAGCTCGAGGAGTTGGAGGCAACCACTAAGCTGTCAACGATAAAGTGGCTTGCGTTATTAAAACGAATTACATAGTTGCTACTTGATGTAGCTGTATTGAACTCAATTTTGGCAATCCCTGTATTGGTCGGGTCTGCCTTTAATGTAATTGTATTGGTGGAGGAAACTCCTACAATAGTTCCAAAACTTACTTGCTCTGTGTAAGTTCCTTGTTTTACTAAAAAAATTACAGGACCTGAAACCCCATTGATAGTCAAAGAGTCTTCAGCCGAATTGAATGAGGCGAAATTTGTCCCGCTAGTGGGTAAAGAGGAATTAATTGTATAAGTTCCCGATAATGGGGCTGATATACCTAAAGCCGTGATGGCCAAGAATAAAATGGTGTTAAAGAGTGACTTCATACAAGCGTTGTTTTTAATGGGATTAGTTGTTCTGGCCTCAAAACTACTCCTTTTTCATTCATTTTCATTCATCATTTAGTTAAAATTAATGGGAGATTATTGTTTTTTAAACCACTGTTAACGTGTTGTTTTTGTTTTGCTTACTACGTAAATAAATTATATTTAAAATATTGTGGGAATTTATTTTTTAAAGAATTAACTATTCTCTTATATTTGCACACTTAAAAAAAAATGGCGAGGTAGCTCAGTTGGTTAGAGCACCGGATTCATAACCCGGAGGTCAGGAGTTCAAATCTCCTTCTCGCTACAAAATTTCAGGAGACTCTTTGTTCATTCAGAGAGTCTTTTTTTTGTTTGGAAAAAATAAAACAGGAGGAAAAGAATTCGATAGGAACAATGGATTCTAAGTCTAACTGGGTGATTATAATTCCGAAAGAATTTTAGTTAACATAATGCGATTTTTTTTAGATTTAAATGTCAACAAACAGGTGGCTATATAACGTTTCTTTATTCTAATCATATAGATTATAAATAAAAACTTATGCATCATTTGTTTAGTTTTACAAAAAGAAAATCATGGTAAACATAATTATTTATCTCGAGAATGAACTGATGGCGAAAGCGTCTCAGTTAGTCCATGATTTGCTTCAGAATGAGCTGGCAGCAAGTGCTTCCATAGACGAAGACAATAGCTATTTTATTCAAAAAATGGGAAAGGTCGAAAAAACTACCCATACAGTCATTACTGCTCAAACCAAGTCTTTAATGTTTACTGAAATTGTTGACTTTATTGAGAAAAATGTGGGCGAGGATGTTCCGGTGTACTCTGTTCCTTTGACCCAAATGAATGAGCAATTTAACGAATACATAAAATCAAGAACGAAAAAAATATAAATCAAAACCAAACGAATGAAAAGAATAACCATATCAAAAGGAGATGGAATTGGTCCAGAAATTATGGACGCAACACTTGAAATTTTAAAAGCGGCTGGAGCGCAATTGGAGTATGATGAAATTGAAGTAGGCGAGAAAGTTTATTTATCGGGAAACACTTCTGGTATTGCTTCCGAATCTTGGGAGAAAATTAGGAATAATAAGATTTTCTTGAAAGCACCAATCACCACGCCTTCTGGAGGTGGGTACAAAAGTTTGAACGTATCAACAAGAAAAACATTAGGCTTGTATGCCAACGTAAGGCCTTGTATGAGTTTGCACCCTTTTGTGAAAACAAAACATCCCGTAATGGATATTGTGATAATTCGTGAGAATGAAGAAGACCTGTACGCAGGAATCGAACATCAACAAACGGATGAGGTTGTTCAGTGTTTGAAATTGATTAGCCGACCGGGTTGCGAAAAAATAATTCGATATGCATTTGAATACGCGAAAAATTACGGCAGAAAAAAGGTAACTTGTTTTTCGAAAGACAACATCATGAAACAAACAGATGGATTGTTTCACGAGGTATTTAATGAAATAGCAGCTGAATATCCAGAAATTGAAAACGACCATTGGATAGTAGATATTGGCGCTGCAAAAGTAGCTGATACACCGGAGGACTTTGATGTGGTTGTGATGCAAAACTTATATGGAGATATTATTTCTGATATCGCTGCACAAATTACTGGCTCTGTTGGTTTGGCCGGTTCTTGCAACATTGGTGAAGAACACGCAATGTTTGAGGCGATTCATGGTTCTGCACCAACCATTGCAGGACAGAATATCGCAAATCCTTCTGCGCTTATTCAAGGTGCTATTTTGATGTTGAGTCACATTGGACAAAATGAAGTGGCGGATAAAATCCAGAACGCTTGGTTGAAAACAATTGAGGAAGGAATACATACAGTAGATATTTTTGATGAAAATATCAGTACCAAAAAAGTGGGGACAAAAGAGTTTGGGGAAGCAGTAATCGCCAACTTAGGGCAATTACCAAAGAAAATGCCAGTGAGAAACTCTCCAACCAACATTAACTTAAACCTGCCTAAATACACCAGAAAACCAAGACTGAATAAGGAATTGGTAGGAGTAGATTTATTTGTTCACTGGGATGGAATGGACCCAAATGACATTGGCGGACAGTTAAGAAACATCGAAATTGGCGATATCAAATTAGATATGATAACCAATAGAGGAATAAAAGTATTTCCTGATGGATTCAAAGAAACTTTCTGTACGGATCACTGGAGATGTAGATTCAAAAATGTAAACGGTGATTCCATTACAAAGAATGACATTATTCAATTATTGAACAATGCCGAGGACAAAGGAATTGATGTGATCAAAACCGAAAACCTTTATTTCTTTGAAGGAAAAAGAGCTTTCTCTTTGGGGCAAGGTCAGTAAAAACAAACAAAATAACACCAAAAGCTCTCAAGAAATTGAGGGCTTTTTTTGTGCTAAGAAATTCTTCCCCAGTTTGGTTTTTTTCTGATCAATTCAGCGAGTTGTTGGCGAATGAGGTAATTCTCTTGGAGTTCTAATCCTGGGTCTGAATTAAGTAATTCTCCTGCTAGGTTTCTGGCTGCAGCGACTAATTTGTTGTCTTTGATGAGATCGCCAATTTTTAAATCTAAAATACCGCTTTGTTGAGTTCCTAAAATATCTCCTGGGCCACGCAGTTTCAGGTCTTCTTCGGCAATCTCAAAACCGTCATTAGTTCTTACCATTGTTTCTATCCGGGTTCTGGCTGTTTCTGATAGTTTGTAATCTGTCATGAGTACACAATACGATTTGTCAGATCCTCGTCCCACTCTTCCTCTTAATTGGTGGAGCTGCGATAACCCAAACTTATTCGCGCTTTCGATTACCATAACCGTGGCATTAGGAACATTTACACCTACTTCTATCACCGTTGTAGCCACCATAATTTGGGTATGACCTTTGGCAAATTGTTGCATTTCGTATTCTTTATCCGCTGCTTTCATTTTTCCATGAACGATACTCAATCGGTATTTGGGCAGAGGAAACCTACGCGCCATACTTTCGTAGCCATCCATCAGATCCTTAAAATCTAAATGTTCCGATTCATCAATCAAGGGATACACTACATAAACTTGTCTTCCCTCTGCAATTTGTTTCTCCATGAATTTAAATACGTACAGCCTGTCTTTGTCAAATTTATGAAGAGTGGTTATTTCTTTTCTGCCAGGAGGCAGTTCGTCAATCACAGAAATATCTAAATCTCCATACACGGTCATGGCTAGGGTTCTGGGAATGGGAGTTGCCGTCATGACCAAAACATGAGGCGGAATGGAGTTTTTCTTCCATAATTTGGATCTTTGTTTCACTCCAAATCTATGTTGCTCATCTATGATGGATAATCCCAAATTTTTGAACTGAACTATCTCCTCAAGTAGGGCATGAGTCCCAATAAGAATATCCAATTCTCCCGAGAGTAATTGGGCATGAATTATTTTTCTTTCAGAAGTTTTGCTCGAGCCGGTAAGCAGTGCGCAAGTTACTCCCGTTCCTTCCAGATACTTGTGAATTGTAGCAAAGTGTTGAGTAGCTAATATTTCCGTAGGAGCCATCAGCAAGGATTGAAAACCGTTGTCTTTTGCAATCAACATAGAAAGTAATCCTACCAAAGTCTTTCCGCTTCCTACATCACCTTGGAGCAATCTATTCATATGTTTTCCCGTTCCCATGTCTTGCCTTATTTCTTTCACTACTCGCTTTTGAGCATTGGTAAGCTCAAAGGGTAGCTTGGTGATGTAAAATGTATTAAAACTGGCTCCAATCGTCTCAAATACGAATCCTTTGAGTCGCTGTTCCTGCACTACTTTTTGTTTTAGAAGTCTTAGTTGTAAAAAGAAAAATTCTTCAAATTTTAACCTGTGAATAGCTTTTTTTAGATTATCGGCACTGGTTGGATAATGAATTTCGCGGATTGCCTTTTCTCTCGAGATCAATTTCATCTCGTTCATTACCTTGTGAGAAAGTATTTCGGGAATTTGTCCCGCTATTTGCAGCACAAGTGACTTGGTGATTTTGGCAATTCCTTTGGAGTTTAAACCTGATGTGTTGGCTTTTTCTGTCGAACTGTAAACCGGCTGTAGCGAGGCTTGCACTGTTTGGGTCATTTGTTTTTCTTCAAATTCGGGATGAACCAAATTATAGGAATTGCTAAATTGAGTGGGTTTGCCAAACACGGTGTATTCCTTTCCCACAATTAGCTTGGGTTTTACCCATTTAATTCCTTTGAACCAAACTAACTCGATACTTCCCGATTCATCTTGTAAATGGGCAATAAGTCTTTTACCTCTTTTTTCACCTGCTTCTGAAACTCGCGTAATTTTTCCCTTAAGTTGAACATGAATTTCACTCGAATTGATGTGTTTTATTTGGTGTACTTTGCTTCTGTCGATATAGCGAAAAGGGTAGTAGCTTAGCAATTGGTCAAAAGTGTAGATTCCCAATTCTTTGTTTATTGTGGCTGCTCTTTTTGGGCCAACACCTTTGAGGTATTCGATTGAAGTTGATAAAAAAGACTGTGACATAGGAGATGATTGCTCAGTTCAAAAATAAACAAAAAAAACCTCTTGCATTGGATGCAAGAGGTTTTTAAACTCTTTGTATGGAGTTGAATTTATTCTTCCGTTTCAGCAGGAGCCGCAGAAGCATTCTTTTTAAGTTGAGCAATAATCATGTTGGCTACATCTTCTCCACCCTCAAAGTATAATAAACTACCTTGAGAAGAATCAAAAATGTAGGCAAAACCATTTGTTTTCGCCACTTCTTTAATTGCCGAATTCAACTGAGTTGTTAGTGGTTCCATCAGTTCCAAATACTTTTCTTCAATTTGTTTTTGCGCTTTAGTTTCAAATTGTTGAGCAGCTAATTGCATGTCTTGTATTTCAGTTTCTCTTGATTTCTGTATCGTTTTAGGTAAGGTACCTTTTTCAGTCATATACTTTTCGTAAGCTCCCTGTACGTTTTTTTGCAAATCTTGCAATTGCGCTACTTTTGAGTTTCTGTACCTTTCCATTTCTTTTTCAGAAGCAGAATACCCAGGAACTTCTTTCAGTACTTCTTGAGAATTTACATGCCCATATTTTTTTTGTGCATTGGTATTTCCAGTAAATCCAAGAGTAGCGATTGCTAATAGTGCGATTATTTTTTTCATTGTAATTGTATTAGTTTTTTTGTTGTTATATTTTATTTGGTATCGTATCCTAAGTTCTTAAGAATTCTTTTGCTCTTGTCTAGTTTCGAACTAGCATACAAGATATTTGTTTGGTTCGCTTTGTCAAAAATGAAATCGTATCCACCAACAGACGCTAATTCTTTGATAGCGCTGTATACTTTGTTTTGGATTGGCTCTACTAATTCTTTTCTTTTCTGAAAAAGTTCACCATCTACTCCAAATTTGCTTTGTTGAAATTTGGCCAATTCATCTTCTAAATTAAATATTTCTTCTTGTTTCTTTTTCTTCATTTCGGCAGGAAGCAAAAGCTCTTCTGCTTGGTATTGTTGAAACTTCTTTTGAATATTGTTCTGTTTTGCTTTGATTTCATTTTCCCATTTTTCGGATAAATCATCCAATGTTTTTTGTGCTTGAATGTATTCTGGGATATTTTCTAAAATATATTTCGTATCAACGTACGCATATTTTTGTGCAAAACTGGCTAGCGAAAACGTGATAGCAATAAGGAGGATGACAATTTTTTTCATGGTTTCAATTTTTCAATCGTGAGACAAATTTAATAATTTAAAACATATAAAGGAAACTCAATTCCCTTGGTTTTGGTCTGTTTGATTAGAGTTCTCCAATATTCATGCCAATGGTAAAATGAAATTGTCCTTGTGGTTTAAACACTCCCGGAGAATGAAGCGCTGCTCGGTATCCAGAGTCGCCTGGCGAAAGTGGGTCTAGTCCCCAACCGTAATCCAATCCAATAAGTCCAAACATTGGCAAGAACAACCTGACACCCACCCCTGCAGATTTTTTTACATCAAATGGGTTGTATTCGCTGTAGCTATTCCAAGAGTTCCCTGCTTCTCCAAATGCCAATGCAAAAACCGTAGCACTCGGATTGAGCGAAATAGGGTACCTTACCTCAACTTTGTATTTGGTAATAAGCGCATCTCCTCCTTGTGAGGACAATGAGTTGTCTTCGTATCCTCTCAATGCAATGTACTCCCTTCCAGCTAGCCTGAATCCCGTCAGTCCGCTTCCTCCATAAAAGAATCTTTCGAAAGGAGAAACACCTTTGTTTTTACTCCAAGAATTCAAAAATCCAAACCCAATACTAGAGTGCAGTACGAGTTTTCTGTCTTTTGACAAAGGGGTGTACCACTTGCTTACAAATTTGATTTTGTTGTATTCCACCCATTTAAACTTTTCTTGATTCGTCAAGTCACTGTAATCTTCTCGTCCATCAAATAAAGAATAAGGTGCTGTAGTTTTGACAGATAAAGTCATTTCCGAACCGCTTCTTGGATAAATAGGTTGGTCTACAGAGTTTCGAGAAAGGGTAAATGTCAAACTAAGGTTGTTGGCAAATCCGTTGTTAAATCCATCTAATAAGTTGTAATTATTCAAGGTGTAATATTCATACCCTAATTCTCCGTATAGGGTGAAGAAATCATCTGGAACCTTTAGTCTTGTACCCAACCCAACCGAAGCTCCTAGCACATCAAATGTTCTGGAGTCTGGATCGCCTCTGTCTGCTTGTGTCAGTTTTTGTAAGGAATAATAGGCATTTACACTGAATGTAGTAGGTTTTTTTCCACCCAGCCATGGTTCTGTAAACGACAAACTCAAGGATTGAAAAAAGATATTGGCAGATCCTCTCAAGCTCAATCGTTGCCCATCACCTGTTGGAAGCGGAGACCACGATTCTTTTTCAAAAAAGTTTCTCATCGAAAAATTGGTGAAGGACAGGCCTAAAGAACCTACAAATCTTCCACCTCCCCATCCTCCGGATAGTTCAATTTGGTCTGAAGGTTTTTCGGCAACTGTGTATTCAATATCCACCGTTCCATCAGCGGGGTTTGGCATCGGGTTTACGCCCATTCTTTCTGGGTCAAAATATCCAAGGTTACTCAATTCTCTTTGAGATCTAATGATGTCAGCTCGGCTAAAAATCATACCAGGTTTGGTTCTTAACTCCCTTCGTATTACGTGGTCATTGGTTTTGGTGTTTCCATTGATGGTAACCGTTCCAATTCTCGCTATTTTCCCTTCGTAAATTACGATATCGATATCAATGGAATCGTTTTCTACTGTTTTTTCTATCGGAGTGATTTGAAAAAATAAGTGACCTTCATCCATGTACAAAGAGCTAATATCCAATTCGGATTGACTCATGAATAATTTAGATTCCAGTTTCATTTTGTTGTATTCATCTCCTTTGTCAATCCCTAAAATCGTATCGAGTTTTCCTGTAGAATACTTCGTGTTTCCAATCCAATTAATGTTTCTAAAGTAATACTTGTTCCCTTCGTTTATCTTCATTTTAATGTTGATGGTAGAAGGGTCATTTTGATAAACGGTATCAAATGTGATTTTGGCATCTCTCAGAGCTTTGGAATTGTACAATTCGATAATTTGTTGTTTTTCAGCTTCGTATTTTTCTTCCTGAAATTTCGAACGCTTCCATACGCGGTACCACCTTTTTTCTTTGGTATCCTTAAAAGTTCTTTTGATTTTGGCATCAGAAAGTACTTGCGTTTCTTTTTTGATGAGGCTTAATGGAAACTTTGTTTTTTCTGTCAAATTGTTTCCCTCAACCTCTATTTTGTTGATTTTAATTCGGTTTCCTTTGTTGATGTTTATCACTAAAATTTGAGAATTGTTCACCGCAGAATCTGGGATACTCGTGATATTCACTTCCGTGTTAAGGAACCCTTTTTCTACGAAATAATCTTTACAAATGAATTGGGTGTTGTCCAATAAGCTCTCCGTTATTAATTTTCCGCTGTATAAATCAAGCGTTTCTTTCAAGGACTTTGCTTGAGAATTAGAGAGTCCTTTTAACTGAAAACGAGACATTCTGCTTCTTTCTTTTAGAGAAATTCGTAGGAATACGGTGGTTCCTACAATCTTATCTGCATAGATATTTATGTCCGAGTAGTTGTTCACTTCCCATAATTTTTTGATGGCCGAAGAAATGTCATTGCCGGGGATGGTGATTTCTTTTCCTCTTCTCAAACCTGAGTACGAAATTATTCTTTCTACATCTGTAATTACAGCTCCATCCACCAAGATTCCACCAATTTCATATTTTTTTGGCGTTTCGTAGCTAATCGAATTGTTTGAGAAAGAATATTGGGCAACCGCCAAATTGGGCAAGGAGCAAATTAACACTATCATTGGGAGTATAAACTTCATAAAGTTGTCTTGTAATTAAGAAAGATGATTGATTTGAGAACTTGTTTTTCCAAACCTTCTTTCTCTATTCTGGAAGGAGAGTATGGCCATTTCAAAGTCGTTTTCTTTGAAATCTGGCCAAAGTGTATCAGTAAAATAAAACTCAGAGTAAGCAATTTGCCATAGTAGAAAGTTACTGATTCTAAACTCTCCACTTGTTCTAATGATGAGTTCAGGATCAGGAATATTGGCAGTAGTCAGGTATTGGCTAAATAGTTTTTCGTCTATTTCGCTTTCTTTAATTTTTCCTGTTTTTACTTCTTTTGCTATACGTTTTGTGGCATTCAATATTTCCCATCTGGAGCTGTAACTTAGCGCCAATGTGAGAGTTATTCCTTTGTTGTTTTTCGTGTATTCGCTTGCAGAAAAAAGAGCCTGCTTAGCGAAGTCGGGCAGTAGTTCTATGTTTCCAATAAACTGGATTTTCACTTCATTTTCGTGAAGTTCCTCAATTTCTTCTGCAATCGTTTTAGCAAAGAGATTCATCAATCCGTCCACCTCATCCTTCGGTCTATTCCAGTTTTCACTCGAAAAAGTGTAGAGAGTTAGGAATTTTACGTGGTGCTTTTGCGCAGCTGTTAACACTTCGCGCACAGATCCTACTCCCGTATTGTGACCATACAACCTGTCTTTTCCGTGATTGGATGCCCACCTTCCATTCCCATCCATTATGATGGCAACATGCTCGGGTGTTTTGGTTGAATTTTCTTGGTTGGTGCTCATTGCAGTATTTTATACGCGAAAATGATAAGAATTATTGAGGTATGAAAGGCTTAGAAGCTTATTTTATGCACTTTTAACACATTTTATCATTTCGTTTTTTTGAAATTTAGTTTGACAGTTCTGTTCATTTTTTTAGAAACAGTGTCGCAAGCTGGGCATTCATTTTGAAATACATCAAGGATATAAACGGGCGTTTCAGAATCTGTTGGTACCGCAAATGTGAGGGTGTTTTCTTCGTATTGAAGTTTGTATTCTCTTGGGTCTGATTTTGTATTGCTTTCTTTGAATAGAACACTACCTTTCACGATGATGTCTTGAATTTTTTCTTTCGTAAAGTTGTTGCAAGTTAACTTACAATCGGTGTAATCGCTTGTTTCGAACAACGATTCCATAATAGAGGTTTTCACCCTATTTCCCGGCAGCCATCCGCCACATCCGCGATCGCCAAATAAAAACAAAACCATCAAGGAACCGATTCCTAATCCTAAAATGTATAAACGTACTCTTTTCCAAAAAGTCATAAAATTGAATTTAGAAAACAAAAATACAAGGAAATTATCTCAAACAGGATTCTTTTTGGTTTTATTTCATTCTTGAATGATTTCGATATCCTCTTTTTCAATTATTTCTTTGCCTTTATATTTGAGTAATAATTGAGCAATTGTTACGACATCATTTTGACAATAATTCTTAATTTTATTCAAATCATTATCCTCGTAATACGTTTTAGCCACCAAAGATCCGTCTAAATCTTGCTTGGGTGAAGGAATATTGAATACATGCGCTAGCAAGTCTAAGGAAGTGAAATGTTTGTAATCGCCAAATTTCCATAGCTCCATTGTGTCGAGGTGTAATATTTCCCATGGTTTTTTACCCGCAATATCAAGTTGTGAAGGAAGCTCAAGTCCGTTTATTAAGGTTCGTCTTCCGATAAAGGGAAAATCAAATTCTTTTCCGTTGTGGGCGCACAACATATAGTTTTCTTTCAATGTTTTGTTCAGTAATGAATTAAAAGCGATCAAAATCTCTTTTTCATCTTTTCCGTAAAAAGACTTTACTCTTAATTTTAGGCTGCCCTTTTCTTGGGCGAAATACCCAGCAGAAATGCATACGATCTTGCCAAACTCGGCATATATTCCAGCTTTGGAATAAGCTTCTTCTGCAGTTATTTCTTGGTATTTTTGAACGTATTGTGTTTTTTTATCCCAAAGATCAATGGTTCTTTTGGGCAGGTCTTGGAAGTTGTACTCTAGGGGTACAGTTTCTATATCAAGAAAAATAATTTTTTTTAAATCGATGTGTTGAAGCATGACAATGATTGGTTAAATTCTTAAGGTAATATAATGAATTCTTGGTAAACAAAAAAAGCCATCAGTAATTGGACCGATGGCTTTAAAGTTAATCTAGTTTCTGTATTTAGAATTTGAACAAATCGTCTTTAATCGTTTTGTTAACTTCAACAGTTTCTAATGTCATTTCCATTTTTTGTGGACCTTGCGCTCCTTTCAGCGAATGAGGGATTAACACTCCGTTGATAGCTTTGTAGTCTTTAAATTCTTGAGTGATATTAAAATCTCCTTGTTGGGTAGACTGAACAAAAGTTTCTTTTACTTTTAAGTGAGTCTGAGTGTCATAAAGCAAAGTAAGTTTTTTTCCTGTTGGGTACAAAGCTTCAATTACGAATACTTCCTTTCCGTCTATGTTGTTTATCCCCATCAACGTTGTGTTAACTCCGTTTTCAGCATAAGCCATTTCTGGAACTAATCTTCCCTCAATATTCGATTCGATGTTTGCGTTTTCTTCAGCGGGCATTGTTTGTCCTTGCATTTGTTGCATACCTTTTTTTCCGTCAAATACAGAAGCCTGAACTACCGCATTCCCCATTTGTGGAACTTTTATTTCAGATTTTGTTTTGTTCGGAGCTTTAAAACTATTTGTCATGATTACATCCATACCTTGAATAGTCATCGAATAATCACCCGTCATAGTTTTGATGCTCTCAATCGCTTCTTTTCCTCCAATGGCTGTGATGTAATCTGCCATCACAGATTCAGCAGTTGTCCCGGCAGGTGCAGCTTTCATTTTGCTCGGTGCAGAAGTTTTGTTTCCTTCTCTATCCAGGTAGTTTACTGTACCAAATTTTGCCAATTTTTCGCCTACTTCGGCAGCATCTCCTACCACTATAATGTTCATGTTACCTGGCTTTAAGTATTTCGTTGCCACTCTTTTGATGTCTTCCACAGTGACTGCATCAATTCTTTTCAAGTAGTTTTTGAAATAATCTTTGCTTAGTTTATACTCGTCAATGTTTGCAGCGAATCTTGCCACAGTTCTTGGGCTTTCTAATGATTGAGCAAAAGTACCAGCGATGTAATTTTGAGCATTTTTTAGTTCCTCTGCCGTTATAGCTTCTGTTCTAATTCTGTTTATTTCAAACAAGAATTGTTCTACAGCACTATCTGTCACCTCATTTCGCACTTTAGCGCTCGAAGAGAAATTACCGATTAATTTATTTGATCTAATTCCTCCGTATGCTCCGTAAGTATATTCTTTGTCTTCTCTTAAGTTTTGGAAAAGTCGTCCTGCAAATCCACTTCCAAATATTTGATTGAAAACCTGAGCAGCTTCGTAATCGGCATCTCCTAGTTTAATTTCGGCAATATTGCTAATCTGAATATTGGATTGAACAGCTCCCTCTTTGTTTATCACAAATACTTGTGGTGAACTTGGCTCAGCTGGATTTTTGTAAGAATGTGAAGGGACTTCTCCTTTTTTCCAAGTACCAAATTGCTTTTTCACTAATTCTTCCGCTTCACTTTTCGTGATATCTCCCACAATCGTTAGTAAAGCGTTGTTAGGTTTAAAGTACGTATTGTAGTATCCTTTTACGTCATCCAACTTGATGTTTTTTAATGACTCTTCGCTCATAAATTCTCCGTAAGGATGACCTTTTCCGTACACAATTACAGATTTTACGTCACTCATTATGGCATCAGCATCAGTTGCGTTCGATTTTATTGCTGTTACACTTTCCGTGATACTTTTTTCTAGTTCATCTTCAGGAAATACTGGATTTAACGTGATGTCTGCCAAGATATCCATTAATTTACTGTTGTATTTTGATAGTCCTGATGCGTATACACCACTTGAATATGCTCCAACATTTGCCCCAATAAAATCGACTTCTTTGTTCAGGTTTTCTTTCGTTCTGTTTTTTGTTCCAGCCTCTAGTAAATCTCCCACCATCGAAGTGTAACCCGCTTTGTTTCCTTCTACAATTGGATCTATGTCAAAAGACAGACTGTATGATATTGTTGGTAGTTTGTGATTTTCTATCACATACACTTTCATTCCGTTTTCTAAGGTGAACTCTTCATGTTCCCCTATTTTTAATTCTTTTGCTTCGGATGCACTTGGACGAATACTTCTGTCAAGGGCAGTTTCTTTTGTGCTACAAGCAGTAATTGCTAATATTGAAGCGATTGATATGATTATATTTTTCATGATTCTTTTTCTTTTAAAATTGATTGTTTGAGCTCTCTCTTATTTTTTTGGTAAATAATAAAGTGTCACGCTATTTGATTGAACCAAATATTTTTTTGCTACGCGTTGAATATCTTCTCTCGTAACAGCTCGGTATTTTTCCAATTCTGTATTGATTAATTCTGCATCTCCAAACATTACGTGGTAAGTAGCCAAACTTTCTGCGATTCCTTTCATTGAAGAATTGCTGCTCACAAAATTTGATTCGGAAATATTTTTAATTTTTTGAAATTCTTCCTCAGAAATTAATTCATTCTGCAATTTTTCAATTTCAGCAACAATTCCTTTTTGAATATCTGCCACCGTGTAACCTTGGTTTGGCAAACCTAAGGTAGCAAAGAATCCTGCGCTTTCGAAATTCATAGAAAAACCAGCCACTTGAAGAGCCATTTGCTTGTCTTCTTTCAAAGCAGTATTCAATCTAGAACTTTTTCCGTTTGATAAGATAGTAGAAAGCATTTCAAGCGCATAAGCATCTTTTGTACCTTGAGCTGGCACTTTGTATGCCTGAAAAACAGCATCCAACTGAATGTTGTCATACACCGTATCTACAATTGGTTGCGTTAGTAAAGCACCCGATACGTTTGGTCTGTTTATTTCAGCAATGCCTTTAGGTATTCCGCTAAAATATTTTTTGATGTATTTTTTTGCCGTTTTTTCATCAATGTCTCCTGTAATCACTAATGTTGCATTGTTTGGAACATAATACATGTCATAAAAATTTTGAAAATCTGCAATCGAGGCAGCGTTCAAGTCTGCGAACGATCCAATAGGAGTCCACTCATAGTTTGTTCCTTGGAACATTCTTTTAGAAATCTCCATGTACCAGCTAGAATAAGGTCTGTTGTCCGAAGTTCTTTTTTCTTCTTTCACTACCTCTCTTTGGTTATCAACTCCTGCCTGAGTGATTTTTGCATTCAACATTCTTTCAGATTCCATCCATAAGCCCAATTCCAATTGATTGGATGGCAATACACAATGGTAATAAGTTTGGTCACTCGAAGTATAAGCATTAATGGTTCCTCCAACAGATTGAACTATTTTTGCATATTGATCTTGTGCAATATTTTCTGATTCTTCGAACATCAAATGTTCAAAAAAGTGAGCATACCCTGTTTTTCCTGTAGTTTCGTTTTTGGAACCTACGTGATACAGAACGCTTACTGCAATTATTGGAGTAGAATTATCTTTATGTAAGACTACATGTAATCCGTTATCCAAGTCAAACTCGGTGAATTTAATGTTGTTTTTTTGGGCAAAACTGTTTCCTAGAAGGAAAGCAGACGCCAGGAGTAGAGTTATTTTTTTCATGTGTTAGCTTTAGTTTGATTCAAAAATAATAAAAATACTGAGGTTTCAACAAAATATAGGGACAAGAGGGATTATTTGTACATAAATGGGATTTTAAGTGTCATCCTAAAAATTAACTTCCAATATGTAAGGAATAGTTCGTTTATCTAGTTAATTTTGAAACAGTATCCAATTTTGTTCTTTTTTGTTTTGATATCATTCGAAGCAAAGAGTTTTAACATTGGACTAACACAATAACAAAAAGGATGGTGGAAGCAAAAAAATACCTGGGTCAACATTTTTTGAAAGACGAAGAAGTTTGTCTGGCAATTGCAGACGGAATGCCTGAGGCAAAAACGGAAGAAAAAATTATAGAAATTGGACCGGGAATGGGAGCAATTACCAAATACCTAATGAAACGCTTCCCCAATCTGAGTGTCGTAGAAGTGGATGGAGATTCTATTACTTATTTGTCACAAACCTATTCGGAACTCGATATCGTAGATTATGATTTCTTGAAGCTTGATTTAAATAAACTAAACGAAGGGAATCCATTTAAAATTTTCGGAAATTTTCCTTATTTTATCTCTTCCCAAATTTTAACCAAAATTTTTGAGAATAAACAGTTAATCTCAGAAGTGGTAGGGATGTTTCAAAAAGAAGTATCTGAAAAAGTAAATGCTCAACCGGGTAATAAAAACTACGGTATTATTAGCGTCTTTATTCAAGCGTTTTATTCGGTGGAGTATTTGTTTACAGTTCCAGAGGGAGCATTTGATCCTCCACCAAAAGTAAAATCAGGAGTGATTCACTTGAAAAGGAACGCAGTGGAATCACTTGGTATACGTGATAGTACTTTCAAGCAAGTAGTCAAGCTAGGATTTAATCAGAGAAGAAAAACCCTAAGAAACTCTCTGAAATCTATTCTGCCAGAAGCCGTAAGAGAAGAAGCTATATTAACTAAGAGACCCGAACAACTTGCCGTGAAAGAGTTTATAGAAATTGGAAAAATGATTGAAAGCAATCAATAAATATGAAAGAAATGGAAGAAGAGAAAAAGTTATACTTATTAGATGCCTACGCATTAATTTTTAGAGCCTATTACGCCTTTATTAAAAATCCAAGAATTAATTCTAAAGGGTTAAACACATCGGCAGTTTTGGGATTTACCAACACCTTGCTGGATATCCTCAACAACCACAAACCTACCCACATAGCTGTTGTTTTTGATTTTCCCGCTGCTACCTTGCGTACGCAAGAATTTGCCGCATACAAAGCAAATAGGCAAGAAACTCCAGAGGATATAAAAAAGTCTGTGCCTATCATTATGGATATTATTCGAGCTTTTCACATTCCTATTTTGATGAAAGAAGGGTACGAGGCGGATGATGTAATTGGGACACTTTCGGTAAAAGCCGAAGAGGCTGGTTTTACCACTTATATGATGACTCCTGACAAAGATTTTGGACAATTGGTTACCGATAAAGTGTTTATGTACAAGCCTGCGCGAATGGGGAAACCCGCAGAAATTTTGGGTGTAAAAGAGATTTGCGATAATTTTGAAGTGGAGCATCCCAAGCAGGTAATAGATATTTTGGGTCTTTGGGGAGATGCGGTAGACAATATTCCGGGTATTCCGGGTATTGGAGAAAAAACGGCCAAAAAACTCATAAAGCAATACGGCTCTGTGGAGAATTTAATTGCCAATGCAGAGGATCTAAAGGGAAAACAAAAAGAAAATGTCATCAACTTTGCAGAGCAAGGATTATTATCCAAAAAGTTAGCAACTATTATTTTGGATGTCCCTGTTGAATTTGATGAAAAAGATTTAATCATGTCTGAGCCAGATAAGGATAGAATCATAGAATTATTTAGCGAATTGGAGTTCCGGACTTTGGCCAAAAGAGCTTTTGGTGTAGAGATTCAGAACACGACCACAGAAGGTCAATTGGATATGTTTTCTTCTTCTGCTTCACAAGGAGCAGATACCAGTGAATCGGCCGAAGCGATAGATTTTAAAACGATAGAAACGGTAAAGAATAACTACGAATTAGTAGAATCTGAAGAGAAGAGAAGGGAATTAATAGCGCTGCTTGATTCTCAAAAATCTGTTTGTTTTGATACGGAAACGACTTCACTGGATGCCCTTTTGGCCGAGCTAGTTGGAATCGCTTTTTCATTCAAGAAGGGCGAAGGGTTTTACGTTCCGTTTCCTGAAAGCAGAGAAGAGGCGAAAAAAATTCTGGGAGAGTTTAGACCTGTTTTTGAGAATGATCAGATTGAAAAAATTGGTCATAACTTAAAATATGATTTGGCTGTTGTTCAGAATTATGGTTTAACTATTCGAGGTAAATTATTTGATACCATGATTGCCCATTACCTTATTCAACCAGATATGCGCCATGGGATGGATCTGTTGGCAGAGACCTATTTAGGGTACAAGCCAGTTTCTATCGAAACTTTGATAGGAAAAAAAGGGAAGAACCAAAAGAATATGCGGGAGCTTGATCCTTCAGAAGTGTTTGAGTATGCTTGTGAAGATGCAGATATTACTTTTCAGTTGAAAAAGCTGTTTGAAGAAAAATTGAAAGAAACAAATACTGAAAAGCTGTTTTGGGAAATTGAGATGCCGTTGTTGCCTGTTTTAGAAAAAATGGAAAGGGAAGGGATCAATTTAGACGTAGAAGCGCTGGGCAGTTTTTCAAAAGAGTTGGAGGCAGATTTAGTCGAGCTGGAATCGAAAATAAAGGAACTAGCTGGGTTTTCAGATTTTAATTTAGATTCTCCTAAACAATTGGGTGAAGTGCTATTTGAAAAAATGGAAATAGACGTAAAAGCAAAAAAAACCAAGACTGGGCAGTACTCAACAAGTGAGGATACCCTGAGCAAAATGGTGGGGAAACACGAAATATTTGACAAGATTCTGGAGTATCGGTCACTCAAAAAACTAAAATCAACTTATGTGGATGCGCTTCCGCTTCTTATCGCTGAGGATACCAAAAGAATCCATACCAGTTACATGCAAACCGTAGCAGCAACAGGAAGATTAAGTTCCGTAAATCCCAACCTTCAGAATATTCCAATTAGAACGGAGAAAGGTCGATTTATCAGAAAAGCATTTATTCCAAGAAATGAGAAATTTACTCTTTTGGCAGCGGATTATTCTCAAATTGAGCTGCGTATAATTGCAGCCTTGAGTGGAGATGAGGGAATGATAGAAGCATTTGTGCAAAAACACGATATTCACTCTGCAACAGCCTCCAAAGTGTTTGATGTACCGATGGAAGAGGTGACTAGAGAAATGAGGAGTAAAGCTAAAATGGTGAATTTTGGTATCATCTACGGAATTTCTGCTTTTGGATTGGGGCAAAGATTGTCTATCCCTAGAAAGGAAGCCAAGGAAATAATCGATAGCTATTTTGCTAAATATCCTAAAATTAAATCCTACATGGATGAGGCTATAGTTCAAGCTAAGGCCAACGGTTATGTAGAAACAATGTTAGGGAGAAGAAGAAACTTGAAAGATATAAATTCAAGTAATGCAATAGTGCGTGGTCATGCTGAACGAAACGCAATTAATGCACCAATTCAGGGGACAGCCGCAGACGTGATAAAAATTGCCATGATAAATGTTTTGAAGGAAATGAAGGTGAAGAAATTAAACTCTAGAATGTTGCTTCAAGTTCATGATGAACTCGTTTTTGATGTGGATAAAAACGAGATTGAGGTAATGGAAAAACTAGTGAAAGATAACATGGAGAATGCTGTAAAAATTGTGGTTCCGTTGGAGGTGGAAATGAGTACGGGAGACAATTGGCTGCAAGCCCATTAAAAAAATAGACTGCCGACAAAGTTGGTTGATACATCCAACTATTTGGTTAATTGAAAAAAACAAAGAAACGATGCTTACAAATAACGACATCATGAAAAAGCTAAGAGTAGCTCATAAACTGAGAGATGAGGATATTCTAAAAGTATTGGAGTTAGTTGATTTTAAAATGACTAAACCAGAACTGAACGCTATTTTTCAAAAAGAGGATCATAAGAATTACCAAGAGTGTGGAGATCAATTGCTTCGAAATTTCTTGAATGGTTTAATTATTCACTTGAGAGGGCCAATGCCCAAGAAGAACGAAAACCCAGTTTCGCAAAAGAAGTTTGTAAAACCGCATCCTGGTAAGAAGTAGATGATTTAGTTCATCCAAAAACAATCCTGCCAGTCGGTCAACATGTGGAGTAAAAGCCCAATGCTGATTATTCGCGTTTTTCTCCAAAACAGTCCTAAAGTGTAAGCAGAAATCGCATAACTTGAATGAAGAGGATGAAAATTTATGCTACAGCGGTTGGTTACAAAAATATCCTCTGCCAATAAATGGTCTAAGTCTACTAGCATGGTCAGTATAAATACGAAAGAAACTATTTTCCAATTTTTCTTGTAAAACACAATCGCAATCAAAATTGGAAGAAGGAAATGCAATCCATAATGAACAAGAAAACGAATAATCTCCATTATTCAGTTTTCCAGAGTGTGTTGCAGGCCGTGCACTTTATCTGAGGGGTCTTGTTGAGCAAAATGCGATAGGTCAAAACGCCTTCTTTGCAAACGTAGCAAGTCATAGAGGGTGACATTCTCTTTCTTTTCTGATAAGCTTTTACCCTACAGTTTGTAGAACAAAACTTTTTTGCTTTTTGAGATTTGATTGAAATTTCTTTTTTACAAAATTGACAAGTAGACATGAAGGGTTTTTTAAATCGAATGCAAGATGAAAAAAAAGATTGTTTTTTGAAAACATAAGAATGAAAAAAAAGTTGAACTCAAGATTTTATTTTTAGTGCTCCTGTTCTTTTTGGTTGAGCTTGAAAGAAATTATCAGATAAAGTTTAGGATGCGAAAAAAATTTGTAAATTAGCCAATATTATAAAAAAAATAAGATGAAAAAAATAGTTATTAGCCTATCCTTAGCCTGTTTAATTGCCTTGTCTAGTTGTGGTAGTAAAGAATATACTTGTACCTGTACATTAACTGACGCAACGCCTACATCACCTCAGCCAACAACCACTACCGAAACAGTCATAACTGGAAAGAAAAAGGATGCTACAACCACATGTGAGACTGGCTCTTATCTGAATGGCTATTTAAAAAATGAGTGTAAAATAAACTAACACACATAAACCCGAGCTCAACGGAAAGCAATATTTCTTGAGTTTGTGATAAAAAAGCTGTATATTGCACCCAAATTAAACCGAATTATTATGAAAAAAATTGTACTAGGGCTGTTAATTGCAACAGCATTCGTAGCGTGTCGTAAGACTTCACCTATGGAAGAATCAGAAAACACTTTAGAAGTGACAGAATCAAATATGGCTGTTATTGGAAAAAGAACTGCTACATGGTGTGGTCCATGTGGATCTTGGGGATTTCCTCAATTTGAGTCGCTAAAAGAATCATATAAAGGAAAAGCTGTATTCATGGCTTGGAAAGATGCTTTTACCACTGTAGAAGGTTCTACTTTATTTACCGAGGTAGGTCCAACATTTAATTTAGGTGGGAGTGTTCCAACTTTCTTTTACAACTTCATTCCAAACGCCAATGACTCGATAATTACAAA
>ENA-OUOG01001392-OUOG01001392.1-marine-metagenome-genome-assembly--contig:-NODE-1392-length-28232-cov-5.350275_pt1 | contig 28232 bp, 15 predicted proteins | sample MGYA00248635_ERZ508505 | MGnify/ENA primary metagenome ERZ508505 (study PRJEB26176, sample SAMN06267871) | marine metagenome | isolation source: Saanich Inlet, British Columbia, Canada | place: Pacific...
CGCATGATCACCGGCTCGGGAGTAGGGATGGACGCGTTAGGGTCGCCCATCTGCGCGTACGCGATCTGGCCCCCCTTTAAAACGATCTCGGGCTTGCTCCCGAACCACGCCGGCTTCCAAAGCACGAGGTCCGCGAGCTTGCCCGGCTCGACACTACCCACCAGGTGGCTCATGCCGTGCGCCACAGCGGGGTTGATGGTGTACTTGGCGATGTACCGCTTCACGCGGAAGTTGTCCCCTCCCTCGGAGGAATCCTCGGGAAGCGCGCCGCGCTGCGCCTTCATCTTCGCGGCGGTCTGCCACGTGCGCGTTACGACCTCGCCGACGCGGCCCATCGCCTGCGAGTCCGAGGACATGATCGAGATGGCGCCCATGTCGTGCAGGATGTCCTCCGCGGCGATGGTCTCTTTCCGGATGCGCGACTCCGCGAACGCCACGTCCTCGGGAATAGCGGGGTCCAGGTGGTGGCACACCATCAGCATATCAAGGTGCTCGGAAACCGTGTTCTTCGTGTACGGCCTCGTCGGGTTCGTGGACGAAGGCAACACTTCCTTTTCGCCGCAAATCTTGATGATATCCGGCGCGTGGCCTCCCCCCGCGCCCTCGCTGTGGTACGTGTGGATGGTGCGGCCCTTGAACGCCTCCACGGATTTCTCCACGCAGCACGACTCGTTGAGCGTGTCGGTGTGGATCGTCACGGCGACGTCGTTTGTTTCCGCGACGGTGAGACACGCGTCAATCGCCGCCGGGGTCGTGCCCCAGTCCTCGTGCAGCTTCATGCCCACCGCGCCAGCGTCGATGATGTCCTGCAAACCCTCGGGCTTCGCGGTGTTGCCCTTGCCGGTGAACGCGAAGTTCAGAGGCATCGCGTCCGAGGACTGCAGCATCATGCGCACGTGCGCGGGCGACGGCGTGCACGTCGTGGCGCACGAGCCGGACGCCGGACCGGTGCCTCCGCCGAGCAGAGTCGTGAGGCCCGCGGCGATCGCCTCCACGCCGATCTGCGGGCAGATGAAGTGGATGTGCGTGTCGAGCCCGCCCGCGGTGAGGATCGAGCCCTCGCCCGCGATGGCCTCGGTGTTGACGCCGACGATCAGACCGGGCGTGACGCCCTCCATCACGTCGGGGTTCCCGGCTTTCCCGACGCCGACGATCATGCCGTCCTTGATCCCGACGTCAGCCTTTACGATGCCGGTGTAGTCCACGATCAGCGCGTTGGTAATAACGGTGTCCAGCGTCGTAGCCGAGCCGACGCCGGCTTGCTGGCCCATGCCCTCTCTTAACGTCTTGCCGCCGCCGAACTTACACTCGTCGCCGTACTTCGTGAAGTCCTTCTCCACGCGAACGACCAAAGCGGTGTCGCCCAAACGCACCAGGTCCCCGGTCGTGGGGCCGTACATCGTGATGTACTTGGCGCGCGAGATCGTTGTTGGCGGTAACGCCATAGGGGGGCTCGGGCTTTGGACGTGTTTAAACCCGCCCGCGGCGACTCTAGACATGATGCCCGCGACGTCGGCGACGCCCGGCGCGCCCGGTCCGTCCACGAGGTTGTTCCCTCCGCGGACGATTTGGTTACCGGCGATCGGGACGAGAGGCACCTGCTTGGACTCCCCCGGCTCGAACCTCACGGCGGTTCCCGCGGGGACGTTCAGGCGCATGCCGATCGCGCGTTCGCGGTCGAACGACAGCAACCCGTTCGTCTCCGTGAAGTGGTAGTGCGACCCGACCTGGATCGGGCGGTCGCCGGTGTTGGTGACCACGACGCCGACGCACGGGCGACCGGCGTTCAGCACGATGGCGGGCGCGTCGAGGGGTATAACCTCACCAGGCACGACGACGGCGAGAGCGGTCTGTGCGGCGTCGTCATCAACTCCTTCGCTCTTCTTGCGCTTCTTGCCGCCCGCCTTCCCGGGCGGGACGGCGCCGAGAACAGGGAAGGCGCTTTTCTCGGGCGCCGGCAGGAAGCTCCCGTAGAGCGCGAGTTTAAGGTCTCCTTCGTCCGTGGCGAGCGGGTCGTGGATGGTGACCAGCTTGGTGCCGTCCGGGAACGTGCCCTCGACCTGCACCTCGTGCAGCACGTGCACGACCGCGGGAAGCACGTGCCTCTTGCCGAGGATGCGGCGGCCGAGGTCCATGAGGTCAGCCACGCCGTGGTTCTTCCCATCCGGGCCGTCGCGGATGAGCTCGAGCAGAACGGACGCGATGAGCGCCGTCGCCTCGGGCAGGTTGAGACGCACGCCGCGCGCGAGTCGCTTCTGCGCGAGAGACCCGGCGGCGTGAAGCGCGAGCTTGTCCACCTCGCGGGGGGAGAGATGCATCGTTCAGCGAAAGCGAAGGAGCACGCCGAGACGGTGGTTGTTCGTTTTCTGGACGCGCGCACGGAGCCGAGCAGCCGCAGCTGGCGGATCTTCGGGCGCAGCCTCGTGAACGGGCGGGGCTCGTGCCGCGCGACCGCGGCGTACGTCACGCCTCGCGGAAGCGAGGGCTGCAGCTGCTCGACCGCGGCGGCGCGGCGCGGGCGGTCGGTCGCCGGCGAAGGGACGACGACGCGGGGGGTGTCGCAGGCCTCGACGAGGGTCGGGAACCCGCGGGCGCGCGCAGCCTTGGAGCGGCGGGCGCGGGGGGCGTGTCGTCGGCGACGACGGGGAGGGGAGATACCGCGGAGGTCCTATTGTCGAAGGAGACGACGGAGTTCGAAACGCGTCGGGTCAGTCGTCCGTCCGGTCCGCCGAGCAATCGCCCTGATTCGCGCAATCGAGAAAAATATCGAAATTGGGGATGTCTTCGCCGCGCACCTCGACGCTCGTGGCGGAGGAGCCTGCGACGCGGCGGCCCGGAACTTGCGTGGGGACACGCGTTCGTGTGCTTTCGGCCGGGTCAGTCGAGAGATCGACTCGGCTCATAGGCGTCAAGGGAAGTGAGCGAATCCGAATGGAACTTCGGGTTTGATGCGAAAAAGCGAAAGGTCGTGGTCGGTCGCATCCAAGAAACCCTCGTTCGCGGAAAGTCGGAAATGCGTCGGACATTCGGAGCACCACCGGGACCGCCGTCTGGATCTGCGTCCACGTGTCCAGAGCGGTCAGAAAGCGCGTTCACGGTTCTATCGCGTCACTCCCCGCACGCGGGGCACGCTTCCGCGCACCACTCGGCCGCGCGTGAGGCTTGTTCGAACACATGAGCGCTTTATCGATGCGCGCGCTCGGCGGGGCGGGCGTCGCGACGAGAGGGGACGCGACCGCGCGTCGCGACCGCGCCACCGAGAGGCGGGTGATGGTGCGCGCGTCGGCGCTGTCGAGCCCTGCCGAGAGCCGCGAGGCGCTTCGCCGTCGCGAGGCGCGCTCCCGGCCGTCGCCGCGCGCTTGTTTGTTCGGCGCGCCCGCGCCCACGCCGCGCGTCGCGATCGGCGCCCTGGACGGGCGGGGGGGCGCGCGGCGCGTCGCCGCGCGCGCCGCGGAGGGCCAGGTGGAGCAGCTCGAGAGGCAGGTTCGGGAAGATCCGGTGACGCCCGCCGCGCCGAGCGCCGGCGACGCCGCCGCCGATTCCGATTCCTCCGACTCGGAGAGAGCGTCTTCGAGAACCCCCTCGAACCCTCGAACCCTCGACGACCCTTCGAACGACCGCGGTGCTTCGAACGACCGAAAGCCGCTCGGCCCCGGCCGACGGTTCCTGCTCAAAGCGAAGCTGTACTTTCTCCTCGCCGCGTCGTGGACGGTGACGTTTTTCCGCGGCCTCTTCGCGTCGCGTTTGTTTGTGATTGTCTTCGCCATCTTCGTCACGGCGTCCGCGGCGCTCGGCGTGCGCGCGGCCGCGGCGCGCCGCTCCGCGCTCAAGGCGAGCGCGCCGAAAAGCGTGCTGTACAGCGCCTTCGTCAAGGACCTCGCCGCGAAGAGGGTGAAGCAGGTGCGCTTCGAAGAGGGCACGAGCCGCATCCTGTACGAGCTCGCCGACGGCGTCGGAGACGATGTTACGAAGCGCGCGAAAGAGAGCCCGGCGAAAATCGCGAAGAACTCTTCCTCGCGTTCGTTAACGACTAATAACGTGATTTTGCAGACGAAGCGTATTCCGGACGAGAAGCTGATGAGCCGCATGGAAGCCGCGGGGGTGGATTTCGGATCCGTCGCGGCGCCGCCGAGTTCGTATCTGTCGAAAGGCGCTTTAACCGCGATGGCGCTGTGGATCCCGCTCGTGCCTCTGTACTTCATCATGCGCAACGTCGCGAACAAGCAGGGCGGCGGGGACGCCGCGAAAAAAGCCAAGAGCCGCGGTGTGGTGGACCCCGAGACAAGGGTCACGTTCGAGGACGTCGCCGGCGTCGACGAAGCCAAAGCCGAGCTGATTGAATTAGTGGAGATGCTGAAGAGCGCGGAGAAGTACAAAGGCGTTCGCAACCGTTTACCCACCGGATGTCTGTTGGTGGGCCCCCCGGGAACAGGCAAGACTTTACTCGCCAAGGCGGTCGCGGGCGAAGCGAACGTGCCGTTCTTCAGCGTCGCCGCCTCCGAGTTCGTGGAGCTGTTCGTGGGGAGAGGCGCGGCGCGCGTCCGGGACCTCTTCGCCGAGGCGCGGAAAAACTCCCCCGCCGTGATTTTCATCGACGAGCTCGACGCCATCGGCGCGCGGCGCGGCGCGGGCCTAAACGAAGAACGAGACCAGACTTTAAACCAGATGCTCGTGGAGATGGACGGCTTCAACAAACCGCGAGGGGTGTTAGTGCTAGCGGCGACGAACCGCGCGGAAGCGTTGGACCCGGCGTTGTTACGACCGGGGAGGCTCACCAGGCGAGTCTTCGTCGGCCCGCCGGACGTGAACGGGCGCGCGCGCATCTTGCGAGTGCACCTGCGCGGGGTGGAGACGAGCGATTCTTTGGATTTCACGTGCGACGCCGTCGCGCGCGTGACGCCCGGGTTCACGGGCGCTGAGCTGGCGAACGTGGTCAACGAGGGGTGTCTTTTAGCGGCGCGCGACGACCGCGAGGTGGTTACCGTGGACGACCTCGTCTTGGGCGCCGAGCGCACTAAGAACGGCGTCGGGGTGGGCAAGGGCGCGGCGGCGGTGTTGAGACGGCTGAGGGACCTCGTGGCGAGGAACGACGGATGGGGGCTGGGGGCGGACAAGGGCGGGGGACCCGGCGACGGCCCCCCCGGCGGGTCCCCCGGCGGCGGGGGGCCGGAGAACGTCGGCGAGGGGAACAGGAGGCAGGGGGTCGGGCTCAGCATGCCGCCCACGTGACGTGACGACGAATGAGAGAGACGGCGATGATCCGAGACTTTGGCGACGAAACAGAGTCACGACGGTCTTCTCGCCGGCGCGGACGGAGAAAGCCTCCGGCTGACCGTGAGTGAAAAACGAAAAAAAGCGGTCGCATAAAGGACGCGCGTGGGATGGATCCGATCGATTCTTTTGGCGAGTCGTGACTCAAGAATCAGAAAAAAACTTATCCTCAAACCACCGATCGACTGCGTTTCGATTTCGTCGCGGCCGAGCGCCGCTCGCGCAGCGGAGATCGCTCCTTTCGCGCCGTCGCGCGCAGCGCGACTCACTTCCTCGCGCGTTCGCTCGTCGTCGAGGAGCTCGCCGCGGCACCCCGGGTCGAGGTTCCCCCAGTCCGTCTCCACGATGGCCGCGCAGTCCGCCGCCGCGCGCGCGCAATTCGCGGCGCCCGCCGCGATCAAGCGCGGCGCCAGGGCGCGCGCCCGCGGGGCGGCCGGCCGCTCGCAGACGCGTCTCGGCGGCCGAGGCGTGATTCTCGCCTCCACGGGCGGAGGCGCCCCCGTGGACGCGGACGTCGTCCGCGCGCCTCGCCCCGAGTACATCCCCAACAAGATCGACGACCCGAACTACGTGCGCGTCTTCGACACCACCCTGCGCGACGGCGAGCAGTCCCCGGGTACGAACCCTACGCGCCGTTTTGATCACCCGCGTGATCCGCGATTCCGCCACGCGTCGCCGGTCGTAAACCCCGACGACTGTTGTTGGTCGTCTCCGTTCGTCGAGTCGCGAACCCCCGATTTCTTCACGTTTTTTTCGTCCCGCTGACGTTTGCCGTTTCCGGAAAAACCGACATTTCATTACACCGACAGGCGCCACTTTGACGTCGAAGGAGAAGCTGGACATCGCGCGCAACCTCGCGAAGCTGGGCGTGGATATCATCGAGGCTGGGTTCCCGATCGCGAGCCCGGATGACCTCGAGGCGGTGCGGAACATCGCCAAGAACGTCGGCAACGAGCCTTTCGCGGACGGGTACGTTCCCGTGATTTGCGGCTTGTCGCGCGCGAACAAGAAGGACATCGACGCGTCGTGGGAAGGCGTGCGTCACGCCATGCGCCCCCGGATCCACACCTTCATCGCCACCAGCAAGATCCACATGGAGGACAAGCTGAAGAAGACCCCGGACGAGGTTGTGCAGATCGCCGTGGACGCGGTTACATACGCGCGGTCGCTCGGATGCGAGGACGTCGAGTTCTCGCCCGAGGACGCAGGAAGGTCGGAGCCCGCGTTTCTGCACCGCATCTTGACCGCGGTGGTGGAGGCGGGCGCGACGACGCTGAACATCCCGGACACCGTGGGCATCTGCCTCCCCGAGGAGTTCGGCGCGCTCATCGCCGGGATCAAGGCGAACGTCCCGGGCGACTACGTCATCAGCACGCACTGCCAAAACGACCTCGGGTTGTCGACGGCGAACTCGTTGGCGGGCGTCGCGAACGGCGCGAGGCAGGTGGAGTGCACCATCAACGGCATCGGCGAAAGAGCCGGTAACGCGTCTTTAGAGGAGGTGACCATGTCCATCTGGATGCGCGGCCAAGAGAAGCAGTTCTTCGGCGGGTATAACGCGTACACCGGGATCAACCCGGTGTACATCTACCCCGCGTCCAAGATGGTGAAGGACTTTTCCGGGATGGCGGTGCAGCCGCACAAAGCCATCGTCGGCGCGAACGCGTTCGCGCACGAGTCTGGTATCCACCAGGATGGCATGCTGAAAAACAAGAAGACGTACGAGATCATCGCCCCGGAGACGATCGGGTATTTCCGCGGCGAGGACTCCGTGGGCGTGGTGATGGGGAAGCACTCGGGTCGCCACGCGCTGTCGTCCAAGCTCAAACAGCTCGGGTTCCCCATGGAGGGCGACGCGCTCAACGACATGTTCGCGCGCTTCAAGCTGGTGGCGGAGCAGAAAACCGGGGGTGTGGACGACGACGAGATCATCGCGCTCGCGACGTCTCAGGAGGGCGCCGCGGAGGAGAGCATCGCGTGGAAGTTGGAGGATGTGCAGGTTGTGTGCGGCACGATGGGTTTACCCACCGCCACGGTGAAGATGACGGGCCCGGATGCCATGACGCGCGTGGCGTGCTCGGTCGGTTCCGGACCGGTGGACGCGGCGTACAAAGCCGTCGACGAGTTGGTGCGCGTGAACGTCGAGCTGGTGGAGTACTCCGTCACGGCGGTGGTCGAAGGTATCGAGTCCCTGGCGCAGACGCGCGTTTCGATCCGCCCCGACCCTCCGCTCTCGGGCGGGTCGGCGATGATCAAATCCAACGCGCAGACGGGCGCGGCGACGGCGAGATCGTTCACCGCCACCGGCGCGGACACGGACATCGTGGTGTCCTCGACGCGCGCGTACGTGGCGTGCCTGAACCGCATGATCGCGTACCACGCGAGCTCGGTCAGCGCCGCGGAGGAGGAGGCGGCGGCCGCCGCGGAAGAAGCCGCCGCCGCCGCGGAGGCGGAGGCGCCCGCCGCCGCCGCGTGAAAACGGAGAGAAGCGCGCATTTTTTATGGACACATTTCACACGTTCCAGAAACTGGACTCGTCGCTCGTTCGTCTCGTGTGTGGTTTCCTGACTGCGAGTCAGTGCGCGCGCTGCGCGTCGAAAAGGTGTTTGTTTTTTACCGCGCTCTCGCATTGGCAGGCGCGCCGGCCGGCATGTCGACGTACGTGTACGTGGACGGCGAGGGCGATGCGTTCCGCGGGGGCGGGGCGCCGCAGGGGCGCAAGCCCGTGCAGCGGCGCACCGTAGACTACACCGCCACGACCGTGCGGCACATAGAGGTGCGCGGCGATCTCGCCCGCGATCCAACAACGACGCGCGCGTCGTCGTCCATCCCTAACGCGAGGCTCGGTCCGTCGGCGCGCGGGTTCGAGCCCGACGCGCTCCGCCCGTCGGCCGGAGGGCGACGCGCGAGCCACCCCCCGTGCGGGGCTCGTTCGCGACGACCGCGCCTCTTCTCTCCGACCCGCCCGACTGACGCCGCCGCCCCCGTTGGTCCTCGCAATCGTCCGCCCGAAAACAAAAAACACAAAACACAAAATAAAAACCGCAGAGCCGAGCGTACCAGAAGCATCCGTTCGACAACGAGATGCTCCAGGCGACTTCCGGCGCGATGCTGGATTTCATGCCCCCCAGCGCGTACCCGCACGCGCCCGCCACGTCGTTCGCCACTAAGTTCGTGCACGTCAGCACGAACAAGATACGCACGGGCGTGAACCAGGTTCTGTTCATGCCGGATGGCCGTCGTTTACTGACGTGCTCGGTGAACGGCGAGTTCACCATGTGGAACGGCATGAGCTTCAACTTCGAGACCATCTTACAAGCGCACAACTGCGCGATCCGAACCGCGACGTTCTCGCACAACGAGAACTGGCTTTTAAGCGGCGACGACGCCGGGACGATCAAGTACTGGCAAACGAACCTGAACAACTTAAAGTCCATCGCGAACGCGCATACCGAACCCGTAAGAGGGTTAGCGTTTGCGCCGAGCGACTTGAAGTTTTGCTCGTGCTCGGACGACACCACGGTGAAGGTGTTTGACTTCGCGCGCGCCGCGCAGGTTTCCGTTTTATCAGGGCACGGAGGCGACGTGAAGTGCGTGGACTGGCACCCGCGCGCGGCGCTCTTGGCGAGCGGCGGGAAAGACAGCCTGGTGAAGCTGTGGGACGCGAAATCGGGGAAGGGCGTCGCGAGCCTTCACGCGCACAAAAACCAAGTCGGCGCGTTGCGTTGGAACCAAAACGGGAACTGGCTCGCGACGGGATGCCGCGGGCAGCAACTCAAGGTTTTCGACGTACGCACGTTACGTGAGTTGGAGAATTTCCGAGGCCATCAGAAGGAGATCACGTCGTTAGCGTGGCACCCGCACCACGAGACTTTACTCACGAGCGGAGGGTTCGACGGCACGATCATGTACTGGATCGTCGGCCGGGGCGCGGATGACGACGACGAGACCTCCGCGAAAGGAGACGTTTCGTTTACCAAGAAAACAAACCACGCGCACTCCGCCAGCACGGGGCCGTGCGCGGAGATCCGAGGCGGGCACGAGGCTGCGATCTGGAGTTTGGCGTGGCACCCCGCGGGGCACATCCTGTGCAGTGGGTCCAACGACAACACCAGCAAGTTCTGGTGCCGCAACCGGCCGGGGGAGGTGCCGCGGGACACGAGCGTGCGCAGTGGGCCGGCGGCTCTGGCCGAGCAGGCGCTCATGGAGGCGCAGATGCAGGCGAACGATTTGCAGAGAACCCAGGGGGGCGCGGGGGGAGGGTACCGAGGCGCGATGGGGGGTGTACGGCGAATGGGACCCGGGGGGGCGCCGGCGGGGTTCCCGGGGTTCGGACCGGGACAACCCAGGCCGCCGCCGCCGGCGCCGCCGCCGGGCGCGCCGCGAAGCGTGCCGCCGCCGGCGCCGCCGCCTGCGCCGCCCCCGGGCGCGCCGAGGGGCGCCCCCCCGCCGGCGCCGCCGCCGGGCCGCCCGCCGGGCGCGCCGCCGGGCGCGCCGCCGGGCCTTCCGCCGGGCCTCGCGCCGGCGGCGAAGAGGCAGAGGAAGGGACCGCCGGGGTTGTAATGTTTCCGTCGCTTTCCCTTTCGCCGAACCGCGCGTCGAACCGAGTCCGATCGAATCGTCCTGTGAACTCGCGATCGTCCGGATTGGAAGTCGAAGACTGCCCGCGCGCGATCGCGTCTTTTTCTTTCGATCCGCGAAGCAGCAGGCGTCGCTCGTCTCGTGTCGTCGCGGAAACGCCGGCGTCGACGCCGGCTCGGGCGGGAGGGGAACGGGGCGAATGGACGCGTTCGCGACGTTCACGGAGGCGACTGTCGGATGTCGTTTACAGGCTACGCTACAACTCGACTCCCGAGCGGACGCCGCTCGTGAAAAATGGGACGTGACGGCTGAGCCGAATCGCACGTTTCGATCGGCTCCCCCGTCCGCGACCGCTTAGTGATCGCCGCCGTGCTTGGAGGACTCGGGCTCGGGGAGGGTGGAGAACGCGGCGATGCCGAGCGCGACGGTGAACCCGACGGCGAGCTTGAGGTCGATGGGGGTGACCTCCTCCTCGGCGAGCGCGGCGGCGGCGGGGAGCAGCGCGGTGGACGCGGTGAGCGCCACCTTGGCCACCTTGGAGGCGGCCTTCTTGGCGTCCGTCACGAGGGACGCGCGCGCGACGGTGGCGCGGCGGGCCTTGACGGGCGCCTTGGCGCGCACGGTGAGGGCGGTGGTGTTGGCGACGGCGAACATTTTCGTTTCGGTGGATCGACGCGAGGCGTGGAGTGAGGGGAGGGCGAAGGGGCGCGCGAGGGCGCGGACCACCGTCCATCGCCGAAGGGCTCGACCGGTTCGCGATCGTCGAATTTTCGTGGCTCGGGTTATCCAAAAAGCTGCCAGCTGGCTGTGGCTGGGAAAACGGAAAAAACAACCCCTCGAGACCGGGTTCAAGTCGATCGGGATTCCTTCACGCGTCGTGTTGTTGTGCGTCACTCTCTCGATCGGCGGTGCGCGTCGCGACACTCTCCGACGCACACGCCTCGAAGTCCACTTCGCACACCAAAGATGGCTTCCTGCACCGCCTCCCTCGTCGCGCCCGCGCTCCGCGTCTCCGGCGCTCGCCGCTCCGGCGCGCGCCGCGCGTCCCGCGGCCCCGTCCAGGTGCGCGCCGCGTCCTCCGTGGAGGAGTTCGCGGGCACCGGCGATCTGCCCGCCGTGCGCCTCACGGCGAAGAACGGCGACACCGCGACCGCGTACCTGTTCGGCGGCGTCGTGACGTCCTTCGTCAAGTCCGGCCGCGACGTGCTGTACGTGCGCCCCGACGCCGTGTTCGACAAGTCCAAGCCCATCTCCGGCGGCCTCCCGCACTGCTGGCCGCAGTTCGGCCCGGGCGACATCCAGGTGCACGGCTTTGCGCGCAACGTGGACTGGGCGCTCACCGACAAGAAAGAGGGCGACGCGCCGTCCATCACCATGACCCTGCTCCCCTCCGAGTACACCAAGGCGATGTGGGATAAGGACTTCAAGGTGACGCAGACCATCACGCTCGAGGACGGCAAACTCACCGCCACCATGAAGGTCACCAACCCCGGCTCGGAGCCGTTCTCCTTCACGGGGTCGTTCCACACCTACTTCGCGGCGAACATCGACGAAGTCGCGGTGAGCGGCATGGAGGGCTGCAAGTCCCTCGACCGCCTCGCCGACGAGACCGGCGAGGTCGACGGCGACGTGACCATCTCCGGCCCGGTGGACTCCGTGTACTACGACGTCCCGAAGGACATCACCCTCGCGGTGGGCGGCGGCGAATCCGTCACCGTCTCCGGCTCCGGGGGGTGGAAAGACGCCGTGGTCTGGTCCCCCTGGACCGACATGGAGGCGTGCTACAAGGAGTTCGTGTGCGTCGAGAACGCGGCGTGCGCCGAGCCCGTCGTCGTCGAGGCGGGCGGCGAGTGGGAAGCCACCACCGTGCTCAAGTGAGTTTTGCGTTTGGATGGCGAGGATCGCCGAGTCCGTCGGAACGAGGTTTGAAGTAACGGGAGACGTTTCGCGCGAGACGAGAGAGTCGCGATCGCGGTACTACCAGTCTTTTCTCAACAAGATTCTCCGCTTCACACGACACAAAGCTTCACGATCAGAAGTACTTGGACCCGAACACCTTAGCGTCGTGCTCCTTCTTGAACTCCGCGCGCGACGTCACGGCGACGCGCCCGTCCGCCTCGAGCGACGGGCGATCTAACCTCGGGTGGTACGGCGCTTCCAACACCGCCGCCTGCGCTTCGGTTAAATCTTTCATCATGTCCTCCGGCCAAGCCGGCTCCGACGTCATGTACGCCCGCCCGTACGCGGACGTCGCGGGCGCGAAGCGGTACAGACACGCGCGCCTGGTGTGCGCCGCGGACCACGGAAGCGTGCCGTGCGTGGTGGCTTCGCTGAACAGCAGCACGTCGCCCGGCTCGAGGTTTGGATTCTCTACGAATTCCCTCGCGACTTCGTGTCTCTGCATCGCGGGCGGACACGGCAGGTTGGCTTTGTGCGAGCCTCTTATGACGCAGAACCCGCCGTCGCCCGGTTTCGTCGCCGTGAGCGCCACAGATACCGCCAGTAAGCGGTTGTACATGCGGCCGTTTGAGAAGGTGTACGCCAAATCGTCGCACCACGATCCGTCGTCGTTCATCTTCCCTCCGTGAAACACGAAACCGTCCGCGCCCGGGTTTTGTTGAATCAGCAAAGGCAAGTGGTCCATGCGGTACCCGTTGCCGACTAACGCGTGGTAGTACGGCACCAGTTTCGGGTGCGTCAACACCGACCGAAACACCTCCCGGTCGCCTTCGGGCCACCCTAACATGCCTCCCAAGTCCTCTCGTCCGGTCACGCCGTCGCCCGCGAGCGGCGCGCCTTTGTTTCCGCCCAAACGCAAGTCACCCTTTCGCTCGACGATCTTCGAGGACCGCTTGTCGATCGCGGCGTTGGCGTTCCGCACCTCTTCCTCGGAAAACACGCCACGCACGACCAGGAAGCCGTTCAGGTCGAACAAGTACTTCTCCAGGTCGGTCATCGTGTGCGCGACGTCCGTCGTATCAGCGGTCTCGGAAGCGGAAACGGTGTCCATCGCGGGTGACGTCACGGATCTCAACTGACGTCGCGCGCGCGAGGACGACCGGAAACAGGGTCGGTCGCGGTTCCCGAGCGCGGACGGCGCCGGGGAGGACGAGCTCGCTCGAGCACGGGGGGCGGCGCGCGCGTGGACGGCTGGGACGACGAGGCCGGTCGTCGCCGCGAGGCTGAACATCGGAGCTATGCGAAGGGTTGCGAAAGTCAGCGTGCGCTTTATTTCGAGCGCTTTTTCGCGAATCGCGCAAAGTGGCGAAAGTGGCAAAGGACGCTCCAGTTGTGAAATTGGCCAAATCGGGAGCGCGCCGCGCCCGTCGCCGTTCGCTCGCGATGGCGTCCGCGGGCGACCCCCTCGAGCTCACCCGGCGGCGCGCCGAGGCGGACGCGCTCGCCGCGGAGTGCGAGCGTCTCCGCGCGGCGCGCGAACTGCTCACCGCGCACATGAGCCGCCTGCTCCCCCCCGCGGACGTCTCCGCCTCCTTCCCGGGCGTCGCGGACGACCACGAGGCCTCGACCGTCGCGGACGAGGCCTCGGAGACGATGTCCATGGCGTCGCACGCCATGTCCACGATGTCGCACACCACGGGCACGACCGCGGTCACCGCCAAGTCAAGAGGCGGCAAGAGCGTCGGCGGCGCGTCGAGGCGGAGCCGGCGAAAGAAAAAGAGCGGACGATCGTCAAGTTTAGCGGCGGCTGCCGCGCGGCTCTCGTCGCGCGACCGGCGCGTCTTGGCGAGCACGGAGGTGGAACATTTGGAAAAACAAATCGAGCTCGAGCGTGTCGCGGAGGAGAAGAAGCTGGACGGAATGCGCGCGAGCCTGGAGGAGACGAACGCACGAACGCAGTCGGCGACTAAAGCTCTGTGCGATTTCGAACGCGACGTCGTCGCCGCGTCTGTTGTAGCCGCGAAGGACGCCATCGGCGCGACCGCGGTGAAGAACGCCGGTTTCGGTTTCGTGTCCGCGGAGAAGTGGTGCAAACACGTCGAGTCTTTGACCACCTCGAAACGCGCCGAAACCGAGCAGCTCGCGCTGAAGACGTCTTCCTGCCGAACAAGGCGAAGAGGTTTAGAGCAAAGTCTGCGCCAAAAAGAGCGCGCGGGCGAAACGTTAACCGCGGTTGACCACGAGACGTTACTCATCGAGCGAAACCGCCGAGTCGAACGGTTAGAACTCAGAAACACAGAGTTGAGGCGTTTAGCGGGTGTCGCGTCTCGCGCCGCGGATCAGCTGGCGAAGTGCAAAGTCGAGCTCGAGGAGAAATCGGCGGAGGGGCAGTTTCTGAAAGCCGACATGGCGGCGAAACGCGTGATGATTGTCTCCTTCGACGTGCTCATGATCGCGGTCAAAGCCGAGCACGCGAAGATGGCGAAGATCAACAAAGATCTGCACGTCGCTGGCTCATCGGGGGATAACCCGCCCGTGGGAGAGTACGTGCGGGTGAAAGACACGGCGCACGCGCTCGAGCAAAAGGTGAAAGACGCCGAGCGCAAACTCGAGCTCGCCAAAGCCAAGCGGCGCGCGGCGGATGCGAAAAACGCCACGCGGAGGTTACTGGGGCGAGGAACGCGCGTGACGTGACTTTTTGGTGACTTTTTGGTGACGCGCGTTAGTGCGCGTCGTATCTATAGTGATCGACAAGACGTGTTTTTTCAAAACCCGGTTAACCACGTAGTCTATCATCACGCGTCATAAACTCTCTCGACGCCGTTTCTTCCGCTCGACCGAGAGCGGAAGACTCGACGGGTTCCGCGCGGAACTCGCCGTTTGCGGCGGCGGCTAAAAAACCGGAGTAAACCGTCTTAAGCGTCTCCGCAGCTCCGTCTCTCAGTCCATGCGCCCCTTGAGCGTCCGCGTGATGAGTTTGTCCTTGGAGATGACGTGCACGACCCCCCCCCAGCCGGAAAGGCAGTCCCGGTTGACCCCCGCCAACAAGCACTGCGCGATCACCTCGAACAGCTCCTCCGGCTCCAGGTTTTCCTTGTACATGCTCTCGCACACTCCGAATAACGACTCCTCGTTGTTCCCGCACACCACGAAGTTCGTGGTCGGCGCCATCGCGCCTATAAGGTCCATGCCGGTGATGAACGGCTCGCCTGTTTCGGGGTCTAAACCCGCGACGACTGGTTCGGCGTAGTACGGCCCGAACCGCTTCTCGTACAGGATGTTCGACACCACGTGCGCGAACGTCTCGGGTTTCATCTTCCGGTTCTCGCGCAGCTCGTACAGGTTGTGCCGAAACTTGAACTTTTGGGAAAGCGTCGTCTGATCCGTCGCTAAGCCACTCAGCCCGACGTACAGGTGGTCGTGGATCTTGTGGATCTTCCGCATATCAACCGCGGTGGTCTGCTGCTGGTTGATCCCGAAACGCAAGTCAGACGCGATCGCCACGCAGTTCTTGCCCACCATCGCTGGAGTTAAAGGAGAGGCGGATCGACGAAAAATTGCACGACCAAAAGAAAGACGGAAACGGCATACGCGCGACGAGAGAGAGGCACGAACGCGATCGAGGCGCGGGCGTGAGTGCGTTTGGAAAGCGAGGTCAGCGACGGGTTCGTGGGCTCGGGGCGGGAGGACGACGCCCCGTGCGCGACGCGGAGGGTTTCGACGGGTCTCGCGCTCGAAAAACCTCCCCGCGCCTCCGCCACACCCTCCGCGGCGCGGAACGGCGCAGATCCTGTTGACACCGCTCGGCGTCAGATCCGAGCGAGGGCGTGTTGAGATCCGAGTCGACGTCGCGCGGGTTCGATCGTGCCCGTGAACGGCACGGCGAATCGGCGGGTCGCGCTGTGGCCTGCGGCGTACCTATGATGGCGGCGCCGTTGTACGACATGATGGACATGGCGATCGAGTTTCGTCGCGACCGGTCGCCCCTCCGCGCGCGGGTCTCGAGTGACGCATCATCGCTGGGTTTTTTCAAAACGACTGTGAAAACGAACACTCGTCGACATTTCAGTTTTCAGATGCCGCAGTTCCGCTGCGCTTCCTCGAGCGCGTTCTTGGCGGCTGCATCACACCTCCCCGCGCCGGCCGGTGCGACGCGGTGGCGTCCTCGTCGACCTTCGCGACCTCCGACTCGCGCCTCCCGCGTCGAGTCCCGCTCGAGCGTGTCACGCCCCGCGTCTACTCGTCGGGGCGCTCCGCGCGGAGTGGCGAGGCGGCGCCGGGAAGCGGCGCGCGCCGACGCGGGTTTCTTCCTTTCGATCCGCCGACGCGTTCGTTAGGTTTGATCCTCGGGGGATCGTTCGACGCGCGACCTCCGGCGCGCGTGACGTCGCGAACGGCTTTGCTTGCGATAAACAGACGACGCTCCCGAGATGGTCCTCTACGATTTCCTGATGATCGTCAAGAGCTCCGTGCCCAAGAACCAGCTCGGTGACATCCTGCGGCGCACCGGGACGAGGGTGCTCGACGCGGGGGGCGTCATCACCGACGTCACGTCGTACGGCACCAGGACTTTAGCGTACGAGTTCAAAACCCCCGGCGAGAAGCACTTCGAGGCGCACACCGTGCAGATGAGCTTCAACTGCGCGCCCACGGTGTTGGAAGAGTTGAAGCACGACATGCGCACGGACGAAAGAGTGCTGCGGTGGATCGCGGTCAAGGACAGAGCGTTGAAGCCGCTGAAAAACTACCCCGCGCGAGACCCGCGAAACCCGCTCAACGTCGCGGCGATGACCAAGGACTGACGACCGGCGGTTGATGGACGGTACGCCGCGGGAGAAAAAGGTGCGTTCGAACACACAAAAAGCGAACCTTTCGCGAGGGTGTTTTTCAAAAAGGCGAACCCACGATCGAGCCACCGACGGTGTCTCGATGCGAGTGACGATCAACTGTTATCCCTGGCTGAACGCGCTGTGGCCAGCGCATTCATGTTGATGACTCTTACCCTACGCATCGAGACGCGTCGGAGGGTTTTTTTTTTTCCGCGCGAATTTCTCGTCGCGCGCGCCGCCCGCCGGATGGAAAAGAAGACCCCGAGCGTCGGACGCGTCGGACGCGTCGGACGCGCCTCCACGCGCGGCGAGGGATGAATAATACGTTATCCCTGTCAGACGCCGCCGAGACCTTGGTCGGCTTCGGCGGCACTATTCTGTTGATTCCGAAGTATTAGCTCTAACTGACGCCGCGGCGCGAAACGTCGACGGTTGGGGGTTTCTTTTCCTTTTGGTTTTGGTTTTGGTTTTCGCGCTCTTCTCGAGACGCGCTCTTCTCGACGCCGCACGTCGTCGCTCATGAGGAACGCATTAGCGGATTTCTCCAAGGAGCGATCCGGTGCCGATACCCCTTCCTTTGTTACACACACTCCGAAGCGCCGGCGGCGACGGGAAGAGACGTTTTGAGAGTCGCGAGGTTTTTCTCTCCGCGGCGGAAAACTCGTGTGGTTTTGGTTTTCGCCTCTCTGAAGGCGCGACCACGCTGACGCTCAACGAGTACCCGAAAACCTTTTCCACGTCTCGTTCCACGAAACGACGCAGGCGGTATCGACGGAGACGCCGCGAACCGAAGGATGACGAAAACGACGCGGCGAGAGGAGGTTCGAAAGGTGCGGCTTTTTTTTTGTTTTTCGTCTCGCCTCGCGCCGCGCGCCGCGCGTCGCGTCGGTCGGCCACGTCGTGGATGAAGACACACACAAATTCGGATTCCCTCAGATTTCCCGTGATCGAGAAGACTGTGAAACCACCGACACACTTGGCGCGCGGGCCGACGCGGCGCGAGACGCGCGTTTTGTTTTTGTTTTTTCCTCTCGGGTTTTGCCCTCCCGAGACGCGCTCGGCTCGAAAAAAAAAAAACGCGAATCGAAACGACGTCCTCTTCGCCGGTGATGAAGCTACAGAAGGGCGTTTCTCAGAAACACCATTCGCAGTGCCCGAACTTCAGAGTTATCCTGCCAGATTCGTCTGGATGCCCAGTTGAGAACTAGTGCAGGCTTATCTTCCTTGGATGTCTGAGGCGAAGAGGACGTTTCGGTTGGCTTTTTTTTCGTGAAGGTTATTTTTTTCCCGGGCGCGGCGACGAAACGCGAAGACGAAAACGAAAACGCTCGCCCGTCTCGCCCGCCGACGCGTCGCTGACCGGCCCCGTCTCCTCTCTCGCGGTTTCGTCAAAAAATCGTTCACGCGTCCACAGACGAACGCCGTTCCACTCGCCGTGCCACGCACGCAGTACAACTCTGTAGACACTCATTGTAATAGCACGTAGGCTGTTGTACGTTTCTTCTTAGTGAGAGACTGGCGCCGAACGACGCGGCGGCTCCGCGGGTTGTGGGCGGTTATCTAAAACCAACCATTTGAGAGCTTTTTGGCGAAAAAAGCGTTCGTAGAGACCGCCGACAGCCACGTCACTCGAGGACGCGCTCTCCACCGAGCCGCGTGCCCGTTCACCGCGCGCCTCCCCCCCCGGTCACCTCGTCGTGCGATGCTCGCGCGCGCGATGCTCCGCCTGTCCTCGAGCACGCACGCCTCCGCGTCCGCCGCGCGCCGGATGCCAGTCTGCCGCGGTGGCGTCTCCACGTCATCTGTCGGCACATCTTCTCGTGCGAGCGCGCCGACCGCCGTGCGCTCCAGGCGCAGGCTCGCGCACGCCTCCACGTCGGCGTCGGCGGCGTCCCCGGGCGATTCTCCGCCTTCGTCGTCCCCGAGGCACGTCTCTTTGATCCAGGGCGCGTCGCGCGGCATCGGGCTCGAGATGGTGCGTCAGCTCTTGGAGACGCCGGATGCCGGTCTGCCCGGCCGCCCCGCGGCGGCGGGCGGCCACGTGGTGGCGACGTGTCGCGACCCCGCGAACGCCACCGCGCTAAACGAGTTGGCCGCGAGGCACCCCGACCGTCTGACCGTCGTTAAGCTGGACGTCGAGTCCACTTCGACGATTAAAGACGCGGCGGAGACGGTGCGCGACAAACTCGGTCGCGTGGACGTCTTGTGTCAGACCGCCGCCGTGCTGCACGTCGACACTCCGGACTTCAAGATGCGGCCGGAGACGTCCATCGCGCGTTTGGACGAGGCAGCGGCGCTCAAGGCGTACCGCGTAAACGCGCTGGGCCCGACGCTGGTCACGAAACACTTCGCGGGTCTGTTAACGGAAGGCACGCGACTCAGTTTGGCCGAGTCCGAGACGAGCGGCGGCGTACAAGAAAACAAACACGCGATCGTCGCGAACCTCTCCGCTCGCGTGTCGAGCGTGGGCGATAATAAACTCGGCGGGTGGCACTCCTACCGCGCTTCGAAAACCGCGCTTAACCAGCTCACGGTGAACTGCGCCATCGAGTTTGACTCTAAACGGAAGAAACACCCGATCACGTTCCTGTTGTTACATCCGGGCACGGTGGACACGGACCTCTCGACGCCGTTTAAAAAGAACGTCCCGGCGGAGAAGCTGTTTACGACGGAAAGAGCCGCGGCGCAGTTGTTACAAATCGTGGGCGCCAAGACGCACGCCGACACCGGCAAGTTCTTCGCCTGGGACGGCGCGGAAGTGCCGTGGTGATGTAAGACATACGCGTGTGCGTGATGGTAGTCCGACTAATAAGTTAACTAACTAAGGTAAAAAACATCAGACTACGAAACCCCTCCGACGTCTTCGTCTCTCTCCACGCGCGTCGCCGCGGCCGCCGCGGCTCGCGCGTCTGCTCTTCGTGCGTTTTCGAGGTCGATTTTCACGTTCACCTCTCGTACGTGTTTTTCGGCTCTTTCGTTAAAGAGCGGGTGGCGGTACGACACGGACCCGTCGAAATCGATCCACTTACATCCGTCGTGGTACCACCCCGGGGGAACGTTCTGATCGGAGGGGTCATCAAAAAGAGCGTCTTCGATTGTTTTCTTCGTCTCCGGCGATAACGAATCGATCGTCGCGCGTTGTAAAGGCGCCGGGCCGGCGTACGCGCACGCCGCGAGACGCGACGCGACGTCTGCTTTTTTTAAACACCCGAAGCCCAGCAGGAACACCTCCACGCGCGACGCGTAGACAGGACGTCGTTTTTTGTCGGAAAAGTCGACGGCGTCGGCGCCGCGAAACGGCGCCGCCGAGGAAAAGTTGTACGCGACGGTCATCGTCTTTTTTCTCGTCGCGACACTTTTGATATCGTCGTTTTCTCCGCCTTTTGTTTCGTGTTCGTCGACGAACGTCACCGTCACGCGCGCGTGCGTCGCTCGGAACGGCGCGTCCGGATCGGCGCCGTCGGCTTCGCGCTCCGCGAACCGCGCGAGCTGACGCTCCAGGCGCGCGGTGGGCGCGAGGCCTTTCAGCGTCTCCGGCGACGGCGGAGGCGGAGGGCGCCCGGATTTGAACAAAGCGCGAACGAAATCGGCGACGGCGGCGACGTCCAGCCGACCCGTCGCGATCGTCACACGACCGGTCTCGCGGGGCTGTACGGAGACGTGACTGTTTCGTTTTTGTTTTCGCGCGCGACTTTGTCGTCGCGAAAGTTCGTCGGTTCTTTTTTCGCCGCCCGACGTCGGTAAGGTCACCGCGAAGAGTGGGTCGCGCCGCAGCCGCGCGCGGCCGACGACGAGCCGCTCGTCCGCGGTCGCCTTCCCGAGGAAACCGAGCAGCCATCGCCTGGCGTCCTCTAAACGCTCGACGAGAGTCTCGGCGTCGGGGTCGTTTGTGTGCGTCGTCTCGGTCCCGAAAGAACCGCCGACGCGCGTCTCGTGCGTTTCGATTTCGTTCTCGCTCAACGCCAACCTCGCGAGCGCGCCTCCCAGAGATCCCGCGGCGGCGTCCGCGCAGTCGCCGCGCTCGGTCGCGGCCGTCGGCAGGAGCACGACCACGTCCGCACCGTCCGCGGCGGCGGCGCAGTCCGCCGGCCGACGCTCCGCCTCGGGGAAAAAACCACTCGCCGTCACGCACGAACACGTCGCGCCCGCGACGTACCGGATCACTCTTATGTTTCGTACCTGTGTCGTCGTCTCTTCCTCCTCGTCGACGACATTTTTTTTAACGGCGTCGCGAAACGAGCGTCTCGCGACGCGCGGCGTCGCGCGCGTCCGCGCCACGAGCACGACGCGCGGTTTCGGCGTTTTTTCCGGACTGGCTCTGTGTGCGGCGAGCGCCGCTAAAACGCGCGGCGTCGCGCCTCGTAAAGCCGTGACGAAGGCCGTTTCGGAAACGAACGACGCGCCCTCGCCGTGGAGACTCTCCGTCGCGAAAAAAACGGGCGCGTCGATCCAGGTCGCCGCGTTCGGCGCGAAGAGCTCGAGCGCCTCGAACACCGCGGACTGGCACCCGTCTGGCGCGCCCGTGAGCAAGGAGACGGGAACATCTGAGAACGTCGAAGAGAAAAAGGCGTCTGGTAGGAAGGCGTCCGTTCGCGATGACGACGCTTCGTCGTCGTCGTCGTCGTCGTCGTCGCCCGGAACGAAAATCCCGCGCCGCGCGCGCTCGTCGACTCGCGCCGCGGCGCGTTCGGCGTCCCGCCTGGACGCGCGGTCGAGCGCGGCTTCCGCCATCGCGTCCGCCACCCCGAACCCGACGGGCGCGCGGAGCAGAGCCCTCGGCATTGTCAGGGCGAGGCTCGCCGCGGCGGAGCGCGCGTCCGCGCGCGCGCGCGCCAACGCGACGCGCGTTCGCCGCGAAAGCGCGTGCGTCTCCGAAAAGATTTCTTCCGAGACGCGACGAATATTCGTCGCGCCTCCTCGCGCCTTCCAGCGAGGCAGAACCTCGCGCAGGAACCGCCGCCGCGACTTCGCGGGCATGGGCGCGAGCGAGAAGCACATCGAGACGATCGAGGCGGTCACGACGTCGAGCTTGAGCCGGAACGCGACCGTCGTCGCCGACGCGAACGCTTCGCGGCGGCGTCGCGCGGCGCGGGAGACGTCGGAGGATCCGCGCGCCACCCCGAAGCTTTTTCTTTCAGCGCTTTCGTCGTCGCTTTCGCTTTCGCTTTCCGCGTCGTACACGTCCACGCCATCGACGTTCCCGCCCAGGGTCAGGATGAGCGGAGGCGCGGTATGCGACGGGACGAACGCGACGCCGTCGTCGAAGACGCGCCACTCGCCGCGCGCGACGCCGTCCCGCGGGCACGCCAGCTCGCGAAGCGCCTCGGCGACGACTCCGTCTTCGTCCGTTCCGCGTCCGTTCCGTACGTCGTCACCTCGATGGATCGTCGGGAGGGCTTTCGCGAACGCGGGGAACAAACACACCTTCTCCGGCGTCGGGAGGAGCAACGACGAGCGCTCGCCGATGCGACGCGCGCGTGAGTCCAGGACCAACCTCGATCGCGACGCCGGTCCCGAGTCGTCGTCGTCCTCCTCCTCCTCCTCCTCCTCCGCCTCCTCCTCAACAGGGCTCTCTTGGCTCTCTTCGTCCTCGGAGGAGGACATGAGCTCGTCGTCGAAGAACGCCTCCTCCTCCTCCTCCGCCGCGACCGGGTCGGTCGCGAGCGCGAGCGGGTTCCGAGGCGCCTTTTGCGCGGAAGACGGAGCGGCCGATGCGGCGCTTCCGACCGCGGGATGAGCGGCGGTATCCGTTTTTTTTGAGACTTGTCTCCTTCCTCCGCCGCGCGCGCGCGCGTCGCGCGTCGCGCGATCGACGACGGCTCGCGCGTCTTCGCAGAAACGCTCCTCTTCCACTCCGGGCCAACGCAGAGACACAGGCACGGAGCCGGTCACAGCCACGGGATAAACGTCTCCGCGTACAAACGTGTCGCCGTGCGCGAGCGCGACGTCCAACGGTTTTAAAAGACGCAAAGACGAATGACCGTCACGAGAAAGACTCGACTCGAGACGAGTCTCGATTCCGGCGCGGACGTACAGAAACGCGCCACCCGCAAAAGTGTCCTTTCGTGTTTCGTCTTCGTCTTCGTCTTCGCGCGCGAAGGAAACAAACCTCGAACGCACGACGAGTGTATCCGCGAGGTGGCCGATTAAAGAACCGCGAACGCCCGAGGACTCCGCGGCGACCAAAAAAGCCGCGCGCGCCGCCGAGAATATCGCCTTTTCGGTATCCGCCGCCGAATCGGTCGATCCGCCAAACGGAGTAGACAGACGCGCGCGCGCCGCCGCGCGCGCCGCCGCGACGACACCCGCGTGAGCGCCGACGAGCGTCGTATACGTGTCGTCGTCGTCGTCGTCGTCGTCGTCGTCATTCTGTGTCTCGCGCGTCGTTTCGACGGATTCGACGAATCGGTCGTTCTCCGCGAACCCGTTCGACGCCAAAGCTCCGCGGCGATTCGTCAAATTCCGCGCGAAAAACGTGCGCGCGATTGTCACCCCCGGCGATTTCGGGTGCGTCGCCTCCACCGTCGCGTGCGTCCCGCGAAGCGTCACGCGCGGCGCGTCTCGCGAGACACACGCGGGGCGCACGCCGTGCGGCGCGCGCAGCGAGCCGTACTCGAAAAAATCAAACAGAGCCTCCGCGAAGGCTCGTTCGTTTTCGTTTCTCGTCGCGCCGCCGTCGGTTTTATCGTCGGTTTCAGACTCCTTCGCGAACCGCTCCGCGCGTCGCGCCGCCGACGACTCCTCCAGCGACTCCACCACGTCGAGCCACTGCGCTAGGAACTGCGGGACGGTATGGTCCAGCTCGCGTTTAAGCGACGCGCGGTCTAAGCGCGCGTAGCACGTTCGGCGCAACGAAGCGCCGACGTCCTGGACGTTGAAGTTCATGGTGAAGAATCCGCTCCGCCCGACGCCTTCCAGCCCGTACGCCATCGCCAGCGGCCACCGCTCGAGCTCGTTTGCGGCGAGGAAGGGGTCGGGTTTCGTCCTGTTCGTCGAATCGCGAGCCTCGTCACACGAAAAAGACGAAAACGGTACCACGAGTGCAATGCCGATCGTTGTAACCCCGACGAACATATCGACGAAGCTCTCGAGCTTGAAATCCTGCGCCGCGTCTTCGTCTTCGTCGTCGTCTTCGTCGTCGGAGGTGAGATCGTCAGTCTCCGAGTCGTCGGCGTCGTCGTCGGATGAACGAGAAGCGTCGGAGACTGACGCGTCGTCTTTTTTTTCGGTGGGCGCCTCGTTCAGGTCCTCCTCCTCCCGCGTCTCGACGTCGTCGCCCTCGAGCCGCGCCTTGCGCCTCCGAGCCTCCTCCTGCCGCTTCGCCTCCGCGCGCGTCTCCGCGTCGCGCTCGGCGGCGGCGACGCGCCGGGGGGGGAGCGCGCGAACTGTCACTTTCGTGCCGCGCGACCACACCGCGGCGACCGGGCGAAGGGTCTCGTACGCCTCCGGGCCGACGTGCACGTCGACGGTATCCGGCGTGACGAACAGGACCACATCCTCCAGCCACGGACTCACCACCCGCTGGCGCTCCAGCAGGTCGTACCCGCTCAAGCCGCCCAGCAGGTAGTTGAGTCCCTGGACCGATCCGAGATTGTCCTTTCCGTCCACCCCGCCCACGAACAAGATCCCGTCGACGCCGCTCTCGGCGGCCACGGCCTGCACGCGCGCCAGCCTGGCCGCGGAGTCCTCGGGGGTGAACCCCGGGGTGGCGAAGGGGGTCGAGACAGCCATCCCGCACTCCGCGCGTCGACTTCGGGAGCGAGGCTGACGGACTCGGCCGCGCGCGGGATGATCTAATCTGGGCACGCTCGGAACTGCCGAAAGCGATTTCGAACGGACGCCGGTTTCGTCTGACCCGTGCCGACTTCGGGAGAAGCGTATTTTCACAACGCAACGACGCGACACTTCGACTCCTCTTCACTACATCTTCCCGTCCCACGGCGGCGGCAGCGCCAGGGAGAGCGCCGCGGGCGGCTCGCGCACCCAACGTCCGTTTTTCCGCACCATCGTCGGCCTCGCGCCGCTCGCCTGCTCCCGCTCCTTCTTTTCACGCGCCGCCGCGAGGTCCGCGCGCACCTTTTTCGTCCACAGCACGAACTGGTACGAGAAGTACAGCTTGGCTCCGAACGAGATTGGTTTGACCGCGCCTCTGAACACGAGGGACTCGGCTAAGCTGACGGTGAGCCGACGCGGGTGCGCGTTCTTCACGACCGGCATCTTCTTCAGCCACGTCATCTTCTCCAGCTTGGTGTCCGAAAACGCCAGCGCCTTGTCGAACGCGCCGGACACCTTGGACGCCATCGGCAGCTTCGCGAGCGGCCGGCACACCGTCACCGAGGGCTCAATGCCGTAGCACGCGCCCCACACCGCGCCCGCCCACCCGATGGAAATCACCTCGTGGAACACGAACGCCACGGGGAAGTCCGCGGGGGTCAGACCCTGCTCGACGAAGTAGTCCTTGATGCGGCCCATGCTGCTCGGTCGCGCGGGGACGAATGAATCATTGGAAGGGTGCCAGTTGTCACGTGTTTTCGGCCGCGACTCGAACGTCGGGACGTTTGCTGAAGGAAAAAAAGCCCGGCGATGGTCGTTGTTGCCTCGGAAAGGAGCTCCCCCTCCGCGTCTTCGCTCAGACCGCGATGCGCGGTCTCCGCGCCTCCCGCGCGGCCGCCGCGCTCGCGCTCGCGGTCCTGGCGGCGTGCCTCGCGCCGTGCGGCGTGGGCGCGTCCGGCTTCGACGCCGCCGCGCAGGGCCGCGCGCGCGCGCGGGACACGCACAGGCACCGCCGCGGTTCCTCCGCGCCCCGGCCGACGTCCTTGTTCCCCACCTCCGCGCACGTCAGCGGCGGCGCGGTGCTCACGATCGAGGGCGTGGGGTTTCAAAACACCGCGGGCCTGGCGGTGCGGTTCGCGGCGTCGCACGGCGCGCCGGACGGAGGGCCGCTGCTTCACGAGACGCGCGCGCGATTCATCTCGAGCACTCGAATCGAATGCGTCGCGCCGCGCGTCGCGCGCGGCGACCCGGTGCTCGCGCACGTCTCCGTCAGCAACGGCGACGGCGTGTGGTCGGCGCCGCCGTTAGTGCACGTGCGCGGCGGCTCGGGTAAAGACGGCGCCGCCGCTTTGACGCTGGAGTACGACGACGCGAACCCCGGGTGCCCCGGCTGCGGCGTCTACGGCGTCCAGTCCACGGTCGCGCCCGAGCGGCGCGTACGCGAGCGGTGGGTCGCCGTTCCCGACGTCGGCGTCGACACAGGGGGCTCTCTCGTGACCGTGCGCGCGGTCGGGTACGCGGTCAACGACCCGGTCGACCCGTTCGACACGAACAAAGTGCGGGACATACGCGATGAAGAAGCGTCGTCGTGGGTACCCGCCGGGGTGTTCAATCTCCTCGGCGGCGCGCCCTCGGGCGGCCCGGGGTCGCGCGGCCGCGGCGGCGCTTCGCGCGGCGGCGTCTCGCCGACGGCGGCGACGCACGGCCCGAAACCGCGAGGCACGTTCCTCGCCTCCGGCGACAGTCTGCGGTGTCGCTTCGAGTGCCCGGTCGAGTTTACCGTCGGCGGCGACGGCGCGAGCGCGAATCATCTAAACGATCTAAACGACGCGTCTTTTTTCGCGGTCGCGCCTTCGCGTCCGTCGGTAAACTCGCGCGAGAACCGGCGCGGCGACGATTTCAGTAACGGCTTTTACGCCGCGGCGCGGTTCGAGGAACACACGCTCGCGACGTCCGTCGGCGTGTACGGCGTGAACAACGACTCGGTCACGCTGGTGTCGCACGTCGTGAAGAGTGAGTCCTCCGCGCGGCGAGCGGAGACGATCGAGACGACGGCGCGTCTGGAGGGGGGAGGATACTTTGAAAAAACCGGCGCGGCGCGCGTCGACGCCGCGAGCGTCGTGTGCGTCGCGCCGCCGTTTCCGAGCGCGGCGGCGATCGCCGCGGCGCTTAACGCGACGAACACGACGGCCACTGTCTCGCGAACGTGCCGCATCGCCGTCTCCAACGACCACGGGGTGACGTTCGACGAGGGCGCGTACGGCAACGCGGCGAGGGCGGCTTTTCGGTACGCGAACGAGACGCCCGCGTTACGCGGCGAGCCGTCATCGTCGTCGTCTTTTTTCCTAAACGAAACCGTCACCCTTCCGACGGTTTCGTCGTCGCTCTCGTCGCGCGCGGCGACGACGCGACACGCCAACGTCGCGTTGCGAGCACTTGGTGTCACCGCGCGCGGCCCGCTCGTCGGGGGGACGGAGACGACGCTTCACGGGAGAGACGAAATCGACGGCGGTTCGCGCTTCGTCCCGAACGCGCCGGACGCGACGTGTCGCTTCGCGTTCGGATCGGACGCGCCCGTCGGTCCGCGCTTCGCTTTCGTGAAAGCGACCATCTCGGGTGACGGTAAGACCGCGCGGTGCGTCTCGCCCAGCCGGACACGAAGCGGCGGCGTGAATATAATCCCGGGGATCGGCGGAGACGAAGGCGTCGCCGGCGCCGACTCGCGATTGAGCTCCGCGCACTACCCTCCCGTGACGACGCACGCGTTCGGGTCCGCGTGTTTCTTCGCCGCCGTCGCGCTGAGCAACGACGGAGTCGGAGACGAAACCTTCTCCGACGTCGAGGCGGCGTTTCTGTACTGCGACGTGCACGTCGCGCCGCTCGGCGACGACGTCGAGGCGGCCGCCGCGCACGGGACGCCGAATCGGCCGTTCCCGAACCTGCAGAGCGCGCTGTCCGCGGCTTTGCGAGGCGCGCGAATCGTCGAGCGCGAATCGGAGCGCGCGCGTTTGATTTCGCGGGAAGGGAACGCGCGAGTCGTCCTGAACCGGGACGTCGCGCGGCTCGCGCCGGGCGCGTACGGCGGCGACGGGAACGTCGAGCTCTTCGCGGACGACGACCAAATCCTCGACGTGCGCGCGGCGTCGGACGACGACGACGACGCGTCGTCGGATACTTTTTTCCTGCTTCGCGACAAAAAGAACCGCGTCGGATCGTCTTCGCGACAAAAAGCGCGTTTTCCGTCATCCGCCGCCGTGACCGTTTCGTGCGGCGGCGACCGCGCGTTGTTCGCGTCGACGCGACCAAACGCCGTCTCGTTTTCGCCGAGCGTCTTCTTCGACGGGTGTTTCTTCGACGGTCGCGAGGCGGTCACCGGAACGCGGTGCGCGTCGGGACCCCGCGCGGGCTCGAACTCCGGCTCCTCCGGATGCGCGGGGGACGACGCGTACGTCGTTCCGGAACTCCCTTCTTCTCGCGGCGCGGGGGGATACGCCAGGGACCCGTCTTCTTGGGAGGCGTTCGATTACGACGACGCGCGAGACTCGTACGGCGGCGTCGCGGAGGAGGCGTTTTACGAATTCGCGTGAGACGGTTTTAGCGTAGCGTAATTAGCGCGGAACGGTTACACCGCGAGTAGCGGCTTTCATAGCGGTATTAATACGTCGGTAGACTTTACTCATAACGCTATAAAGGACCCACATGAGCTCACGTACCGCCCTGCTTCACCTCGTGTCCTCCTCCGATCCCCTCCTTGGCGACCATCGTACGCAGCCGATCGGCGTCGGCGTCTCTTCTGCGCACAGCCGCTTCGAGCGCTCCGTTTTGTTCGCGCTGCCGCGTGAGCTGCGCCCGCACCGCCTCGAGCTGCCCCGCCATCGT
>ENA-OUOG01001393-OUOG01001393.1-marine-metagenome-genome-assembly--contig:-NODE-1393-length-28231-cov-4.217482_pt1 | contig 28231 bp, 28 predicted proteins | sample MGYA00248635_ERZ508505 | MGnify/ENA primary metagenome ERZ508505 (study PRJEB26176, sample SAMN06267871) | marine metagenome | isolation source: Saanich Inlet, British Columbia, Canada | place: Pacific...
ACAAACAATTCTAACTTAAAAAACAATTATGCAGAGGTGCGTCTTTGGGATTATAATAGTGAGGGTTTTGCAAAAACAGGTCTGCAATTCTGTGGACTCATGATGGGAGATCATAGTAAATGTGGTATTAATACCATGTTTAATACTGGCACAGTTGTTGGCGTTAGTGCTAATATATTTGGCAGTGGGTTTCCTAGAAACTTTGTGCCTAGTTTTTCTTGGGGTGGCAGTAAAGGGTTTGTTACCTATAAAACAAATAAAGCTTTTGAAGTGTCAGAAGTAGTCATGAAGCGACGAAATATTATGTTCTCTGACGCAGACAAAAAAATATTAGAGTATGTTTTTGAAATTACAAAGAAGTACAGAAGAGATTCATAAATTAGTTTTCAGAAGTATTCTTTTTTAGTTTTTTTACATGCCTTAAATCTAAAAGGTTTGTTGGGTTAATTCCAAGATTATTAATCTCTTTACGAGTAAATCGAACTACTTCATCATAGAAAAGTGGTATAATGGGAGCAGATGCCATGATTAGACTGTCCATTTGTTTGTAAATTTCTGTCCGTTCTTCTATTTCAGTTTCTAAGTAAGATTCTTTATATAAAATATCAAATGTGGTACTATTGAAGTGCGTATAATTAGGACCATTAGGAGCAAAATTCTTGCTGTGATACAGTGACAAATAATTTTCGGCATCAGGATAATCGGCAATCCAACTTGCTCTAAAAAAATCGAGTTGTCCATTTGCTTTTAAATCTTTTAAGCTCGATGCAGGTATCACATCTACAATAATCTCAAGTCCTATTTTTTGAAGTTCTCGCTGAATATATTCACAAAAATTAAGATAATTGCTCGTTGTTGTTAATGTTACTTTCGGGTTTATGATACCCGTTTCATTTTTGAATTGATTCAATAATTCAAGTGCTTTTTCAGGATTGTAGGAATACCCAATACCCAGATTATACCCAGGCAATCCTTTAGGTATAAAACCACCGTTAGCTGGTATGCCAATGCCATTTCTTAGATAGGTAATCATTTTCTCTCTATCAAACCCCAGGTTAATCGCTTGTCTAATTCGTTTTGATTTTACTTCAGTTACATCACTCTCCATGAAAAACCCTAAATATTCTGTATTTAAATAGGGACCACGAATCATATTCACTTCGTCTATATAATTGTTTTTCAGTTTACCATTAGCGGTTAATATTTCATCTTTATAAGAGGCGTCCAAACCAGAAATAAAATCAATGTTTCCCTGTGCGAATTGTAAAAACTCACTTTGTTTATCTGGTAGAAATGTAACGGCAACAGACTCTAAATAAGGCAGTTGATTGCCTTTGGTATCTTTTTCAAAATAATTTGAGTTTCGTCTTAAAACTAACTTTATATTTTCTTCCCAACGTTTGAATTTAAATGGTCCAGTGCCAATAGGATTTGATCTAAAATCTGAACCGTAATATTCAATAATTTCTTTAGGAACGACAGAGCAATACTTCATGCTTAATAGACCTAAAAATGCGGGAAAAGGTTGCTTGAGTTTTATGATGAAAATGGAGTCGTTTTCAGCATAAAATGTATCCACTTTATTCAATACCCAGCTACCTGGCGAAGCTACTTTTTCATCTTTAAGTCTGTTAAAACTATACACAAAATCAGAAGCTACTACATTTCTTGTGGAGTCTTTGCCAAATAACATATGTTTATGAAAAAAGACGTCTTTTTTTAATGTAAATTTATAAACCGTAGCACTGTCTGCTACCATCCAGTATTTTGCAATTGACGGCTTAACGTTTAGGCTATCATCCATTTGAACCAAACCATTAAATATCTGATTTGTAGCCCATATGTCAGCGAGATCTTTTGAAAATGCGGGATCTAATGAGCTAATATTTCTATGTTCATTATATCTAAAAACAAGATGGTCTTTTTTGTAAGCATTGGTTTCTGAACAAGAAAAAACAAAAATAAATGCAAATAATAGAACTATATAATCCTGATTGAATACATGATAAGATGTGAATTGTTTTAGCATTTTAGGTATAAGTTGTAAATTTGCAGCCTTTAATATATTCTTTTGAAGCTAACTATATTTAAGTGAGCTTAAGAGAAAATTAAACCTCGATTATCAGGTAAAAATACAAGAATGAACGCTAGAAAAAAAGTCGCATTTTATACTTTAGGTTGTAAACTTAATTTTTCTGAAACCTCCACAATTGCCAGAAATTTTAATGATGAAGGCTTTGACCGTGTAGATTTTAAAGAGAAAGCAGATATTTACGTGATAAATACATGTTCTGTTACAGAAAATGCAGATAAGCGTTTTAAAACTATTGTAAAACAAGCTCAGAATGTTAATCCAGATGCTTTTGTAGCTGCAGTTGGTTGTTATGCTCAACTAAAACCGGAAGAATTAGCTGCCGTAGATGGTGTAGATTTGGTATTAGGTGCTACAGAAAAGTTTAAGATTACAGACTATATTAACGATTTATCTAAGAATGATTTTGGAGAAGTTCACTCTTGCGAGATAAGTGAAGCCGATTTTTATGTGGGGAGTTATTCCATAGGTGATAGAACACGTGCGTTTTTAAAAGTTCAAGATGGTTGTGATTATAAATGTACTTATTGTACTATTCCATTAGCACGCGGTATTTCTAGGAGTGATACCATGGACAATGTTATAAAGAATGCAAAAGAAATTTCGGAAAAAGGCATAAAAGAAATCGTTTTAACTGGAGTTAATATAGGGGATTATGGAAAAGGTGAATTCGGTAATAAAAAGCACGAGCATACATTTCTGGATTTAGTTACAGAGTTAGACGCTGTTAAAGGAATTGAGCGTTTGCGTATCTCTTCTATTGAACCAAATCTGCTAAAAAATGAAACTATAGACTTAGTGTCTAAATCCAGAGCTTTTGTACCACATTTTCATATACCATTGCAAAGTGGAAGCAACGCGCTTTTAAAAAAAATGAAAAGGCGTTACATGAGTGAATTGTATACAGATCGTGTTTCTAAAATAAAGCAAGTAATGCCACACGCTTGTATAGGGGTAGATGTTATCGTTGGCTTTCCTGGAGAAACAGATGAATTGTTTTTAGAAACCTATAATTATCTCAACGAATTAGATATCGCTTACTTGCATGTATTTACTTACTCTGAGCGTGATAATACTGAAGCTGCAAAATATCATGGTGTTGTGCCCAAACATATAAGAGCAAAACGAAGTAAGATGCTACGTGGCTTATCTGCAAAAAAACGTCGAGCATTTTATGAAAGTCAATTAGAGACAAATCGTACTGTATTATTCGAAAGTGAAAATAAGGAAGGTTACATTCATGGGTTTACAGAAAATTATGTAAAAGTGAAATCACCATGGAATCCTGATTTAGTAAATACAATTCACAATATTAAACTTTCAAAAATTGATGCAGACGGCTTAGTGCGCTTTGAATTTATAGATTAGAGTTTACTTCACCTGATTTTTAGTTCTTATATCGTATTAATTGATGGTAATCAATAAGCTTGGTTAGTTTTGGGCGGAATTAAATAAAATGAAACACAGGATATTACATATAGTTATACTAAGCTTAGTTTTTGTTTTAAGTTCATGTTCTACGGATGATACCAATGTAAGTAATAAAGACATATTGGGTGTTTGGGAGCGTTTGGAGATAATTAATAATGAAACAACACTTTTACGTCTTGTATTTGGAGATGCTAATAGAGCAATAAAAATTGAAAGAACCAATTTTGATGATGGTACAGAAATATCATCTGCTAATAGTTATGAGTGGCTATTAAATGAAAATGAAGTAATACTTACAGGAGAAAATACAGCGACTCTTATTTTTGAGCTCAATTCAAGTGCAGACCCAATGCAATTAGAAAATGGTACAGATAGTCCAATAATAAAAGTCTCCGATGATTTTGGTGACTTTTTTCAAAATTAGACAAATAAAAAAACCGAAGTTTGAACTTCGGTTTTTTTATTTGTAATCTTATTGTTTTTATATTCTAATGCCAACAGGAAGCATTCTTTTATATTTTCTGTTACCTCGAACAAATTTTGCGATTTCTGGACTTGTTGGCACAACGCTGATGTTTCTTTCTTTAATATTACTAAATACCATGTCAATAAAAACTAATTCAAATTCTTCAGTTCTAATGGCTTCAGGAATTATGAGTTTTGTTAAAAATATTTTGCGTTCTTGTAAAGAGTATTCAACAATAGCCATTTCATTTTCAACGTTTAATTCAAATTGACGTAAAAATTCATTGTCAATCAACTCAGCAGTCTCTGTCATAATCTTTTGTGTTTTAAATTAGCGGTTGGCTAGGGTAGATTCTATATTTTCAATAGATTTGTGCAAATGTACAAAATTTCTAGTAATTGTATGGGTTTTATATGTTAAAACCCACGTTGGCAAGTCTTTACCTACATATATTTTGATGTAATTCTAACAATTTATTGTTGTGTAATAATTTAAAAATGCAAAATGAAATAATACATGTCTATCTCATGCCAGGAATGGCTGCTAATCCTTCAATTTTTGAGTATATAAAACTACCAAAAAATCAATTTGAAGTGCATTGGTTAGAATGGAAAATTCCTATAAAAAAGGAGTCATTAGAAGATTATGCAAAGCGAATGATAAAAGAAGTGAAGCATGATAATGTTGTGCTTTTAGGTGTTTCATTTGGCGGTATGCTTGTTCAAGAAATGAGTAAGTACATGACTTTAAAAAAACTTATTGTTGTTTCTAGTGTAAAATCGCACCGCGAATTACCAAAACGTTTTAAATTATTAAAATACACTAAAGCTTATAAATTTTTACCAACACAGTTAGTTGGTAATATTGATTTGTTGGCTAAATATGCATTTGGAGAAACTATAAAGAAGCGTGTAGAGCTCTATAAAAAATACCTATCTGTAAATAACAAAGCCTATTTAGATTGGGCTATAGAACAGGTGGTATGTTGGGATCAAGATGCGCCTAATCCGGAAGCGATTTATATTCATGGAGATAATGATTTTGTGTTTCCACATTCATGTACAGATAATTGTATTATTATTAAAGGTGGAACACACATTATGATTATAAATAAATACAAATGGTTTAACGAAAATTTACCAAAATTAATACTTGAAGGGTCTTGATATCATTAATTTATTTAATATTTTTAAAAAAAAGATGAGAGTTATGGAAAAGATAAAAAACACAGCGAAGATAATTGTACTCGTATTAGTTTCTGGCTTGTTTATTTTTGCAATGCAAAAAGGGCCTGCCGATAATGATATGCCTCAAACAGAACAAAAAATTGACAATGGTTATAATGTGTATGCGCTTGAAGTGCCTATGGATTTGAGCTTTGCTGGTGAACCTTTGCCTTTGAATAATCCAGATATTTATGAGCGTATGGATCGAGAATTATTGGTCAACACCTATTGGCAATCAAATGGGTTATTAATGTTTAAACGCGCAGAAAAATTCTTCCCTATCATAGAATCCATATTAAAAAAGAATGGTATTCCAGAGGACTTTAAATACTTATCTGTAATAGAAAGTGGATTGACAAATGCTGTTTCTCCAGCAGGAGCAAGAGGATTTTGGCAGATTATGAAAACCACAGGTAGAGAGAATGGTTTAGAAATAAACACTAATGTAGATGAGCGCTACCATATAGAAAAAGCTACAGAAGTAGCCTGTAAATATCTAAAAGAAGCTAAAGAACGATTTGGTAGTTGGACACTTGCTGCAGCATCTTATAATGCTGGTAAAGCTGGAATTGCTAGACGATTAAAAGAACAAAATGTTAATGATTATTACGATTTATTACTTGGTGAGGAAACAGGGCGCTATATGTTTCGTATTGTAGCACTGAAAGAAATTTTTAGTAATCCATCAAAATATGGCTTTAATTTTAATAAGACAGATTTATATTCCTACGTACCAACGACAAAAGTAAAAGTAGATACTGCTATCACAGATTTTACAAAATTTGCTGAAAAATTTGGTATCAATTATAAAATTTTAAAAATTCATAATCCTTGGCTTAGAGAACCACATCTTAATAATAAGTCTAGAAAACCTTATTATATAGAAATTCCAGAAAATGGGATATATCAGACTAAGCCATAGTAGATTTGGAATTTTTCAAATCGCATATATGGCAAATAGCACTAGGACTTAATTACGTTATTGCAATTTCAGCAGTAATTACAATTATATTTAAAAGAATAAACCCATCAAAAACGCTGAGTTATATTATTGCGCTTTTGGTAATTCCTTTTTTAGGTATACTGGTCTATTATTTATTTGGTCAGGAGTATAGAAAATCTAAGATTTTTAATCGTAAAAAGATACTTAACCAATCCATAGTAAAATCAATTCAAGAAAACACCAATGTTAGCGATAGTTTATACGAAAATATCGAAGACCGTCTAAAAGAAAAGTCCAAACTTATTCCTTTAGTTTATAATAGTGAAAACTCAAAGCTTACAACAAATAACGCTTTAGAGATTATTAAAGATGGCGATAAAAAATTTGAATTACTTTTTGAAGATATCAAAAATGCTAAACACCATATTCATTTAGAATATTTTATAGTCAAAGATGATGGTATTGGAAGTCAATTATTAGATCTTCTTGCACAGAAGTCAAAAGATGGCTTAGATGTAAAATTAATACTTGATGATGTTGGAAGCGACGTATCAAAAAAGACGATAAGCAAATTAGAATCTAATGGCGTAAAAGTTAATGTTTTTATGCCAGTACTTTTTTCAAAGTATACAGGTAAAATGAATTTTCGTGATCACCGAAAAATTGCAATTATAGACGGGGAAATTGGTTATGTAGGAGGTATTAATGTATCTGATAACTATATAAATTCAAACGAAACAAATTATTTTCGAGATACACATTGTAGGATAAAAGGAGAAGCCGTAAAACAATTGCAAATTTTGTTTTTTACAACATGGGATTTTGTAACTCAAGAAGATGTAAAAATAGAAGAAGCTTATTTTCCAGCCATAGACAACTATGGCACTATACCAATACAAATTTCGGCAAGTGGTCCAGATACAGATTGGTCTAATATTATGGAGGCTATATTTATGGCAATTACCAATGCCTCTGACTACATTTATATTACAACACCCTATTTTATTCCTAATGATGAAATCGTAACAGCGCTACAAGTAGCTGCTAGGAGTAACATATCGGTTAAAATGTTGATTCCAAAAGTATCGGATTCATGGGTAGCCGAGAATGCCACTAATTCTTATGTAGAAAGATTGTTGGAAGCTGGGGTAGAAGTATATGCATATACCAAAGGTTTTATTCATGCTAAAACTATGATAGTAGATGATATATTTTCTAGTATCGGAACAGCTAATATGGACTACAGAAGTTTTAATATCAATTTTGAAGTTAATGCACTAGTCTATGATGAAAAAGTAGCAGAAAAGCTGAAAACACTCTTTTTTGATGATCTTAAAACATCAGAAAAACTAGAGCTAGACTCATGGAAAAACCGAGGGAAAAGACAAAAAGCTTTAGAGGCTTTAGCCAATTTAATGGCACCACTGCTATAATTAGCGTCTACTGCGTTTATTTTGTCTAGCTGAGGTAGGTTGTCCGTATTGCTGGCGTGGAATTGATGCTTTTTTCATTTGCTGTTTCATCATTTTTATTTGGTCAGCTAGCATATCACGTTTGTCTAATTTTTGTGCTTCAGAGAGTAGTTTTTGCGCTTCTTGTTTTCTTCGTTTACTAAAAGCAATTCCAGCAAGATTTAGCTTTGCCATTGCTAAGTCATGATCCATAGATAATCCTAAGCTAATTGCTTTTTTAAAATATTTTTCTGCCTCATTCATATTGGTTTGAGACAACATTACGCCATTAAGGTAATTAAGATAGCCTTGTTGTTTTTTTACAAGAGCACCTTCGGGATGCTTTATTTTATCTAACCATTTTTTTGCACCAGGAAAATCTTGTTTTCTGAGCCTTAAAAACGCAAGTAAAATCATTTCGTTTTTAAAATAAAGGAATATAAATATTAAAGACAGAAGAATATACATTATTCCATTACCAATATAACCTTCAGTAAATTGAAAAATGCCGTAGCCAATTATGAGTGCTGCGATAACTAGTTTTATATTTTTATTAAACATATGCGTTATTAAATTTAAGGATGCCAAAGTTAATAAAAACAATCAAACTAGAGTATCTAAAGCCTATTAGATATTTTAATATGGTTCGTACTCTTGTTTGTAAAATACTATAATTTAGCCCGGGACATGGAAATCAAAAAGCATGAAAATATTTTTTATTTGTGGCTTGGTAAAGTAAAAACTTGTTGTATATTTGCACGCAGTTTTGGGGAATACCTCATTTTAAGTTTAGAAAAAAGATTTTAAATATATAAGACATGCCGAAAAGAACGTTTCAACCGTCAAAAAGAAAGAGAAGAAACAAACATGGTTTCAGAGAAAGAATGGCTTCTGCTAATGGTAGAAAAGTCTTAGCACGTCGTCGCGCTAAAGGAAGAAAAAGATTATCTGTATCTTCTGAATTAAGACATAAAAAATAATGATTAACAATTGTTAATATTTTAAAGGTGTTACTTAGGTGTAACGCCTTTTTTTGTATCCAATCGATATTTATTTTTGTAACTCAATATAAAAGAACAACATGCCAAAAAACAAAAACATTAAGTCTATTTTACTTATCGGTTCAGGTCCAATAGTTATTGGTCAAGCCTGTGAATTTGATTATTCGGGGTCTCAAGCCTTACGCTCTTTGCGTGAAGACGGAATAGAAACTATTCTTATAAATTCTAATCCCGCAACTATTATGACAGATCCGTCAATGGCAGACCATGTGTATTTGTTACCATTGACAACTAAGTCTATAATCAAAATCTTAAAAGAGCATCCTCAAATAGATACGGTATTACCAACTATGGGGGGACAAACAGCACTTAATCTTTGTATTGAAGCAGATGAAAAAGGAATTTGGAAAGATTTTGGTGTAGATATTATTGGTGTAGATATTGATGCTATAAATATTACTGAAGATAGAGAGAAATTTAGAGAATTAATGCTTGAAATTGGAGTTGGTATGGCTCCACAAGAAACAGCAACCTCTTTTTTAAAAGGAAAAGAGATTGCTCAAGAATTTGGTTTTCCATTATGTATTAGAGCTTCGTTTACCTTAGGAGGTGCTGGGGCCTCTATTGTATATGATGAAGCAGAATTTGATGAAGCATTAACCAGAGGGTTAGAAATATCGCCAATCCACGAAGTCATGATTGATAAAGCAATGATGGGTTGGAAAGAATATGAATTAGAGCTGTTACGTGATAAAAATGATAATGTTGTTATTATTTGTACTATAGAAAATATGGATCCAATGGGTATCCATACTGGAGATTCTATAACAGTAGCACCAGCGATGACATTATCAGATAAAACTCAGCAAAAAATGCGTGATATGGCCATTCATATGATGCGCAGTATTGGTGATTTTGCAGGAGGATGTAATGTTCAGTTTGCAGTGAGTCCAGATGATCAAGAAGAGATTATTGCAATAGAAATTAACCCACGAGTATCACGTTCATCAGCATTGGCAAGTAAGGCAACGGGATATCCTATTGCTAAAATTGCGGCCAAGTTAGCGCTTGGTTATACTTTAGATGAGTTAGATAATCAAATTACAAAGTCTACATCTGCATTATTTGAACCAACACTAGATTATGTTATTGTAAAAATTCCGCGTTGGAACTTTGATAAATTTGAAGGTTCTGATAGAACATTAGGACTTCAAATGAAGGCTGTTGGTGAGGTCATGGGGATTGGACGTTCATTTCAAGAGGCACTTCATAAAGCCACACAGTCCTTAGAGATAAAAAGAAATGGTTTAGGTGCAGATGGAAAAGGTTACAAGGACTATGATACGATAATTGAAAAGCTCACCTATGCAAGTTGGGATCGTGTATTTGTGATTTATGATGCTATAGCTATGGGAATTCCTTTGAGCCGCATATATGATATCACAAAGATTGACATGTGGTATTTAAAGCAGTACGAAGAACTTTTTCAATTAGAAAAGGAAATTTCAAAATATAAAATTGAAAATATAGAACGTGATTTATTGCTTGAAGCTAAACAAAAAGGATATGGTGATAGGCAAATAGCGCATATGCTAGGCTGTCTAGAAAGTCAGGTATATAATAAACGTAAGGAACTAAAAATTAATCGTGTTTACAAATTAGTAGATACCTGTGCGGCAGAGTTTAAGGCTATGACACCTTACTATTATTCGACCTTTGAAAGTGAGGTTGAATATCCTGATGGAACTGTTACTGTAGATAATGAAAGTATTGTAACAGATAAAAAGAAAATTATTGTCTTAGGATCTGGACCAAACCGAATTGGCCAAGGTATTGAGTTTGATTATTGTTGCGTTCATGGGGTTTTAGCTGCTGCAGAATGCGGTTATGAAACTATAATGATTAACTGTAATCCAGAAACAGTATCTACAGATTTCGACATTGCAGACAAATTATATTTTGAGCCTGTATTTTGGGAGCACATCTACGATATCATACAACATGAAAAACCAGAAGGTGTCATTGTACAGTTAGGTGGGCAAACGGCTTTAAAACTTGCTGAAAAGCTAGAAAAATGGGGCGTTAAAATCATGGGAACAAGCTTTAAATCTTTGGATTTAGCAGAAGATCGTGGTAGTTTTTCAAACATATTAAAAGAAAATAACATTCCATATCCAGAGTTTGATGTTGCCGAGACTGCTGATGAAGCTCTTGCAATTGCAGACAAGTTAAATTTTCCAATCTTAGTGAGACCATCTTATGTTCTTGGAGGACAAGGAATGAAAATCGTTATCAATAAAGACGAATTAGAGTCTCATGTTATTGATTTACTAAAATCGATTCCTGGTAATAAGCTACTTTTAGACCATTACTTAGATGGAGCAATAGAAGCTGAAGCTGATGCTATTTGTGATGCAGATGGAAACGTTTACATCATTGGTATCATGGAACATATAGAGCCATGTGGTGTACATTCTGGAGATAGTAACGCGACATTACCAGCCTTTAACCTTGGAGATTTGGTAATACAACAGATAATTGATCACACTCATACTATAGCTAGAGCCTTAAATACGGTTGGTTTAATAAATATTCAGTTTGCTATTAAGGATGATATGGTTTATATAATTGAAGCAAATCCTAGAGCCTCTCGTACCGTACCATTTATTGCAAAAGCTTATAAAGAGCCTTATGTCAATTATGCAACAAAGGTGATGCTTGGAGAAAAGAAAGTAACTGATTTTGACTTTAATCCTCAATTAGAAGGTTACGCTATAAAGCAGCCTGTATTCTCGTTTAATAAATTTCCAAATGTGAATAAAAAACTTGGGCCAGAAATGAAAAGTACTGGTGAGAGTATTCTATTTATTGATAGTTTAAAGGATGATGAATTTTACGATCTGTATTCTAGACGAAAAATGTATTTAAGTAAGTAGACTACAGTACAGTGTGAATTTACAATTCAAGATTTACACGGTAGTTTTTTAGTTTTCCTGAATGTTTTTTAACTGAGAATTCGTCACTCGAAAATTCGTTTTTTCTATTCTGAGTAGCTTCTTTTCGCTTAATGGCTTTAAGAAAGCGTTTGAGTTCTTCTTGATTGGAAATAGTAAGTCCAGGGACTGTATTGCTGTTTCCATGCTCATCAACGGCAACCATTGTAAAATAAGAGGAATTGCAATGTTTCTTTTTACCTGTTTGTATATTTTCAGATTCAACTCTTATTCCGACTACCATAGAAGATTTACCCACATAGTTTATCGAGGCTTTCATGGTAACCAATTCTCCAACTTCAATGGGGTTAAGAAAATTTACTTTATCGACAGAAGCCGTTACACAATAAGACCCTGAGTGCTTTGAGGCGCAGCCAAAAGCAATTTGATCCATTAAGCCCAAAATATAACCACCGTGAATTTTGCCTCCAAAATTGGTGTTAGACGGTAACATTAATTGCGAAATTTCTATTCTAGACTCCTTAACTGTTTTAAACATGTTTAGTTTTTATTCAATATCCTCTTCTGCTCTTTTAATGATATTTTCTGGAAGAGATTTTTTAGCTTTAGGTCCCATTTTTTTAATGTTTTCAACACGAGATATGAGATTACCCTTTCCTTCAACCAGCTTATTCATGGCAGAAGAATAATCGGTTTTAGCAGCGTCAATTTTTTTGCCTACTCCTGTTAAGTCAGAGACCAAACCTTCAAATTTGTCATATAATGCTCCAGCTTGTCTCGCAATTTCAATTGCATTTTGTTGTTGTTTTTCATTATTCCACATGCTATCTATTGTTCGTAATGTGGCCAAAAGAGTAGACGGTGTGACGATAACAATATTTTGTTCAAAGGCTTTGTTGTAGAGAGAGTTGTCTTCATTTATAGCTACTGCAAATGCAGGTTCAATAGGTATAAACATAAGTACAAAATCAGGTGATTCTATATCGTATAAATCTTGATAGTTTTTTGCCGAAAGTTGGTCTACGTGTTTTTTTATGGAATTGACATGTGCTCTTAAATAGCCAGTTCTTTTATCGTCATCTGCATTGACCATACGCTCATAATCCACTAGTGAAACCTTAGAATCTATAATCATCTTCTTAGAGTCTGGTAAATGTAAAACAACATCTGGCATAACACGCGAGCCATCTTCTCGCTGAAAATTTTGTTGTACAAAGTATTCTCTATCTTTTTCCAAACCAGACTTTTCTAAAACACGTTCAAGGACTAGCTCTCCCCAATTACCTTGAGTTTTGCTGTCGCCTTTTAATGCTTTAGTTAGGTTAGTAGCTTCCTTAGCCATTTGTTGATTTAGGTCTTTTAGCCCTAACAATTGCTCTTTTAAAGCACTATGCATGCTTATACTTTCCTTTTGAGAATCTTCAACTTTCTTTTCAAAAGTTTTTATTTTTTCCTCCAAAGGATTAAGTATGTTTTTGATATTTTCTTTATTTTGAGTGGTAAACTTCTCTGATTTTTCTTCTAATATTTTAGAAGCCATTAGCTCAAAATCTTTTCGTAACTGTTCTTGCTGTTTAGCTAACTCTTCATCACGTTTTAAGTTTTGTTGCTGAAGGTTTTCAAACTCAGTATTGCGTCGAGATAATTCAGTATTAAGAAAATCTTTTTCTCGACGAATTTCTTCACGCTCAGACTCCGTTTTTTCAATATTCTGTTTTAAATCGTTTATAGTATTATTTAGTTGGAATTCACGTTCTTCAAGAGTGCTTTGTTCACTCTTATTTTTAAGCTGAGAAAATTTTAGCCCAATATACGCGCCTATACCAGCAGCAATGATAATGGCCAAAAACAGAATAATAGTGTCGTTCATTTTTAAAATATGCTATTAGCCAAAGATAAATTATTAAGTCGGAAGATAGAAGCTCGAGGTTTGGTATTTATTTTGAAATTTTAAAGCTGCCAGTTTTCGAATTAAAAGTAATCATGTCTTTAGGGAAAAGTTTTTCAAAAATACCTTTTTCTATAAGCTTGCAGGGTTGGTCACAAATCACTTTATCCTTAGTCATAACAATCATACTATCGCATAATTGAATTGCAAGATTGATTTCATGGGAAGAAAATAAAATTGTTTTACCTGTTTCTTTAGTCAATTTCTGAAGTAGCTTTAAGATATAGACTTTATGATACATGTCTAGATGTGTGGTTGGTTCATCTAAAATGATGATGTCCGTATCTTGTGCTAGGGCACGTGCAATCATTACTTTTTGTAATTGGCCATCACTAAGTTCGAAACATTTTTTATCTCTCAGATCTATACAATTAACCAGGTTTAATGCTTCACTAACCTGTTCATTATCTTCTGGACTAAGATTGCCAATCCAATTTGTATAGGGGTGTCTGCCAAGTGCTACCAACTCAAAAACAGATAAATTCTTAGAAGTCAATTGTTCTGTCAACACAATACTTAATTGTTTTGCCAAATCGGATGTATCTGTGTCTTTTAAATCTTTATTATTTAAAAAAATATGTCCTGATAATTCTTGTTGCACTTTAATCAGGGTTCTTAATAGGGTTGATTTTCCAATACCGTTAGCCCCCACAAGTCCAATAAGTTGCCCTCTCTGTAATTCAAAAGTAATATTAGAAGCTATTAGCGTTGTATTCTTCTTGGTTTTATAGCCAATGGCAAGATGTTGTGCTTTTAAGATGATATTTGACTTATCCTTTATCATTTAAAATATCATTTTTCGTTGTCTTACCAACAACCAGATAACTACAGGTGCACCTACCAAAGCTGTAATAGCGTTTATAGGTAGCATATAATCACTACCTGGAACTTGAGAAATACTATCACATATGAGCATTACAATTGCGCCAAACAAACAAACGGCAGGTAATAAGATTTTATGATTTGAAGAGGTAAAAATTTGCCTAGTTAAATGAGGAATTGCTAATCCTATGAAAGCAATGGGGCCAGCAAAGGCTGTTATTGTTCCTGCAATTAAGCTTGTTGCTAATATGATAATTAGTCGATTTTTTTTCAAATTAAGGCCTAAGCTTTTAGCATAATTATCTCCAAGTAATAAACTGTTTAAACCTTTTATGGAAATAATACTCAAACTTAAACCCACACAATAAATGATTAAAAACACCAAGATTTCATTCCAAGATAAATTGCTAAGACTTCCAAACCCCCAAAATATATATTGTTGCAATTGCTCTGCAGAACTAAAATAGGAAAGTACACTCACTACAGCAGCAGTGATACTGCCAAACATTAAACCAATAATAAGTATAGCCATAGTATCTCTAACTTTACTAGAAACAGCTAAAACAGATAAGAGCACTAAAAAACTGCCTAAACTAGCAGCGATTACGATACTCCACTTGTTAGTTAACATATCTACAAAAAGGCCTCCTAAAAAGCCAGAACCTAAAATAACTAAGGCTACACCTAAACTTGCACCAGAACTAATACCCAAGACAAAAGGTCCTGCTAATGGGTTCCTAAAAAGAGTTTGCATGAGCAATCCAGTAAGGCCTAGCCCGGAACCAACCAAAATTGCTGTAACTGCTTTTGGAAGTCTAAAATCTTTAATTATGACATCCCAAGAACTGTTTTCTAAGCTGCCAAAAAAACTTTGAAATATGCTCTTCAGCGGAATGTCTATAGAACCCAAACTTATATTCACCAAAAAGCATAAGCATAAAATAAATGCTAAAATCAGAAACTGCAATCGATATGTTTTGGTTGTATTCAATTAATTTAATGGTTTAAAAAAATAAGGTTCATAGTTTGGTAATAACTCAGGATGACAGATTTTTATAATGTCTTTTAAGACTAGGTCAGGCCTAGCAGTGCCAAGTTCGTAATATAAAACGCCTCCTGTTTCTCCTTTTGAATTTGTAAAACTATAAATAGATTTATTATTAAAAGCATCAAAATTGGTGTAAAGCGGATTTGCGTTTTTTAATTGGTCCATGCTTCCATAATACGATGGGTTTAACCATATTTCTGCAGTTTTACCTTTGTCTAGTACAGCTTCAAAACTTAAATACAAACTTCCATTTCCTGTAGTATCTTTCCATAGATAATCTACGTTGGCATCCTTTAAAAACTGTGCTTCTGGACTTTTACCATTTGGTAAATGCCAAACATCTTTAGTCATGGCACCACTTAGTATGGTAGGTTGTTTTTTTGCTTTTGATGCTATTTTTTTTGCTTCCAAATAGTTCTTTTCAATATTCTTGAAAATAGAATCGGCTTGTTGTTCTTTGTTAAAAAGAATTCCAAAGAACTTAATCCATTCGGCTTTTGCTAGAGCATTAGACTCTACCCAATCGCCATTATATAAAACAGGAATATTTGCTTTTTTAATAGTTTGAAATGTTTTATTTACCCCATCTACACCAAAACCGATTACAACATCTGGATTAATTTCTAAAAGTACTTCTGTATTGATACCTTCGTTTTTGCCTAATTCTCTAATTTTTCCGTTGTCAATTCTTTCTCTGGTTTTCTCAGAAGATACATAATCTGACCCAGGAAAACCTACGAGTTTGTTTTCTACTCCCAAAAGTTCTAAGGAAGGAATATGTGTTGTAGATGTAACAACTATTTGTTCAATTGGATTATTAACCACTGCATCATATGTGTCTTTGGTAAATGTCATTTTAGATAAAACGTCTTTTGATGCTAATAAATATGTGTAGCCTTTTTTAGCATTAGGCCAGGGCTGAGTTACATTTATTATTTTATAATCTTTATGCGACTCTACATTAAATCCTTTGGCATATTTTAAATTGAATTGTGAAGTGCTCGATGCTGGTAACTGCTCATTTTTTTTATCACTTTGACAGGCTGCTACTATAATAAATACTAGAATGAATTTATAAAATTTCAAAAGGCTATTTTTCTTTCAAAACTAAGAATTATTTAAGTTATTGTTCTTACAATAATGTAAATGTTTAATTTCGCTGCGAAATCTGGTTTGAAGTTGAATTTTTTTCAGCTTTAATTAAAAGGGAATCTGGTGAGAAATTTATTTTCAAGTCCAGAACTGTTCCCGCAACTGTAAGCTAAAAAGCTTGTTGTTACCTTCAAAGTCACTGTTTCAAACATTAGAAATGGGAAGACAAACAACAAGACGTAAGTCAGGAGACCTGCCAATTTCAACATAGAAGTACAACTTTCGGGATAAAAGTTTACGTATAGTTCGCTGTATGTTCTCGAGCAATTAAATTTTAAAATGCAAAAAGTAAAATGGTTAAGCATGCTCTGTTGTGGCGTGTTAAGTGTTGGGTTTGGTCAAACTCAAGTAGATTCAGTTAAGATTGAAAAACTTGATGAAGTTGTTGTAACAGACACACGTTTCCCAATAAAGCGCGAAAATTCTGGTAAGACTGTTATTCAAATTTCTAGAAATGAAATTGAAAATAATCAAGGACGTTCTCTAGTGCAATTGATTAACACTAAAAGTGGCATTGAGATTAACGGAACACGTAGTGTTGGCGGTCAAAATTTAGGGTATTTTGTTCGTGGGGGTAATAATAGGCAAGTATTGGTTTTGATTGATGGTGTACAAGTAAATGATCCATCTTTGGTGAGTAATGAGTTTGATTTACGTTTATTAGATCTTAATACCATAGAAAATGTAGAAATTGTAAAAGGCGCATCGAGCACTTTATATGGAAATTCTGCGGCAACAGCTGTTATTAATATTACGACCAAAAAAGCCTCAAATGACGTTATTTCTGGAAGCTTTTTATCCGTCGTAAGTACTAACCAGTCTCAAAAGGATTATACTTACAGAGCTAAGCGTTTTACTAACAATGTATCTGTAAATGGAACTTTAGATAAGTTTACATATGTTTTAGGATTTGGAAACGAATTTGCTGAGGGGCTTTCCGCGGCTAAATCAGACAATCCCGAAGTAGACCCATTCTCTAGATATAATATTAATTTAAATTTGGGATATCAATTTTCTGATGCCTTGAGTATGAAAGTCTATGGAAGTATCGATAAGTTTAAAACCGATATCGATGGTTTTCCACCCTCAAATTTTATTATAGCTGATACTGATGACAGCTTTTATTCCAAACAAGAGCGTATTGGCATAAGTTCAAAATATAAATATAGTAAAGGAAGCTTTCAGGTAAATGCTGCGTTTACAGACATTGAACGCGAAACTATTTCTGCGTTTAGTGCTTTAAATGAGGCCAAGAGCTATGTATTCGATGCTTTTAATAAGTACACATTTAATGACAATATTTATACAATTGTGGGACTTAATTTTGGGGATTATAGAAGTGTGTTTACTGAAGAAGAAAACTTTAGAACAACCGATCCTTACGCCAATCTTGTTTATATAACGGATATTGGTTTAACAATAAATGCAGGTGCACGATTAAACAACCATAGTGCCTATGGTAATCAGTTAGTATATAATCTTAATCCATCTTATAAATTTGATTTTCAAGAGGGTTATGCAAAAGTGTTTGGGTCTTACGCAACCTCTTTTATTGCGCCCAACCTTTCTCAATTATTTGGTTATTTTGGAGCTAATCCAGATTTAGAGCCAGAGGAAAATATAACCATAGAGGCTGGTTTCGAATATAATAAGACCAAAAAAGGATTAAGAATCAGTGGTGTCTATTTTAATAGAAATGAAGCGCATACCATAATTTTTGGACAGACTTACATCAATGCACAAGAGGATGCTATTGTGCAAGGGTTTGAGCTTGAAGCGGATGTAGATGTAATTAAAGATTTAACGTTATCTGCAAATTATACTTTTACTGAATTGGTAGATGGCGTGCGTTTACGTATCCCAAAACACCGCGCAAATGCAAGTCTGGGATATGATGTTTCTTCAAGTACTTTTATAGCTTTTGATGGGCAATATGTTGGTAAGCGTAGCGATTTAAATTTTGCAACATTTACTAATGAAGAATTAGAGGCTTATACTTTAGTTAATCTATATTTTAGTCATAAGTTATTGGACAACAAACTGAAACTATTTGCAAGTATAAATAATATTTTTAATGAAGATTATCTTGAAATACTGGGTTATACAACTCAAGGGAGAAATGTGAGTTTGGGTCTTAATTTGAAATTGTAATTTTAAAAATAGATTATCAAAAAGGCGCTTTATTTGAGGCGCCTTTTTGATTGTGTTTATTTTTTAATGAACATATAGCCCGATAATGGGTCATTTAACTGACTTGAATTAAGCTCTCTTTCTTCTATACTTTGATAAAAAAACCTACCTGAACCCGTAATATCTGCAATCGCTCTTGCTAATAATGGTTCGTCAGGATTACCAAGTGTGCCAAAATTTGCTCTTGATTCTTGCAATTCTATATTAGGAAGTAATCCAGTATTTGGAACCAATACATTATCTTTATTAGAAACATTTCCAGTAAGAGGAAAAAGCGCATATGTATGCGCAGTTGTAACTTGAGTCGGTCCAAAGTCTGGTGAGTCAAAAACAAGACGATTAGACGTGGTTTTGCCAGCGCTAGTTGTACCAACTTGAACAACTTCAATATATGGTCTTAAACTATTAATAGTTAATTCACTTGCTGAAGCAGAACGGTCAGTAGTAATTACATAGACCTTTTGTAAGTTAAGGCTATTAACGGCACTACCATCTTGTAACGTATTGTTAAAGTTAAATACTGAATTTTCATCTTGTCTATTAGGTCCATTAATGTTAAAAGCATAAGGTTGATTGTCAAACTGACCAGTAATCATACTTGCCAATCTTGTAGCTGTTGCAATAGCTCCGCCGCCATTATATCTAAGGTCAAGAATTAAATGTTCTACATTAGCAGCTTTTAATTGAGCAAATGCTTCATTAAGTTCTGTTTCAAAATTGTCTCTAAAACTATTATACATAATGTACCCTATAGTTTTATCAGATACAGTTATAACTTCGACTCTATGTACTGGGTTAGCAGTAAAAACTTCTTTTGTAACTGTTATGCTCTCTCCATTAGGTATTACAATATCGTCAGTTGTGTCAACAGTACCATTATTATCATAATCTGCAAAATTAAAAGTCGCAATATCCTGCGTTAATAAATCTGCAAAATTAGTGCTATTTAATGTTACACCATCAACTCCGGTTATAATCATATTGCGTTTAACTCCTGCTATATCTCCTGTACTTCCATTTTGTACAAGTCTAACTCTTGCAAAAACTTCAGTAGAACTCCCAGGGACTAAGTAAGCGGAAAAACTAATACCATTGGTTTCTGAGGTGCCGTTAAATAAATCTAAAGCTTCAAATAAATCTGGAAATATGATACTGAATCTATCCGTGTTGCCTGCATCAAAGACCAAAGCATCAAAAATAGATTCTGGAGAAGTAAACCCATCTAAATATTCTAAGTACTCAGGAGTTGTTTCATATCTATTATCTTCTCCGTTTATATTAAACCTATCATTACTTAAATCTGGAACCTCGTTGCCAAAAACGTAAAATTCGTTCATTCCTTTCCAAACAAAATCTTTTACATCCGGAGCGAGAACTAGGTTGTCATCGTTATCTTCAAAACAGCTAGTAGCACCAAAGCTTAGCACTATAACAAGTATTAGTAATTTAAATCTTTTCATTTTCTCTTTATTTGGGTAGCAATCTTACTTTATGTAGTAAAACCCTAAATTTACTTACAATATTGTAGAATTAAAAAAGAAAATGTAGTGGTTCCTTTTTGATTCATATTTACTAACACTTAATTAATTGTATATCAATAAGTTAAAAATTATATTGTAATTTGTGTAACAAATGTAGTTATGCTTCGTCGTAATAATGAAAGCCAATAAAAAAGCTTTTGAACCAATCAAACCAAGTAATGACACAGGCAGATTTTGTAACATTAGTGATGCCATTTAAAGATAAGGTGTTTCGTTTAGCAAAACGATTACTAGTTTCTCGTGAAGAAGCTGAAGATGCAACGCAAGAAATACTTTTGAAATTATGGAATAACAAGCATAAAATAAGCGACTATAAAAATGTAGAAGCCTTTTCTATGACCATGACTAAGAATTTTTGTCTAGACCGTTTAAAGTCTAAACAAGCCCAAAATCTAAAGATAGTGCATAGCAATTATCAAGACAAAGGCCATTCGTCATTACAAAAACAAGTAGAAGCGAGAGATAGTGTTAACTGGGTCTCAAGCATAATAGAAACGTTACCAGAACAACAAAAAATTATAGTACAACTCAGAGATATTGAGCAATATGATTTTGTAGAGATTTCAAAAATGTTAGACATGAACGAAACTGCAATTCGGGTAGCCTTATCTAGAGCTAGAAAAACTATAAGAGAACAATTAACTAATACACATAGTTATGGTATTAAATAGTATCGAGAAATTATTAGAAAAGTACGACAATGCAGAAACAACACTGCAAGAAGAAGCACAGCTAAGAGCTTATTTTAGTAGTGATAGTGTTGCTCCACATTTGGAGCATTACAAGACTTTGTTTGTCTATTTTACTAATACGCAGAAAGAATTGTTTACAAAAGACGTTCCATTAAAAACTAAAAAGAAAGCAAATTTCTATCAATGGATTTCTGTCGCAGCGGTAGCAGTACTTATGTTTGGTATAATGGTACCACAATTATGGAATTCAGGTCCAAAGACCTTGGCAGATTATTCGCCAGAAGAACAAGAATTGTATAATAAAACAAAAAACGCTTTAGCATTTATGTCTTCGAACTTTAATGAAGGAGCTTCAAGTATGAATGTACTAGAGATGGCTTCAGATAATTTTAATGCAGGAATGTACAAAGCAAGTTTTGTTTCAGAATTCGGAAAAACAACTAATAAATTTTTAAAATAATAACACAAACAAAAAAACAATAATCATGAAAAATTTAATTTTAATAGTCACTTTTGTATTAACATCTGCAATATCATTTAGTCAGGGTGTATTTGACAAGTTTGAAGACTTAGATGGAGTAACATCCGTAGTCGTTAATCAAAAAATGTTTAAAATGTTAGCTACAATGGGAATCGATTTAGATGACCCAGAAGCTCAGGAATTTGTAAATATGGCTAAGAACATTACAGGTTTTAAAGTATTTACAACGGGAGATGATAAAATATCAGCAGATATGAATGCTACTGTAAAATCATATCTAAAAAAATCTACATTAGAAGAGTTAATGCGTATTAAAGACGGTGATCAAACAGTTTTCTTTTACGTAAAAGAAGGCAAGGACGAAAATCACGTCAAAGAACTTTTAATGTTCGTAAGTGGTCTTAAGGAAATGACAAAAGGACAGGATATAACTATTAATGGTCAAAAGCGAGAGGTAGAGACTGTTGTACTTTCTTTAACAGGAGATATAGACTTGAGACAAATTTCTAAATTGACAAACCAGATGAACATGCCTGGTGGAGAGCAGCTTAAAAAAGCAAACAAGAAAAACTAAAATAGCACATTATGCAATTTCAATCAATCAAAAAAATGGTAATGTTAGCCTTGATTATTACAGCTTTTACGAGCTGTAGTAATGGGCCAACATTACAAACTTATTATGTAGACAATGAGTTAAAACCGGGATTTACTACCTTTGATATTCCGACAAGTTTTATTAATGTTGAAAAGGTAGATTTAACGGATCAACAGAAAAAAGCTTATGAGTCTGTAGATAAAGTAAATGTACTAGCATTTAAAGTAGATAATGATAATAAGGAGGACTATAAAAAAGAATTAGAAGCTGTAAATATAATTCTTAAAAATCCTAAATACGAAGAATTAATGCGTGGCGGAAACACAACAGACGGAAAGTTTGTAGTTAAGTTTCTCGGTAATATTGAAAGTATTGACGAATTGATTGTTCTTGGGAATGCTAATGATAAAGGCTTTTTAGTTGCCAGAATTTTGGGTGACGATATGAATGCTAATGATTTGGTTTCATTACGAACAGTAATGGATAAAATAAAATTTGAAGATACAGACCTTAATGGGCTTACAGATTTCTTTAAATAGACTGACCTCTATTTTAGGTAATTAAATGTTAATTAGAATCGTCTTGAAGTTTATCTTCAGGACGATTTTTTTTAAGGCTATTTTTCCTTAAAACACTAACCACAATTAAACCAATAACTGAACTGAGGCCAATTAAAAGTATTTTAATAATCATATAATCCAACACATCAAATGCACCTTCTGTAAAAAACAGTAGGATTATAACAGCAACTGAGCTGAGTGAAATGGTATTATTATTTAATGGAAAATTCAATCTTAAATACCAGTATAGTTACTCGGGGTAATGGATTTTAATTCATCTTTGATGTGGTCTGAAACATTTAGAGTATCAATAAAGTTGCTAATTGACGATTGAGTAATAGCTGCATTAGTCCGTGTTAACCCCTTTAATGCTTCGTAGGGATTGGGGTAGTTCTCTCGACGTAATATCGTTTGAATGGCTTCTGCTACAACAGCCCAATTATTTTCTAGGTCTTTTTCAAATTTTGAAGCATTCAATAATAATTTACCTAAACCTTTTAGTGTAGATTTAAAAGCAATGATTGTATGCCCAAATGGCACACCAGCATTTCTTAATACCGTACTATCTGTTAAATCGCGTTGCAATCTAGAAATAGGTAGTTTTGCTGAAAGATGTTCAAAAATAGCATTCGCTATTCCTAAATTTCCTTCACTATTTTCAAAATCTATAGGGTTCACTTTATGTGGCATGGCCGAACTTCCAACTTCACCTTTTTTGATTTTTTGCTTAAAGTAATCCATAGATACATAGCTCCACATATCTCTATCTAAATCTATGATGATGGTGTTAATACGTTTCAGTGCATCAAATAAAGCCGCCATGTGGTCGTAATGCTCTATTTGTGTTGTGGGAAACGAATGTTGTAAGCCTAATTTTTCTTGTACAAATGCAGTACCGAAAGTTTTCCAGTCTATAGAAGGGTACGCCACGTGATGCGCGTTAAAATTACCAGTTGCTCCACCAAATTTTGCGGCACTTGGAATATCATTTAATAAATTAAATTGTTCTTTTAGACGAACCGCAAATACTAAAATTTCTTTTCCCAAACGGGTAGGCGAAGCAGGTTGTCCATGCGTTCTTGCTAACATGGGTATAGCCTTCCATTCTTCTGCTAGGCTTTCAATTTTGTCTAAAAGTGTAAAATACTCTGGGACGTACACATCATTCATGGCATCCTTAATACTTAGCGGGATGGCCGTATTGTTAATGTCTTGAGAGGTCAATCCAAAATGGATGAATTCTTTGTATTCTGATAAGCCTAAAGCATCAAACTTTTCTTTGATAAAGTATTCAACCGCTTTTACATCGTGATTGGTAACCTTTTCAATACTTTTTATTGCAGTGGCATCTTCAGCAGAAAAGTCTTTATAGATAGCTCTTAAATCGTTGAAAATTGCTGTTTCTACGCTTTTTAATTGCGGTAAAGGTATTTCGCAAAGCGCTATAAAGTATTCTACTTCTACTAAAACACGATATTTTATTAAAGCTTCCTCAGAAAAGTAATTACCTAGAGCTTCTACTTTAGAGCGGTACCTGCCGTCAATTGGAGAGATTGCATTTAGTGAAGAAAGTGCCATGTATATTCAAGATTTAAAAAGCATCAAAGATAGGAAAGTCTATTCGAAGACGGAAGTTTTTTAAGTGCTAAAAACACTCCATTTTAAGTCTTATATTAATTTAGACATGCGTTTTAAAATATGTCGTGATTTCGCTTTAAAACCAGCACTATGGGTATGATAATCACGTTCGATAATGGTTTTCAATTCAGAATGTATCCAATCGAATTCCATGCCCAAATAAAACAAAGCATTCATACTGTATACTTTTACGGCTACTTTTTCTTCACGAATTAACCAATCAAAACAGGCTTCAATGATTTGTTCTTTATGATGCATACTTATAAGTTGGATAATCACTGCATCCTTTTTTTTATAGTAGGATTCTATTAGAAGTTCTACAATTTTAACGCAAGGTCTTGTTGCAGAATCGATATGTAAGGTTTTAAGATTTTCAAAAAAGTAATCAATATAATGAAAGAGAAGTTTAGGATTATCTTTATATACATGTTCAAGAATCCATGACGCTCTTGGTGATTTTTTTCTATTTCCAAGAAATACAATTTCGAGCAAAGGTTTTATTAAGTTTGGATTAGAGACTATAATAGCGGCATATTTTGCTCGACATGCTCTAGTTGCATTAACATCATCTAATTCCCTAAAAAGTTGGTCTTTTGTCAAAAGGTTTATTATTTTTAACGCTTCTAAATTAGTTAAAATTATACGATGAAAAAATTGCTTAAAAAATTAGGGTTATCCCTATTGATAGTATTTGTTCTTGCTCAATTTTTTGGACCAGAAAAGAACCAAGGCGATATCACCTCAGTTGATGCTTTTCTTGCAGAAACAAATCCTCCAGAGGAAGTAAAAATTATTCTTAAAAGTGCTTGTTTTGATTGCCATAGCGATGTTACAAAGTATCCATGGTATAACAATATAACACCAGTGAATTACTGGTTAAATGATCATGTTAAGGATGGAAAGAAACATTTTGATGTGTCTAAATGGAGTGATTATTCCTTAAAGAAAAAAGACCATAAAATGGATGAGCTTATTGAAGAAGTAGAGGAGAAAGAAATGCCTCTACCTAGCTATACCTGGACACATGGCGATGCAGATTTATCGCCAGAGCAAATAGAAGCGGTATTAAAATGGGCTAAGGAAGTAAGAACCAGATACGCTTTGCAAATGAAGCAGCCAGAATAACATTATATTAAATTCAAAAACTAAATTCCAATACTAATAATTAGTATTGGAATTTTTGTTTATACTTGTTTTATGACAAAAAGACTTTTAGTTATAGGCTTTGTTTGGCCAGAGCCCAAAAGTTCGGCGGCAGGTAGCCGTATGTTGCAATTAATAGATTTGTTTAAAAAACAGAATTATGATATCACATTTGCAACTACAACCAGTAAAAGTGATAACGCTTTTGATTTGACAACAATTGATGTTAAAACTGAACATATAAAACTCAATGATTCCTCATTCGATATTTTTATAAAAACCTTAAACCCAGATATGGTTTTGTTTGATCGTTTTATGACGGAAGAACAATTTGGTTGGCGAGTTAGAGAACAATGTCCACATGCTACAAGGTTATTAGATACAGAGGATTTTCATGGGTTGCGTAAGGGTAGAGCAGAGGCTGTTAAGAAAAATGAGCTTTTTGGTCTCAAACACTTATACAACGATACTACAAAACGAGAAATAGCGAGTATCTACCGTTGTGACATGAGTTTTATTATTTCTGAAGTAGAAATGGAAATGCTTACCAAGGACTTTGGACTTGATAACAGTTTATTATTTTATTTACCATTTCTAGCAACTATGATATCTGATAATGACATAGAGGCATTACCAACATTTGTGTCTCGTCATCACTTCATTACAATAGGTAATTTTTTACACGAGCCCAATTATGATGCCGTTTTGTATCTTAAAAAGAACATTTGGCCTCTAATTAAAGCACAACTACCAAAGGTAGAAATGCATGTTTATGGCGCATACGAATCTCAAAAAATTAAGCAATTGCATAACGAAAAAGAGGGCTTTTTAATAAAAGGATATGCCAAAGATGCAGATGAGGTTATGCAAATGTCAAGAGTTTGCTTGGCGCCATTACGTTTTGGAGCAGGTTTAAAAGGGAAACTTATAGATGCCATGAAAAACGGAACACCAGCGGTGATGTCTTCAATTGCCGCGGAAGGGATGTTTGGTGAATGTGATCTAAATGGTTTTATACAAGATCATCCTGAGAAGTTTGCCGAAAAAGCTGTTTACTTATATTTGAATGAGGCTTTATGGTTAGAAAAACAAAACGGTGGTTTTAACGTGATTAACCAACGCTTTAATATTGCTCATTTTGAAATCCATTTTATAGAAAAAATCCATTGGCTTAAAATCAATTTAGAATCCCATAGGTTGCAAAATTTTACAGGTCAATTATTATGGTACCATTCCCTTCAAAGCACCAAGTACATGAGTAAGTGGATTGAGGAAAAGAATAAGTGATTTTTTTGAAATTTCGTTTAATGTATGTTAAACGAAGTTAGAGTTTTAAATTGCAATATCAAGTTTTTTAAAATTCTCTTGTATAATTACAAAATGTAAAGTATATTTGTCATATAGTAAAAATAATTTTACTTAATATAAAATATATTTGTCAATTATGGGTAAGGAAAGTTTTGTAGAGTGCGAGCGTCATCGCATACAGAAAATAATAAATTTTAGATTTCCAGAAACATTTAAATGGTTTGGAGCAATTTTAGTAGTGGTAGCTTTTGTGCTTTTTTTTGTTAGAAATCAATTCCCAGATTCATCAGAGTTGATAAGAAGTATTGGAAGAAAAATATTTATTATCGGTTTACTGTGTATTTCGCTTTCAAGAGATAAAGATGAAGATGAAATGACAATTGCTTTAAGAGCTCAGTCCTATGCTATAGCTTTTATTATTGGTGTTCTATATGCTTTAATAATGCCTTATGTTGAATTCGGCGTCTCTAATGTGGTACATTCAGGAGGAGAAGCTTACAAGGATTTAGGTGATTTCCAATTATTGAGTTTTATGTTTTTAATTCAATTAGGATTTTATTATACCTTAAAGCGTTACAGATAATGAAAAACACGATAAAAGTTGAACGCGCCATTTTAAACTTAACACAAGATGATTTGGCAAAAAAAATAGGCGTATCTAGACAAACTATAAACTCTATTGAAGCCAACAGGTATGTGCCATCTACGGTTTTGTCATTGAAGTTATCTCAAATATTTGAAAAACCTGTTAATGATTTTTTTAAGCTATCTGATGACGATTAAGATAGTATTACTTGTTATTTAATAATAACACTATTTTTCAAGTTCTTTAAGTAGTGATTGCATTCCTACAGTTGCAGTTTCGGCAATGACATGTATATTGCTATCTGTAATTGTAGCAGGATTTGGATCAATATAATAGATATCAATATTTGCTCTCACAAAATTTATTAAGCTAGCCGCTGGGTATACTTGCATACTGGTTCCAATAATGACCAATACATCTGCAGTTTCACATATTGAAATGGCTTTATTAATCATTGGCACATCTTCTCCAAACCAAACAATGTGCGGTCTTAGTTGGTATCCATTTTTACAGACATCACCTAGATAAATATCCTCTTCCCAAACTTTGATATCTTCATGATTTCCCGAACTTCGTATTTTACGCAGTTCACCATGTAAATGCAAAACATTTGTGCTCCCTGCTCGTTCGTGTAAATCATCTACATTTTGAGTAACTACAGATACTTCATAATGTTTTTCCAGTTCTGCAATGGTTTTGTGCGCACTATTTGGCACAACGTCTTTGAGTTGGCGTCTTCTCTGGTTGTAGAAGTCTAATACCAATTCGGGATCATTTCTAAATCCTTGAGGAGAAGCAACTTCCATGACATCGTGTCCTTCCCATAAGCCATTAGCATCTCTAAATGTTTTAATACCGCTTTCTGCACTCATTCCTGCTCCAGAGAGTATTACGATATGTTTCTTCATAATTCAAAAATAAGGAAACGATTTGTCACTATTTATTTTTTATTTTTGAGTGATG